>Ga0302287_10000064_pt1 | contig 85977 bp, 78 predicted proteins | sample III_Fen_E2_4_FD_200452 | JGI IMG/M metagenome (GOLD analysis project Ga0302287, IMG submission 200452) | Peat permafrost microbial communities from Stordalen Mire near Abisko, Sweden - III_Fen_E2_4 | ecosystem: Environmental > Terrestrial > Soil > Wetlands > Permafrost | place: Sweden: Abisko... | reverse complement strand
CTCGGTGCTGTCCATGAAAAGAAAACTACCTCCACAAAATTCAGCCCAAAACGACGTTTCCCACTAATTCCGGACTAGACCCTATTTTTTGGACATCGCCAGCGGTCATCAGACTCAATTGATTCCCAGTGCTTCCTATATCCTTCGCCTTGTGATATAAAGAACTTGATTGTATCTGGTGTGGCTGGAATTTCACTATTTGAGATTTGAGAACGCTCATAAATCATTGCGTTTTGAACGGCGCGACCAATTGATGATTCCTGCATTGAATATAGCTGTGCGAACGCTGTTGATGATATTACACTTATTATTATGGCTGGATTCATTTTTTGTGCCTGTGATTTAGTTGTGATTGAAATTTCTTAATTTGCTCTGTATTTGCAGTACTTTGCAAATGTGCCTAACGTCTTATTAGGAGGATATCGATTCCGCACGCATTTGCCTAAGCACACAGCATCCACGTCACGCACCATGACACCGCAGAGCTCTGCTATTGTCGTTCTTGCGCTCTCCTCATCCAAACCGCGCACCAAGTTGTCTCTCCTTGCAAGAGAGGCGCACGTGCTGGGCTGTAGAGCGGCATCAAGCATCGGGGAATCCCGTCGCCAGTGGTTATGGAGAACTGTTCCATCAAAGCTACCCCCACCCCCCCTGAACTGGCATCGCCCAATCGAAGTTTTTAAGAACCCGCCGGCGGTTCGACCGTTCGGCTACGCTCACGGCGGCGCTCCGCTCACCGACCGGCGACAAAACCACTCACCACGCCGAAGATCGCGGCATCCAATGACAGCGGCACCGCAACAAAGTGGCACTCCAGAACAGGCACAACACTTCTCCGCTGCCCTGCATGGGGCCCCATATTGCGAGCCTGCTCGCGTGGGGCACGCTGCCACCACTTCACCACTGCCCGTTGACCGAAGTGCCCGACAACGGCACCACGAGTCGCAATTGGGGGTGCAGGGGGTGGAACCCCCGCGAGCGGGTTCCAAGGGTGCGCGGCAGCACCCTTGGCCGGGTGCAGGGCGGAGCGCCTGCAAACCCAAGCATCAAACACGAAGCAAGCATCTCCAAGACACTCCGTTATATCTCAATCACGGAAGCATGAGTCTTTGAGACACTCCATTATGTCTCGATCAATGAAGTATGAGCCTCCAAGACATAACGTTATGTCTCAATCGATGAAGCATGAGTCTTCGAGACACTCCATTATGTCCCAATCACCGAAGCATGAGTCTCCGAGACACTCCATTATGTCTCGATCAATGAAGTATGAGCCTCCAAGACACTCCATTATGTCTCAATCGATGAAGCATGAGCCTCCAAGACATTCCATTATGTCTCAATCAATGAAGCATGAGTCTCCGAGACACAACGGCGCCTCTCCAAGAGGCAAACGACATCCTCGGAAGCGGACGAATCAGCAGCAGCGCCGTGGTCCGCCGTTCCAACGGCGATCCTGCTCGGCGCGAAACCACGCCGCCGCCGAGAGCGGCTTGCCCTCTCCAGCGTGGTGCGTCTCCCAGTGGTGCAAATAAATGGCGTAGCCGTCCTGATCGGAAAGGCGCCGCACAATGCCCACCACGCCACCAAAGATGGCGCGCAGGCGGATGCTCAGGCCCGCAGCCAACGCGTCTCCACGAAAGGCGTCTCGGAGGAGGGCGGAACCGCGCGGCCCGTCGCCCGCTTCCAGGCAAGACGCGCCACCTCAAAGGCCAAGAGCCACATGGCTACGCAGAAGAGCGCCGTGAGACCGGCATCAAGCTTGTCGTTGAAGGCAAGCTGGGCGGCCTTGGCCGCAGGCATGGTCCCGTGAGCGGCCTGCGAGGCGAGGTCGGCGGCATGGGACAGGAACCCAATCTTGGGATTTGCCGAAAAAAGCTTCTCCCAGGAGGCTGCGGTGGTGACGACGAGGAGCCAGACCAGCGGCAAAAGCGTCGTCCAGGCGTAACGGGCCTTGCCCGACTTCACCAGAATGGATGTCCCGACGCCCAAGGCGATCGCTGCGAGCATCTGATTCGCGATGCCGAAGAGGGGCCACAGCGAATTTACGCCGCCCAGCGGGTCCAGCGTGCCGTTGTAGAGGAACCAGCCCCAGGTGGCGACCACCAACGCCGAACAGCCGATCGAGGACGGAAGCCACGAAGTGCGCCCCAGCGGTTTCCAAAGGTTGCCCAAGAGATCCTGCAGCATGAAGCGGCACACGCGGGTGCCGGCATCCAACGTGGTGAGGATAAAGAGCGCCTCGAACATGATGGCGAAGTGGTACCACAGCGCCTGCAGACCGCGTCCGCAGAAACGTCCGAAGATCTCGGCCATGCCCACGGCCAGCGAAGGCGCTCCGCCGGTGCGGGCGAAGAGGCTCTTTTCTCCCATGCGGGAAGCGAGATCGGCCATCTTCGCGGTGTCCACAGGAAAGCCCCACGAGGAGATGGTCGAGACGGCCTTGACCGCCTCAGTACCGACAATGCCACCCGGGGAGTTGATGGCGAAGTAGACGCCCGGCTCCATGGCCGCGGCGGCGATCATGGCCATCAGGCCCACCGCCGACTCTAGGAGCATCGAGCCATAACCCAAGAGCCGGATGTCGCGCTCGTCGGTGAGGAGTTTCGGGGTGGTTCCCGAGGCGATGAGGGCGTGGAAGCCCGAAACAGCGCCGCAGGCGATGGTGATGAAGACAAAGGGAAAGATCTTGCCGCCGAAGACGGGGCCCGTCCCGTCGATGAAGCGCGTGAGGGCCGGCATGTGGATGGGCGGGGCGATGAAGACGATGGCCACCGCCAGGAGTCCGATGGTGCCGAGCTTCACGAAGGTCGAGAGGTAGTCGCGCGGGGCGAGCAGCAGCCACACCGGAAGCACCGCAGCGAGGAATCCGTAGCCGATGATCCAGAGCGCGAGGTAAGTGGCATCGTGATCGAAGATGCTTGCCAGGAATGGCTGGTGAGCAATCCAGCCGCCACCGGCCACGGCGCACAGCAGCAGGGTGACGCCCAGCACCGAGGCTTCAAGAACCTTGCCGGGGCGCAGAAAGCGCATGTAGATGCCAACCACCACGGCGATGGGGATGGTGGCCGCTACCGTGGAGGTGGCCCAGGGAGAATGCTTCATGGCGTTCACGACCACGAGTCCCAGCACCGCAATCAGGATGACCATGATGGCCAGCACCGAGAGGAGCGCCACGGCGCCGGCAAAGGGCCCAAGCTCGTCGCGGGCGATTTGGCCAAGCGAGCGTCCGTCGCGGCGGGTGGAGAAGAAGAGCGTCGTCATGTCCTGGACGCAACCGCCCAAGACAGATCCTGCCAAGATCCAAAGCGTTCCCGGCAGGTAGCCGAACTGGGCGGCAAGCGTCGGGCCGACCAGCGGACCCGGGCCGGCGATGGCGGCGAAGTGGTGGCCGAAGGCGATCCAGCGGTGGGTGGGCACGAAGTCGCGTCCGTCCTCCAGCCGCTCCGAAGGCGTGGCCCGGCGGCTATCAAGCGCCAGCACCTTGGCGGCCAGGAAGGCCGAATAGAAGCGGTAGGCTAGCGCATACACGCACACGCCGGCGGCCAGGAACCAAAGGGAACTGATGGTCTCGCCGCGATGTACCGCAAGCGTGGCCACGGCAAAGGTGCCAATCAGGGTGACGAGAATCCAGACGGGTTTTGACAAACGGCTCATAGGGAAGGAAATCATAGATCCCAAGGCCTGGTTCTGGCATCTGGAAGAACCCGCCAGCGACCGCCTCGGCTATCTTTGGAGCATGGCTCCTTGGCTTCGCTTTTTCCGCTGGATCGCCCTGATCGCCGGCATCGGAATCCTCACCGGAGCCGCTTCGGCAGCGCTTCTCTTCGGACTGGACCACGCCTACCAGCTCTTCCTGGCCCATCGCCTGCTGGGCCTTGGACTTCCCTTCTTCGGAGCCTTCACGATCTTGCTGTATCGCCGCTTTGGAGGCCTTTCCGAGCGCGGCAACAACCTGCTGGTAGAAGAAATCAACGCTCCCGCCCGCCCCGTCCCTTGGCTCATGGCGCCGCTCGTCTTCCTGGGCACCCTGCTCACCCACCTGGGTGGCGGCTCGGCCGGACGCGAAGGCTCGGCAGTGCAGATGGGCGGAGCTTTCGCCGACTTCCTGGGACGGCGCTTTCAGGTGGACGACAAAACCCGTCGCATCCTCCTGATGGCCGGAGCTGGCGCCGGCTTTTCTGCCCTCTTTGGGACTCCCGTCGCCGGGTGTCTCTTTGGAATGGAATTTTCCCTGGTGGGCGGGCTTACCCTCGAAGGACTGCTCCCCTGCCTGGCCGCGGCCCTGCTCGCCGACCGCGTGGCGCTCCTGTGCGGCGCCCACCACGTGCTCTACCGCATTCCCGCACTTCCCCACGCCACGCTCCCGAATCTCGGCTGGGTGCTTGCCGCCGGACTCTGCTTCGGCCTGGCCGCCCGCGCCTACTGCCTCGCCTACCACTCCCTCTCGAAGCTCTGGAAGCGCGTCTCCCGTCCCACCGTCCGCATCCTTCTGGGAGGTGCCCTGGTCGCACTTTTGCTCGCCATTCCCGGTGCCGTCCGCTACAGCGGCCTCGGGGTCCCGCTCATGATCCAAAGCTTCCAGACGCCTCTCTTGCCGTGGGACTTCGCGCTCAAGGGGCTGCTCACGGCACTCACCCTGAGCGTCGGTTTCAAGGGCGGCGAAGTGACCCCGCTCTTCTGCGTCGGGGCCTGTCTTGGCAACGCTTTGGCCGTGTTCCTGCCGCTTCCCATGCCGCTACTGGCCGGGACAGGATTTGTCGCCCTCTTCGGCGCCTGCGCCAACACGCCGCTGGCGGCGGCCGTCATGGGCATCGAGCTCTTCGGCGGGGAATCCGCCCCCTGGATGTTCGCAGCCTGCGTGGCCGCCTACGCCGTCTCGGGCCTTCCCGGCATCTACGCTTCCCAGAAGGTCCGCGTCCCGAAGCTTTGACCGCCAGACGGGGAGTCTAGAACACCAGCCGCAGCCCTGATACTCCGCGGAAAGCTTCCCGCAGAGTTGCAAGCTCCATGCCCAGCTCCAAGGCCGTGGCGGCAAGGATTCTGTCGGTGCGATCGAGTCCCGGCACCGAGAAGCGGCTGGCCCGCACCGCGATGGCCGGCGTCAGCCCTACAGGAAGGATGCGCAGGTGGTGGCAAGCAGCCTCCAGCCAGGTGCGCCACGGCATGTTGATCTCTACCTTGCCCTCTTCCAGCCAGCCCGAAAGCTCGAAGAAGGAATGGTCCGAGAGGGCGAAAGATGGCTCGTTCTTTAGGATGAGCAACCGCTCGGGGCCCATGCGCGGCCCCTCCTGAGCAAGGTCCAGAAAGACGGCGGTATCGAGGAGGATCACGGCAGTTCCTCCAGAATGTGCAGCGCTCGCGAAAGCGCCTCGGGAGTGGTGTCTTCTCCCTGGAACGGCAGCACCTTGGCAATGGGACGATTGCGTTTCGTGACCACGAGCGCTCCGCCTTCTTGGTGCAGATCGTCCAAGAGGCCTAAGCAGCGGGCCTTGAACTCGGCGATGGGAATATTCATCGACTCCTCCTGAGGATTCTCTTCCACCAAGGCCGAGTCGCCTGTTCCTTCTCCCAGGCCATCCATGCCGGAAAGAAGGGGAAGGCGCGCTCGGCGGCGCGGAAAGCCTTGTGATGGACGTTGCGACGCGTGCCGCTGCCGGTGGGCGGAAGCGCAATATGGAGCATCTCATGGGACAGTACGCCCCACAGAGCCTCTGACGGCACCTTGGGACCGTCGAAACGGCGGCTGATGGTGATCACATCGCTCCCGGCAACTTTGCGATGGGTGGATGTGGTCCCAGCCCGCGGCGTCCAGCGCAGGACGGCGGCAAGACGCCCCTGGAAATAGTCGCGATTGAGCTTGTCGAAGTGCGGCCGCAGATCGAAGTGCTTCCCCTGCGAAGCTTCGCGCGGAAGCCGTTCCCCCGCGTCCCCCATCCAGGCAAAGACCGTTCGCGCCGCCTGACGACGGCGAAGGCGCGACCCCGGAGAGGGTCGCAACACCGTCGTCACCCAAGTGGAAAGGGCTTCCTGGACCTCTCCTGGCGCATCTTCCAAGCGGGAAGGGATCACCAAGCGAGCCCCCGAAGGGGCGCGTTCCAAGCGCCAACCGCGCTGCAGCCGAGGCGAAACATCTACCGCCACTCCCAGGGTTTCCCGCAAGGAGAGGGGGGAGGATTCGAAATCCATGGAAAGTTGGGCATCGCTGGACATGGTTTCCAGCTAAGATAGTCGTCACGCAGAGTACGCTGAGGGTCTCAAAGTTCTCGCGTCAAAAGCTGGAAATAGTATTCTGAAGAGACGCATGCCAATTCCTCCTGCATTCCTTGGGCGCGACATTCTGGGCTTTTGGGAAACGCCTTTCGGATTTCTGATCATCTTCGCCCTCTTGACGGTGATCATCCTCCTGGCGCAACAAAAGGAGGCCCGCCGCACGACTTCCAACGGCATGCGCATTCCCTGGATCCCCCTAGGAATCCTAGCCCTGGAGCTTGCCGCCGGAGGATGGATCATCCACGCCGTCGGAGAATTCGGCGACAAGAACGACCTTGCCGAGGCAAGCGATGCCCTCGAAGGGCTCGCGCATCGCTTCGACAACACCGTGAACGAGCACATGCGCCTGGTGCATGGCATGGCCGCCGCACCAGAGATTCGTCAAGGAAAGGGCGCCGAGCGGGATTCCTGCCTGAATCGCTATGCCGACATCGCCGCGGGCGGGAGCACCTTCCTGGTGGACGACCAAGGAAAGATCATCGCCTCCGACAAAGCCACCCTATCAATCATTGGAACCAACGTCCAAGAACGCCCCTATTTCAAAAGAGCCTTGGAAGGATCGGTCAACGCCTTCCTTACGATCGGGAAGATCAGCAAGGCTCCGTCTCTCTACGTAGCCTGTCCGGTCTTTAGGCCGGGAAACAAGCCAGCAATGGTGGCCGTGATCCGCCAATATCTCGTCAAGGAGCTAGGCGATGGCCAACCCTCCATCTCGCGGCGCCTCTTCCTAACTTCGGAGCACGGAACGATCTTCGCCGCCTCGGATACCACGGCGTCCCAGCGCCAACTGTGGCCGGAATCACCTGCCAACATCTCCACAGAGATTCGGAACCAGTTCTATCCATCCGTCGCAGCGGAAAAACCGCTTCTGAGCACACGCCCCGTAAACGGCAAACTGGTTTCCCTGGATGAACGGAACTACCTAACGGTGATCCGCCCAGCGTCCATTCCCGGATGGCTCTTCGTGCAGCTTTCGCTTCCCCGCAACGGCGACACCCTGCGCCATTGGGGCTTTACGCTCACGTTGGGGGGAGCCTTAATCATACTGCTCCTGCAGCTTCTTCAGGAGCGCCACCTGCAACGCGCCATGCAGGCCATGCACAAGACGCGAGAGGCGGAAGAGACCGCCAGTCGCGATCGCCAGCGCTTCGAGGCCGTGTTCCACGGATCGCTCTTGCCCATCATGATCACCCGCCTTCCAGAAAGTCGCTTCGAGAAGGTCAACGAGGCCTTCCTGTCGCAGATCGGCTGGTCTTCCGAAGAAGTGATGGAAAAGACCACCCTGGACATCGGCCTCTGGCACGATCAGAACCAGCGGAAAGAGCACCTGCGCAAGATGAACGAGGAGGGCCAGGCCCGCACCGAGGGGCGATTCCGCACTAAGGACGGCAGCATCGGCTGGATGATCATGTCCTCAAGCCGTCTGGACTTCGGCGACAAGAACTTTGCCGTGAGCCAGATGGAGATCATCACCCCTTACAAGACGGCCCTGGAGGAACTCGGCAAGAGCGAGGAGCGCTTCCGGCAGCTCTTCCGCAACATGTCCAGCGGCTTCTGCCTGCTGGAACCGCGGTTGGATCCAGACGAAAACGTGGCGGACGTACACTTTCTGGAAGTCAACGATTCCTTCGCCCGGATGGCTGGCCGCACGGTCTCCGACATCCTCGGCAAGTGGGGCGAGGAGCTCGGTGGCCTTTCCCAGGAAAATCTGTCCCTATGCACCTTGGTCGCCAAGAGTGGCCAGCCCGAGAGCATCGAGTACTACAGCCGCATGCTGAAGAAGGACATCCAGCTCACCGTCTTCATTCCGCAGCCAGGCCTCTTCGGACACCTTGTCGAGGACATTTCCGAGCGCAAGCGAAGCGAGGCGAGGCTTCTGAAGGCCATGTCGGAGGCCAACGAGGCGGCCCGCGCCAAGAGCGAATTTCTGGCCAACATGAGCCACGAAATTCGCACCCCCATGAACGGCGTGATCGGCATGAGCGGTCTCTTGCTCGAAACATCTCTCGATGCCGAGCAGCGCGAATACGCCCAGACCATCTCCCACAGCGCCGAGGCCCTGCTGACGCTCCTCAACGACATCCTGGACATTTCCAAGATCGAGGCCGGCCGCATGGAGATCGAGGCCGTCGACTTCGACCTCGCGGAGCTGGCCCGCGAAATGGCAAGCCTCTTCGGGTCGCTAGCCCGCCAGAAAGGACTCGAACTCACCACCGAACTCGACTCCGACACGCCGCGCTGGATCGTGGGCGACTCGCTGCGCATTCGCCAGATCCTGTCGAACCTGATCGGCAACGCCATCAAGTTCACGCCGACCGGGAAAATCGAACTGCGGATCTTCCTGATCTCGCGCCGGGAATCCACGCTGCGCCTAGGCTTCGAGATCCGCGACACCGGCGTGGGCATCCCCGAGGATCGGCGGCACCTGCTCTTCCACCCCTTCTCGCAGGCGGATGCCTCCACCACGCGTCGCTTCGGCGGCACCGGGCTGGGGCTTTCCATCTGCCGGAGCTTCACCGAGCTCATGGGCGGCACCATCGATGTGGAGAGCCGTGAGGGCGAGGGTTCCACCTTCCGCGTGGAGATCGAGGTGCGCGAAGGCTCCCCCACCGAACCCGAATCACCCAAGCCCGAGGACTTGCACGCCCCCTACCAGGGGACGGTGCTCCTGGTGGAGGACAACGCCGTCAACCGCACCATCGCCGTACGCATCCTGGAGAAGATGGGCCTTACGGTGCGATGCGCCGAAAACGGCATGCGGGCGCTGGAAGTGCTCGGCAAGGAAGACTTCGACGCCGTGCTGATGGACGTGCAGATGCCCGAGATGGATGGTCTGGAAACCACTCGCCGCCTGCGCCAGGAAGGCAAGCGGAACCGCGACGTGCCGGTGATCGCCATGACCGCCCACGCCATGGACGGAGATCGCGAACTTTGCCTGGCCGCCGGCATGGACGACTATCTGACCAAGCCGGTGGTGGCCGCCAAGCTGCGCCGGGGGCTCGGCCAGTGGCTCGGCAAGCGCTCCCCCTGCCCGATCGGGCCTTCCTAAGGGCGAAGCGAAGCGTTCCAGACTCGAAACGGCGGCTTCGGGCCAAAGGGTTTGGGGGGATGATGCAGCACCGGGCGCTGCTTGCGGGAGGCGGCGCGTCCGGCAAAGCTGGTGGCCGAATCGAGGCTTCCAAGCTCGCTCCACAGGGAATCCCGCAGGGAACTTCCCATGGCCCCCCAGACCATGCGCACCTGGTTGCCACGGCGCACAGCCAAAGCCGAGATCTTCCCGCCCGAGAGAAGCGTATCCGTCCAGGTGCCGCCGTAATGACTGGCGGCACAGTTCTTCCAGGTGGCGAGGAATGTCCCAGCCGAAGCGGAATCGGTCCAGGCGGTGCGTCCCGCGACGGCATATCCGGAGTCTTTCTTCCAGATCCAGAAGCGATCCCCGAACCACCTTTGGGCCGGCTGCGGAGCCTTGACGGATGCCCCCCAAGTGTAGAGCTGCGTCGCCAAGTAAAGTTCACCAAAGCGCGATGTCCCGAGATCTGTCCAACCAGACATGGCGGCAAAGGGGGCGTTCTTGTCCCAGTCAAGGAAGCCCTGACGAGCCATTCCCAGCAACGGATGTAAGCCTTCCGTAGAATTGGTGGGGCGCTTGGCCAAGAAGGCATTCACCTCGGCCCAGCCCCCACTCTGGCGCAAGGCATGCACAAACGCCGGCCCCCAAGTGTAGGGGATGTAGCCCGGTATCGAGACGACCAGAGGATATTGCGTGTAAAGGGTATCGACCAAATACGTGAGGGACGGAAGGTCATTGAAAAGATTCACACGTTCGGAAGTGACGCATGCAAGACTGGTGTCCCCCAAGCGCCACAGGTCAGCTTGGTACTCCGCATCCCCCTCCACGATGAATTCATAGGCGGAGTATTCATCGTACTCGACAGTGTCCGAAATCGCCAAGTTGTAGTTCTGATCCTGCAAGGCATGCACCAGCTCGTGGGCGACTGTCGCCTGAAAATCAGAGTTCTTGACCTGATCGGTGACCACCCAAAGGTGATTGGTCCCGTCTATGTAAAAGGCGGCGACTCCCGAAGAATCGAAGCTATCGCGACTCTTCGCATAGCTTGCGGAATCGACGAATCCCATCGCCGCCAAAACGTCTGCTGACGTTCCTGAGGCTGTGTCGGAACTCGTGTCCAAGACCATGGAGAGGGAATCTTCTAGTGCCATCAGATGATTGCGAGTCACCCAAGACGCCTTGACCGGTGTCTTGAAGGCAAGGCCACGGACGCCACTCACCCGCAGGGAGATGCTGTCGACCAAGCGCTGCAGCGAGGCTTCGTTCCCCGCCGTAGCCGAAAAGGGCAAGGTCTTCAAGGTGCTTTCGCACATCGAAGATATGGTCGCAAGCGAATTGTCATTGGTAGCGCAGCCGCCAAGCCCCAGGACCGAGATCAGCAGCGGCAGCGCAAAATTTCGTCCCATGAGCATTGACCAGAGGCTCCCAACGGTGAATCGCAAACGACACGATCAAGCTATGAATTCAGTATTCGCCAGAGAAGCGCCCACGAGCGGCTGCCCGCAAATTGGCCACGAAAAGCTTCTCCGGCCACGAAAGTGGAATCCACGACGCGGTGTCGCGACGCAGCAGGTCTAGTTCCCTAAAACGCCCAGCGCTCCAGAGGGTGCCAAACACCTGGGCGTAGAGCCGTCCGTCGCGACGGATGCGCGGCGCCAGGAAAAGCGCCGGCCCCGTGGCCGAGTCCAGGGCGTCGGTGGCGGCGTACCAGGACAGCAGGAAGCGGGCGCGGGCCGAATCGGAAAGTCCGGGCGAGCGTCCTACGACTTGGCGCATCATCGGCAAGGCCGGGCTCACGGCGATCCAGCCGGGCCAGGCCTGCGGCCCCACCAGCGAGTCGAGGAACTCAAGCTCGCGGGCCGTGACGGGCTCCCCGGACGCGGCATGGGCGCGGCACAGCGACTCGGCGGCGCGAAGCGAGACAGAATCTGTCAAATCAAGCCAGCGGTGTTCCCAGGCGGCGCGGACCTCTTCGTATCGCCACGGGTCGGCGGCGCGGAAGTAGCCGGCCGGCCGCGGCGCCAGAAGCATCGGGAAGGTGACGCGCGCCTTGGTGAAGAAGGCCTCCTCGGCTCCAGCATCCACCACCGGCAGGTAGTCGGAATTGGGACGGATGCCGTCGAGCAGGATGTCGAGCTCGCGCCCCGACACCTCGTCGGGAACCGCCACCTGTTCAGGACGCAGGCCTTCGGCGCGGAGGTCGGCATAGGGAATTCCTGCAGAAAGCCGCACCGGATCGGGAACGGGCTTTTCGCGCCCGGCCAGGAGCAGCACGTCGGCGGTGGTGCCGGGAATGGGATGCAGCGCCACCTTGGGGAAAGACTCGCGCATGGCCTTGAGAATGGAGAGGAACAGCTCGTCGCGGAACTCGTAACTCTGGAGCCACTGGGCGAGCACACCGTCAGAGGTCAGGTGGCGCGTCACATTCTGGTAAAACTCGCGAGTGAAGAGGTTGGCCGTCCCCGAAACCCAAGGGTTGCTCGGTTCCGAGACCACCAGGTCCCATTTGCCGCCGTGGGTAGCGAAGAAACTCCGCGCATCCTCAGCCCAGAAGTGCAGGCGCGGATCCTCGAAGATGCGGTGGTTGCGAACCCGAAAATGCTTGGACATCTCGAACACGGCAGGTTCGATTTCCACCACATCAAGGCTCTTGAGAAGCGGGTCGCCCAGCAGGTAATGGGCCGTCATGCCGCTGCCAAGCCCGATCAGCACGGCACGGTAAGGGCGATGGCGGGTGGAAAGAGGCGCCCAGGCCAGTGTCCCCTGGGTCTTATTGTCCCCCTTGCCGGGATCTCCCGTAAGCGAAAGCGAGGCGTCGGGCTTGCCGTTGTTGCGCAGCACCGCGTAGCCTCCCGGGCGGATGTGGACAGAAACCGTCGAGGCTCGTCCGTCCATGCGGAACACCTGTCCCTCACGACTTGGCGTGAAGGCGCGAAAGGCTCCCTGGGTCACGATGTCGGAGCGCAGCGGCATCAGAGCCGCCAAGAGCAATACACCAAGCGTCGCTCCGGCAAGGACGGCGTCCCGCGTCCGCGGACGCCAGGTCCCCAAAAGCCAGAGTCCAAGGGCCGCATCGATCACGGCGCCAGCCACCAATACGCCTTGGAGTCCCAGAAGCGGCATCGCCACGAGCCCTCCCAGAAGCGCTCCAAGGAGGCTCCCCAAGGTGTTCCAGGCGTAGATCCCGCCGAGTCCTTCTTCACTTCCGCTGTCGCGCACGATCCAGGAGGTGAGCAGGGGCAGCGTCATGCCGGCGCAGAAGGCCGCCGGCCCCATCATCACAAAGGCGCTCGCGAACTTGAAGAGCTGCAGGAAAGGGTAGGCCTCGTCAGAGGTGCGCAGCACCAAATTGAGTTCGTTGCGAGCCAAGAAGAAGAGCTGGTAGCCGAGGATCGAGGCCGCCGCGCACAGCGCCATGGCCAGTTGCACCCGCGCCAGGAAAATCTTCTCGCGTCCGCCTCCGAGCATCTTGCGCACCACGAAGCCACCCAAGGCAAGGCCCGTCAGGAAGGCCGAGAGCATGATGTCAAAGCTATGGGTGGAAGACCCCAACTGCAGCGCCAGCATGCGCATCCAGGAGATCTCGTAGAAGAAGGACGAAAAGCCGGTGAAGAAGGCGCAGGCGCAGAAGGTGGCCGCCATGACCGCCACGCCGCGCGCTGCCGCGGGCCGAGGCGTGGGCTCTGGATCGCTCGAGACCAGCGACATCGCGAGAAACCCAAGTCCCACCGCGAAGTTGAGGCTCCCGGCCACCGCGAGGCTTCCGGGAAGACCAAGCCGCGGCACCAGCACGAAAGAATTGAGAAGACTCCCCAGCGCCCCGCCCAGGGAATTGGCGAAGTAGAGGATTCCCAGCAGCCGGGTGCCGTCGTTCGGCCGCCGCCGCAAGAATCCGGAGGCCACCAGCGGGAAGGTTGCCCCCAGACACACGGCCCAAGGAAGGGTCATGGCGGTGCCAGCCAGGGCCAGGAGTCCGCGAGCAGCCCACGCGCCGCGCCCTTCCAGGATACCCGAGGTCCACAGCCACTCCGAAACGGTGGCGAACAAGTCGTGGTAGACGAGCGCCCCGATGCCAATCGCAATCTCCACAAAGCCGTAGAGGCGCCAGGGGTGGCGCAGGCGGTCCATGAAGCGCCCTGAGATTCGGCTTCCCAGAGCCAGACCTCCCATGAACACGCACAGGGACAAAATTTGCCCGTAGCTTGCGTGTCCACCCAGAAGTTTGAGGTAGCCGGCCCATACAGATTCGTAGACCAGGCCGCAGAGCCCCGAGAGGCCGAACAAGAGAAGAACGAGTGATGGCATAAGGGGAACGAAGCCTAGAAACCTTACCGCTCGGAAATAGGTTCGTACCTTTGCAACCATGGCCTTTTGCGCGTGGCAGCCCAAGAACGTCTCTCGCAGCCGCGATCACGAGCTGGTGGACCTTCATTGCCACAGCACCCTCTCCGACGGCACCCTGACGGTAGCGGAACTGATCGACCTGGCCGTGCGTCGCAAGCTTTCGGCTCTCGCCATCACCGACCACGACAACATCGACGCCTTCACGGTGGGCACTCCGCTCGCCCAGGCCGCCGGCATCGATCTGCTCCCGGGCGTAGAGATCTCAAGCTACGACGGCATCTCCGACGTCCACATCCTGGGCTACTTCTTCGATCCCACCAATCTCGCGTTCAACCAGGCTCTGGAGCACATCAAGCGCCGGCGCATGTTGCGAGCGAAAGCCATGGTGCGAAAGCTCAACAAGCTGGGAATGGAGCTGCGCCTAGAACGGGTGATGTCCTATGTGCACGGCGGCACCATCGGGCGTCCCCACATCGCCCGAGCGCTCCTGGAAGAGGAATACGTGGCCTCCTTCCAGGAAGCCTTCGAAAAGTGGCTTTCACCGGGAATGCCCGCCTATGTGGACTCCGAGGGCCTCACCCCCACGCAGGCGGTGGCGCTCATCCGCAACGCCGGCGGCGTAGCGGTCATGGCTCACCCACACCACACCAACCGCGACGAACTGATCCCCAAGCTGGTGGATGCCGGCCTTGGCGGCATCGAGATCTACTGCTGGAAGATGCCGCAATCGGCGGGTCGGCGCTACCAGGAAATTGCCCGCCGCTACAACCTCGTCTGGACCGGCGGCAGCGACAGTCACGGAGAGAAGCCGGGCATTCCCGGCCTCGGCTCGGTGCACGTCTCCCGTGCGGTGGTGGACAAGCTCCTCGATGTGCGAGACCGACATTTTGCCGAATTCTGAACTTCCAACAAACCTTGGTCCCTACCGCGTCCTGGAGCCCATCGGGCAAGGTCTTGGCGGCATGGGCGAACTCTTCCTGTGCTACGACCCCTCGCTCGATCGCAAGGTGGTGGTCAAGCGCGTGCCGCAGGACGCCAATGAAGAGACCATCCGGCGCTTCCACCGCGAGACGGCTCTGCTTTCGGGCGTGGCCCATCCGGGGTTCCCGCACGTCTACCGCTTCTGGATGCTCGACGGCCGCCCCGCCATGGCCATGCAGTTCCTGGACGGCCTGACCTTGCGCGAGCTTCTGGACCTGCGCAAGAACCTCCCCCTGGACGTGGCACTGGTGATCGCCGCCTCGGTAGCCGAGGCGCTGCGTCACGCCCACCTGCACGAGATCATCCACCGCGACGTGAAGCCGGCCAACATCCAGATCACCCACTCGGGACAGGTGTTCCTGCTGGATTTCGGCGTTGCCCGGCTGGAGACCCGCTCCGACCTCACCATCCCCGGAAGCGTGGTGGGAACCACCGCCTACATGGCCCCCGAACAGGCCCGCAGCGAGCTGGTCGGCCCCTGGACCGACCTCTTCTCGCTGGGCGTGGTGCTCTACGAGGCGATCAGCGGCATCCACCCGTTCCGCAAGGAGACCCCCGAGGCCACGCTCTCGTCCATTTTGACGGATTCCGTGAAATCTCTGTGGATGGTGGCGCCCAAGTCGGGACGCACGCTCTCGCGGCTGGTGATGGACTGCCTGCAGAAGAAGTCGGGCAAGCGCCCGCAGGACGCCACCGCCTTCCTGCGGCGAATGGACCGAATCCTGGCCGGCCGCTCACGCGACCGGGAGGCTTACCTGGCCGCCTACATGGCCGCCGTCCGCCAGGGCAAGCCCTTCACGGCTCGGCTGCCGCGCCACGTGATCGCCCCCTGGATCTGGATGCTGTCCGGGGGACTGGCGATGCTTCTGGTGATGTTGGGACTGCATCTGCTTCTGGGAGGCGCATCGTGACGTGGAATTGGGTGGATACGCTGCTAGTGGCCTGCTTGGCGTGGCCGCTTGTCTCGGGGCTTCGGGACGGTCTGGTGGCTGGTCTCCTGAAGACCGCTTGTCTCTTGGCGGGCGTCCTCTTGGGCATTCCCTTCGCACCGCACTTGGCCACTCACTTGGGACTTTTCCTGCCCGCCACCGTGCGCACCGTGGCCGCCTTCCTCGCAATCCTCGTCGCCTTCTGGGGGCTCGGGCGGGTGACCACTTGGTTCTGGCGCACCACCTTGGGCTTTACTCCGCTGGGCCTCGTCGACCGCGCCATGGGCGTGGTGCTGGGGCTTGTCAAGGGCATCCTCTTCGCGCTGTCGATGGCAGTCCTCCTGCTGTTTGCCTTTCCCTCGCAATCCGTTCACACCTCGGTGCGGAACAGTTGGCTCGGCGGCCGCATCGGCCACGACCGTTGGGCCTCGGCCATGGACTGGATCGCCTCGCGACTGCCACGATGAATACGGATTCCGGCGAACGCTTCCTGGTGCGCTGGGGGGAGACCGGCCATTCCTTCGAGCTGAGGCTCCCTTCGGGATGGCGCGCACTTCTAGTGCTGCTCTCGCTGGTGCTCGTTTCCCTCTTCGGCGCCCTGGCCTGGGTGACCTGGACCCTTGCCCACGGCTATCCAATGGCCTGGTACGAAGAGCGACGCCAGGCGCAGATGCAGCACCAACTGGTCCGACTGCAGGACAGAGCCTCAGAGCTACGCATCACAGCAGGCCGTGTCGATTCGCTTTCGATCCGCACCGCGGCACGCTTCGGATTGCCTTGGAACCAAGTCTCCGACACACTGGACCGCACCTCGCGCCCGCTGCTGGATCGCCTCTTTCCCGAAGAGACTCCGTCCCTAGCCATCGCCCAGGAAGCCCAAAGCCAGGATGAGCGCACCGCCGCCCATCTGCGCCTCTGGCAGGCGGCTCGCCAAGCCGAGACAAAATGCGTCAAGGCCTGGGAAAACACCCCAAGCGTCATCCCCACCGCAGGGCGATTTTCTTCGCCTTTCGGATACCGCGTCAATCCCGTCACGGGCATTTACACACTCCACGCCGGCATGGACATCGAGAACCACACCGGAACCCCCATCCACGCCCCGGCTGGCGGCGTAGTGGAAGAACAAGAGCTCAGTTCCAGCTACGGCAACTACGTGCTAGTGCGCCATGGCAACGGCATCCGCACCCGCTACGCCCACATGACGGCAGCCAAGGTCCACGTCGGGCAGGTCCTCAAGCGCGGCGACCTGATCGGACTGATGGGCTCCACCGGCCGCTCCACCGGAACACATTTGCACTACGAGGTGATCGTGGGCGGATCACCGGTGAATCCCATGGGCTGGTTGCTTCCCATGAGAATCGACCCGTGACCAAGGCTCCCTCCCTGGAACTTTCTCAAGGGCCGTGGACAGCTCGCATCGAACTCCTGGGAGCCCAATTGCGCTCCCTCGCGCACCATGGCGAAGAGCTGCTGTGGGGCGGCGATCCCCGCTGGAACAAGAGCGCTCCGCTGCTCTTTCCCGTCACCGGACGCATTGCCGAAGACACCCTGCGTTTCGAGGGGCAAAGCTTTGCGCACCCCATGCACGGACTGGCCCGCGAGTCCCTCTTTCGCCTCGAACAAAGCTCTTCCCAAGAGGCCCTGCTGTCGCTGGATCACACCGGCGACGCGCGCTTTCCCTGGGACTTTCGCCTGGAGGCGCGCTACCGGCTTCAGAAAGCTGGCCTGGAACTTTGCCTACGGGTCCTCAATCCATCTTCCCATCGCACTCTTCCCTTCCAGATCGGCTGGCACCCGGGCTTTGCCTGGGGAGACGGCCCCTGGCGGCTGCGCTGGTCCGCGCCTTCTGCACTTACGGAACTGGAGGTCGTTCCCGGCCTTGGCTTGCGCACCGGCAAGGAGATTCCTTGGGATGCCATGACAGAATTTGTCTGGAAGGATCGCCCCACGGCGCTAGTGTGCCGCAATCTTCCCGGGCGAACCGAACTCTGGCGCGACGGGCACGGGCTTGCCGTGAGCTATGATCCGCCGCCCGCCGCCTGGGTCTTCTGGAGCCTTCCGGACTCCCCATTCCTCTGTCCAGAAGGCTGGCACGGCCTGCCCGACCGCACCGGCTTTGACGGTGACTTTGCCGAACGCGAGGCCACCTTGACCGTGCCCCCAAAGAGCAACTGGGAGCTTTGCTGCCGCGTCCAAGCCATCCCTGAGGAGACGACCTGATGTGGAACCCGGAAGATCTCGGCTGGCAAAATCGCCTGGAGGCATTTCTCGACCACGAGGCCACTGACGGTGCCCATGACCTGGGCCACGTGCGCCGCGTGGTCGCCACCGCCCGCCATCTCGCCCTGGCCGAAGCCGCCGACCTCGCCATCGTCCTGACGGCGGCCTGGCTGCACGACTGCGTCGCCGTCCCCAAGGACTCGCCGCTGCGCTCGCAGGCATCCCGACTGGCCGCCAAAAAGGCTCGCGAATTCCTGAAGAGCCAAGACTGCCCCGAAGCGACAATCGAGGCCATCGCCCATTGCATCGAGGCGCACAGCTTCTCGGCCGGCATCGAACCGCGCACTCCAGAAGCCTGCGTGGTCCAAGACGCCGACCGCCTGGAAGCCTTAGGGGCCATCGGGCTCTGCCGCTGCATCGCCACCGGCGAGCGCATGGGACGCCCGCTCTTCCATCCCGACGACCCGTTCTGGGAAGATCGGGAACCGAACGATACCCGCTGGAGCCTCGACCACCTGCCAGTCAAGCTCCTGCGCCTAGAGGCCACCATGCGCACCCGGGCCGGACGCTCCGAAGCCGCCCGCCGCACCGCATTCCTGCAGACATTCCTAGAAGAATTGCGCCGGGAATTGCCATCCCGATAAAGTTCCGCTGTCCTGAAGCGAGCGAACTGTCTAATTTTATCCGCGATCCATCTTTCGGGAGAGTCTATGTCCAAAGCCATTCTTGTCGCATTCACGCTGTTGCTCACGACAGCGGTTGCTTCGTCCGCACGAGGATCGTCCTCCGATTACGCCTTGGGCATCCATTTGGGAGGTGCCAGCGACCGTGACGGAAACAGTTCCGGCTTCACAGGTCTCAACTTCCGCGTCGGCCAGGACGAGTCCTTGGACTTGGTGCTTGCGTACAATACCGGCAACGGCAAGACCATGATCATCAACGGCAACTACCTGCACCACGTCGCTCCCATTTTGCGCCAAATTCCCATCAAGGGCATCGTTCCCTACGTGGGCATCGGCGTGGGCACTTGGTTCAACAACAGCTCCGGCGCCTGGCTGCAAGTACCGCTAGGCATCGATCTGCGCTTCAGCGTGCCGCTGGAAGCCGGATTGTACATCGCTCCCGGCATTGATCTGCTTCCCTCGACTGGCGCCAACATGCATGCCGGCATCGCCTTCCGGTACTGGCTTTGAGCCTTTCCCTCGAACGCAAGGGCCAGCTCTTTGAGCTGGGATTCGCCTTCCTCTTCATTCCGCTCGTCGTCAGCACCATGGATCGCGCTCCCATCTTCCTGGGAGGCCGCATCTTGCTTTGGATCGGGCTCTTCATGCTGGTGGGGCTCAACAACGTTCGCGATGGCGGCAGTCTCAGCCAATTTCTGCGCGCCAACCGCTCGCCCCGCGCTTGGCTTCCAGCCTTGGCCTTACTGCTGGCCGCAGGTTCGCTCTTGCAGCTCCTCTTGGGTCGCCTGGGCTTCTGGGCGCCTCCTGGCCGACTCGCCACCGCCGGCCCTGTCGCAAGCCTGCTCTTCCTGACGCTCTTCGCCCTCTCCACGGCTTTGCCCATAGAAGCGCTGCTGCGCGCCTATCTGCCACGCCGCTTCCCGGACATGCTCCCCTGGCTTCTCGGCCCATTGCTTACGGCTTGGTTCTACCTCGGCTCATGGCAACCGACGGTCCTGCTTTCCGCCTTGGCGGGAGGCATACTCCTGACGCTGATTTCGCGCACCAAGGCTCCTTTCTGGCTCTTGCCGGTACTGCACGCCCTGGGAGCCTGGGCCGTACTCTGCACCCGCCTTCCGTGAAGGCGTTCCCTCGTAGGCTATTTTTGCGGCATGGCCTTTATCCGCTTTGCAGGAACGCGCCGGGAGATCTTGCCGGGAGAATCTCTCGTGCTTGGGCGTGACCGGGCTGCCGCCCTGCAAGTCAAGGATCCGCACGTTTCCCGCAACCATGTCCGCGTAGAGCTCCTGCCCGACGGTTCGACCTTGGTCGCCGATCTCGGCAGCGTGAACGGCATGCGGGTCTCCGGCAAATTGGTGCCGTGGGCCGTGCTGGAAACGGGCAGCAGCTTCACCATCGGACTTTCCGAAATCTTCCTGGAGGCATGATGGCACCGCTGGAAGCCGTGATCGACATCGGCACCAATTCGGCATTGCTCCTAATTGCCCAGCGCGACGATGAGGGCATCCTCCGTACGCGGCTGCAGCGCGAAGCCATCTGTCGCCTGGGCAAAGGCATCGGCGAAGGAGCTCCCATCGCTCCCGAGGCCGTGGCACGTCTGGCCACGGCACTGCGCGACTTTCGCGCCACGCTTGCCCTCACCGGCGCCCGCCTGCGGGCCGTGGCACTCACCGAGGTGGTGCGCGCCGCCAGCAACCCCGAGGTCGCCCTGGAAACGGTGCGACAGATTCTGACCATCGAGCCGCGCATCCTCAGCGGAATCGAAGAGGCTGCCTTGGTGCGCAAGGCGGTGCTCTCGCTCTATCCGGAACCTCCCCGCCTAGTGGTGGTGGACATGGGCGGCGGTAGCCTGGAAGTGGACTCGGGACGCAAGTCCTGGAGCATGCCGCTCGGGGCCGTTCGGCTTTTCGAGCAGTTCCCGAAGGCTCCCCGCGAGCAGGTGATCAAGCACGTGCGCGCCATCTTCAAGGAGCACGGCCTGCGACGCAGCGCCTTCGCGGGCTCGCAACTGGTGGCCGTGGGCGGCACCGCCACCACGCTTGCCGCCATGGAACTGGGCCTGCGCGAGTACGACGGCGAAAAGATCGAAGGCCACGCCATCCCGCTGGAGCTCTTCGACAAGTGGCTCTCCAAGCTCGACACTCTCCCCTCTTCGCTGCGCGCGCGACTTCCCGGCGTGTCGGCCGGACGCGCCGACATCCTGCCCATGGGACTCGGGGTGCTGCGTTTCACATTGGAATACCTCAAGGCCGACACCTTGCGGGTCAGCGACCGCGGCCTGCGCTGGGGTCTGCTCCTGGAGGCCTTGGAATCGTGAGAATCAACCGCTATTTGGCCGCTTGCGGCCTAGGCTCGCGCCGCTCCTGCGAAGAATTGGTGCTTGCGGGACGCGTGGAGATCGCTGGCAAAGTGGTCCATGAGCTCTCCACCGAAGTGGCCGAGAACGCCCACGTGAGCTGCGACGGAATTCCCGTGCGTCCTCCCGAGATTCGCCACGTGGTGCTCTTCCACAAACCCAAGGGCTGCGTGTGCGCCCGCCACGACCCTCAGGGCCGGCAGACCATCTACGACCTGCTGCCCCCTCACTTCTTGCGCCTGGTGCACGTGGGCCGCCTGGACTTTGCGTCCCGCGGCCTTTTGCTGCTCTCCGACGACGGCGAGGTGGTCGACCGCCTCACCCACCCACGCTACGAGCATCGTAAGGTCTACCGCGTCCTTCTGGATGGCCCCCTGGAACCCGAAGATCTCCGAAAACTGTCCAAGGGAGGATGGCTCCTGGAGGACGATCGGCGGCCGCTCGAGCCGGTGGGCGTAAAGGGCGACGGCGTCTCCCTGGAGCTCACCCTAAAAGAGGGGCGCAACCGCCAGATCCGCCGCATGATGGCCGCCTTCGGTCGCGAGGTGATTGACCTGCAGCGCACGGCCGTGGGAGAATGGAGACTCTCTGGACTGGAGGAGGGAACGTGGAAACTCTTGCCCGACGACGAATGGCGATCTTTGCGGCAATCCTTGGGATTGCCTCCCTTGCCGGGGGATCGGAGTCCGCAGCCCCCCGCCCGCTCTTCCTCGCCCCCGACGACGAGGTCCTCCCGGAACACGCGTTCGCGCTAAGCGCGACGCAGAACACCTTCCAGACGGCGCCCGCTCACGAAGCTGCGACGATGCGTCAACCGGGATATATCCTGGTCGAGGCGGGCCTCAACGACCGAACCACCCTGGAGATGGGCGTTGCCGATCGGGCCACCCTGGGCGTGCGCATGCGCTTTCTCGAGAACACAGCGCGCCACCTGCGACTGACAGGAGGCCTGGACGGCGTCCTTGCCGGCCCTGAGGAACACCTTCAGGGAGTTTCCCAGGAATACCTCGGCGAAGCCTCCCGGCTCTGGCTCTTGGGTTCCTGGGAAGCACGACACGGCACGCTTGCGGCCGGCGCAGCCTCGCGCGTCACCGACGGTGAGGTCCACTGGTCAATTTTGGCAAGCGGCAGGATCCACGGCAAGCTGCTGCTTCCCCTCTCGCTCGGGTGGGAAGGCCAATACGACGGCGACGACCTCCACCAGGCGGTGGGTTTTGGAATCGGCATCAAGTCCATCGAACTTTCGGCCGGGCTCTCGGAGTTCCAGAGCTGGATCGTCCGCCAAGGGAAGTGGGGATGGTTCTCAAGCCCCGCACCGGGGAGCCACGACGGCCGCAACAATCCGGGCGTATGGCTGCGGGCCGCCTGGTCCTTCCATCCGGAGGTGCATGAACACCCGGCGGCACCGACGGCGACCGAGGCCAATGGCGACGCGGCATCGCTGACCGAGACCCTGGCACGCCGCGAAGTGCATCGCGACCTGGCCGAGCTCGCCACCCTCGCCGACCTGGACGAAGAGGAGCCCATCCGCCGCGCCGTGCTGCGGCGACAGATCTTGTCAGAGGGACGGGTCGCCCGCGAGGAACTGTGGTACCTGGCACGCGCCGCCGATGCTCCGCAATCGGAGCGTCTGCAGGCGCTGGCAACCCTCGACGCAGTACTTTCTGACGCCGATCTGGACGCCCTTTCTGACATTGCCAAGGACACCGCCCCAGTGGTGCGCCAGGCCGCTGCCCGGGCGATGCTGCACCTGGCATCCCCCAAGTCGCTGAAGAGCCTTGCGGCGCTGGCCAAGGACCCAGACGCCTCGGTGCGCGCCGTGGCGGAGGCCGCCAAACCGGCGACACCACCGGCAGCGCAAGACACGGCCAAATCCAAGCCTCAAGCCACGCCCTCGGACACCGCCAAGGTACCGGTCGCGACGGCGAAGACGGATTCCGTCAAAGCCGACAGCCTCCGCGCCAGTCCGGCAGAAGCAACGAAATCCAAGCAGGCGTCCGCCAAGGACACCGCCGCCCCAGCGCCGATCAAGCCGGCCTCCGACACGGCCCATTCGACAAAATCCGACACCACCAAGGCGACCACAAAGCCCGAAGCCGTCCCGGAGGTCAAGCCGCCACAGTCTCCCGCGAAGCCGACGCCCCCCGCCAAGCCAACCAGCCCAGACAAGCCGACTGTCGCCGCAGAACACGCCACGCCCATCGAAGAGAAGCACGAGTGAATCCTTCCATAGAGATTTCTGACTACGACTACGAACTGCCCGAGGAGCTGGTTGCCCAAGAGCCCTCGGTGCGCGGCAAAGCCCGCATGCTGATCGCCCCGCCGGGCCCTGCGGGAAGTCCCATTTCCCACGGCACCGTGGCCGACATCGTGAGCCAGCTTCGCCCCCGCGACGTGCTGGTGGTCAACGACACCCGCGTGATTCCGGCCCGCCTGCGCGGCACCTTCCCCACCGGTGGGCGCTTTGAGATCCTGCTCCTGGAACAGGTCTCGGACGACGGCATCTCCTGCTTGTGGGAAGCCATGGTGCGCCCTGGCCGAAAGCTCCCCCCAAACACCCATCTCTCGGTGGGCGGCATGGATGTCATCGTGGAAGGCGTGCGCGCCGACGGCACCCGCTTGCTTCGCTTCCCGCTACCGCCCAAAGCCTTCCTGGAGCACCTGCATGGCCTGGGCGAGACGCCGCTGCCGCCCTACATCCACCGTCCGGTCCGCAAGGACGACGAGGAGCGCTACCAGACGGTCTTCGCCCGCGAGGACGGCGCCGTGGCAGCCCCCACGGCAGGACTTCACCTCACCGAGGAGATCCTCGCTGCCCTGGCCGCAAAGGGCGTAGACACCGTGCGCACCACCCTGCACGTGGGCGCCGGCACTTTCCTTCCAGTGAAGGAAGAAAACGCCCTAGAACATCCCATGCACGAGGAGCGCTACACCCTCTCGGCAGAGGCGGCCGCACGGTTAGAACAAGCGCGCGCCGAAGGCGGGCGCATCGTGGCGATTGGCACCACCTCACTGCGCACCCTGGAAACGGTGTGGCGGGCCCACGGCGCCTTCGTGGAGGACTCCGGGCGCACCCGCCTCTACATCCATCCGCTCGATCCGCCGCGCTCGATCCAAGGGATTCTCACAAACTTCCACTGGCCGCGCAGCACCTTGATCCTCCTGGTCGCCGCCTGGCTCGGCGGTCGCGAGCGCTGGCGCGAGGTCTACGAGACGGCCGTGCGCGAGCGCTACCAGTTCTTCTCCTACGGCGACTGCATGCTGAGCCTCAAGGACTGACGGATTCCGTCAATTCCCCGCCGCGAGCGGCGGCATAGGCATCGCGCACCACGAGCGAGGCCAGCGTCATCCCAAAGGCTGCCGTCACCGCCACCGAGCTTCCGTTGACCACCAGCTTGCGGGCGCACCAGTCAGGGCGATCCGGATCGCCCTCCTTGGGCTTGGGGCAGAAGCAATGCCCGCTGCCGCAGGCTGGAGCTACGTCGTCCACCGGCTCCAGGGCCGGCTCCTCGCTGTAGACCACCGTAAAATCGCCCGCATAGCCGCGCCGCCGCAGTCCCTTGCGCACGATGCGCGCCAGCGGACACATTTTGGCTTTCCAGAGGCTCGCCGTGCGCACCTGGGTCGGATCAAGCCGACACGCCGCTCCCATGGAGCTATAGAGCCGCACCCGCGCCGCGCCCGCATGCTCGATCAGGTCGAGCTTGTTGGTGTAGCTGTCGATGGCGTCGATCACGTAGTCGTAGCGCTCCAGCTCAAAGCGCTCGCGCGTCTCGGCCGCATAGGCCTCCTGGATGGCCTCTACCCGCACCTTGGGATGGAGCGAGAGCAGGCGGGCCTGCAACACCTCCACCTTGGGCTTACCGACGCATCCCACCGCGGCCTGAAGCTGGCGATTCACGTTGGTGATGCAGACCACGTCGGAATCCACCAGGGTCAGCTCTCCGACGCCGCTACGGGCCAGCGCCTCGGCACACCAACTGCCGACCCCGCCCACCCCGAAGACGATGACGCGCGAGGCCTGCAGACGCTCCAAGGCACTGGATCCCACCAGCCGTTCCAGCCGGTGGAAGACCGGATGCGCCATTTCCGTTACTCCAGGTTGGCGATCTGTTCCTTCAAGGATTCCAGTTCGTCCTTGATGGCGATCACCAGATGGGCGATGGCGGCGTTCTGGCACTTGCTGCCGGTGGTGTTGGCTTCGCGCAGCATCTCCTGCAGCAAGAAGCCCAGGCGCTTTCCCACCGCTCCGCCCGCTTCCAGACATTCCCGGAACTGAGCATTGTGGGAGCCAAAGCGCGTCATCTCTTCATCGACGTCGAGCTTGTCGGCGAGATGCGCCACCTCCTGCGCCAGCCGCGCCGGGTCCACGGCGTAGTCGCCGATCATCTCCTGGATGCGCACCTGCAGCTGCTTCCGGTAGGTTTCCAACTGCTCCCGGGCCAGCGGCGGAATCTGGGCCAGCGCCGTCTGGATGCGCTCCAGACGCGAGAGCAGATCCAGCTTGAGGTTTTCCCCTTCACGGAGACGGAAACTGTCGTGTTGGGCAAGCGCAGTCTCCAGCGCCTGCAGCAGGGCCGGCTTCAGTTCCTGAGACGAGGGCTCCGGCTCTCCTTCGGACTTGCGCACCTGCTCCCAGCGCAGCAGATCCTCCATGCGGATCTCCCCCATGATGCCGGCGGCGGCCTGCACGTCGCGCAGCTCGTGCGCCAACCGCGCCCAGCGCCCGTTGCCCTCCTTCTGCTCAGGAGCGGCGAGCACATCCTCCACATTTGCCGAGACCGTGAGGCTGCCGCGCCCCACCTTGCCGGCCAAGGCCTCGCGCACAGCACCCTCCAAGGGGGCCAAGACACGCGCCAGCCGCAGCTGGGCCTCCAAGAAGCGCCCGTTCACCGAGCGCACTTCCACCACCACCTTGCGAGGTCCGCACAGGACCTCTCCGGTTCCGTATCCCGTCATCGAACGTATCTGACCCATGATTTTTCCCCTCTACCCATATCGGGAACGCGGCACGCACAGACATTCTGCCGTTTCCGGTGCCATCGCCCTATCGCCCCTAAAGAAACAAACTTGACACCTTTTTACACCCCTTACTTTGCCCGGGCTGGTAGCTTCCATCCATGCCTATCTCGAAAAGCCTGGTCTACCCCAGAACGCACCGCTTCCAGATCCCTGTCATGGGCTCGGGGCACAGCATTGACACACCGCTGCGGGTGGCGCGCTTCGGCATCAGCTCCGTGGTGAGCCTGGTCGACGACATCTTGGTCGAACAGGTGCATCGCCTGCATGCCCAGCGTCGCGGCCTTCCCTTCCAGGCGGTCCCGGTCACCGCTCCCGACGCCCGCGTACAGCGCGTGCGCAACTACTTCGATTTCGTGTGGGACGAAGTCCACGCCCAGTTGGACGAGATGCGCGCCCAGGAGTTTGCTCCCGGCACCGACAAGACCCGCTACTTCGAGATGCTCCCAGAGACGTCCCCCCTCAAGGTGGACTACCAGCGCATGCTCGCTCTGCCCCAAGGCACAGAACGGGACGCCCTCGCCAAAGAGCTTTCTCAACGCATGGAAGCTGGCTCCATCGACGCCAACATCATGACCAAGCTCGACCGCCGTCCAGTCGCCAAGGACGGCACGGTACGCGAAGCCGGCCTCTCGGACGCCAAGACGGCACTACGTGGCTTTGCCCTCTCGCGCAACCAGGGCAACATGGTCTTCTCGGCCGGCATCAACCCGACCCTCTTCGGGCTCATGGAAGAATTCCCCGACTTCTACCGCTCCGCTGAGGGCGAGCCGAAGAAGGGCATCATCATCAAGGTGAGCGACTTCCGCTCGGCCATGGTGCAAGGGCGGTTCCTCGCCAAGAAGGGCTTGGAGGTGCGCGAGTTCCGCGTCGAATCCGGCCTCAACTGCGGTGGCCACGCCTTCGCCTCCGAAGGCGATCTGCTGGGCCCCATCGTGGACGAGTTTCGCAAGCACCGCGACAGCTTCCCCGGCGAATTCGCTCCCCATATTGAAAACTGGTTCCACCGCAAGGGGCGCGAAGTCCCTGCCGGCACCCGCGAGCACGAGGCCGCCGTGGCCATCCAAGGCGGGCTCGGCAATTCCGGCGAGCAGCGTCGCATGATCGAAGGCTTCGGCGCCGACGCTACCGGTTGGGGCACTCCTTTCCTGCTAGTTCCCGAAGCCACCCCGGTGGACGACCGCACCCGCGAACTGCTGCGGCGCGCCAAGGCCGAAGACCTCTACCTCTCGGGCGCCTCTCCGCTGGGCGTTCCCTTTAACAACCTGCGCACCAGCACCGCCGCTCAGGAGCTGCGCCGCCACATCGAGGCGGGCAAGCCCGGCAGCGCCTGTCCAAAGGGCTTTCTAGTCTCCAACACGGAATTTTCTGAAATTCCTCTCTGCACGGCCTCGGCCAAGTACCAGGCCCAGAAGCTCGCCCAGATTGGCGGCATGGAGGCCGAAGGTGCCGCTGCTGTGCTTGCCAAGGAATGCATCTGCCACCATTTGGGTAACGGCGCGCTGGCCTTCATCACCCAGGAAAACCGCGATCTCAAGGGAGAGCCACGCCAGGAATCCAATGCCGTCGTGAGCATCTGCCCCGGGCCCAACCTCGCCTGGTTCGACCGCATCTACTCGCTTTCCGAGATGGTCGACCACATCTATGGCCGCATCCCCTCTGTCGTTCCTGCCGAACGTCCCCATTGCTTTGCCGCCGAGCTCGAGATGAACGTGGTGGACTACCAGAAGCTCGTCGTCAAGGGCGCCAAGGACCCGGCCATCGCCGCCAAGGCCGAGCGCACCCGCAAGACGCTGCTGGAAAGCATCGCCTGGTACCGGGAGTTCGTGGCCACCGCCACCGCCTACGACGACGAGAACCTCTCCAGCCTCTCTGAGGCCCTGGATTGCCAAGAGCCTTTGCTGCTCTCGGCGACGGAACCCGTGACCGTCGCCTAAATCTTCCACTAAGCGGGCAAGAAAAAGCCCCGGAGCCAAAATGGTTCCGGGGCCTTTTCGTAACTAGGATTCGCGCGGGAGGTTAGACCTCCTTGGCCTCGAACCACTTCATGTTCTTGCGCAGCTTGCGGCCGGTCTTCTCGATCAAGAGCTCGTGCTCCTTGGCGCGGGTGGCCAGGAAGTTCTTCTTGCCGTTCTTCTTCACTTCCGTCATGAAGTCCTTGGCGAACTTGCCCTTCTGGATGTCCGTCAGAGCCTTCTTCATGGCCTTGCGGCTGGCGTCGGTGATGATCTTCGGGCCGGTGACGTAATCGCCGTACTCAGCGGTGTTGGAGATCGAGTAGCGCATGTAGGAGAGGCCGCCCTGGTTCATCAGGTCGACGATCAGCTTCACTTCATGGAAGCACTCGAAGTAGGCCATTTCCGGCGGGTAGCCGGCGTCGACCAGGGTCTGGAAGCCGGCCTTGACCAGCTCCGAGAGACCGCCGCAAAGGACAGCCTGCTCGCCGAACAGATCGGTCTCTGTCTCGTCGCGGAAGGTGGTCTCGTAAGCGCCAGCGCGCAGGCCGCCGATGCCCTTGACGTGAGCCAAGACCTTCTGCTTAGCCTTGCCCGAAGCGTCCTGGTAGACGGCGAACACGCAAGGAACGCCGCCGCCCTTTTCGTACTCGGAACGAACCAGGTGGCCGGGACCCTTGGGGGCCGACATGATGACGTCCACGTCCGCTGGGGGCTTGATGTAGCCGAAGTGGATATTGAAGCCGTGCGAGAAGACGAGCGTCTTGCCCTTCTTCAGGTTCGGGAGGATGTCCTTCTCGTAGACGTCGCCCTGGATCTCGTCAGGAAGCAGGATCTGGATGTAGTCGGCCTTGGCGGCAGCCTCGGCAGCAGTAAGCAGAGTCTCGCCGGGCTTGAAGCCGTGCTTCAGGGCGAGCTTGTAGTTGTCGGAGACCTTGCTGCCGGAACCCTTGCGCTGGCCGACGATGACGTTGACGCCAGAGTCGCGCAGGTTCTGAGCCTGGGCGTGGCCCTGGGAGCCGTAGCCGATGATGGCGATCGTCTTGTTCTTGAAGGGAGCGAGCGAGCCGTCCTTCTCCGTGTAGACCTTCAAGCCTGACTTGGTATGGCCCGAACTTTCCTTCTCCGTATCGACCTTCATTCCTATCCTCGCTTGTTTTGTGGATTCTCAGCGGCGCAAAGCGCAATGCTTTCCCCGCTTGGCCTATCCGGCCCATTGGAGCAAAGGAAAAACATACATCGCCCGGAGGGGTGGACACAAGGGAATCGGGCCTAAAAAGGCTCAGACAAATTTTGTCAAAAGGCCGAAAGGACTCAGCCGCGCAGTGCTAGCGGGCAAGCCACCAGTCGCCTTTGCCCAACATCTACCAGAGGCGGCCGCTCGGCTCGGCAGGCGTCAGTGGCATGCGGGCAGCGCGGATGGAAGGGGCATCCCGCGGGAGGATCCAGGGGCGACGGAAGCTCGCCGCGCGCCGGGGCAGCCATGCCCTTGCCGGCGCCGAGGCTCGGCACCGAAGCGATCAAGAGCTTGGTGTAAGGATGCAGCGGCTCGCGACAGAGCTCTTCGGCCGGGCCGCGCTCGACGATGCGCCCGAGGTACATCACCGCGATCTCGTGGGAGATGTGGCGCACCACGCCCATGTCGTGGGCAATGAAGAGGTACCCGAGCCCGCGCTCGGCCTGAATGTCTTCCAGCAGATTCACCACCTGGGCCTGCACCGACACGTCCAGCGCCGAGACCGGCTCGTCGAGCACCAGGAGCTTGGGCTCCACCGCCAGGGCGCGGGCAATGCCGACGCGCTGGCGCTGCCCGCCCGAGAACTCGTGAGGACGCCGATCCACATGCGCTTCCGAGAGGCCCACGCGATCAAACAGCGCTATCACCCGTTCGCGCCGTTCCGCAGGGGCGCAGAGCCCATGGACCTCAAGCCCCTCGGCCACCGACTGCCCGACGGTGCGGCGCGGATCAAGGCTCGCGTAAGGGTCCTGGAAGACGATCTGCATATGGCGGCGGAAGCGACGCAGGTCTCCGGATTTCAGGGCCAGCACGTCGGTGCCGTCCACCAGCACGCGCCCGGCGTTCGGCTCCACCAGGCGCAGGATGGCCCGCCCCGTGGTGGTCTTGCCACACCCCGACTCGCCAACCAAGCCCAGCGTCCGCCCCGGCTCAAGATCTAGATCTATGCTGTCGACGGCACGCACGAAGCGGCGGGCGCGGGAAAAGAGGCCATCGCGCACCGGAAAGCGCACCTCCAGGCCACGGACCGCAAGCAGGCTCATAGCCCCCCCTCAGTGGATGCCCAAGGCGGCAGCTCGCCCTGGCGAAGACAGGCGCAGCCGCAGCCGTCGGGGCGAGGCGAGAGTGGAGGCAGCGTCGCGGCACAGGCGGGCACAGCATGGCTGCAGCGCGGATGGAAGCGGCACCCTTCGGGCCAGCTCCCGGGCGGCGGCACGCGACCGGGAATGGCCGTCAAGCGGCCGGTGCGCGGACGGAAACCGGGCACGGCTCCCAGGAGGCCTTGTGTGTAAGGATGGCACGGGTTCGACAGAATTTGTCCGGAAGGGCCTTCCTCGACAACCTTACCGGCATACATCACACAGATGCGGTCGGCCACGCGCTCCACCACGCCCAGGTCGTGGGTGATGAAGATCATGGCCATGCCCAACTCTCGCTGGAGGTCGGCCAAGAGTTCCAGAATCTGCGCCTGGATGGTGACGTCCAGGGCGGTGGTCGGCTCGTCGGCAAGCAAGATCTCGGGGCGGGCGCAGAGGGACATGGCGATGAGTACGCGCTGGCGCATGCCTCCCGAAAGCTCATGAGGATGGCTCTTGAGGCGCGAGATGGGATCTGGAATGCCGACCCGATCAAGCCAGGCGGCAGCCTCTTCGCGGGCGGCCTTGCCCGAGAGCCCACGATGCAGCCGCAGCACCTCGGAAATTTGCGCCTCCACCGTCAGGAGAGGATTGAGCGCCGTCATGGGGTCCTGGAACACCATGGCCACGCGCCGGCCGCGCACCGCGCGCCAACCCCGCTCGTCCAGCCCCGTCAATTCCTGTCCGGAAAGGCGGATGGAGCCTTCTACCCGGGCGGTGCCGTGGGGAAGCAGCCCAAGCAGCGAGAGCGCCGTCACCGACTTGCCGCAGCCCGACTCCCCAACGAGCCCCAGCGTCTGCCCGCGCGCGAGGTCTATGTCCAGCCCGTCGACGGCGGGAAGCCAGCGCGTCGCGCCGCGAAAGGAGATCGACAATCCCCGCACCTCAAGGAGAGCCTCGGCCATGGTCGGGGAAGAATAGCTATCCGAGGCGTTCACAGCCGGGTCTGCGAGAACCAGTCGAGGCCTTCCAGGGTGAGGTCGGGATGGATCTCATCGAAGACCGGCGAGCGCCCGCGCAGCGCATTGCACCAGCCGCCAGTGGCCAGCACCCGCGTCTGCGGAGGCATCTTCTCCTCTTCCTGGATGCGCCGCACCAGGTATTCCATCATGCCCATGTGCCCGAGGATCAGCCCCGAAGCTAGCGCCTCCTCAGTGGTGCGTCCCACGACATGGTCGGGCACATCCAGGGAGATTTGCGGCAGCCGCGCCGTGCGTCCCGAAAGGGCGAGCATCCCGGTCTCGATGCCCGGGCAGATGACTCCACCCATGTAGGTGCCGCCGTGGATCACGTCAAAGGTTGTGGCGGTGCCGAGGTCGATGACGATGGCGTCGTGCAGCCCCAGTCGCTCCACGCCCAGGGCGTTGGCCAGCCGGTCGGGCCCGATCTGAGCCGGATTGGCGTAGGCGATAGGGAAGCCGCAGTTCTCGCTGGAGAGCACCGTGACAGATTCTGTCACGATGCGCGAGAGGGCTTCGCGCCAGGCGCGTTCTAGCGAGGGGACCACGGTGGCCAGCACCGCGCAGCCAATGCGGGTGGAGGAAAGCCGTCCGATGTTGAGCAGGCCCCGCACGCGGAACTCGATCTCATCAGAAGTGGCGTTGGGGCGCGTGGTGATGCGCCAAGTGGCGCTCAGGGAACCGTCGCGGAAGACCCCCAGGACGGTGTGCGTGTTTCCGATGTCCACGGCCAGCATGGGTGCCTTTCCTCAGTTCCTGTGCGACTCACCGCTGTGGAAAATGAGCTGGGAGGGGCTTGAACCCTCGACCCGCGGCTTAAAAGGCCGCTGCTCTACCGACTGAGCTACCAGCTCGAACCTCAAGTCCGAAGGTGGGGAAAGATAGTCATTCCAGCCTTCTAACTACAGACTGAGCTTGCTCAGATAGCTACCGACAGAGCTGACATCAGTGGGAATACTACCCTGAGACAGATCAATCTCACACTTTGGCCCATCGTACGAAGAACCTCCGACCTGAAGGACAAACGTCAGACCGGCAGTAATGCGATAGGGAATCGGCGTTTGATTGACGATTTTCTTCAGGATATCCGTATTGATCGAACTGAAGGGGATCTTTCCCGTCAACGTCACCTTCTGCTTGGTATTGGCTGGGATCGTAAATGGGTCCACATCGGTCGAGATCGGGGTCGTCTGATTGTCGATGTACACGTTCAAGGATGGTCGCACAGTCTGTCCAAACGAGGCCACGCCAGAATTGCCGGTATTATCTCCGACAAAATTGAACGTAAGCTGCAAATTGAAGTCGTTTTTGCTGGGCAATCGGAAAGAGTATGGGTCATAGGAGGTCGTAACCTGCGGATTCGTCACGAGCGCGTCTGCAGCACTGAATTTGACCTTGGCGACGTTCATTGTCTCCTCGGCGCTGTCCAGCAGGGAGCAGCCCATGAAGACAAATCCTGTCAAAACGGCAATACCCAGAAGTGTGCGGCGCATAGGGAATTCTCCTTAGAAGAGGAAGGTCATAGAAAAGCGCGTCTGCCCGTCGCGGACGGATTCGCTGGAGCTTGCGTTGCCGATCAGATCCACCGGCTTAATGTAGGCGGCATCCACTTCCAGCACGTCCGAGACGGATACGCCGATGCCGATGTCCAGTTCCTGCCGCTCTCCGGAAGGATCGAAGAGGAGCCCCGAACGCAGCGACAGGATTCCTGAATAGGTGTACTCCGCCCCGATGTCGTACTGGGCATTCTCCAAGTTCCTCCAGAGATAATCGCCGGCTCCGGACCCCGCCGGTGCCTTGCCTTCGCCCCACGGCTCAGAAACCGCGTACCAGACGCCTGAGAGGATGCCGCGGGCATTGCCCAGGGTGTCGCGACTGGTCAGCTCATGCGACATATCGGCGGCAATGCGAAGGGAGTGCAACGGCGTCTGAAGAAGACGGTAGGAGGTTCCGATCCTGGCGGTCAAAGGAATCGGATCACTCTCCGACTTGTCGATGTAGAAGACCGACGGCCCGATGTTCTGCACGAAGAGGCCGAAGTCCAGTCCCTTGGTCAAGGCGTTCTTGCGGAGCAGTCCCACGTCGAAGGCGTAGCTTGCCGCCGTGCCGTCCTGCGCCTGCCCACCGATGGTGATGCCAGGGGCAAGGGCGGAATAGAGGAACTTGATGTTGAGGCCGAGCCCCCAGTCCTGCGACAGCCGCGTGCCGTAGGAAAGTGCTCCCACCACCTCATAGGAATTGAACTTCTGGACTTCCTCGCCGGCCTCGTTAGTGATCGAGTTCTCGCCGAAGGAGACGAAGTTGACAAAGCCTCCAATCGTGCCCCACTCTTCGATGGGGAAGGTCGCGGCGGCAAAGGTGTGGAAGAGGTCCTTGAGTTGCAGCGACGGAAGCAGCGTCTCGTAGTAGAAACCGAGCTCCGCCTGCGCCTTGCGCTCCCGCATGATGCCCGCCGGCGTGGCAAACCACAGATCCTGTCCTTGGGACACCACCACGGTGGCATCCGAGGAACCGAGGCCGTTGCCTGCATGGTAGTGGATCCAGCGCGCCTGCTGGGACGAATCGGCAATCTGACGCGAACCGGCCGCCTTCTTGGAGGCTTCGGGGGGGAAGTACTTCCAGGCGCCCTTATCGCTCGCCACCCAGATGTTGCCCTTCTTGTCCGAGGCCACCGAGCGCACTTCGACGCCCTGGAAGGCCACGCGTTCCCAGGCGGTACCGTTCCAATGCGAGAGTCCGCCGGGATGCGCCACCCACATGCCTCCAGAGGGGTCGAACGTCAAGGCGCGTACAGAATCTGACAAAAGGCCGTCCGCGCGCCCGAACATCTTCCAGGTGCTGGCCTCCTTGGTGATTTCCAGGCGAGAAACGCCTCCTGTCTCAGTGCCCACCCAGATCTCGCGTCCACGCGGATCCACCGCCACGGCGCTCACCTGCTGAGAACGCAGACCAAACTTCTCACCAAAGCGCCGGACCTCGAAGTCGCTGCCCTTCTGCTTCAGGCGCACCACGCCAGAATCTGTCCCGATCCACACCGCAGCTCCGGAAGAGGCCAAGGCGGTGATGCGGTTGGAGGGAAGCCCCGAGGAATCGAAACCCTTCCACATCTTGCCATCAAAGCGCCGCAGGCCGTTCTTTGTTCCCACCCAGAGCTTGCCCGTCTCGTCCAGGGAAATGGTCGAAACATCGCCGGGAACCGCCAAGCCGTAGGGGATTTTGAGATCCACCAGGTCTTTCTCCTCGTCGGCGCTCGCGATGCCATTGGCCTTGCGGACCCGCGTCATCAGGGATTCCTGCGTGGCCGTGTCTAGCGGCCAGAGATTTCCCAGCACGCGCCGCACCACCGTCACCAACTGGTCACCCTGCTCCAGGGGCATGGTGGATCCGTCACGCCAAGCACGGCCATCGTAGCGCCAAACGCCCAACGAAGAGCCCGCCCAAACCTCACCGCGATTGAAAAAACTGGTGCGCTTGACGGCGCAGAGGGCCGTCACCTGCCCCGCCACCGCATGCGGCAACGACAGCTCCCATTCGTCCGAAAGCGGCCCGAAGGCGAGGCCTGCCGGATTCCAATAGGTGGCAAAGACATCATCGGCAATAGCCGTGGAGACTTCGCCCATGCCCAATTGGCGAGCGCCAACGGGCATCACCAATGTGATGACGGAGGAATTTTCGGCCGCGGCCATTCCGGCCAAGCCCAAGATAAGCGCGAAAGACGTCGACTTACGCAACGGAATCCCTCCAATCGGGAACGGGATACTTGCCATCCTGCCCCGGCAGCATGGGACGCCACTCGCCAGGGTCCCAAGCATTGCGAGGCCGCAACAGGATGTGGCAGCCAGGCCGGAAAGGGGGAATGAGTTCAGGGTGCGAAGAAAGCTGATCGCGTGTCACGTAGACGTCCGCAAACAGCTTCAGCGATGCAGCATCCTCGGGAGGCACGTCGTAGTAGAAGGTGCGAATCTCTTGGTAGTCGCACTCCTCGATCGCCTTGAGATTTTCTTCCACCATGTGATTCCAATCCGCCGTCAGTTCGGCGATGCGCTCCTTGGAGAGGGAGAGCCCTTCCAGGTGCAACCGGAACTCGCTTTCGTTGGGCTTGTTGAGCCGGATGGCATCGCGCGGGCTGTGCCGCAGCCGGTAGACTCCGCTGCTGTGGATCCTCTCCGAAGGCTCCTCTTGGTCGGAATGCCGCTGCAGCGCGATGTAGAGGCCGGCGACGAAGAGCGCCACCAGTACGGCGAGCGCAGCGCCGAAGATCAAGGCGTAGGTCATGTGATCAATTTAGCGATTCGCAAGCGCCGCGGCGCTGGGCAAAGCGAGTTTTGAAGCGCACAACAGCAACGAACGTCCACCAATACGAAAAATCCCTTTCCGGAAAATCCGGAAAGGGATAAATAAGCAACCGCTGAAATCGAAGGAATGGTTACTTGTCGTTCACGATATCAATGCTGACGAGGCGTCCATTGGTGGCCTTCGACTTGACCCGAACCCCCGGCATTTCCAGCTTGTCGCGCAAGCGGCGCACCAGGCGGTTGGCCGTATTGTACTTGGCACGCGGAGCCAGCAAGGTGTAATCCATCGTCTTGTCGGTGAAGATATTCTGCTTGCTTCCCGGGAATTCCTGATCCACGAGATCTTCCATGTTGTCCTTGATCTTCTCAAGGGTCCGCTCGTCGAAATGACCGACGACATTGAAGATCACCTTGTACTGAGCGCCCTTACGAGCTTCCGTCTTCCAGTAGTTCGTGAGCCGCTGCAGCACCTTGTCGATGGCGTCGTTGGAAGCTTCTTCGTCCAGAGCCTGATCCGTGGTGTTGGGACGGGTCTGGGAATAGCCTGTCTCGGTCCCTAGGGTGCGCCCGGTGGTGGTCTCGAAGGCGCGAATGGTAAGCGAGGCCTTGCGCCCGCCCGGAAGGTTCTGCACCGTCCCGGAGAAGGTGATGTAGATGTCGCTTCCAGAAAGCAGTGCGATCTTGTAGGAGGCGTCCGCATCGGCCCCTCCCACCTTATTCAAGGCGTCAACCTGCTCGTTGATGTTCTCGATCGCCCTGGGGTTCTTTACCTCATACTGGCGAGCCGTCAAGTAACTCTCGATGCTTCCAGACATCTGCTGAGCAAGCGGATTCTTGTCGAAGACATCCAAGGGACTCTGCCCCTTGGGGGCATCGGGAATCACCATGATAGAGGGATTTCCTACCGCCTCGGCCAAATCCTCGCGCGAAGCAAGTACGCCCTTGGAAGCCAGGAAATCATTCAAAGCCCCTTTGCTCACGCGGATCATGCGGGTCATGGCGTATTCGCCATTCGCAAGCTTACGGGTGGCCGTCACCTTGTCGGCGGTCCAGGTGATGAAGGGACGCGGCTCGCGATAGATCTCGTCGAGCACCGGATCGATGCCCTTCTTCTCGGTCTCCACCGAGACGAGGCGATCGGTCCACTTGAAGAGGACAAAATCGATAGCCACGCGCGCGATGTCGGCATCGGCAAGTTCGGGCTCCTGCCCAATACCTGTGGCCTTGATGGTCACTTCGGTAGGGCTGTAGCTCTCGATGAACGAGGCTTCGTTGCCACGCGGACGCGGATGCGGGTTAGGGCGATCCTTGGCCGACGCGATGGTCGCGACCAGGGCCAGACAAGCAAGCAGACGTTTCATTCGAACCTCCTGTGGGGGGAGTGCCCACTTCACAATAATCAACATGTCTAAAGAGGGGACGTCAAGCGGTTTGGGAAACGATGTGATGCAGATCACACCGCTGGTTTTGCACCTTTGCCGCCAATGTACGACCAGATCTGGCGCATGCGCGTGGCATATAATGGAGCGGACTTCTTGGGCTGGCAACGCCAACCACAGGGCCTCACGGTCCAGGAGGCCTTAGAAACGGCCCTGGCCACGGCACTGCGGCACCGAGTAGCCGTCACGGCAGCCGGTCGCACCGACACCGGAGTCCACGCTCGCGGCCAAGTGGTGCACTTCGAGTCGCCAGCCGACTTCGATCCCGCGAAGTTGCTTCGAAGCCTTAACGGCCTGCTGCCCCGCACCGTCCGGGTGCGCGATTTGGAACCCGCTCCCGAAGGGTTTTCAGCGCGTTTTTCGGCCAACTTCCGCGAGTACTGCTACCGCATCTGGCTACACCCCACGCCGCTAGGCGAAGGTCCCGGCTGGACCTGTCCTCATCGATTGGACGTGGACAAACTCTGCGAAGCGCTCACCTGGTTCGAGGGCGAGTACGACTTTCTTTCCTTCTGCATTCCTCGCGAAGACGGGAAATCTACCGTCTGCCGCATTGACATGGCCCGCGCTGTCCTGCATCCCGACGGTGTCTTCATGTGGGTGCGGGGCGACCGCTTCCTGCACCGCATGGTGCGCTCGGTCACGGGCTTCTGCGTGGACGTGGCCCGCGGCCGCATGGGACGCGAGGAATTCGACGTTCTGATCGGCTGCGGCGACGTGGGGCCGCGGATGTGGCTGCCACCCTCGGGGCTCACCATGGAACGCGTGGGTTACGACGGCTGGACCGAGCCGGCCCTGCGCGGACAGCCCGCATGAACCTCCCCGTCGAGGAGCTGCGAGAGGCTTTCGAGTCGGCGCGAGCGCGCCACCAGCCTCTTGTGATCCAGTCCCCTACCGGCTCTGGAAAAAGCTCCTTGGTGCCGCTATGGTGCCTGCAGCAAGGCTCAGTACTGGTGGTGGAGCCGCGCCGAGTGGCCGCACGCGCCTTGGCGCGACGCTGTGCCGAGCTCCTGGGCGAGGAGGTGGGAGGGCTCGTGGGCTACGCCACCCGCGGCGATGCCCGCCACGATAAGACCACGCGCCTCCTGTTCGCCACTCCCGGAGTGGCCTTGTCGCTTTTTGGATCGGGGGAGATTTCCCGCTTTTCCAGCTGGATCCTGGACGAGTTCCACGAGCGCCGCACCGAGACCGACCTGCTCCTGGCGGCAGCCCGTGCCCGAGGCGAACTGGGGCGCACCGTCCTGCTCTCGGCCACCCTGGAAACGCGACGACTGGAGGAGGAATGGGGCTTCCTGCGCCTTTCCAGCACCGGGCGCGAATACCCCGTAGATATCGAACACCTTTGCGATCCTGGCCAGCGCGGCCCGGAGGCCAAGGGTTTGACGCAACGGGTGGAGCGCGCCCTGGTACGACTGGATCAGCCCGAAGGAACCGTCCTCGTCTTCCTTCCCGGCGTCGGCGAGATTGCCGAGGCCGCCGCCTGGCTCGCCTCCCGCCACGACTGGGACATTCTGCCCCTGCACGGAGCGCTGGCCCCCGAGATCCAGGACCGCGCCTTTGCGCCCAGCGTTCCGGGCCGCTTGCGGGTCGTTCTCGCCACCAACGTGGCCGAAAGCGCTGTGACAGTTCCTGACGTGGCAGCCGTGATCGACTCGGGACTGGAGCGGCGCATCGAGCACGACGGGCCGCTCTCCGCCCTTTCCCTGGGCTCCATCAGCCAAGCCTCGGCCGACCAGCGCGCCGGACGGGCCGGACGCACCCGCCCCGGACGGGCGTTGCGCCTCTGGCATCACGCCCTGAAACTGCGCTCCACTTCGCCGCCGCAGATCCTGGTGGAAGACCCCGCCAGCTGGCTGCTTCCGGCCGTGGCCGCCGGCATCGACCCGACGACGCTGCCTTGGCTTGATCGTCCGCTGGCATCAGGCCTGCGCCGCGGTATCGAGTTGCTGGAAGAGGCTGGGCTACTTCATCGCGACGAATGGCAGTTTCCGGAACAATTGCAGTTGACGCCGACGGGACGTCGCGTCTTTGCCTATCCGCTCGACCCGATGCTTGCCGCCCTGTGCGTGCGCCTGGAAGGGACGCCCGCCTGGAAAGACGGCCTAGCGTTGGCCACCGCCCTTTCGGGACGTCCGCTCCCCCTCTCGCGCCCCGACAGCGCGCAAATGCACGTTCGTCAGGAATTGTCCAGCGCCGCCGGAGACGCCGCCTTCCTGGCTGCGGCGGTGCAGGCACCTCAGGAAGTGGTCCGCGCCGCCGGAGTCCACATCGGAGCCTGGCGCGAGGCCCGCGAGGAGTTCGAGCGTCTGCGCAACCGCATGGGATGCGCTCCAGAAGGTTGGCCGCGCGACCCGCAGGGCCGCACCCTGGCGCTGGAATTCTCCCGTCTCCTGCCCTCCCAACTGCGCTTGCGACAGAATCCGTCACGGCCCACCTGGTCGGCACCGGGCGGGCGGGCGTTGCACCTCTCGCAAGGAAGCCTCCAGTCCCAGCTTCCGCCCGCCGAGGTGCTCCTGGCGCTCTCGGTGCATGGCAACCACCGCGCCGACGGCAAGATCGTCCACTACGCCGAGGCCACCCAGGGCTTTTCCCGCGCCGAGGTGCTCTCCGAGGGACTCGGACGTCTGGAGGTCCAGGAGGCCTGGGAAGAGGACGGCACCCTTCAGGTACGGGTCCGACACGTGGTGGCCGGGCAGCCTTTGGGCGAATCGGTGCGAGCAGCCGACACGCCGCAACTGTGGGCGCAAGGCTGCGTGCGGATGGTTCCGCCCGGCGACCTGGCACGGGTTCGCGAAGAGCTCTCGCGTTGGTGGCTGCAGCAGTGCCTGGATGCGGGCCACTGGATCGCTCCGCCCGGCGACGAGCGCGTCTTTCTGGTGCAGGCGCTCCTCGATGAAGAGGAGTTCTCGCGCCACCGCCCGCCGCGTCCGCCGCTGCGGCTGCCGCGTCCGCCAACCGCCGACGAAGTCCGACTTGGCTTGGCCTTCCCGGCCGAACTTTCGGGCGAGGACTGGAAACTCTCCGTCGCCCCCGACGTTTGGCGCGGACGCATTGAACTGCGTCCCCTGGAGGGGCGGCCACCAGTGAAGCTCGACCACATCGGGCAGCCTGAAGCCTGGAAGGGTTGGACGCTGGCCTGCCGCATGCGGAAGTGACAGTCTACAGTCCCGCCCATGAACGTAGACACACGCCAGAGCGGACGTACTCCGAATTTCCGCCATAGATCAGCGTAGGGGAACCAGCAGCGCTACCGGCAAGTTCGGTCCATTTCTTCAGGCGACCGAGCCACTGGGAATCAATCGTCGCACCCAGCTTGATCTCAATCGGGCGCAGGAGCGAACCTTCGTCCACCAGAATATCCACATCCAATCCAGCAGGATCGCGCCAGTACCACAGCGGCGGCTCTTCACCTCGATTGAGCCAGATCTTGCGCACCTCGGAAACGACCCAGGTCTCGAAAATGGCACCCACCAAGGGGTGGATGCTTAAGGTCTGCGCATCGCGCACGCCAAGCAAGCGACACACCAACCCCGTATCATTAAAATAAAGCTTGGGGCTCTTGGTGATGCGTTTACTGAAGTTGCGAAAGTAAGGGCGCATCAGATGTACAATTCCAGAGGTCTCCAGCACAGACAACCAATTGCGACAAGCGGTCAACGAGATGCCCGCGTCACAAGCCAATTGGCTTTGGTTCAGAATTTGTCCCGTCCGTCCTGCGGCCAGTTGCAGGAACCTTTGGAACGCAAGCGTATCGTGGACGTTCAATATCTGCCGCACATCGCGCTCAATGAAGGTGCGGATATAATCGCCATACCAGAACTCACGCACATTCGGCTCCGAGATTGGCTCCGGATAACCTCCCAGGAACATTGCATTCCACAGTTTGGAACGATCGATGTCGCCACATTCTCCAGGGCAGAAAAGTGAGGTCGGCGTTGGAGCAGGCCGCCCAGTGATCTCAGCACGGGATAGCGGAGGAAGTTGCAGAAGCGAAATTCTTCCAGCAAGGCTCTGCGTCACACTTTCCAGGAGCAGGTAATTCTGCGAACCGGTCAGGATCCACTTCCCTTTTCGTTCATCAAGAATCCGTTGAAGATATGAGAAGAGATCTGGCGTCCGTTGAGCTTCGTCGAGGATCGCGCCTTTGGGGAAACGGGCCAGAAAGCCTCGGGGATCAGCAGCAGCCTCCTGGCGCACCTCGGGATCTTCCAGCGACACATATGGCAGATCGGAAAGGCTTCGTGCCAAAGTCGTTTTGCCGGTCTGCCGCGCCCCAAAGAGATATACCGCACGAGCCGAGCGCATGCGCTGTTTTAAGGTTTTCGCAAGATGCCGTTCAATCATGGCGCAATCATAGCAAATCCACTTTTAAAAAGTAGATTTGCAAAATTCGCCAACATCATCCGATGAAGCAGGAGCAGTAGCCCCGCATGTCCGATAAAGGAATGGGAAACGTCGCAGTTCCTACATTGCCGCCAGTGAACACTGAAATTGCACCTGAACTTTCCGGCATCGAAGCCGAACTCTCCCGCGCCATCGACATCTACGCGACCGGCGACGACGCCAAGGGCGACCACGTCGCCCAGAAGGCCATCGAGCGCCTCAAGCCTTTCCTGACGGGCGACCATCGCCGCACCGCCCTGATGCTGTGGGGCTTCGCGCTACAGCTTCTGCGCGAATCTGAGCAGGCACTGCTTCGCTACGAGGACATCCTGCAGGAAGACCCCGCCGACGAAGAAGCGCTTTGGCAGTGCGTCAAGATCCTGCTGGTGGACATGGAGAACGCCGCCTCGGCCCGCAAGATCCTGGAAGAGCGGCTGTTGCCCATCTCCGCCAAGGACGAATACCAGGAAGCCCTGCACATGGCGCGACTGGCCCTGGGCGAACGCCCAAGCAAAGACGCCACCGCGAAGGGTTAGGTCCCACCTCACTCCGACCGCTAACGCGGCAACCTCGCTACGCTTGGATCATTGGGGTGCCGGTTCCTGACCTCACCACCCTTACGGGGCAGGCGCCTCTCATTCCTGCTAGTTTACCGGAATGCCAGAGCTTCCTGAAGTCGAGACCGTCCGCCGCCGGGTGGAGCCGCACCTGCAGGGGCAGACAGTGCGCAGCGTGCGCATGGGGCCGTCCAAGCTCTTCGAGACAGGCGACCCTGAGGAACTTGTGGGGCTTACCTTCCGAGAGACCGATCGGCACGGCAAGTACCTGATGCTCACCTTTTCTGGTGCCACCGAGCGAGTGCTGGTGATTCATTTGGGCATGACCGGGCAACTCACCTTCGCCGCCTCCGGCGCCGCCGCTGAAAATCGCTTCCGACGCCTTCCTTCGGGCTACCAGAAGCCCCTGGGCATCCACTCCGAGGACCGCCACACCCACTTTGTGCTGGAGTTCACAAGCGGCGACCGCCTGCTCTTTCGCGACCCGCGCCGCTTCGGACGGATTCTGACATTTCCTCCGGAGGCGCTTCCCGCCTGTCCGCGCCTTGCCCGCCTAGGCCCCGACGCGCTGGGAATCTCTAAGACGGAATTTGTCCAGCGCTTCCAGGAGACCGCGGGTTCCCGCTCCGTCAAGGCGGTGCTCCTGGACCAGGGTTTCCTTGCCGGCATCGGCAACATCTACGCCGACGAGTCCTGCTTCACGGCGCACATTCTGCCTTCGGCAAGAAGCGGCGAACTTTCCAAGCCTCGCATCGCGCGCCTCTCCGAGGCGGTGGCCGAGGCTCTGGAGCGAGGCATCCGAAACGCCGGCACCACCTTTCGGGACTTCGTCCACCCCGACGGATCGCCCGGCGCCAACCAGGAAGACCTGCGCGTCTACGCCCGCGGCGGGGAGCCGTGCCTCATCTGCGGCACGCAGCTTCGCAAGGCCGTGGTGGCCCAACGCGGCACCGTGTGGTGCCCACGCTGCCAGAAATAGGCTAGCGGAGTTTCCTCACCCAGGCGCCGAGCTGCCCCAGATCGGCCTGCCAGTCCATCAGGTCGTGTCCGGCCCACAGCACCGGATGCGACTCGAGCTTGGCGTGGGCCACGATGAAGCGGTTCCACCACTGTCGCACGTCTTCTAGCGGAAAGAGCCGGTCATTGCCGCCTTGCGACCAGCGCACCGGAAGCCCCGCGAAGGCACGCGGATCGAGCGAGACGCCGTAGTTTTGCAGCACCGAAGGGTCGCAGCTCCACACCGCCACGCCTTTGAGTCGCTTGCCTAAGGATGGGCGCAGCTCCTGGGTCAGCCACAGGATGCCCGCGCCGCCGTCGGAGGTGCCGGCAAAGACGATGCGGTGACCATCCACGTGCGGATCCTTGGCGGCGATCACCAGGAGCTTTTCCAGACGTTGGCGGGCCGAGGCAGACCACCAAGGTGAGGCTGGCCAAGCCGAAGGGCAGAGCATCGCAAACCCGGAAGTGTCCGTCCAGACAGAAAAGCCGCGCGCCGCCTCCAGGCCTTTGGCCGGGTTGTTGGCGCCGATTCCACCGTGCAGCCAGACTACTAGAGGCAACTTTCCGTGGGCCTTGGACGGGATCGCAAGCCCCGCCGTGGAGCCGTCGGGAAGCGGCAGGGCGCGCACCGCCGAGGCTGCATGCCCAATAGCGCCCCCCATCAACAGCCCAAGACAGATTTTGACAAAAAAGCGATTCATCCGCATCATTCCCTCCAGGAAAGGCGCAGCGAGACCTCCGGATAGAGATCCCGGTGCCCCAACGAGTCCTGCCACACCCCGGCCAGCTCCCCGGCCGCCCGCCAGTTTCCGTAAAATCTCCACTCAAGGCCGGCACCCAGGGTGGTGCGCTTCATAAGATTGCCGGAAAGCCACGACTTGGTCGGATGGGCCACCTGCAGGACACCGTCCTTGTCGAGACCTTCCCCGTTGACGTCGCGCCACGAGCTGCCGGTATCCGTCCCCTTCCAGAGCCCCTGAGCCCGCGCCGTCCAAGACCAGGCCTCTGACAAATCTTGTCTGTGAATCCAGTCCAGCGTCAGGCTATTGGGACCCGACGGATGTCCCAAAAGCGTCCCGAAATGGACCGGAGTGGTGTAGCCGGCACCGGGCACGTCAGTGGACGAGGTGGTGTAGACCCAGGGCTCAATGCGGGTGGCTTGCAGGAGATCAAGACTCCCAGCACCCGTCCATCCCGAAAGGCGCGCCCCAAAGGCCAATCCCCACTTGTTCCCCCAGCCATTGCTGAAAAAGCCCAGGGCGTTCTGCAGGTCGTCAAGGAAGAGTTCCCCCGAAAGTTCCACCGAAGCGGACGGACGGAGGGCGGCATCGAAGTCCATCAGCAGGTTGTCGGGAGTCCCCAGGTAGTGGCCGGTAAAGAAAAGCGGGAAGACCGGCATGATGTAAAGCGGCTGGAAGGACTTTCCATTCGAGATCATGACTTCGGAAAAGCCCACTTCCAAAGGCAACCAGGGCGAAAGTGCGACGCGGGTGCGATGCGCGTAGAGCTTGCGATCTTCCTCGTAGCTCACCCCGATGGGCGAACCGTAGAGCACCTCCGACTCCACCGGACCGACGTTCTTCCGCACCGAAGCCCACTGCATCGGCTCGGCATTGCCAGAGAACATCAGCGGATTCACCGGCATCGGCCCCCAGCGCAGCCGCTGCACGCCGGCCTCACCGCGCAGCCACGGGAAGTCCACCTCGATCCCGCCTTCCAGCCAATCGCTGGTGCGCCCGAAGGAGGCATCAGAGCCCTTGGCAAAAAGCGCCGTCTGGTAGACGCCGTCGTCGGCGTCAAACTCCTTGCGCCACCGCTTGCCGTCTGAAATTTCGGTGAGCTGCCGCAGCCTGGCCCACAGCGCAACCTCGGGCCCCAGCAGCACGTCCACCCGCGGATGCAGGACCATTCCGCCAACCAGGTCGTGGGAAAGCGTATCCCAGGTGGTGTCGTAGTCCATCACTCGACGAACCACGGGAAGGCGCTTGCCAGCGAAGTTCGCATAGCCGCTCGCACCTAAGTCCAGGGCCACCACGTCGCGATCGGCCTCACCGGAGCGCCACAGAGGACGCCGGCCATAGTCCCCAGGGTGGTCGTGCCGCAGATCTAGGCGCGCCAGAATCCGGCGCCGCTGGAAATTGTCCGCCGCCGGCAGCGCCGCGGTGTCGAGCCCCTCCAGGCAGGCAAGCACCGCCTCGCCGGGATATGGGCGGTAGGCCGGAAGATGGCAGCCGGGACGTCCGTCCCAGCGCAGGAGCCAAGGCATGGCCGGATCTTCAAGCGGAAGCGAGGGCAGAATCCCACCGGAGGCCAGAGCGGCAAGTAGAGCCAGAAGCATCGGCTAAAGCTACTCGTTCGCGCCGCCTGGGGATTCAGATTCGAGGCGATTACCTTAATGTCGTGTCCCCCAAAATCACATTTCTCCCGCATCTCACCGCAGCGCTTGCCGCCTTCCTACTCACCTCCTGCGCAGCTCCCCGCTCAATCGCCTGGGACGGCACAGTGGCCAAGCGAGGCGATTTTCAAGTACAGGCAAACAGTGCCACCTCGGTCCCCACAGCCGCCCTGAAGCCCGTACTCGACGGGCTCGACAAGATGCTCGACAAGGATCCAAGCCTCCCGGACCTGCGGCTTGCGACTCGAGCAGGTGTGGCCGCAGCCGTCGATCGGCCGGGAGCCCTCCTCGATCTGAATGCCCATATCGGGCTTGGCTGGAACCTAGATGTCGGCTACCACTACATCGAAGGATCTCATGGCGTCGGACTCCGCTGGCAGTTTCTGGACGATGATTGGCGCGCCGGGATCGAAGCCCTCTACGTCCATGGGAGCTGGGATCCCGTAGGCGCCGAACGTCTGGGTTTCAAGTTCCAGCGCGAGGATCTCGTCGTCCCGGCAAGCTTCAGTATCCCGTTCGGTAACGCCGCCAAATACGGCTCCTTTGCCATGGGCCCAGCGGTCGCCTTCACCTGGCTGCGCTACGGCTTCTCCCCAACCTTCGAGATCAAAGACGACAGCGACGCCTCATACGTTGCCCAAGCCATTCCGATGACGCGCGCCTTCTTCTGGTCCCAAGGGGGATTTGTAAGCCTGCGGGCGGGATACAGCAAAGTATTCTTCCTGGTTGGTCTTTCGATGTGGCATACCAACTACGGCACCTTCAAAGTGCCAGAACAGGATCCCGTGCATCTCGAAGGCATAACGATGGTCCCTTCGCTGGGGCTCGAACTGCGCCTCTGATTCTTTCTCGCGAAAGCACAGGCGGCTTGGGCGGAAGTACATTTGCCGCCCGTATGATCATCGTTACAGACCTTTCTAAGCAGTTCGGCGACCGCGTCCTCTACGCGAATGTCAACCTCAAACTCAAGGGCGGCAACCGCTACGGGCTCATCGGCGGCAACGGCTCCGGCAAGACCACCTTCATCAAGGTGCTCCAAGGCGAGGAGTCGGCCACCGACGGCACCATCGAGTTTGAACCGGGGCGCACCCGTGGCTACCTGCGCCAGGACCACAACGCTTTCGACGGCTTCACCATCATGGAGACGGTGCTGCAAGGGCACGAGCGCTTCTGGCAGGTGTCAAAGGAGCGCGACGAGCTCTACTCCAAGCCCGAGATGACCGAAGAAGAAGGCATGCGGGTGGCCGATCTCGAGGTGGAATTCGCCGAGCTCGACGGCTACACCGCCGAAGCCCGCGCCGGCGAGCTCCTGGAAGGCCTGGGCATCCCCACCGAGTCCCACAACGACCCGCTGACATCGCTCGTCGGCGGCTGGAAGCTGCGCGTGCTCCTGGCCCAGGCGCTCTTTGCCCACCCTGACATTTTGATGCTCGACGAGCCCACCAACCATCTCGACATCATCACCATCGCCTGGCTTGAGAAGATCCTCATCCAGTACGAGGGCATGGTGGTGGTGATCTCCCATGACCGCCACTTCCTGGACAACGTCTGCACTCACATCCTGGACGTGGACTACAAGGAGATCAACCAGTTCACGGGCAATTACTCGGCCTGGGAGACGGCCGTGACCCAGGCGCGCGAGCGCGCCCAGGCCCACAACGACCGCATGCAGAAAAAGAAGGAAGAGCTGCAGGACTTCGTGGCCCGCTTCTCCGCCAACGCCTCCAAGGCATCCCAGGCCAGTTCCCGTCAAAAACAACTGGAAAAGATCAAAGAGGACATGGTCGAGCTGCGCCCCAGCTCCCGCGTGGCGCCGCGTCCGGTGCTGCGGGTAGAAAAGCCCTGCGGACGCCAGGTCGTGAGCATCAAAGGCCTCACCATGGGCTTCGAGGAAGGCAAGCCCCTCTACCAGAATCTGGACCTGGACATCACCAACGGCGAGAAGATCGCCATCATCGGCGTCAACGGCGTGGGCAAATCCACCCTGCTCAAGCTCTTGATGGAGCAGATCCAGCCGCTTTCGGGCACCATTTCCTGGGGCCAGTCGGCCTCCAAGTCCTACTTCCCGCAAGATCCCTTCGAGCTCCTAGACCCCGAGATGACCGCCTACGACTGGCTCTACCAGTTCCGTCCGAGCTGGTCCCAGCAGGAGATCCGCGCTCTGCTGGGCCGCATGCTCTTCTCGGGCGACTCCCAGATGAAGCTCACCAAGGTGCTCTCCGGCGGCGAAAAGGCGCGCCTGCTCTTTGCCATGTTGATGGCCCAGCAGTCCAACACCATCGTGCTGGACGAACCGACCAACCACCTGGACCTGGAAGCCATCGGCGCCTTCAACGAGTCGCTCCAGGAGTTCGAGGGCAGCCTCATTCTGGTCTCCCACGACCGCACCTTCGTAAGTTCCTTGGCCACCCGCGTGATCGAGATCATCGACGGCCAGGTGATCGACTATCAGGGGCCCTACGAAGACTACGTCTCCGGTGCGCGTGACGGCATCGTGGCGCGCCTCAAGGCCAAGAAGAAGTAACTCAAGGCATAGGGCGCCTCCCCGTGCGTCGCACGGGGCCGCCGTGGCTCCGGGCTACCCGTTGGTCGGTAGCCCCGCCAAGCGGGGCCACCCGCGCGGTCGCGCGGCCCTCCGCCGAGGCTGGCGCGAGTCCTCGCCATTTTGTGAAATGCGTAAATCAAATGGCTCTGGATGTGATTCATGCAAGAAACAAGCCAAAAGGCCACATCTAGCCATGCACCAGCCTTTGAAATCTGTTTGGAAGATTCCGCAAGAATCGGGGTGCGAAATGGGAAAGTTGTGATTAGCTTTCCCCCGCTCTCGGGATGTAGCTCAACGGTAGAGTACCTGCTTTGGGAGCAGGTGGTTGCACGTTCGAATCGTGTCATCCCGACTTTTAGGAACCGCTTGCCATAGGTTCCAACTGAGATATTTTACCAATTTTTAAGATTCAAAGCTTAGTGTGGAGGAAAACGATGCGCCCATCCGAGCTTTCCTGGAGCTTTGCCCGTAAGAGCAAGCAGCAGGAGGATTTCGAGGAGTTCGAAGGCGGTTTCGGAGAAGACTACGAAGAAGAACTCCGCGCCGGTTCCCTCGACGAAGATGACGACGAGGAAGTGAGCCGGGAAATCGACTTCGAAGATCCACACTTCGCCCGTGGCGAGGGTATCTGGAAGAATTACTCTGAAGATCTTGATCTGGAGGAGTAGAACCGGTCTTCTCGGACTTTTGGCCGGAGCCCTTTGGGGCTGTTCCAGCACAAGTCCGTACCCGGTGCAGCCGCTTTCGGCCTTGCCCAAGGTGGCTTCGCTCTCCTTGCCTCAGATTTCTGCAACCTTGGATACCGCCAAGGCTTTGCAAGGCAAGGGGTACTTTCACGCTTCCCAAGCGAAGTATGCTGAAGCTCTTGCCGCACTTTCGCGTCAAAGCGATCCCGCTAGCCAGCAGAACCGCCTGCTGGAGACGCAGACGCTTTCTGGCATGCGCGGGAATCTGCCGTACGCCCTTTCTTCGGGCCCTGACAATGACGTTTCCGACGAGATCGACGGTCTTGCCCTGCTTGATTCGCTCACCCCCCGGGACACCACCCAGAAGCTTTCGACCTCCGACAGCTTGAAGTACCTGAAGGAGTTCCAGCTCGACTCCACCAGCCACTTCGACCTGCCCATCCAGGCCAACGGACGCGTCTTGGCGGCCCTCGTGCTGTTCAAGGAGCGAATCCCTAAGCATTTTGCGGTGTGGATGGCCCGCAAGGGACGCTACGAGTCGATGATCCGCGAGCGTTTCCAGGCCGCCGGCCTCCCCCAGGACCTCGTCTACCTCTCGATGATCGAGAGCGGCTTCAATCCCAAAGCCTACTCGCCGGCAGCAGCCTCGGGGCTTTGGCAGTTTTTGTCCTCCACCGGACGCCGCTTCGGACTGCACATCGACCGCTACGTCGACGAACGCCGCGACCCCGAGCGCGCCACCGATGCCGCCGTACAGTTCCTCTCGTTCCTCTACAATCGCTTTGGCGACTGGAACCTCGCCATGGGCGCCTACAACTGCGGCGAAGGCTGCATGGACCGCGCCGTCAAGCGCTTCGGCCAAGAACACCCGGCCTACTGGGATCTTCCGCTCCCCGCCGAGACCCGCGACTACGTGCCCCGCATCTACGCCGCCGCCGTCCTGAGCAAGAATCCGGCAGCCCACGGCTTCAACGTGATCCCGTGGATGCCCATCTCCTCCGACACCTTCACGGTAGAAGGCGGCCTCACTTTCGCCAAGATCGCCGACGCCCTCCATTGCGGCACCGACACCTTGACGGTCCTCAATCCGGCCCTGACCCGCCGCATGACCCCGCCCACCAAGGGCAGCTACCTGCTGAAGCTGCCGGCAGGGAGTCGCGAAGCCTTCGCGATGGTCTACCCGAGCCTTGAGAAGAGCTACAGCAACCCAGAGCCAACCCGTTGGGTTCACCGGGTTCACAAGGGCGAGACCGTCGGCTCCATCGCCGCCCGCTACGGCGTCTCGCCTCAAGATATCCGCTCCTGGAACCGACTTGACAAACGAAAACTCCGACCAGGTCGCACCCTCATCATCTACGGCGACCCATCCGACAGCCGCATCTCCTCCGACGACACGCCGCGACGACGACGCGGACAATCCTCCGCCGCCGATAAGGACGACGTCCCGGCAATCGCCACCGTCAGCCATCGGGTCCATTCCGGCGAAACGCTTGGCTCCATCGCCGCCAAATACCACACCACCATCGCCGCCCTGCGCTCCCTCAACGGCCTCAAGGGAAAACCCCTGCGCGCCGGCCAGAAGATCAAGGTGCAGTCGGGGGCCAGCGACAAGGTCCTTTCCAAGCGCGAACGCGCCGAAGCCAAGGAAGGCCGCTCCCGCAAGGATACCGATCGGACTTCGGAGAAGTCAGAGAAGTCCAAGTCAAAATCCAAAGCGGACAAGGCCGACAAGTCGGAGAAAGCCGACGGCCCCACCCGCCGCTATCGGGTCCGTAAGGGCGACTCCCTCTACTCTATCGCCCACCAGTCCTCCACGACGGTCGAGCGCATTGTTGAGCTCAACGGCATCAAGGGCAAGAAAATCCGCCCCGGGCAGGTCCTGAGGGTTCCCACCGGAGACTGACATGAAACTGCGCACTCTCGCCATCGCCTCGTTCTGTTTGGTGGCTTCCTGCGCCGTCGGCGTGGGCATCGGCGTCTCGGCCAGCGGCGATTCCAGCACCAGCCGGAACCACGTCCGCATCGTCCATCTCGAAGGCATGATCGTCGATCCCTCCAAGGTGGTCAAGAAGCTGATCGAAGCGCGCGACGACTCGGCCGTGAGGGCCGTGGTGCTGCGCATCGAGTCCCCCGGCGGCGCCGTGGCCGCCTCCCAAGAGATCTATTCCGCGGTGCTTTCGGTCTCGGCCAAAAAGCCCACCATCGCAAGCGTCGGCAATCTCGGAGCCTCGGGCGGCTACTACGCCGCATTGGGAGCGCGCCGCATCATGGCCGATCCGGGAAGCCTCACAGCAAGCATCGGCGTCATCTCACAGTTCACCGACGCCCACGAGCTTTTGGACAAGGTCGGCGTACACATGGAGACGGTCAAGAGCGGCGAGATGAAGGACGCAGGCACTCCTTTTCGGGCCATGGCACCGCGCGAACGGGCCTACTTCCAGAGCGTGATCAACGATGTCTACCACCAGTTCCGAGCCGAGGTAGTCCGCCGCCGCAAGGTGGATTCGGCAGCGCTCGACACCCTGGCCGACGGTCGCGTACTTTCCGGTACCCAAGCCAAGCGGGCCGGCCTCATCGACACTCTGGGCACCCTGGAGGATGCCCTTGCTTGGGCGAAGATCCAGGCTAAGCTCCCCGCCGGCGCCCCGGTCGTCGACGACGTGTCCAAGCCGTCGTTCCTGCGCCGGCTGCTCGATCCCGACGACGAAGGCCTTTCGCACCTGCTACCATTGGGAAGTTCTCCGGTCCAGTTCCGGGTCCCGTAGAGGCCGGACAAGATCTGTCGAAAAATTTCGGCGACTATGGACAAATTCTGCACGAAGATGTAGGCTAAAGGAACAAACCCCATCCGTCACCTCAGCACAGGAGAATCCATGGCCAAGAAACCCGCAAAGACGCCCAAGGACACCAAGGCTGCGGCGAAGAAGACGCCTGTTGCGGTAGCTCCCAAGGTTACCGCTCCCAAGAAGGCCGTCTCCAAGCCCGCACCAGCCGCTAAGAAGGCCACCAAGGTCGCCGCTGCCAAGAAGCCAGCAACCAAGGCAGCCCCTTCCAAAGCGGTTTCTGCCAAGAAGCCCGCCGAGGCTCCTCGCGGTCCGGGACGTCCCCGCAAGGACGGCAGCGCAGACTACGCCGTCCAGGCCAGGAAGCTCAAGGCACTGCTCGACTGCTTGGCCGTGGGCGAAGCCCTGACCGAGGCCCAGATCCTGCAGGAACTCGCTGCCCAGGGTTTCGAGGCGCATCCCCGCACGCTTTCCCGCGAAGTGGAGCGCCTTTCGATCATCGGCTTTCCCGTGATCCGCATCAGCGCTCCCGAGGGCCTGCTCTACCAGCTTCCCGAAGACGAATTCCTGGCCGAGGCCATCGCCGCCCTGGAAGACGTCCGCAAGGCGCTGCGCAAGGAAGGTTCCTCCCAGGAGAAGCCCCTTGCCGCCGTCATCAAGCTCCTCAAGGAATAGAATCGTCGCCTCTTCCGGGCTCCCATTGGGGCCCGGAGGTTCCCGAAAAAGGATACCGTCTCATGGCCAAGAAGCTGCTCTCCGATGCCCAGAAGTTGGAGGAGGCGGTTCTTCAGACCGTCGTCCGTGAGGATTACCATCCTCTGACCTTTCGGGAACTGCGCCACGCCCTCAACTGCCCCAAGCATCTGGTGGGCGAACTGATGGACACCGTGGAAAGCATGGTGACGGCAGGACGTCTGCGCTTTGGCCATCGCGACACCATCCTGCCCCCGCCGACCAAGTCCGCTCCGCTGCCGCTGCCGCGCACCGGCAAGGAATGGCAGCAAGTCGAAGAAGGCCCCGACTGGACCAAGACCAAGGAGCTTTTCGAGACCTCCCAGGAACTTCCCGGCCCCTACGCCAAGGCCATCGTGGCGCGCGTCCAAAAGCTCTCGGAGCCGACCGAAGCTGACTTCGCCGGCCGCGAGGACTGCCGCAAGGACGAAGTCTACACCATCGATCCTAAAGACGCCCGCGACCACGATGATGCCGTGTGCGTACACACCCTCCCCGGCGGTCGCCGCTGGCAACTGGATGTCCACATCGCCGACGTGAGCCACTACGTGGACGAGGGCTCCCCGCTCGACCGCGAAGCCCTAAAGCGCAGCTTCACCAACTACCTGCCCTGGCGAGCGGTACCGATGCTCCCCGAGGAGCTTTCTACCGACCTCTGCTCGCTCCTGGACGGCCACGACCGGCTGGCCCTCTCGTGCCGCATGGTGATCAACTCTAAAGGACAGATTCTGTCCTACCGCTTCTTCGAGGCTGTGGTGAACGTGCGTCGCTTTCTCACCTACGAAGATGCACAGGAGCTCGGCGACAAGGGTGATCCGGCCATGAAGCGCCTAGCTGCCTGCGCCGCCGTCCTGAAGGCCGCCCGCGAGAAGGAGAACCTGCTCTCCTTCGACGTGCCTGAGGCGCACATCGAGTTTGACAAGAACGGCGAACCCTGCGGCGCCAAGCCGAGCGTCCACCTAGCCAGCCATTCCTGGATTGAGGAGTGCATGCTGGCCGCCAACCGCTGTTGCGCCAAGGAGACCGACGAGAAGGGCCTCTGCGGCCTCTACCGCGTACATGAGCCCCCCGAAGCCGAGACCGTGGGCGCCATCGCCTCCTGGGCCGCGACCCTGGGCGAAGACATGCCCCGTCCGCCCGTGGAGACCGAGCGCATCCTCAACGTGCGCCCCGAGCTGCAGGCCTGGATGGCCGCCCTGCTCAAGATTGAAGGGCTCCCCATTGGGCTCCAGACCAAGATCATCCGCTCCATGAAGAAGGCCCGCTACAGCACCGAGTGCATGGGCCACTTCGCGCTGGGCTGGCGCCACTACAGTCACTTCACATCGCCCATTCGCCGCTACGCCGACCTGTGGACCCACCGCGTGCTCAAGGCCCATCTGCATCACGAGGAGCCGGGAGCCGCCTGGGAGCCGGTCTCGCGCAAGGTCGCAAGCCACATCTCGGCTCGCGAAGAAGTGATCATGAAGACCGAGCGCTCCTCAATGAAGAGCTGCATCGCCTGGACGCTGCGTCACCGCATCGGCGACCAATTCGACGCCGTGATCACCGGCGTGGAACCGATGGGCGTCTTTGTGCTGCTCAAGGACCCGTGGGCCGAAGGCATGATCCACGTGCGCAACTTGAACAGCGACTTTTTTGAGCACAACCCCGACCGCATGGAACTCGTGGGCCTGCGCACCAAGCGGGTATTGCGCATGGGTGACGAGCTGCGCGTCACGCTGCTGAAGGCGGATCCCCTGATGGGCTTCATCGACTTCGCCTTGGCCGAAGACGAGGACGCCCTGGAGCGCTTCCAGGAGCGCGATGCCAAACGGCAGAAGCGCCTCAAAGAAGGCGGCGGACCGCGCGGACGCCGCTCCGACACCCCGAGCCGCCCCGGCAAGCGCCCGCGTCGCGGCAACCGCCACTGATGCCTTACCCCATCGACGAGAAGCTGGTGGTGGCCGTGGCATCCAGCGCCCTCTTCGACCTCTCGGAACCCGACGCAGTCTTTCGCTCCCAGGGCGAAGAAGCCTACCGGGCCCACCAGCGCGCCCACGAGCGCGAAGCCCTGCCTGGCGGCGTGGCCCTGCCCTTCGTGCGGCGCCTGCTTTCCCTCAATGGCGATCCGTCCGACCATCCGGTGGAAGTGGTGCTACTCTCGCGCAACGATCCCGACACCGGCATGCGCGTGATGCGTTCCATCGAAACCTTGGGGCTCGACATCGCCCGCGCCGTCTTCACCAGCGGTCGCCCCCCTTGGCCCTTCCTCCCCTCCTTCAACGCCAGTCTCTTCCTCACCGCCTCTCCCGAAGACGTGCGAGAAGCACTGGATCTCGGAGAGCCAGCCGGCTGCGTGCTCCATGGCGACTTCCAGGACGACAACCAGGACGAACTGCGGGTGGCCTTCGACTTTGACGGCGTCCTCGCCGATGATGCCGCCGAGCGCGTCTTCCAGGAAGAGGGGCTGGAGCGCTTCCAAGAAAGCGAGAAGGCAAAGGCCGCCGAGCCGCTCCACCCGGGCCCGCTCAAGCGCCTTCTGGACGGCCTTTCAAAGCTCCAGCACGTCGAGCAAGAACGCTCCCGGCGCGATCCCGCCTACCGGTCCCGCCTGCGCACCGCCATCGTCACTTCGCGCAGCGCCCCGGCCCTGGAGCGGGTGGTGACCACGCTGCGCTCCTGGGACCTGCGCGTGGACCAGTCCTTCTTTCTGGGCGGCATGGACAAGCGCCGCGTCTTGGACGTGTGGCGTCCGCACCTGTTCTTTGATGACCAACTGGCCAATGCCGGCAGCACCGCCGCCACCGTACCTTCGGTCCACGTGCCTTTTGGAGTCGCCGGCCGCTCGCGCTAAGCCGATTTCCGTCCCCTTTCTTCACCAAGCCGAAACGGAACATTGGTGCGGCAGGGAAACGCGGATGCTAACTTGTCCACGTGGCCATCGATATCATTCGTTCCATGAAGAACCTGCTCGGTGGAGAAGAAGACCCGCAAGGGCCATCCGATCCTCCCACCTCGCCCATCCCGGTCTCCGAGACCTCGGCGAAGAACGATGCCTATGCGCAGTTCAAGACCGGCAGCATGCCGGCCCTGCCGGCGTCCTCCAAATTCCGCTGCCCCGAGCGCGGTGAGGAATTCGAAGTCTACGCGCGCACCCTGGAACGCGACTTCAAGGCCTACGACCCCGACTTCACCCTGGAGCGTTGGCTCGGTTCCGGCGGCTTCTGTGATGTCTTTTACGTCCCTGAAGTCAAGATTCCCGGCAAGGGGCGTCGGCGCGCGGTGCTGCGCGTGTTGCGCCCGACCAAGTACCGCACCACTGACCCTGAAGCCAACAACCGCAACATCCGTCTCTTCCTGACCGAGATGGGTTACAACATCTACCTCTCCAGCCAGAACGTGCCCAACGTGCTGAAGATGTACGACTTCGGATTCTTCGGACGCGCCCCAGGCCAAGGCCGCGGCGGCGAAGGTCCGCGCCACCTCTACATGCTGATGGAATATGTGGACGGCGAAGACGTCTCGGTGCGATGGCGCAAGAAGCCTTCCGACGAGAAGGAGCTAATGAAGCGCGTGGTGCTGGTGAACCTGATCGCCGGCATCGTCGGCGACCTGCACTTCCGTGGCATCATCCACTGCGACATCAAGCCCACCAATATCCTGCTACGCGGCAACATGCCTTTTCTCACCGACTTCGGATCAGCTCGCTGGATGAACGTCAAGGACGACGTGGGCGGCATGCAGATGATCATGCCCGGCACCCAGACCTACATGTCTTACGAACAGCTACAGGGCGACGTGTTCCGGCTGGATCAGCGCACCGACATCTTTTCGCTGGCGGTACTTGCCTGTTACGCCTTCACCGGCATCAACCCCTTCCAGGCCCGCTCCGAAATCGACATCAACGACGAGCCTATGGGCCTTGCGGCGCTTTCTATGGTCGACCCCGAAGTGCCCAAGATCCCCTACCGCAGCGGCGACAAATTACGGGAATTTCTGCTGGAATGCCTCTCGCGCGATCCCGAACAGCGCCCGAACTCCATGGTGGCCTTCCAGCACCGCCTGAATAGCTGGATTCTGGAAAGTTGATGCGTTTTTCGTTCCTCTCCCTCCTGCTGGCGGCACCGGTGCTGGCCACCACGGTGGCCCTTCCTTCCGACGCCCCCACCGCCGGAAAGGCTTTGGACGAGGCCTTCCTGGCTGGCGGCTCACCGCCCTACCGGACCTCGGCCGACCAAGACGGCGTACAGGAATTCTGGTACGCCGTTCCGGGGCTTCCCACGTCGCTTTCCCTGGGTGGAGTCGAGGGACCTGCGCTTTCTGAAGGTCAAGGCAATGGCTGGGTCGGAACCGCACTCTTTGACTCGCTGGACCTGGAGCCGCGAGCCGGCCTTGGCGGATCTCCTTGGCTTGAGCTGCGTCCCGCGCCGCTGCTCCCCGACACTCCGCGCACCCGCATCACCTTCTATCGCGGTGCCGTCGGAGCTTACCGCTTCGGACTAGATCTGGAACGGCGCCTGACCTCCTCGGTCGGCCTGCGCGTGGCCGTCCAGACCCGCGCCTATCCATCTCGGAATTGGGCCTATAGCGACCAAGTCAACAGCACGTTCATCACCTCCTCGCGCTCCATCGACTCGCTTCCCAACCACGGAATCACCCCCGGGCTTGATGACATGCGTTGGGAGGTCGCCCTGGGAACGGCACTCCCCGGTGGGCACCTCGACGGCGGCTGGCGCATGGTCGATAGCCGGCGCGGCTACCCATCCCCCTTGTCCGACTCCTCGACCTTTCCTCCGCAGGGCGAGCAATCGAGCCAGGAAGGCTTCCTGAGATGGAGCTCCGCAAGACCCTCGTGGAGCACCGAGGGCGGCTTCTCCGTGGCAGCTCTGGACATCAATCGACCACAGTGGCAGACAGACACCTTGGGGACCCGCTGGAGCAGTTTCTCTGGCATCCAGACCCAAGGGGCCGGAGGCATCTTCTGGAAAGGCGAGACCTGGAAGATCGGTCCCGAAGCACTTTTTCTAGCCCATCAGGGAACCCGTGACAGCGTGGCCAACTGGTCGGAATGGGCGCATCGCGAGGGCTTGCGCGGCACCTGGGGTCTCTCCAATCTTGCCCTGGAAGCAACCGGCGGCGCCACCTCGGCAGACGTCGGCGACAGTCAATACGGAATTCTGTGGGACGGATCGGCCCAGACCGGATGGACGTCACCACTGGGCGGAGCCGAGTTTTCAGCCAGCCGCACCCATCGCATTCCCATGCTGACAGAAACTGTCCTAGGCGACCCGGCCACCCGCTGGTTTCCGAGCCAAAACCTGGTGCCGGAGCACACTACCCTGTACCAGGCCACGCTTCACGCTACGCCTTGGCATTTCTTACAGTTGGACGGCTCGGCCACCCGCATCGTCATCGAAGATCGGCTGGCGCCCAGCGCACTGGACAAGGGCAACGTGGGCGTGGACACGGCCACGCTGCAACTCGGCAACATGAGCGGACAATCGGATGGCTACAGCCTGCGCGGGGGCCTCCGGATCGCCCTGGGAGGCTGGCAACTGCGCGGTGAAATCGCCCGTTCCTGGATGCGCGATCCCGAAGGCGACCTCGACCTCTCACTCCCCCGCCTCTGGTACCGAGCCATCCTGGATTGGCAAGGACGCGTACTGCACGGCAATATGCTGCTGGGAGCGCGCCTCTCCCTCAAGAGCACATCCGACTACCAGGTCTGGGTTCCCGTCTCGCTCAAGGGCGGCGCCAACGACGTCGGCACCACCGAGAGGATTCTGCTTCCCGCCGCCACGCTCATCGATTTAGAGACGCGCTTCGAGATCGGTCGCTTCGGGCTTTACTGGAATGTCCTGAATCTGGGCGATAAGCGCATCGTCCCCACAGCCGGGTGGAAAGCCCTGGGGATCCAATCCGGATTTGGGATTCATTGGGCACTTTCGGGCTGATGCCGCCCTCGAAGTCCAGAATTTCCAAAACCAGCTATATTCTTGCCTCCTGCTCGAAAATGTGCTCTGATGTCGAGTGCAAGTTCGCAAAGGAGGAGAATGGAACATTTGTCCGATAGCTTCGGAATCGCTTCCATGGAGCGGTTATTTCTGTTCTTCGCGGCCTATGCCTTCGTCGGCTGGCTGATTGAGGTTCCCTATCGTTCGGTGGCCCAGCGGCGCTTCGTCAATGCTGGCTTCCTGAAGGGGCCGTTCCTGCCCATCTACGGCTTCGGCGCCGTGTTTGTGCTGGCGCTTGATCCGCTCACGCAGGGGCAGCACCCACTGGTGCAACTTTTGGCTTATGGCCTAGTCCTCACCGCCGTAGAATACTCCATCGGCTACATCAGTGAGCGGGTTTTCGGCCTCTTACTGTGGGACTATTCGCACGATCGCTTCAATTTTCACGGTCGCGTCTGTCTCCCCTTCTCGGCCTTGTGGGCGGTCCTTGCCTTCACGTTCCGGCGCTTCGTTCATCCATCTATTGCAGATGCCATAGGCACATTGGACGACCGCATCCGACACCTCTTGGTCGCATTTCTCGCCGTTGTCATTGCCATTGACTTCTTCGTCTCCACCGCCCTGTTGCGCGCCTTGGTGGCCCGCCTCTCAAGCTTCCACCTGCGCCGCATCCGCATCGGCACCGCAGAGCTGACCCGTTTTCGTGAGACCTTCCGTCGCCTCTTGATGGCCTTCCCGAACCTGAAGGGCTACCTGGAAGCCTCTTTCCAGCACGGCATCCGCGACCGCATCGACGAACGGGTTTCGGCGCTGCATCTGCGTTTCTTCCGCTTCGTCGAGGCGCGTCAGCCCCGTGACGAGGAGTTTCGCGCCCTGGTTCGGGACATCATGTGCAACAAGGAATTCCAGCGCCTGCGGGACTTTCCTCACCACGACCGCTCCATCCTCCACCACGCCCTGCGCGTCGCGCTGATCTCCTACAAGATCGGCAAGTACTTCAAGATGGACTACCGCGCCATCGCTCGCGGAGGATTGCTGCACGACTTCTTCCTCTACGACTGGCGGCACCACGATCTCCCCGATCTCGCCAAAGAGAAATTCCACGGCCTGGAGCACCCCAAGATCGCCCTGCGCAATGCCGAGCGCTATTTTGAACTTTCGGGATTGGAGCGCGACATCATCGTCAAGCACATGTGGCCGCTGACCTTGCGCCCGCCCAGTTTCCGGGAATCCATGGTTGTCTCCTGCGTAGATAAACAGGTGGCCACCCGCGAATTTTGGGCAGGCTTTCGCAACCGCCGTCGCTCCGACAAGGCTGTCCGCCGCTAAAACCTCTCCGGTCATGCCGCTTGCGGCTTTATATTCCTGCCATGTTCGCTAACATCGTCCTGGGCTTGGTCGAGGGCATCACCGAGTTCCTTCCCATCTCCTCCACCGGACACCTTCTGATCGCCGAGCACCTGCTAGGCGTCCAGAAGTCCGACGCCTTCAACGTGCTCATCCAAGTAGGGCCAATCCTAGCTGCCACGCTGGTGTTCTGGGGCCGCATCGTGGAGCTTGCTACCGGTCTTGGGCAGCGCGAGACGCGAAACGAAGCACTTAAGCTTGTGACAAGTTTTGTCCTCACCGGCATCGGAGGGCTTCTCCTCAAGCACTTCGGACTCAAACTCCCTGAGACGATCCTCCCCATCGCCATCGCCACCTTCCTTGGAGGCCTGGTCATCTGGTGGATCGAGGCGCGAGCCCACAAGTCCGAGGCGACCGAAGCCATCTCCTGGAACGTAGTGGCAGCCGTAGCCGCAGCCCAATTGCTGGCAGCCGCCTTTCCCGGCACTTCGCGCTCGGGCGCCGCCATCATGGCCGCCTTGGTGCTTGGCCTCTCACGTCCCGCTGCGGTGCGCTTTGCCTTCATGGTCGGCATTCCCACCATGTTTGCCGCCGGCGGCAAGGAAATTCTCGAATCCATCAAGGCCGGACAAGGCGCGGAGCTAGTAGCTCCCGGCACCTTGGTGGCCTTTGTGGTAGCAACCCTTTCGGCCTTCTTGGCGGTGAAGTGGCTCCTCAAGTTCGTGCAGACGCGCAACTTCCTGCCCTTCGCCTGGTATCGTCTGGCCATGGGGACAATTCTTGTCCTTGCCGTCCTTGCAGGTTGGAAGGCATGAGCGATACGGTCCACCTAGAGCGGCGCCTGAGTCCTGAGGAATGCGGCAAACTCTGTAGCGATGCCTTGGAAGCCTTGGAACGGAGAGATTTCTCCCTGGCCCGCCAACTTTTCGAGAGCGCCCGCAAGTACGACCCATTCTCCTGGCGGCCGATCCAAGGTCTGGCTCGCGTGGCCCTAAGCGAAGGACGTCAGGAGGATGCGTGGGCCCTGATCGTGGCAGCCTTCGAAGCCGGCTCGGACGATCCCGAAAATGCCGAGTTGCTTCAGAAGATCGCTCCCCTGGTGGACCGCGAACTCCAGGCGCACCAACTCCTCTCGCAGGCGGCCCGCAGCCACCTGACCACTCCCCATTTGGATCCCTTTCGTCCGAGCCCCAGCCAAGGCACCCAAGAAGCCGAGGACCTCTGTCGCAAGGGCGAGGACCTGCTCGAGTCGGAGCTTTGGCGCGAGGCCATGTTCCCCTTCTTGGAGGCACTGGACTACGACGCTGCAAGCGTGCGCGCCTGGAGCGGCCTAGGCATTTCCTACTGGCGTCAGAGCTTCCGCCAGGCGAGCCTGGAGGCCTTTCGCAAGGCCGTCCGGCAAAGCCCCGGCAACGAGGACGCCGTCCTAAATCTTTCGGAAACGCTCACCCGCACCGGCATGGGGGGAGACGTGATCAGCGAGCTGCTCAGCATGGGCGTGCCGCGAGAATTGTGCGCCAAGGCTTTGGACGAACAGGCCGGCTGGAAGTCCTAGCCGCAGAACTCCTCGACCATCTTGCGCCCCGCCAGCCAGCGGAAGGCCACTACGGAATAGGCCTCGACGAAGTCAGCGCCGGCCTCCAGAAGCTCCCTGACTTGCATCCCCGTCTCTACCCCGCCCGAGGCCAGGTGCGAGAGCCCAGGCGCCAAGCGGCTCGCCAGGCGAATGCGTTCCAGGGTGTGGCCGTAGAGCGGACGTCCCGAGAGGCCGCCGCGCAGCCCAGGACGTCCCACCTCAGAAAGCCGTGGCAATTGCGTGCCATCGGGCCAGAAGCCGTGGGCAGCCGGCCAGGTGTTGGCAAGGACAGTTCCTGTCAAACCGCTGCGGGCCACCGACTCCATGGCTGAGCCGAGCCCCTCGTCGGTGAGGTCGGGCGAGAGCTTGATCCAGATGGGCAGGCGACGCGACTCCCGCTCGCGAAACTCTGAGATCTTGCCAAGCAAGCGTTCCACCCGTTCCCAGGCCTGGTCGAGCCGTTCGTGCCCGGTATTGGGACAGGAGAGGTTCACTTCCAGATAGTCGGCCACAGGATAGGCGCGGGCAAGGCAGCCAAGCAGATTGGCGTCAGGATCTTCGTCGGCAAGTAGACACGGGTCTTCGGCGACAGAAAATCCCACCAGCACCCCAGCCGCTTCGCAAGCGGGACGCGAAGCCTCGACGCGACGCGCCAACGTCTCGATGCCGGGGTTATTGAGTCCCATGGCATTCTGGATGGCACCGAGCGATTCCACCGTGTTAGCGCGCGGTCGCAGCGGATTTCCCTGGCGTGGCCGGAGCGTGGCCGTTCCCACCGTCACGGCACCGAAGCCCACGCTTGCGAAGGCATCTAGACAGCGCGCCGCCTTGTTGGCACCGGCCGCTAAGATCAGCGGGGTGCGAAGCGAAAGCGAGGTGCCATCAGAAAAGCTGCGAGAACGCCGAGCCTTGTCGGGTGCCTCCCAAGGGCATGTCCAGGATAGCACGCGCGTCTGGGGCATTAACGAGTTGTGCCGTAATTCCGCAAAGGGAATGGCCTGGCGCAAGAAGGCCAGGAAGCGATCGCCGAAGGTGGCTGTCCAAGGTGCATTCATGTTCATTTGCCAATACAAAAATGGGAGAAGATCGTTTCCAGAAGTTCCTCGTCCGTCGTCTCCCCGACCAGTTCAGCAAGCGCTGCCTGGGCGTGTCTCACATGATGGGCGGCGAGCTCCACGCGCCCCGCATGCGCTTCGGCAATAGCGTCAGCAAGACGGCTGCGAGCCTCCTGAGCACTATTGCGCTGTCGCGCCGTCCCTAAGGCCACCGCCGCCGGATCAAAGCCTTCATCGCCCTTCAAAAGCGCTTGCAACTGTTGTCGCAACTCCGGCAGGCCTTTCCCGGTATGCACCGAAAGGGCTTCACAACCTTCAGGATGCAAATCCCCTTTGGTGCGCAAGAGTCGCGTCGGTCGCCCGGCTAGGGATAGCAAGGCTTCCTCGTCGGGTGCCAGTTCCCGCCCCGCCTCAGCAAGCACCAGCACCAACTGCACGCGCTCAAGCTCTCGGCGAGTGCGCTCTTGGGCCGCGGCGTCGATCTCGTCCTGGGCCGTACCTAGCCCGGCCGTATCTACCAGCGTCACCACACCTTCGGGAAAGACCAACGGAACCTCGACCCAATCGCGGGTAGTTCCCCGCTGCGGCGAGACAAGGAGCCGATCTTCCCCCAAAAGGGCGTTGGCCAGGCTCGACTTGCCGGCGTTGGGACGCCCCGCCAGCGCCACCCGTGGCGACAGATTCTGTCGCAGCAGACGCTCCTGCCCGGCAAGCAGCTGATCTAGCGAAGCTAGGGAGCTATCCAGGGATGGAAGCACCCGCGAGGCGTCGGGGACGGCCTCTTCTTCGGCAAAATCCGTCTCTAGTTCCAAGAGGGCCGAGGCCTCCAGGAGACGACCGCGCAGCGTGCGGGCCACCGCATCGAGGCCACCGGAAAGCTGGTGCCGCGCCGCCGCAAGTCCCGAGCGGGTCTCGGCATCAACGACAGCCGCCACCGCCTCGGCCTGGGATAGCGACAACTTCCCGTGTTCCAAGGCGCGACGAGTAAATTCGCCGGGAGCCGCCAGACGCACCCCGTCAAGCGCAAGATCGGCGAGTACGGTGCGCACGAGCAGCGGATTGCCGTGCAGCGAAAGCTCCAGCACGTCCTCGCCGGTGTAGCTCTTAGGCCCTTTCCAGAAGACCGCCACGGCGTCATCCAGGTCGTGCCCCTCGCGATCGCGCCAGCGCACCCGCGTAGCTCGCCGAGGCTCCAGCGCACGTCCGATCCGGGAGGCGATAAGCGCCTCCACCAAAGGACCAGAAAGCCGCACCATGGCGATCGCGGCCCGGCCTGGAGCGGTCGCAGGAGCGGCGATGGTCGACATCGCCGCCGTCACTTAGCGCTTGCCTTTGCCCTTCTTGAGGGCCGGAGTCGACTGGGCAAGCGAAGCAGGAACCTCACCGACGTTGATGGCCATGGTCTGCACCAGCGAATAGACGTTGGAGACAGTCCAGTAGAGCACCAATCCGGAGGGCATGCTGCCCGAGAAGACGAGCATCATCAGCGGCATGACGTAGACCATGGCCTGCTGCTGTGGATCCTTGATGGTCTGCTTGTTCAGGAAGAACATGGAAGCGCCCATCAAAATCGGCAGGATGGTGATACCCATCGGGAAGATGAAGGGGATCTTGACGGCCGCAAAAACCACGTCGGAATGGGCGAGGTCCGTCATCCAGCCGAAGAAGGGCTGCCCGCGCAGCTCAATAGCACGCCCCAGTACGGTGTAGAGGGCGATGAAGATGGGCATCTGCAGGAGTAGCGGCAGGCATCCAGCCAAGGTCGCCAGCGGATTGATGCCCGCCTCGGCGTAGACCTTCATGGTCTCTTCCTGCTGCTTGCGAGCGTCATCCTTGTAGCGCTTCTTGATCTCCTCCAGGCGCGGCTTGATTACCGGCATGACGGCCGCCATGCGCTTAGCCTGGCGGGACTGGCGCAGCGTGAGCGGCAGGAGAATTGAACGGGCCACCAGGGTGAGCAGGATGATGGCCACACCGTAGTTGGGCAAGATGCCGTGGAACCAGGTCAAGAGCCACAGCACGAACTCGCAGAGCTTGGGGAACCACACGTCGGCGCGCAGGAAGAAGGCCCAGCCGCCGAAGAGCACCTTGTCGAAGTCGCTGTTCAAAGCCTTCAGCTTCTTGAGCTCCAGCGGGGTGATGATGAGAGTCGCCTTCTCGGCGCCCTTGTCGAGATGACCGCGGAAAGCCCAGGCGTAGGAGTGATTGGTTCCGTCCACGTTGGCCACGGTGTCGAAATCGGCGTCGCCTTCGCGGGGAGTGTCGAAGCGCAGTACTGCCAAGGCGTACTTGCTGCGCAGTCCTAGCCAGGAGGTCTGGCCGCTGACAGATTTTGTCTTCTTGTCGGAGTAGCTGGAGACCTCGTCGAGATCCTTCCAGACCATCTGGTTGAAGTCGGGAGGTCCAAAGGGAACCCGCGGCCCCGAAGGCTCGATCTGGCGGATGCCGGCGTTCCAGGAAACCTTGTAGGAATCGCCAAGGCCCGCGGTCTGGAATGCCACGTCCACCTGCGGACCGGTCCCGTGGAAGGTGTAGCTGCGCCGCACCGCCTGGTTGCCCACCATCCATCCCAAGGACACCGTCTTGGTTGCGCCCTTGGGAACAATCACGGTGTCGGGAAGGCTGTCCAGGAAGCGGAAGGGCGCGTTGGAAAGATCGGTCTCCCCCACTTTCAGGGCCAGGGCGCCGCCGCGGTTCTCTGGGAGAATCCAGGGCTGTCTTCCGTCGATGCTCTTGATGGAGAGCAGTTGGATGCCTTCGATGCGGCCACCAACGCTAGAAAGGCGCAGCGTCATGTCGCTGGTGCGAACCGTCACGATCCGCAGAGGAACCTTGGTGGTGTCGGGGCGGACGGTATCGCCAGCGCTCTTCTGCACCAGGGCGGGCGTCTTCTGGGCGGCCGTGTCAGCGACCTTAGCGGGCGTAGCAGGCACCGAGATGGGGGCCGGCTCGGGCATGCCGAAGGCCTTGCGGACCAGCTTGTGCCAGCTGTCGCTCATGAAGAAGACGAACGCTGCTCCGACCAGGAGCAAGACGATCAGTTGACGGCGGTCCATGGAGAGATCTCCCGGGAAGGGGCAGGTACCGGATCGTACCCGCCAGGATGAAAGGGATGGCAGCGCGCAATGCGCTTCAGCGCAAGCCAGCCGCCGTGCCGCGCCCCGTGGAGCTCGATGGCCTCCAGGGCGTAGTGCGAACACGAGGGCCAAAAACGACAACGCGACCCGCCCAGGAGAGGACGGATCGCTCGATAACCAAGGATGCCGGTACGCAACAAAGTTGCCATTGGGCTCATGACGGCAGAACTCCGGACTGGGCCAGACAGGTCCGTGCGTCGTCCTTCAGTTCCCGCGGGCGACGCGTGAGCCTTGAACTCGGAAAGCTCCAGAGGATCCAAGCCGGTGTCATGGTGGTTCGCGTAGCCCTCAAAAGTTCGCGCAGTTGTTTGCGGACGCGATTGCGGAACGGAGCATCGCCATTTTTGCGCTTGAGACGAACAGCCATGCGATGTTGGCCATCCGGTGCCGGCACAAGAATGCGCAGCTCGATCTCCCCACAAGCGTGCCGTACTCGTCGTCCCTTGCGAGAGAGTTCGGCATAGCTGCGAGGCGAGGGGAGACGGATGGAATCCAGAGGCATGCGCCCCCGGATCACCTCCGGCTCAGCGCTCGTCGGAGACGGTGAGCTTCCAGCGGCCCTTGCCACGACGGGAGCTCAAGACCTTGCGGCCGTTCTTGGTGGCCATGCGCTCACGAAAGCCGTGCTTGTTGATGCGCTTGCGGTTGTGAGGCTGAAATGTGCGTTTCATGAGAAAAGAACTCCTTAGACTGGAAGAGCGGCAAAGTTACATGTTTCCACCCCGAGGTGTCAACTTTCTCGGGATATCTGTGCGAACTTCTACCACAAGAGCTGTGTCGATTCAATGCCGAGGTACGCAGCATTGTGCGCTTCTCGCCGAATCCTTCCTGGCTATTACTTGAGAATCGTGACCGTCACTTCTTAGGGATTTGACACCACCTACTACGCCATGGGAGGTGATTGCATAAAACTAGCACGAATGAAGATTTTACGTCCTTATGCAGAGACCTGTGCGCAAACAAAAAGCCCTCCCCACCGCGAAGGAGGAGAGGGCCGCGCAAGTCGCTGCGAAGCTTACTTGGCGGCGGAGTCGGCCTTGGCTGCCTTCGTGGCCTTTTTAGCCTTCTTGGCGTGCTTCTTCGCCTTCTTCGTGCCCTTGACGGCACCGGCCTTGGACGAATCCACGGCAGGGGCGGCGGCGAACGAAGCGGTGAAAGCGGCCAGAGCCATGGCGGCGATGATCTTCTTCATGAGAATCTCCAATGAGGTTGATGTGTGAAACGTCCTTCAGAAGGACGACATAAAGGTAGCGCTTTAATGCACCGGTCGCACGCATCGAAATCCCACCGTCGCCGCACGGTAGGATGGAGCTCCTCCATTCCGGTAGGCGCTCCTCAGCAATGTCACAGGACTTTTCCAGCACCCACCGCGCAATACGCGAAACGTCCCGAGGCTATCGTTGAGCGGGTTTCTCTCACCACTCACGCCATAGGCACCATACCAATCCTCGGCCCACTCCCATACATTTCCGGCCATGTCGTACAACCCCCAGGCGTTGGGATTCCGCATAGCTACCGGAAGCGGACCTTGATCCGCATTCGCGGCATACCAGGCGTAATCAGGAGATGCGGAGGAATCCCCCCAGAACCATGCCCCGGCATTTCCTGCCCTGACGGCGGCCTCCAATTCCGCCTCGGCGGGAAGCCGATAGCCATCAGAGGAACCGCACCGCGAAAAATCTTTTAGACTTGTGACAATTCCTGTCGAATCCCGCACGATGCCAGAATAGCGGTAGACCGTGTCCCATCCCACGGCGTGGCTGCGCGCATTGCAGTAGAGCACCGCCTCGAACCAGTTCACCCCCGTCACCGGACAACGCCCCTGACAGGAATCAGCGGGCGGTTCGTATCCCATCAGCCCCAGGAAATCACTCCGCAGTACCGCAACAGTGTCGATCCAGAAGGGTGAAAGAACCACAGCATGCCGCACCTCGTCGCCGTAGCGATCCACTTCGTCGGAAGGCGAGCCGATTTCATAAGTTCCCCCTGACACCAACCGCATCTCCCCAATGCGCGCGGCACCCAATCGCACAGCATGCACTTCACCTGCAAGCAAACTGGTCGTCGCCGTTCCCAGCGGCGTGCGCAAACGCACCCAGAGCATCCGCGCCCCAGCGTCCCAAGGAAGGGGGACAACGTGTTCTCCTGTCGTCATGGTTTGCCGAAAGGAACCAGCCAGACGCCCCAAGGCATCGAAAGCCTGCAATTCAACCGTTCCCGACTTCGCCAGACGGATCTCCGCAGAATTGGCTCGGAAGAGAACATGATCTTCCTTCTCGCGCGCCCCCTCGGCAGCAAAGGAAGAGATTCCCGCCAAGCAGAGCAGAACAATAAGAACGAAGTGGCAAAGTCTCATGGCAAAAAGAAAGCCTCCTGCCAGAGAAGACAGGAGGCCGAAATCAAGATTTACCGAAGCTTACTTGAGAAGCGTAACAGTCAAGGTGATATCATCACCAGCACCACTTACACTAGAAGCCTTGATCACGTAATAAGAACCCGCTGCAGTCACAGCCACATAAGCCGCACCAGCAGAAGGAATCACTGCAGACTGCGAGGTCACGTTAACAGCCTTGGCATCCTCTACGGTAGTGGGCGCAAACTCAACCTTTGCGATCTTAGTAGCCTTGCCTGTTCCCCAGTAATCGTCCACGAGATCCTTATTCGTCACACCCAAAGCCGTCGACTTAAAGACACCGTAGCCAGAATCGTCTGCAGTCACGATCAAGTCGATGTTAGAACGATCCGTCGTCAATCCCGATGAGCCATACGCCTTTCCATCGCCCAAGCTGATGAAACTGGGACTCTTCGTATTAAATCCACCAACAGTAAATGGAGTTCCAGCAGTCAGGGCTACGGCATTGGTTCCCGTTACATTCTTGAAGACCATGTCCTTGCTCGTGGAAAGGCCATCATTATCAACGGCAGTCAAGCGGATCGTATACGACCCACTAACACCCCAGGTACCAGGATTTGTAATATTGAATGTGACATTTTCGTTCTTGCCGAACGATACGGACGTACCACTCACCGTCTTGATGAACGAATCAACGGCTACGCCCGCAGAGTTGATCACATAAAGACGCAGAGTAGAAACGTTATTGTCATCGGTAGCTTTACCGTAGAACTCGATTTCCTGCTTTACGCCCCAAGTTGCGTTGCTCTCATCGAAGTTAGCAGATTCAAACTCACTGATAACAGGAGCGCTGCTATCGCTATCGGTCGTGCAAGCGCCCAGCGACAGCATCGCAAAGGCAACAGCGGCCAAGCCAAAATACTTAGAACGAATCATGAGATCTCCTTGTGAGGGTGTTGAGACGTCACTAAGGTATCAAAACACCCTGGTATCAGGCAAGTCCCCCTTACAACCGATTTACGTCCTCCCCACATGAGCCACCTACGGTCGCATAGCTATCTTGCAAGCATGACGACGTCTGCACTCCGTCGAAATATTTTTTTCCTGTTCCTCCTCGCCGCCTTTGCGGCGCTTGCCACCACCGGCGCGAGACTCAAGGGGCCGACGCCCAAGACGCCTTCCTTCGCCTATCTCCCCGATCCTCAATTTTCCCGTTTTCTGTTCCCGGGGCAACGGGGCTTCGGGGCTAGCGTGGTGTGGTCCAGCACCATACTCTACTTCGCCGACGTCCTCCTGGATCACGAAGACCCGCGTTTCCTGGCCGAGCTAGTGCAGACCACCAACGCTCTCGACCCGGACTGGACCTACCCTTACGAGTTCGGAGGCCTCGTCGTCGTCGGTTCCGACGGCCGCACCCCAAGTACCAAAACTGTCGCCATCTTGCAGGACGGCATTCGTCACCATCCTGAGAGCTGGAAACTGCGCATCTACCTGGTCAACACCCTCCAGGTCGGACGTTTCGGCTTCTCCGAAGGCGCCCTTGCCGACACCTGCGCCCGCGTGCTGCTGCCTCTTTCTACCGGACGCATCCATGCTCCCGAATACGTGAAGACCCTGGCCTTCACCCTGCTCAAGAAGGGCGGCCGCCCCGAAGAGGCCATGGAAAAGCTCACCGAACTCTTCCGCACCGTGGAGGACCCGCTGTTGCAGGTGCGCTTCCAAGCCAAGATGATGGACCTAATTTCCCCGGCGAGATCAATGATCGGGACAGATTCTGTCGATTTTCGCAAGGCTGCCACCTCCCTGCTGCGCTCGCAAGATCAGCAACAGGCCCGATTGGCCGCATCGCTCCTGGTTGCCCTCTCCGGCGAAGCCACCCGTCCTGCAGCCATCCCTGCCGCCAAGGCGCTGGCGCGCCAGTACCGCAGCTTTGCCGCTAGCCAGAACTAGAACTGGAAGATTCGCCCGTCGCCATCGCAACTGTGGTGGACATATATCCTGAAGCCTGCTAGTTTGGGCTCCATGTCCTCGGAATTGCGCAGAATCCACGTCTTGGTCACCGGCAGGGTACAGGGGGTGGGGTATCGCGCCTACGTGCAGGCCAACGCCCAGCTGCTAGGCGTCCTGGGCTGGGTGCGCAATCTCCCAGCAGGTGCCGTCGAGCTGGTGGCCCAAGGCCCAGAAGCCGCGCTTACGGAACTGGAAGACACCTTGTGGGCCGGGCCCCCGCTATCCAAGGTGTCCGACCTGCACATCGAACCGCAGCCTCCGGAATCCGATCTAAAAGGTTTTTCCGTCCGCCACTGACGCTTATGAAGCGATGGAGAGCATCAACTCCACGTCGGCAAGGCTCTGGCGGACCTCTTCCACCATCTCGTTTGCCTCTTCGGGGCCGAGTCCGAGCTTTGCCCATCCGGGATCCTCGATAGGATGGAATGGCAGCTTGAGAGGCGACCAATCGGCATCCAGGTGGCACGCCAGAAGGTCGGCCAAGTGGACGGGCACCACCGTGCGCAGAGTCTCCTCTTCCTCCATGGTCCAGCCGGGATTCTCGTGATAGCGAATGCACATGGCAATCTGCGGAGGGATGGACCACAATTTGACCAAAAACTGGGCCCCGAGCTCGGCATGGTCGATGGTGAAGTTGCGACGTTCCAGCTCATCCAGACGGGAGTTTCCCAAAAGACTCTGCTGATCCAACTTACGGATAGCGGCCAGAAAACGGGGATATTCGGTAGGAATCACCTGCAGCAGAATGAGCGCCCCCAGGTCGTGCATGAGACCAGCCATCCACAAGTGCGTAAGCTGCTCGGGCTCCAACCCCACGCGACGCCCAATGGCACTGGCAAAAGATGCCACCGTGAAGGAATGTTTCCAGAAAGCCTTCATGTCAATGCCACCGCGCCGTGCACCAAAGAGGCTCGGCATCAGCAGAGCATAGAGGATGCCTTCCAGGGTGCGCAGTCCCAGACGTCCGATGGCCGCGCGCAGGTCTGTGGGCTGGGCCCCTCGGAAATAGTGGGCACTGCCGGCCATGCGCATCACCTGACCGGAAAGTACCGGATCGGCAAGCACCAGCGACTCGATGCGCCGCAGATCGGGATCGTCGCAGGCAAGCTCTGTACGCAGACGCACCAGCACTTCGGGAAGGGCCGGGAGCTTGACCTTGTCCTTGGACATGATCTCCCGCACATCAATGGACTCGGAGGAACTCACTCTGGTGATGATAGCATCCTCATCTTCCCCATCGCAACCTCAGCCGTCGAGACAGCCCTTCTCGCCATGGAGATGGCGACCGCAACAGGAAGTATCATCCAAGGGCTCAACCACTCCCGTCATCAAGGAAAGGACCGCCTCGCGAAGCGTCCCGGCCACCGTCTTCAGGACCGAGGTCCCGGCTTCCGAAAGAGCACCGAGGCCTTCGGCGCTGACGGCCGGAGCCACCACCACCACCACACCGTGGCGTTGCAGCAGCTCGGCCCGTTCCCGGCACGGGAGGTTCTCTGCCGGCAACCAATTCACGATATTGGAACCCGCCACCAAGGCAAACCACTCGGCCGTAGAAAAGTGGGAAGCCACCGGAGAATCCCAACCATCCTGCAGCTCCACCGGCACTCCTAACAGGCCAGCGGCCTCCATCAGGGCATGAGCCAGCGGCTAAAGAGGTCAAGCAAAGGCCATCCGGCCCCCAGCACCACCGTCAAGGTCACGCAGAGGATGAGTGCCCAAGGGGACTCGCCACTGGGACGGTAATCGGCCTCCTCTTCACGTGGCTGCGATTCCTCATCGGAGACCACCGCCGCCCGCACGATGCGCAGGTAGGCGAAAGCCAGCACCACCGAGCTTGCCACCACAGCGAAGGCGGCCCACAGGAAAGCCGTGCGTCCGCCCTGGTTGATGGCCGGATCGAGCACCGACTTGAGGAGGTTCCACTTGCCCAAGAAGCCTGCAAAAGGAGGCAATCCTACTAAGCTCAGAACGCAGAGGGAAAGCGAGAGCACCGCGTAAGGGTGACGGCTCCAGGCGCCCGAGAGCTCGGAAAGCGAGGTGTCGCGGCCATCGTCACAGATCCAGTCCAGGGCCAGGAAGGCACCCATGTTGGCAAACAAGTAACCGGTGAAGTAGAAGAGCAACGCCGCCATGGAAGAAGAAGCGTTCCAATTTCCGACGGCAAGCAGCATCACGCCGGCGTTGGTGACCGAACTGAAAGCAAGAATGCGCCGGGCATCGCTCTGGGAAAGAGCGGTGAAGGCGCCCACCAGCATGGTGACCATGGCCAATACCGCCACGAAAGTGGCCACCGTACCGCTTGGCAGGAAGAGCAGACTACCGCTGCCCAAAAGCAGTTGCAAGAAGTGCAACAGGCCGATGAACCCAGCAAGCTTAGGAACGGTGGTAAGGATGGCCGCTGAAACTCTGGGGCAGCCCTGGTAGACGTCGGGGCTCCAGAAATGGAAGGGCACCAGGGCGAGCTTGTAGGCAAAACCCACACCCACCAGGAGAAGCGGGACCAGGAGCGCCGGCTCGGGACGAACCGATGCCAGTTTTTGTCCAATGGTAGCGATGTCTAGGCTGCCGGCAAGGCCGAAGAGATGGCTCATGCCGAAAAGCATCAGGGCCGAGGAGATGCCGCCGAAGAGCACGTATTTGAGGCCGGCTTCAGAGGCAGAGCGGCTGCCCACCCGCAATCCCGCCAGGGCGTAGCCCGTAAGCGAGAGGAATTCGAGTCCCACGTAGAGCGTCAAAAGGTTGGCCGCCGAAGCGAAGACCATGGCCCCCAGCACCAGCCCCATGGCGAGGATGGTGAACTCACCCGGACGCCCGTGGCGCTCCATCTCGCGCGAACCGGTGGCGGCGGTAAGGGTGATAACGCCGGCAGCGCAGGCCAGCACTCGCACCGCCACCGTCAGGAAATCGGGACGCAACACATCGCCCGCGACAGCGACATCCAAGCCAGGAACGGCGCGGCGCACCGAGGTCCAGGCGACAAAAAGCAGCGCCAGCACTCCAAACCAAGGCAACGCCCGCGAAGCGCGATGACCGGCCAGGAGCTCCAGGAAGAGCGCGAACACGATAGCCAAGGCCAGGAAAATTTCAGGAAGAAGATTGGCGATGGTCTGCATCAGAAGCCCCCCACGGCCGAAGCGACGTGGAGCGAAAGGTCGCGCGCCCAGGGGCCCAGAGCCGCAAGCAACGGGTGCGGCCACACGCCGAAGAGCACCGTCAGAATTGCCAGCGGATAGAGGCTAAACCGCTCGTGCCAGGTGAGATCGCGAAAGTTTGCCTGCTCGGCATGGCGCAACGGTCCGAAGGCCACGCGCTTCACGGTCCAGAGCAGGTAGGCCGCCGAAAGAATCACGCCCGTGGAGGCCACGATGCCGAACCAGCGAAAGGCATCAGGCCCCCAGCCGGCTACGACTCCGGCATGCGACTGGATCGAGCCGAGGATCACCGAAAGTTCGCCCACGAAGCCGGAAAGGCCGGGAAGGCCAGCGCTTGAGAAGGCAGCCAGCATGAAGACGGCAGTGAAGGCTGGCATGGTAGCGGCAAGGCCGCCGAAGCCCTCGACTTCGCGATGATGGGCGCGGTCGTAAAGGACGCCCACCAGCAAGAAGAGAAGCGAAGCCCCTAGGCCGTGGCTGAACATCTGAATCATGCAACCGGAAATACCAGCCACCGTCAACGCCGAAAGTCCAAGCAGGCAGTAGCCCATGTGGCTGATGGAAGAATAGGCCACCAAGCGCTTGAGATCCGTCTGGCCTAGGGCCGCCACGGCGCCCCAGATGATGGCCACGACACCCAGTAGGGCGATCCAGCCGCCCCAAGCCGCCGCCACCGTCGGGAAAAGCGGCCAGGCGATGCGCAAGAAGCCGTAGACGCCAAGCTTCAAAAGAATGCCGGCCAGCACCACCGAGACCGCCGTAGGCGCCTGCACATGGGCGTGCGGAAGCCAAGTGTGCAACGGGAAGACCGGCACCTTGACGGCAAAGGCCAGAAAGAAGAAGAGGAAAGCAAAGGCCGCAAGGTTCAGCCCCAGGAATTCCTGAGTGGTCCAGAAGCGCCACAGCATCCGCCAGTGCAGCAGATCAAAGTCGCGCGGCACCTGGGCGAAGAAAGGCTGAACGCCCCCCTTGACCACGACGCTCGCCGCCACGGCATGGCTTTGCCCGGCCGAGTCCTTGACAAAAAGTGGCAAATCCCAGACTTTGGCCGAGCCGTCGTGCGCCACCGAAAGGCCGGAAAGGGCTGCCGTGGGCGTAACCGAGACTTCGACGCCTTGGGTGGGCACCTTGAGATAAAGGGTGAGCATCACCACCAAGAGCGAGATGCTGCCGGCCATGGTGTAGAAGAAGAACTTGAGCGCGGCGTAGCGGCGCTGCTCGCCGCCCCACAGCGCGATCAGGAGGAACATGGGAATGAGCATCAGCTCCCAGAAGACGTAGAAGAGCACCATGTCGAGCGCCACGAAAACGCCGTTCACACCGGCAAAGAGCAAAAGCAAGAGGCTGAAGTAGCCGCGCACCTTGCGCTTGATGCCAAAGCTTGCCAACACCGCCACTGTGCCCACGATCCCCGAGAGGAAGAGCAGCGTGGCCGAGAGGCCATCCACCCCCAGATGCCAAGAAATGCCAAGCGTGGGCGCTAGCGGCACCGACTCGCGCAGCAAGAAGGCATCGCGACCGGCACGGGCCGCCAGCACGAAGAGGGCGGCACCCATTCCCAGCGGCACGAAGCTTGCCACCAGCGCAATGGCGCGCGCCCAGTTCTCGCGTCCCTGGGGCACCAGCCACAGAAAAAGCGCCACCACCAAGGGGACGACAAAAAACAGCGATAAGAAGAGACTGTCGAACATCTAGATCACCAGGAAAAGGGCCAAGAGCCCCAGGATCAAAGTCGCGTAGCCCACATAGGCCACGGAACGCCCATTTTGCAGGCGGCCGAGGAGGCCTCCCAAGACGCCCGCCAGACGCGCGATGCCGTCCACCACGCCGTCAATCGACGGGGAAAGCGGAGGCCGGGTCTCTAGGCGCGTGAGCCGCTCGGAGCTGCCGAGATCCGCTGTCGCCACCAGACGCCCGCCGCGCTTGCCAAAGCCCTCCACCCAGAGCAGATCCCACAAGCGGTCGATGAACCACAGGTTGGCAAACAGGCTCCAGAGCGGTTTGACGGATTTCGTCATCGGCCCCTTGCGGTAGAGGAAGAGCGAAAGACCAATGCCAAAAAACGCCATCAGCACCGAAAGTTCCATGGTCTGCAGATGAGCATGATGGCGCAGAGCCTCGGAAACGCCGTCCACCGGGAAGAGCGGCGCAAGAGCACCGTCGAGCCAGGAAGAGGCTCCAAAGGGATTGAGCGAACCGGTCCAGACAAACTGGAAGGTGAAGAGGGCAAGCACGAAGAGGACCACCTTGGCGCGCGGCCAAGGGTCGTGGGCGTGGGCCGTCACCTCGGGGTCGCGAGCGGTTCCGAGGAAGGTGAGGCTCCACTGGCGCGTCATGTAGAAGCAGGTAAGCGCCGCCGTGAGGACAGAAAATGCCCAGGGTCCCCAGGCAAGCCAAGCCGCCATGTGCCCGCTGCGACCTTGAGCGGCCAGCAAGGCGCTAGCGATTAGGGCGTCCTTGGACCAGAAGGAGGAGAAGAAGGGAAGCCCGCAGATGGCAAGCGTCGCAAGGCCCGTGGTGGCCGCCGTCCAGGGCATCTTCTTCCAGAGGCCACCGAAGCGGTTCATGTCCTGGTGGTTGCCGCAACCGTGAATCACCGAGGCCGCACCCAGGAACAAGAGACACTTGAAAAGAGCGTGGGTGAAGAGGTGCGAAAGGCCAGCGGAGTAGCCGCCCGTCTCGGCTCCAGCGCCCAGACCGATCATCATGTATCCCAACTGGGAGATGGTGGAATAGGCGAGCACCGCCTTGAAGTCCCACTGCACCAGGGCGATGGTGGCCGCGAGGAAAGCCGTGATGGCGCCGATCCAGGAGACGAAGAGCAGCGCGTCAGGCGTCAGGAAAGGCAACATACGGGCCGTGAGGAACACGCCAGCCGCCACCATGGTGGCGGCGTGAATGATGGCCGAAGCCGTCGTGGGGCCCTGCATGGCATCGGGAAGCCAAGTGTGTAAAGGGAACTGGGCGCTCTTGCCCATGGCCCCCAGGAACACAAAAATACCGGCAAGCGTCAGCAGCCCGGTACCGGAAAGGCCAGCGAAAGCGACGTGGTCAAAGGCTCCCGAAGCCACCGCAAGACGCAGATGCTCCCAGGAAAGGGGATTTCCCTGGATGCCGCCAGCAAGGCTCACCCAAGCGAAGATGGAAAGGCCCGCCAGGAAGCCGAAATCGCCCACGCGGTTCATCACGAAGGCCTTGAGCTGGGCGTGCGCGGGCGAGAGCTTCGATTCCAAGATGCCGGTGGCGTACTTGGCCTTCATGCCCTGGTAGAACGAATCGTCGGCCACCGCCGGCTTGTCGCTCCAATAGCCAATCAGGAGGTAGGAACCGACGCCCACCAACTCCCAAAAGATGAAGGTCATCAAGAGGTTGTCGGAAAGGACGATGCCCATCATGGCAAAGGCGAAGAAGGAGAAGTGCCCGAAAAAGCGGGTGTAGCAGCGGTCGCCGTGCAGGTACCAAGTGGAGTAGACGAGGACGGCAAGCGAAAGGCCGGTCACGATCAGGAGCATCACCGTACCCATGGGGTCGAGCCGAATACCGAGAGAAAGCGCGAAGGCGGGAACATCCAGCCCTTTGGGGAAGGCCAGCCACGGAAGCGAGGGGGTGGACAGAATTTGTCCTTGAGAAAGCACCGGGACGGCGACGCGCAGCGAGAGCAGGAAGGAGACGGCCATGCCGAGGATGGCAAGCCAGTCCCCGCCCTTGCGGGGCCGCAGCAGGAAGAGGATCAGGAAGACCGCCAGGGGGATAGCGGGAATGGCAAGGAGCGTTGTGGTCATCGTCGCGCCCCGAGCGTCGTCGTCTTCTCAAGGTCAATATCGTGGAAGGTGCGGTAGACGCTGTAGACTAGCGCCAGCGCCACGGCTGCCTCAGCGGCGGCCAGCACCACCACGAAGAGCGCGAAGACCTGGCCTTGGCCGGCCTCCAAAGGCGTGCGGAAGCGACCGTAGGCCACGAAGTCCAAAGCGGCAGCGTTGAGCATGAGCTCGATTCCCATGAGATAGCCCACGGCGTTGCGGCGAGTGGCGCAAGCCAGCACCCCGCAGGCAAAAAGCGCCGCCGAGACGACGAGGTACGGAGTCAAGGCCTCGGGGCCAGAAAGAAGCAGATCGATCATTCGCCCTCCTTGCGCACCAGCACCAGCGCGCCCACGAGGATCACCGTAAGCAACATGGCCACCACCAGGAAGGGAACCAGGTAAGGGCCGGAAAGCAGGTCGCCCAGGTGCGCTGGCGAATCCGGGGCGAAGTTGCCGGGCCAGGATTCGGGAGCACTGCGTCGCAGTTCCAAGGCATTATCGCCACGGCGAGCCGCCACGGCAAGCGCCACGCGGGCGGAGACAAAAAATGTCAGGGCCGCCGAGAGGCCGCCCAGGAACCAGGTGCCGCGAGCGGGTCGCAGCGTCTTACCAAGAATGTCGCGGCTGAACATTACCCCGAAGAGGATAAGAACCAGGATGCCACCCACGTAGACGCCCAGCTGCGCCACCGCCAGGAACTCGGCCTGCAGAAAGAAATAGAGCCCCGCCACGCCGGAAAGCGTTACTCCCAAAGACATCGCCGCGTAGATCAGATTGCGCGCCAGGGCGGTACACAAGGCACCAGCCACCACCAGCGCCACCAGCGGCCAAAAGGCAAAGATCGAAAGGCTCAACTCGCTCCTCCTTCGGCGCCGGGGGCCTGCTGGGCCTGCGCCTGCGCCTGCTCTTGGAGCCGCTGAGCGGCTTCCCGCTGGCGCTTCTTCTCGTCGCGGATAGCCTGCACGCGGGATTTTTCCTCGGGGGTGTAGAAGCCCTCTCCGTAGATTCCGATCAGGCAGCGGCCCTTCGTGTGATCCTCAATGCCAGCCAGGAAATCCCGGTCGTCCTTAGAAACGCCCGCAGCCTCCGATTCGGTGGCGCGGTGCAGTTGCGCCATCTCCTGGGTGTCCAGGTGGCGCCCGACCTGGTCGGGACGGCGGCGGAACAGGTAGCGGCGGCCGTGCGTATTGACGGAATTTGTCGGGCTCACGCGGTAGTCGCGAGTCATGTGCAGGCAGTCGTGCGGGCAGGCATACTCGCACAGGCCGCAGTAGATGCACTTGGAGAGGTCAATGTCGAAACGGCTGATGTGGAGCTTGGTGCCCTCGGACATCTCAGTCTCGATCGAGAAGCAGTCGATAGGACAGGCGCGCGCGCAACTCTTGCAGCCAGTGCACTTCTCGATATTATTGAAGAGATGGCCGCGGTAGCCCTTAGGGAGGGTCGGCTCCACCTCGGGGTAGTTGCTCGTCACCGAGCTTCCGATGCCACTGCCGCGCGCATAGTCACGGGCGTATCCCAGCGTCTCCTTGACGCCGATGGCGGTGGCCTCGATGCCATCCACCATCTCACGGATCCAGGAAAGGATCATGGCTCGCCTCCCACCAACTGATCGTGGACCGCACGCGGCATGGGGCGCGGTTCCCCGTACTTCTTGGCCAGAGCCACCAGCAGCGCCACCACGGCGGCCACTGCCACCCAAATGACGACGATCTGCCACCAAGCGGCTCGCACCACCGGACTCGAGAGGAAACGTCCGTGACGAACCGTCACCACGCCATTTTCGCCAAACCAGAGCATCGAGAGGGCCAGGAAGAAGAGGCACCCGAGCGCCAGCGGAATCAGGCGCACCCAGGCGAGGCGCATCACCTGGTCGATGCGGAAACGCGGCAGTGTCCAGCGCAGCCACATCATCACAGCGATAGAGAGCACGAACTTCACGAGGAAGATGCAGCCGTGGACAACGGCTTCCCAGAAAGCCGGCAGCGCCACGATCCACTGCTCCCCCACCGGCGACTGGTAGCCGCCCAGGAACAAGGCCGCGAAGATGCCGCCCACCAGAATCATGTCGGTGTACTCGCCGATGAAGAAAAGCCCCCAGCGGAGCCCCGAGAACTCGGTGCCGTAACCGGCGACCAGTTCGGATTCCGATTCGGCAAGATCAAAGGGAGTGCGGTTGCACTCGGCCATGGCGGCAGTGTAGTAGATCACCGAAAGAATCAAGAAGAAGGGGCTCTGGAAGAGATTCCATCCCAAAAAGGAAAAGACGCCCGGATGGTACTGAGCGGCGATCATGCCCTGCAGCGAAAGCGTTCCCGACCACATGGCCACGGCCGCAATGGCAAGGCCCACCGGAATTTCGTAGCTCACGATCTGAGCCACGGCGCGAATGCCACCGAGGAGCGAGAACTTATTGTTGGAACCCCAGCCCGCCACCAGAAGGCCGACCACCGAGAGGCCAGTCACGGCCGTGGTGAAGGTGGCCGCGACAGAGAAGTCGGTCATGTAGAAGTTCTGGCTGATGGGCATGGAGGCAAGCGCCACGAAGCAGGCCAAGAGCACGATGTAGGTGGATCCCCGAAACAAGAAGGCATCGGCACTGGAAGGCAAGATGTCTTCCTTGGTGAACATCTTCACGCCGTCGGCGATCATCTGCCCCATCCCCCAGCGTTTGGAGTAGTAGAGCACCTGCTTGATCACGGGCAAGACCGAGACGACGCGCTGCAGCTTGCGGCGGGTGGCCTCGGGGAGGAAGAAGAGCGGCATGTCGATGCAGACCTTGACCAGGATGTCAAAGCTCGCCGTCGTCGGACCGTAGCGGCGTCCCACCACAGCCGAGACCTTGCGCTCGAAGTACTGGGCGATGCCAGCCAGGGCAAAGCTCACACCGAAAGGAATGAGCAAAAGCAACAACAGGGCGATGATCTCAGCGGTAAGGACGGGCATCCCGGAAAGGGAAACGAGGCCGTGAGCCATGGATTGCTGGACAGGTCCGAAGTTCAACGATCTACCTCCGGAAGGACGAGGTCGAGCGATCCAATGAGCGCCACCACGTCAGAAACCATCATGCCTGGCACCAAGGTCTCGAAGATCGAAAGGCTGGTGAAGGAACCGGTGCGAATCTTGATCCGGTAGGGCATCTTGGTGCCGTCCGAGACGATGTAGTAGCCGGTTTCGCCGCGGGGATTTTCCACGCGCGTATAGAGTCCGCCCTTGGGCGGGGTGCGCAACTTCTTGGCGACATCGGCGGCGCGATAACCACCCACCGGATCGTCGGGCTTCTCAGAAGGCGGCGGGAGCATTTCCAGCACCTGACGGCAGATCTTGATCGACTCCATGATCTCCATGAGGCGCACCACGTAGCGATCATAACAATCCCCCAGCACGCCTTTGGCGCCACCGAAACCGCCACCGACGGGCACCTTGAAGGAAAGCTTAGGGTAGAGGCTGTAGGGGCGATCGCGGCGCAGATCCCAATCCACTCCAGAGCCACGCAGGTTGGAGCCGACGAAACCGTAACCGATGGCCTGCTCGCGCGTCACCACTCCCACGCCCGCATAGCGGCCACGGAAGATGGTGTTGGTGGAAATGAGCTTGTTGAAGGAGTGCATGGCCGGTTCCAGCTCATCCAGGAACTTGCGGATCTCGTCTTCGGCACCCTGGTGCAGATCGCGCATCACGCCGCCGACGCAGATGTAGTTGTAGGTCAGGCGGGCGCCACAGGTCTTCTCGAAGATGTCGTTGACGAACTCGCGCTGGACGATGCCGTGCAGGAACGGAGTGTAAGCGCCCATGTCCATGGCCGCCGAACCGACGCCCACCAAGTGGCTCGAGATGCGGTTGAGTTCGGCAAAGAGCACGCGGATGCAGTCGGCGCGCAAAGGAATCTGCACTGCCGTTTCGGGCTTAGTGTTCAGGATCGCCTCGACGCCCAGCACGTAGGCCAGGTTCGAGTTCATCGAGCACACGTAGTCGACGCGGTCGGTGTAGGGCACGAACTGGAACCACTCCAGGCTCTCCCCGATCTTCTCGATGCCGCGGTGCAAGTAGCCAATATCGGGCTTGCAGCTCTTGACAATCTCGCCATCGGTCACCAGTTCCAGCCGCAGCACGCCGTGGGTGCTCGGGTGGTGCGGCCCCATGCTGATGGTGATGAAGTCGTCGTTTTGTTCGATGAAGGGATGGCTCATGCGTACGGTCCCGAGGTGAAGGACTGTCCTTCGCGCTTGGTGTCCCAGCCGTGGTATTGCGCGGGGTACTGGTAATCCTTGCGCAGCGGATGACCAACCCAATCCTCAGGCATCATCAAACGTCGGAGGTCGTGGTTGCCGGGGAAATTCACTCCCAAAAGATCGTAGATCTCACGTTCAAAGAAGCCTGCCACCGGCCACTGCGTCTCGACCGAAGGGACACTTCCGTCCTCGCGGGGCACCAGCACGCGCACGGCGATCTCATGGCCAAGCAAAAAGCTGTGGAGATGATAGACGCAGGCGATCAGATCACCGAAGGTCGTGCCCTTCTCAGAGCCCGGGTACTTCGACATGTCGAGCCCCGAAAGGCACATCAGACTGTCGAAGGCGAACTCGGGGCGTTCCTTTAAGGCGCACGCCACCTCGGCTAAGCGCTCCGCAGGCACGTCCCAGAGAATCTCGCCGGTTTCAGCGGTTTGCGGAGACACTTCGGGATAGTCTCCGCGCAGGAGATCAAGCAGTTCCTGGTTGTTCATTCGATGACGATCGGTTCAGTGTCACGGACGCCAAACATCCGATACTTGCGAATGCGCTCCTTGAGAATTTCGGTGCCGTCGATGAGCGCTTCGGGACGCGGCGGGCAACCGGGGATGTAGACATCCACGGGAATGAGCTTGTCGATGCCGTTGAGCACCGAGTAGCTGAACTTGCTGAAAGGGCCGCCGGCGTTGGCGCAGCTGCCCATGGAGATGACCCAGCGTGGCTCGGCCATCTGCTCCCACAAGGTGAGCACACGAGAGGCCATCTTGTGGGTGATGGTGCCGGCGACGATCATGACGTCGGCGGCGCGCGGCGACGAGCGCGGCAGCATTCCCAGGTGGTCGGTGTCGTAGCGAGGACAGCCGGTCTGCATCAGTTCGATGCCGCAGCAAGCCGTCGCGAACTGGAGGAACCACAAGGAGTTGGTGCGACCCCAGTTGAGGAACTCATCCACCGAGGCGAAGAGAACTTGCGGACCGGTCGGGCCCGGCAAGTTGTTTCCGGACCCGTTCGGTTCAATCACACGAAGACTCCTTAGAAGACTTCTTATCCCACGAGAGATCACCGCGGACGCCGGCATAGACCAGGCCCAACAGCAGAGTTCCCACGAAGACAAAGATCTTGACGAAGATCAGGGCGCCTTCTCCCAGAGCGATGAGGCGCGTGAAGCGCACCAGCACTGGAAGCAGCAGCACGAGCTCCACGTCAAAGACGAGGAACAAAATGGCCGTCAAGTAAAAACGGTTGTTGAAACGAAACCATGCTCCACCCACGGGAGCCTCACCGCACTCGTAGGTGCGGGCCTTGGCTTCGTCCATGCGAAGCTTCCCGAGCTTGCGCGTCAGGAGGTTCACAAGGCCCATCATGATGGTCACCGTGACCACGACGAGAAGGATGAGGGCGGCGATCACCCCGAATTCCGCGTAGTGCGTTGTCCCGGCTAGAGTCGATTGCATTAGTGCCTGAAATTTAACAAAGGGAAAGGCGGATGGGGACATTTCGCGCCCCATCCGATGGATGTGTCAGGATCAGTATACCATCACGCTGTGGGAAAGGCTCTGCCCTTCGGCCGTGCGCACCCGCACCAGATAGAGGCCGGATTTCAGCCCCATGGTGGAGAGCGAGAGGCCGGTTTCACGGGCTGCCAAGGCCGCGACCCGACGGCCGGAAAGGTCGTAGGCCTCGCCGGAAACGAGGGCTTGCGCCGAGGTGATCTCAATGCTGCCGGGCGCATGAGCAAAGGCGAGCGAGGCAGTCAAGCGAGATGAATTTGCGGCAATTCCCGTACTGTTATTGAACTTGGAAGTGTCTACGGGAGTGCGCTTGGAGACGATGTAAGCCAAAGCGCCAACCAATCCGGCATTGTAGTCGATGCCACCCTCGGTGTATTGGTAGCTCGTGGTGAGATCTTGCGAAGCGAAGGAGCTTGAGGAGGTATTGCCACCCACAAGGCTACCAAACTGCCGATTTTTGGTCGGAATGGAAAGCGCCTGCTTGGCCGCATCCGTAGGATTATTGTCGTTTAAGTAGACGTTGCGGTGATGCGGATGCTGTGCGGAAGCGTTACAACCCGAACAGAATCCGACAAGAAAAGACTCCTTGGCATTGTTCGCGCCCAAGATATAGTCCACCTGATTGTAGATGAATGCATCGTTGCTCGAGTCCTTGGCCGCCTTACTGTACAGCGCGACCGAAAATGCCTGATTCGCGGGATAGCGCAGTGCCCCCCAAGAATCGCCCTTGGTGCTAAGGCCACCCTCACCCGTACCAGCGCCTACATAAGAACTGATGTAATAGCTTCGCAAATTGCCGAGAGCCGTGGACACGCCGAGCAATGCTGCCGCATCGTAGTATCCCAGGTCATCCTGATTCGCATAGCAGAGTGTGTAGTAATGATTGGTGAGTTTGCTCACGGAACCCGTACCATCACTCTTATAGCTCCCATCACCTGTAGCGGCATAAAGCTCACTCGCCGCCGCGACGTAGCCGACCCAAGGATTCTTACTTGCCGGATAATAGTTGCCGGCTCCAACCGAAGCGCCCTTGTTACTTGACGCATAAGCGTAAGCGAACTTTGCATGCGCAAGACAAGTATCGGCATAAGCAGCATCGTACTTGCGATAGAAACGTGACATAGCAGCCAGGGTCGCTGCGGCAAGTCCAGGCATTGAGCCGTCAGATGGATTCTTAACGACGGAACGCGGTCCATCGGACTCGCCGCCTTCGGATTTCGTCAGCGTGGACATCTTTCCGGCAGTGACCCAGTTCTTGTGATCAAGGTCGCCATCTCCCTTCTGAGAATAGAAGGTGCTGCCGTCTGGAGTCGCTTTGATCATCCAATCGGTGGCGTACTTGAGTTCCTGAAGCAGATCGGGAATGCCGTCAGAGCTGCCGCCGGCCTTGTCCCAGTTGCTGCTGGCCTCGTAGTCTGAGTAGTCGACGCCGTGATAGTTGTCCTCGAAGCCCTGGGGAAAAGCATCGTAGGCCTTGGCCAACACATAAGCGGAATAGAAAAAGGTCTGTCCGAAAAGGACATGGTCGCCGCAATCAAACCAACCGCCCGTCAGATCACGAGAACCGTCAGCATCCTTCACGAAGGAGGTCTTGTAGGTGTGGTCCTTCAGGAGCCAATTCACGCCTTTTCCAGAGCGCTGGCCACCGTAATACCGCGTCGCCATCCAAAGCGCACGCTGATAGTCGGAATCCGTGAATTTTCCCGCTGCACCGACCGCTAACGGCACCCCCGCCAGCAGCGCCAACAGCGCCACATTGCCTTTCCGCATCAGAACTCTCCCATCTACTAAGTGATATGCCCCAACTTAGCCAACGCGCCTTTTTTACGCCGGCAGATTCCCACGAAAGCGTTGATCGAGTGGAGCACACATTTTAGTCTCAGCTAAAAACTTGCCCTTTGGAGATGGTAAGCGCTCCCGAAGCTGTAACCGCCTGCAAACACACCGCCACGAAGCGCACAGCCATCATTTCATTTCCATGAGCCACTTGATAGGCCTTCAGGTGCTCTTGAGTCGGCTCCCACTCAGCTTCAGCCTTGCCGCCAGAAAGACGCGTCGGGAGGCTTGCAACCCACACCTTCTGGCGGCCTTCGCCCTCACCGGTAAGATGAAATTCCAGCAATTGCCCCTCTTCAAAGCCATCAGCCTGGACGGACAACTTTACCAGCTTCCCGATTTTCGTCGTTTTGGCTGACCATTGAGCGTCAGAGAGCGTACACAGCCGCAATTGGTAGTTGCCAGCCTCAGCGTAGCCTTCATAGCGGATCTTGCCGTGCTGAGTCGTAGCCCCCTTGAGTTCGATGCCTTTAGGGTCCGTGAGCGCATAACTGACACCCGCCAGCGGACGTCCCTTTTTGTCGAGCACTTTCACGTCGATGAAGTGGTTTTGTAGGGCACTCCTTGGAGCCCCAGCCTCCAGGGCAGCCACAGCTTTGCCACCAGTCATGGTTGCCGAAGCGGCCACTGCCGCACCTGGAGCCGGGCCAGCTTGGGAGCCGCTTCCTGCCTCACCAATCATCACCGTAGCGCAGCCCAGCACGATACTGGACGGAGGCCCCACGCACATGGCCGCGTCGCCCATACGAGCCGCAGGCTTCTTGCCGATGAAGACGCCGGAGCTTCCCAGCGTGATGGGACCACCCACATGCGGAATGGGCGGAGTTCCCGGAGTGGCCATGGGGCACACATGCATATCCCCAAGCGTGGCGGCGGGAAGCCCACCAATCAGCACCGTGGGAACACCGGGGCCAGTGATGGTCCCGCCGTGAGCAGTGAGGTCGGTTACGCGGGCGGCGGGCTTAGGGGGCATGAGGAAGCGCTTTTTCAAATGTCATGGAGCGCAAACGTCGCCTTCTTTTGCATCAAGAAGAGATTGAAAATATTTGGTTCTTTCTTTATTTAATTGAAGAGTTCTTGCGCCACGACACTGGGATGAAATACTTCCGTCCGAGGAAACAACATCTAGTTCAAGATCTCTATACGCCAGCCATGCTCGTTGAGATTTCTTCAATCGCTCACGAAAGTTTTTATCAGAAGAAAACTTCTTCATTACTGCTTTATAGGCAGCATTAAGCTCTTTATCATAGTCATGGCGTTCAGATTGTGCGCAATCCGCAATAGACGCTTGCGTCATTGCCGTATCGTAACAAGATGCCCAAACAGCGGAAGCAATACATAGGGGAGAAGCAATACATATAGGCGTTTTCATTATTATACATCCTCTTTTGTAAACAAAGCGATTTCATCTTCACGTCTCTGGCGTAGCCCCGGGATATGCGTCTTTACGCCATTGACAACAGCAACATCCCACATTCTGATTCCAGCAGGAACCTTATCAAATTGGCTTTTATTTAAATTTCGCAGCCACGAGCAAGTATTTTCGCGCAATTTTCCAGGACCAAGATTATAAACCCAATCCATGAGTGCATCAAACTGGCTCTGGTTAATTTTAACCTTCACAGCTTGATTCAGCTTGCATTCAAAATTCCTTACCGCATTTTCAAGAAGATTGCGAGCTTCATCCTGCGAGATTCCCTTAGAATATTTCAGCTTGTCAGAAACAGTCACACAGCCCTTATGCAGCAGAGTTCCATAACCAATTGTGGCATGTCCAGCAGAATCATTATATGGATAAGCTCGAAAGCCTTCATGACGCATAATCATCTGGATACCATTTTCCGATGTACAATGGCATATCGAAGCACCTGCACCATCATTTTGTTTTGAAGTTTCTTTTTTGCCAAACATCACTTCCCGAAACACCAATGGCTGATAGTGATACGGCTTGCCGCCTTTGGGTAAGTCACAGCCGGCCGACTCTGCCTCCGACCAGAAGCGATAGAGGTTGAATTGAGGTCCTTGACGTCTCGCAATCTCTGGGTCATAGCGTT
>Ga0302287_10000060_pt1 | contig 88678 bp, 77 predicted proteins | sample III_Fen_E2_4_FD_200452 | JGI IMG/M metagenome (GOLD analysis project Ga0302287, IMG submission 200452) | Peat permafrost microbial communities from Stordalen Mire near Abisko, Sweden - III_Fen_E2_4 | ecosystem: Environmental > Terrestrial > Soil > Wetlands > Permafrost | place: Sweden: Abisko... | reverse complement strand
CTTAAATCCCTTTACAGAGACTGGGCCAAGGGCCCTTCGTTTGTCGGCGTCGGCGGCATTGCTGCCTTCCGAGGTAAACAAACTTACGCCATTTTCCCCACATGTCAACGCCTGAGGCCAAGAAAGTCCAAGAATTCCAAAGAAATATGCCAGATCTCCTCGCGCGGGCGCTCCTGACAACGCTCACCCACTTGCTATATGCTTCGCGGACGTCCAGGGCTCACAAATGGCGCGGCTCGGGCTGAAGCCTTCGCACAGACCTTGGGCAGTCGCCGCCGAAGGAGGCGGCGATGCGACTCGGGCGGCACGGATGCGACAGGGATGCCGGCCGATAGGCCCAAGACCCCGGCAGAGCCGGGGCTTGGCAGGCAGCCCGGCCGAGGACGCGCAGCGGACGAGGGGCGCCCCAAAAGCTTGGCGATCGATCGCACTTGCGCTTGGCTTTAGTTGGGGGTAGCTTGGGACCATGACGAATGCCGCCCTTTCCAGCCACGCCCTTGCCGGGCTCCGTCGCCTCCAGCAGGAAGAGGTGGACAGCCACGCCATCTACCTGCGCATTGCCCGCACCGTCACCGGCCCGAACCGGGCCGTACTGGAGAGGATCGCGGCCGACGAACTCAAGCACGCACGCGTGTGGGAAAGCTATACGAAGATACCGTGTACTCCCAATCGCCTGCGGGTGGCGTTTGCCGGGCTGGTCGCCAAGCTCCTGGGCTTCACCTTCATCGTCAAGTTCCTGGAGAACGGAGAGGTGCTGGGACAGGAGCTCTACGCCCGGCTCGAGGCCGAGGTGCCCGAGATCACCCAGGTGCGCACGGACGAGGCAAGCCATGAGGAGGCCCTGGTGGCCATGCTCGACGAGGAGCGGCTGCGCTTCGTGGGCTCGATGGTGCTGGGCATGAACGACGCCCTGGTGGAGCTCACCGGTGCCCTGGCCGGCTTCACCTTCGCGCTGCGCGACACCCGCGTGGTGGCCTTGGCCGGCCTGATCACGGGGATCTCGGCGACGCTGTCCATGACCTCGTCCTCCTACCTCTCGGCCAAGGCCGACGAGGATCCGGCCGCGATCAAATCCTCGCTCTACACGGGCTCCATGTACCTGCTGACCGTGGCGCTGATGGTCTTGCCCTTCCTGCTGCTTCCCAGTTCCATGGCCTACGCGGCCCTGGGAGCCATGGCGGTCGTGGTGGTGGCCATCATCGCCGGCTTCAACTTCTACATCGCCGTAGCCAAGGGGTTGGACTTCCGCAAGCGCTTCCTGGAGATGCTGATCCTGTGCGTGGGCGTGACGGCGGTGTCGTTTGCCATCGGAAGCCTGGCCAAGCGGCTGCTGGGAGTCGATCTGGGCTGAGGGCATCCCATAGGGGATCTCTGCCTCCGCCTTTTGTACCTTGAGCGGCACACGCACACACCTTCGGGGGACTCGCATGGACCACGCCTTTCTGACCGTACTCGACGAACGCCACGGCTGCCGCGCCTTCACCTCGGATGCGGTCGACAAGTCGCTGGTCGCCCGCGCCGTGCAGGCCGCTGGACGCGCCCCCAGCTCCAAGAACACCCAGCCCTGGCGCCTGGAGATCGTGATCGGCAAAAGATTAGAGGAGCTGCGCGCCGCACTCCTGGCCTCGGCCGACGCCAAGGAGCCGATGGCCCCCGACTACCGCTACTCCCCCGACCCGCTGCCCGAGGACATGATGGCCCGCGCCCGCGCCTGCGGCTTCGGACTGTTTGCCCACAAGGGCATCGCCCGCGACGACAAACCCGCGCGCCAGGCGCACGACCGCGAGAACCCGCGCCTGTTCGGAGCTCCGGCCTTTGCCGTGCTGACCCTGCCCCGCGTCGCCGAGAAGGGCACCTTCATGGACGGTGGCATCTTCATGGGATCGTTCCTGCTGGCCTTGCGGGCAGTGGGCTACGAGTCCACGCCCATGTATTCTGTGGCCTGCCAGGCGCCGGTGATCCGCCGCGTGCTCGGGCTCTCGGACGACGCAATCGTGGTGGCAGGTGTCGCCTTCGGCGTCGAGGACCAGGCCGCCCACGTGAACGCCTTCCGCACCGAGCGAGAACCTTTCGACAAGATCGTGAAGTGGCATGACTGAACATTCCTTCCTCTCCGTACTCAAGGGCCAAAGGCCCGAACGCCACCCGGCCTGGATCATGCGCCAGGCCGGTCGCTACCTACCCGAGTACCGAGAGGTGCGGAAGAAGTTCCCGAAGTTCACAGACTTCCTCGCGAACCCCGATGCCGCCTGCGAGGTGACCGTCCAACCCGTCGACATCCTCGACGTGGACGCCGCCATCCTCTTCTCGGACATCCTGGTGGTGCTGCCGCCGCTGGGGCTGACGCTTGAATACCGGGAGAACGAAGGACCGCGCTTGGGGAACCTGCTGGACAATGCGGACAGAATCCGTCAATTGCCCCGCGTGGATCCGACCGAAGGAACTGGCTACGTGCTGGAGGCCATCCGCCGCGTGCGCAAGGTGCTAAATGACCGCGTCCCGCTGATCGGCTTTGCCGCCGCTCCGTGGACACTGGCCTGCTACGCCGTGGACGGCAAAGGGGGCAAGGAGTTCCCGCGCACCCGTGCCCTGATGCACCGGGAGCCAGCCCTCTTCGATCTGCTCCTTTCCAAGCTCGCCGACCTGACCATCGACTACCTCTGCGCCCAAGCGGAAGCCGGCGCCCAGGCCCTGCAGCTCTTCGAGTCGTGGGCGATCCTCTTCGACGAGGTCACCTACACCAGCCGCATCCTCCCCCACACCGCCCGCGTGGTGGCCGAGGTGAAGGCCAAGACCGGCGTGCCCGTGATCCTCTACGGCAACGGAGCCTCGCTTCTGATGGAGCCATTCCAGAGCACAAACGCCGATGCGTTGGGCATCGACTGGCGCATCCCGATGGCCAAGGCGCGCGCCCTGGTGGGCAACCGTCCGCTCCAAGGCAACCTCGATCCGGCGGTGCTTTTGGGCTCGTCCGAAGCGGTGATCGAAGGCGTGAAGGCCATCCATGCGGCCAATGCCGGAAAGCCCTGGATCGCAAACCTGGGCCACGGCATCACACCAGAGGTCCCGGTGGAGAACGCCAAGGCCTTTGTGCAAGCGGTGCACAGCCTACCGGTGTAGGCGACAGCGGCAGGATCTTTGGCCCGACCAATGATTTCGTCAGCTCACACCTAATCCTTGAGACAACGGACACTTCTCCAGCATGCCTTTACATTGTTGAAACGACCCACGCCGGCATTGTCGCTGCTGAAGTAGCGGTCCCATACTTTGGACGCATCGATCTCCGTGGCCGTCCAGAAGTTGGCGTTGGACCCCGCGTTGTAGAACAAGCCATCGGTGCTGCGGTCCCCCCCAGGCAGGACGCGATAGCCGTAGGCGTCCGTACCGGAGTTCGTAATCCAACCACTCGTCGATTTGAGCTTCGTGCCAATGGTGGCATCTGTTGCATCGACCACGCTCTGCATGCTCGTCCACTCCGCGTCAGTAGGGACATGCCAGCCGTTCGGACAAAGGCCTTGAGCCGGGAGCGTCGGATTCAACATCGACGTACCGTAGGCCGAAGACACTCCCATGGCCTCCGCCCATGTATACAGGAGACCATACTTCGCACAATTGTCAGCGCTGTTGTTGTAACACACGCCCACCGTATCGCTGCTACCCGTCGTGTTCCGGTAGTTCAGGTTCTGCGCCATCCACGTCTGCGTACCAATCGTCACCGTGCGATACACTTGGCCATCGCGGGAATCTTGCAGGTATCCATATCTTACCGATGAATTCCAAGGAGTTCCACTATTTCCACTCAACAGTAAGGCTTGAAGCGATCCGGCACTGTTGATCAAGTTTGTGATCGTTCCGATCTGGGTGTTTACCGTCACATTCAAGCCAGAGATTGTCGTTCGCACGTTCGTCATCGTATCCCGCAAGGCCTTGGCCGTATCCATCAGACCTATTCGAAGGGACACCGTCGAATCGCCGATCGTGGCGCGAAGCACAAGCGATGAGTCCTTGATCCGCGCCCGCAGCGTTTCCGCAGTATCGTACACGTTGGCACGCAGAAAGACCAACGAATCACCCAAGGTGTTTGTGCGCAAGGACAACGCCGAATCGGCCAAGCCGTTCCGCAAGCGTCCGGTCGAATCGACGATGGCCAAGCGTAATGCCCTCACGCTATCATTCAGACCAGCCGTTACCTTGGCACTGTCCGCAATGTGCACCGTCCCTACGCTGTCCTTCGAGACGATCGCCGCCCCTTGTGCCGCCGCCGCATCCCGCAGCGCCTTCATCGAGTCCACTTGGCTTGCAAGCATCGAACGCGCCACCGCCATGCTGTCGCTCAAGCCCGCCACTTTCCCCGCGCTATCGGCAAACGCAGATGTCGAGGACTTCCCCACTGCCGTAGCCCACGGTGCCGTTCCCAACAGGACACGACCACCCTCGAAGCCGCCGTCAAATTTCACGCCCAAGTAGAGCGTAGAGCCTTGGAATAGATTATCAGGAATTGTCACAATGGAACCCAACGTCGTCGAGAAACGCCCTTTCGTCGTCGACACGCTCTGCGATTCGCTCCAGAGAGCCGTGCCGCCAGTCGAGGCCGAGTACAGTGAAAAGACCGCAGCATAGAAACCATCGGCTTTCGGGTTTTTCTTGGCGTCCGTCGCCAAGCCCTGATACGGAAGCGTCGCCGCGTACCCTACGCCCAAGACCAACATCGCACTCAGCCAAATTCGTTTCATCACTTAGCTCCTTTGGTGCACTCCATATCAAACACAGCGCAATGCGCATCGCAAACAAGGCAACCTCACCCGCCCGTTGACTTCCCTTCCTTGGCTTCGCCCTGGAAGGGAGCCCATGTTCCCAACCGCTCTGCGGTTGATAGGCCCCCATGCGCTGCGTACTTGGATCCCGGCCACGGGCCTTTGAACCGATGCCGACTAGTCCTTTAAGCAGCGCAAGGAGTACCTGTCCGTCTTGTCGTAGTTGTAGCCTCTCACAAAATCGAGGCCGTAGCTCATGTAACGGCGCCAAGCGCTGGTGGCATTTCTCTCCGACGCACTCCACCAGTAGCCGCTGCTGCCAACGTCGCTGAAGGAGGCTCCGCCAAAATCACCGCCCGGAAGCGCGCGAAATCCGTAACTATCTGTGCCGGTGTTGGTTGCCCATCCATTCGTGGACTTGAGCATCTTGCCGTCCACAGTGTTTGCGGTATCCACCACATGCAGCATCGTCGTCCATTCCGTATCGGAGGGTACATGCCAGCCCGCCGGGCAGACACCTTTCACGCCACTGGGACTCGCTCTGCTGGAGGACGCACCCTGCATCACCTCTGCCCATGTATACAGGCGACCATACTTCGCGCAACTGTCTGAGCTGTTGTTGTAGCACACGCCCACCGTATCTGTGCTGCCGGTCACGTTGCGGTAACTGAGGTTCTGAGCCATCCAGGTCTGTGAACCGATCAAGACCGTGAGATACCCTTGACCATCACGGGAATCTTTCAGGTATCCATAGCTCACTGCCGTATTCCATGCGCTCCCATGATTCAACGAAGAGAGCAAAGTCAGAAGTGCATCGACGCGACTCGCCAAACTTGCGATCGCCCTGGCCCGAGTATTTGCCGTCGCATTCAGTTTAAAAAGCGCCTTTCGCAGGTTCGCCGCCGTATCCCGCAATGCCTTGGCCGAATTCGTCAGACCTGCCCGATAGGATGCCGCCGAATCAACAATCGTGGCGCGAAGCGCAAGCGATGTGTCCTTGATCCGCACCTGCAGCCCATCGGCCGTATCATGCACATTGGCACGCACGAAGTGTACGGAATCCCCCAAGGCATTGGAACACAGCGTCAATATCGTATCGGCCAAGCCATTCCGCAAGCATCTGGTCGAATCGTCGATGGCCAAGCGCAATGCCCTCACGCTATCATTCAGACCAGCCGTCACCTTGGCACTGTCCGCAACGTGCGCCTTCCCTACGCGGTCCTTCGAGACGATCGCCGCCCCTTGTGCCGCCATCGCATCCCGCAGCGCCTTCATCGAGTCCATTTGGCTTGCAAATATCGAGCGCAAGGCCGCCACACTGTCATTCAAGCCAGCCGCCTTGCCCGCACTGTCGGCAAAGCCTGATGACCCCGATTTTCCTGCTGCCGTCGCCCACGGAGTCGTGCCCAGCAGCACGCGCGTCCCCTCTGATCCGCCGTCGAAGCTCACACCCAGATACAGCGCAGAACCATGGAAGAGATTGTCAGGAATTGTCGTAATTAAACCCAACGTCGTTGAGAGCAGGCCATTCTTGGTCGCAATGTTCTGACTCTCGTTCCAAAGAGCCGTCCCGCCGATGGAGTCCGGGTACAGCGCAAAGCCCACCGCATAGGAGCTATCGGCCTTGGAGTTGTTTTTCGCATCCGTCGCCAAGCCTTGGTACGGAATCGTCGCCGCATAACCCACTCCAAGGACCAAAATCGCACTCATCCAAATTTGCTTCATCACTTCGCTCCTTTGATGCATCCATAACCAAGCACCGCGCAATGCGCGTTCAAACAAGCACACCTCACCCAAGTCCTTAGTGGGATGCCGACTAGTCCTTCACACACCGCACGGAGTAACTGTTCATCTTGACATCAACGAAGATGTTCGTGCGGGCATCGCTGCTGCCCATGCCAACGCCCCAAACGTAGGGGGCAACGGAACTCGTGGCACTCCACCAATCGCCGTAACTGCCGACGCCGCAGAAAGAGGGCCGACACCCGTATCCACCGGGAAGGGAACGAAAGCCGTAGGCATCCGTGCCGGTGTTCGTGGCCCAACCACTAGCCGACTTGAGCGTGCCTCCCGCGACGGCTTCGCCACCGAGCCATGTGATCAACGTCATCCATTCGGCTTTACTTGGAAGGTGCCACTCGGTCGGGCACACCCCCTTCACACCACTGGGGCTCAAGTCACTGGAACTCGCACCGTCCATCACTTCTGTCCAGTCATACAAACGGCCATACTTCTTGCACGATTCGGCGCGGCCGTTGTAGCAAGATCCAATCAATCCCGAGCCACCGGAATAGTTCAGGTTCTGAGCCATCCACGTCTGCGTCCCGATCGTCACTATCCGATACACTTGGCCATCGCGGGAATCACGCAATGTTCCGTAATTCACATTCAGGTTCCATGCGACATCATTGATCGATGCCAGTACCCCCTGAAGTAAATCGACATTTTTTGTCAAGCTTGCGATCGTCCCAACCTGGGCGCTTAGCGTGGCGTCCAGGCCAGCAATCGCCTTTCGCAAGTTCGCCGCCGTATCCAGCAGCGCCTTGGTGGAATCCGTCAGGCGTGTCTGAAGCAGGCCGGTCGAATCGCCGATACTGGCGCGAAGCGCAAGCGATGTTCCCTTGATCCTCACCCGCAGCGTGTCGGCCGTATCATGCACATTGGCACGCACAAAACGGACCGAGTCGCTCAGCGCCTTAGCCTGGGCTTGCGAGTCCACCCGGATCTTGGCCCGCAGTGCCGTTGCCGTATCGGCCAAGCGCCTCCGCAAGCTGCCCGTTGAATCCCCAATGGTCAAGCGCACTGCCCTCACGCTGTCGCTCAAATTTCCCGCGACCTTTGCACTGTCTGCAACGTGCGCCTTCCCCACGCTATCCTTCGAGGCGATCTCCATCTTCTGCACCGTCACCGTCGCGCTCAAGGTCGTCAGCGCACTCGCCTGGCTCGAAAGCGCACGGCGAAGCGCTGCCACGCTATCATTCAATCCAACCACCTTCCCCGTACTGTCGGCAAACGCTGAGGTCGCAGACTTCCCGGCCGACGTGGCCCAAGCCGGCGGGCTCAGCAACTGGCGGGACGCTTCGGCGCCACCGTCGAAGCGCACGCCCAAGTACACGGGCACCCGAAACAAGACGTCAGGAATTGTCGTCACGGTTCCCAAGCTCGTCGAGAAGAGTCCCTTCCTCGTCGTCACCTTCTGCGACTCGCTCCAAAGGACTGTACCACCACTGGAGGCCGAGTAGAGCGCAAACTCCACCGCATACGAGCTGTCGGTCTTCGGGTTGCTCTTCGCGTCCGCCGCCAAACCCTGGTACGGAAGCGTCGCCGCATGCGCTAGGCAAAAGGCCGAAACGGCAAGGAAAGCAAGTCTCGATTGGACAGTTCTTGTCATGGAAGGATTCTCCTCATGCGCCGCGTTACGAAGTGAAATCACGCGACCCGCCTACGGCGGGAATCGGCTTGCACCAATTCCGGGGCCGATGGCCCCGGCCTCCACAGTGTCCGCCTACGGCAGGCCCCTGCGGAGGTATCAATTCTTCAGACACCGCAACGAGAACCCGTAGGACTTGTTGCTGCTGTGGCGGTACACGCTGGCGTCGTCGTCGTAGAAGTCCCGACCCCAGGCGAACGTCGCATCGTACTCGGAAGCCGACCAGAAGACGGGGTCATTGCCGTAGCTGCTGACCAAACCGCCGGTGGCGTAGCCCGCAGGCAAGACACGGAAGCCATAGAGATCCGTACCCGTATTAGTGCTCCACCCACTGGTGGACTTGAGCTTGGTGCCATCCACAGTGTTTGACGCATCCACATAGGTCTGCATGATCGTCCACTCCCCATCACTCGGAACATGCCAACCTGTCGGGCAAATGCCCTGCACGTTGCTGGGACTGGACGAACTGGACGTTGAACCGTTCATCACTTGAGCCCACGAGAACAAGCGACCGTACTTCGCACAATTGTCAGCGCTATTGCTGTAGCACACGCCCACCGTATCGCTGCTACCCGTCGTATTTCGGTAGTTCAGGTTCTGAGCCATCCACGTCTGCGTACCGATCGTCACCGTGCGGTAAACCTGACCATCGCGGGTATCCAGCAAGATGCCATACGATACGGAGGCCCAAGCAATCCCATTGCTGCTGCTCGGCAGAAGGCTTACCAGGGAGGAAATGGCAACTTTCTGGCCACTCAACGTCGCATTCAAACCAGCGATCGTACTCCTCAAGCTACTCCTCAAGCTCGTCACCGTGTCACGCAAACCCTGCATCGAGTCCCGAAGCGACGCACGCAACGCACTCACACTATCGCTTAAGCCCGCCACCTTACCCGCACTATCCGCGAATGCCGAGGTCGAGGACGTACCCGCAGCACTCGCCCACGGAGTCGCGCCCAACAGAACCCGACCGCCCTCCGAACCGCCACCAAAGCTCACCCCTAGGTACAGAGCAGAGCCCTGGAACAGACTGTCGGGAATGACCTTCACTGAGCCAAGCGTCGTCGAGAAAAGACCCTTCGAGGTCGTCAACGTCTGAGACTCGCTCCAGAGAGCCGTGCCACCGGTCGAGGCGGAGTAGAGCGCAAAGGACACACTGGCGCTGCCGTCTGAACGGGGATTGCCCTTGGCGTCCGTTGCCAAACCCTGGTACGGAAGAGTGGCCGCATGCGCCAGACTGAAGGCCGAAACGGCAAAGAGGGCAAGCGTGGATTGGACTCTTCTTTTCATCGATGAAACTCCTCTGATCCGGGAATTCGAAGTGAAATCACGCGCCCCGCCTACGGCAGGCCCCTGCGGAGGTATCAATTCTTCAGACACCGCAACGAGAACCCGTAGGACTTGTAGAGGTTGCCGCGGTACACGTTGGCGTTGGCGTAGTTGAAGCTCCGATACCAGGCGTACGTCGCATCGTCCCCGGAAGCCGACCAGAGCTTGGCGGAGTAGCCGATGGTGCCGACCGAACCGCCGTCAACGTAGCCCGCAGGCAAGACACGGAAGCCATAGAGATCCGTACCCGTATTAGTGTTCCAACCACTAGTGGACTTGAGCTTCGTCCCTTCGGTTGTTCCACGCCATCCACTTGTCGCTGCCGTTGCCACACTCATACCCAAGTTCACTTCCAAACTTTGCCACTCCCCATCACTCGGGACATGCCAACCAGTCGGGCAAATGCCCTGCACACCGCTGGGACTGGTCGCACTGGACGTCGAACCGTTCATCACTTGTGCCCACGTGTACAAGCGACCGTACTTCGCACAATTGTCAGCGCTATTGAGGTAGCACACGCCCACCGTATCGCTGCTACCCGTCGCAATTCGATAGTTCAGGCTCTGAGCCATCCACGTCTGCGTACCAATCGTCACCGTGCGGTAAACCTGACCGTCACGGGAATCCTGAATGAGGCCATACGATACGGAGGCCCAAGGAATCCCGCTGCTGCTGGTCGGAAGGAGGCTGGAAACCAAGGCTGAAATGGTGTTTCCCTGACTGAGCAACGCCGCGTTCAAATCCGCGATCGTATCCCTCAAGCTCGTCACCGTATCCAGCAACGCCTTTGTCGAATCCTGGAGCGACGTACGCAACTTGCTTACGCTATCGTTCAAGCCCGCAACCTTCCCGGCGCTGTCCGCATACGCAGACGTCGAGGCCTTCCCTGCCGCCGTTGCCCACGCAGTCGTACCTAACAGAACACGACCACCTTCGGAGCCACCGTCAAAGCTCACACCTAAGTAGAGCGGTGAGCCCTGAAAAAGATTGTCAGGAATTATCGAAATGGAACCCAAGGTCGCAGAAAACAAGCCCTTCTTGGTCGCCACGCTCTGACTCTCGCTCCACAAAGCCGAGCCACCCGAAGAGGCCGAGTACAGCGCAAAGCCCACCGAATAGGAACCATCGACTTTCGGGTTGTTCTTGGCATCTGTCGCCAAACCCTGGTACGGAAGCGTCGCGGCATAGGCCGTGCCCAAGGCTAGGATCGCACCCATCCAAATCCGTTTCATCACTTCACTCCTTTGACGCCCAGCCGCTTCACCGACTCAAGCTTCTGGCCATCCACGGTTTGCAGTTCGATCTTCCACAAGTAGACGCCCGCACTCACCGCGACACCGTTGGCGGCACGCAGGTTCCAGGTCACCGGAAGCACCCGACGGCCATCCCCCGACGGCTCGAGCCGGACAAGCCCTGCCGCATCCACCGCGCGATCCAGCGAGATCACCGGAGTCCCCAACTGGTCGAAGATGTGGACCGAAACCGTTCCGGCCGCCGGAAGCAAAAGGTTCACGCTCAGGCTGTGAGCTTCGTCCACGATGCCGGAAGTGCCCAGCTCACCCTGACCCGACCCCGTCACCTGAGAGGCGAAGATGCGCGGCAAGGCCACGGCCAATTCATGCGTCACCGGAACCACCGGAGTGCGCGGGTCAATCCCGACGCTCGCCTGTGTCATCACAGTAAAGGTGTCCGAGACGCTGTAGGTGCTGTCGGTCGCGGTCACCACCACTTGCGCCGTACCCGAAGTCCCTTTGATGCCAGCAAATGAGAGCGTGTTCCTTGAGATGATGCTAGCGGAGACACCGACACCCGTCACAGAAACATCGTAGTTCAAAGAGCCTTCGAAGTCGGCAAAGACCGTATCAAGATTCACCGTCATCGTGGAAAATCCTGAAATCTCTTTCCGGTCAGAAAGACCAGACACCAAAAACGGAGGATTGTTCACAAGCAATGGATGCGCCAGGAATCCACTTTGAATCGTATTCGTACCGTCCGTCTGAACCGGCGTCGTGTAGCCTTGCCCCACAATTCCCAATAAATTCGAATCTTGCATCAAGGTACCGCCCACCTGCTGCCAGGAAACAGTTCCCTCGGCATAAGGCAACACCACCATGCCCAAGATCATGAGATACGATCTAGCAATTCTTGACATACAATACTCCAGTTTGCTGCATATGAATGACGACAACTGAATTCGGATGCTGTTCCATTCCGATCAATGCCATGTTGCAAAAACAATGAATTCGATCACATCGCAAAATGCAATTCCTGCATTTGCTGACCATTTCCTGAATGGTTCCCAAAGGAATCAGACCGGAGGGACCTGTACACGGGCATGCATGCAAGTTGAGCCGCTGACCAAAGGAGGTCAACAGGAAATCACTGTTCAAAACCGTTCAAAACTCAAAAATGCCATTTCCACGCTGAAATCGCAATTTTTGACGTCCGTCCTGAGAGCTCACGAGATGTTCAAAGTCGCTCTGGTGACCACCATCCACCGCAAAGCCTACTCATATCCATTGCAGCCAGATTCCGACATAAGCGTCAAACGTTTCCCGGCTACTGGGGTGGCAACCAATGATCTCGCAGCAATCGTTCTCGTTGTTCCAAGAGCTTTTCCAATTTCTTCGAACTCCAATTCCGGTATTTGCAGGTTTCTTCCACAAATCCGACAGAGTCCAGGATCTTGTTCCATTTGAGCAACTTAGGAGATTTTTCAGAACTGAGATACCGATCCAAGGTCTGGGTGCGTCGCCATCCATTCTTATCGATGGATACGCTCCAGATTCCGGAAGCCTCGGCGAAATCCGCCTTGGTGAGGCCTGTACATTCCGACCAGACATCGACGCTCAGTCGCAGCAGGTCGCGCGCCAATGGAACTTTATTTTCATTCAAATCTGTTTGATCCGAATCCGCCATTTGTCCAGACCCGATAGAAGCGCTCACGAAGAATACATGCAAAGAATCGTCAAAGAACGCCAACTCTTCGGCGCGAATCTTGCAATTCATTTGCCGTCCATCAGCGCACCTCAGAATACATTCCCGCATGACGACATCGATTTCCGCTTCCTGCGAGCACAGATCGCTCCAGCTCTTTTGGGACAGCTCTTCTGCGGAGAACCCCAACAGCTCCTGCATGCTCCCGTTGGAAAAACAGATCCGATCGGCGCTGTCCAACACGAGAATGGACACGTCCAACAGTTGCATCAGACTGGAAAGGCGGCGTTCCCGCACGCTCAGATGGAACTTGTCGCGAACCGCAGTGGCCAATTCTTCCTTGAGGCGGATGACGCGTTCCAGTTCCGTGCGTTGTTCGGCAATGAGATCGAAGGCTTGGTCCCGGCGTCGGGCCAGCAGGAAGGCATCAGCAAGCACCAAGGTTAGCGCTCCCAGGCTGACCAGTTCCCCTCGCATCACCAAGGTGCACAGGAAGAGCGCCCCGGACATGATCACGAGCCCTACCAAGAACACCGCAGCCCCTGGTTCGCCCCTGCGCACGGCCATTGCGACAATCCACAGCAGGACCAGCAGGAAGACGTTCAACAGCACCAGGTACCACACGAACCATCGCCAGTGGATCTCCGGATCGAAGACAAGGACTGCCACATAGGACAAGGCGACCAACCACAACACCGGCAACGCCTTGAACAGCAGCTTGGTCGGAAAGAGTTCCAGCCAAAGATGGCTTGTCAAGACAAGGAACAAGGCAACCGTGACCAGATAGGTCTTTTGCTGCAGCAGCATGGAAATGTGCGGAAACGCGACTTCGGCAGGGGTCACGTCGAAGCCCTGGAAGAAGGTGTAGATTCCCCAGAGCATCGTGTTGCAAGCAAGGATCAGCAGCGCATTCTCCTTGCGTTTGCGGATCCACAACGACAAGTACATGAGCGTGAACAGCGCAAAGATGCCCAAAAGGACGCACTGCAATCCCAGATAGAACAAGGATCGCTGCTCCACTTTTCGCTCGTTCCCCAAGTAGACGGGGCAAGGCATTCCTGGACTCACGTCCAGACGGTTGGACACGTGGACTTCGATCTTCAGGGTATCGGAGTCGGCAACGATGTATTGGTAGAGGCGGCCACGCCCGATCGGAGGCAAGGGCTTCCCGTTCACCCGTATCCGGCTCTCGGAATTGACTTCCTTGGTCGAGAGGACCAGCCGTTCATGGATCGCGGAATCCAGCAGGATGTTCAGCAAGTAGACGGCATGGCCTTCCATGGGCAAGGCCTTGCCGTCCTTGCGGACATCGACCCAACTTCCCGGTTGCCGCACCGTCAGAGTGTCGCGACCTTCCCAGACCAGTCGCCAGTCGCCATCCAGGCGCACCACCCGATGCGCCAGATCGGATCCCCGCAAGTCCAATAGCCCTGCACGTGCCTTGTGATCTTGATCGGACGGGACGCATCCCATCAGCATCAAGAGCAGCAGGCAAATCAAAAATCGATGCAAGGCAAACCTTATCTGATGAACTTAGGCCAGATTCATCACCGGCCGATCGTGGCAACTCATCACTGACGTCCAAATTCTAATCAATAGTCCCTGCGTGTCGCGATCGGCTGTCCAGGCAGCGCCTCCTCTTCCAGCACGCGCAGGGCGTTGGCGAGCCGATAGGTGGTGATGACGTCCACGCACGGGTAGGCCAGGATGATCTCGCGCACCGAGCGCGCCGTCGGCAAGGAAGCGGGGCACTCCAGGAAAAGAGCGCACCCCGATGTGCGGCATCCCAACATTCAAGCGCTTTCCCGCAGAGCAGCTCGCGGACGAAAAAGGCCACCCCGCGCGAGATGGCCTTTTGACAATTCCTGTCCTGACAGATTCTGTCCTCCTCCATCCATCCTTCGAGACAGGCCTGTGGCCTTCCTCAGGACGAACGGAGAACTACTCCGGGCGCTGCAGCGGGAAGAGCAGCACGTCACGCACCGAGACCTGGTCGGTGAGGATCATGGTCATGCGGTCGATGCCGATGCCCACGCCGCCCATGGGAGGCATCCCATATTCCATTGCTCGCAGGAAGTCCTCGTCTAGGGGGTGCGTCTCGTCCTCGCCGCCGCGTCCGCGCTCGACCTGCTCCTCCAGGAGCTTGCGCTGCTGGATCGGATCGTTGAGCTCCGAATAGCTGTTGCCCACCTCCATGCCCGCGATGGCCGGCTCGAAGCGCTCCACCAGGGTCGGATCGTTGCGGTGCACCTTGCACAGCGGGGTCGACTCGAGGGGATGATCCATCACAAACGCCGGCTCCCACAGCTCGGGCTCGCACAGTTCCTCGAAGGCAAGCATCATGGCGCGGCCGCGGCTGAAGGTGCCGTCGAGCGTCCAGTGCTTGTTCGCGATCAAGGTCTTGAGGTCCTCATCAGAGGAAGCGTCGATGTCCACGCCCTTGCGCTTGAGCGCGGTCTTGACCGGCAAGCGCTCCCAGTTGCCGAAGAAGGTGGTGAGCTCGCGACCCTGGTAGATCAGAGGGGCATCGCCATGGTCGATGGCGGCGCATTCCTTGGCAAGCGCGTCGGCCGAAAGCCCGCGCGACACGGCCGAGCGCCGAGCCTTGAGCTTGAGCACGGCCTTGGCGGCGTGCTGCCAGATCGCCTGGAAGTGGTCCATCATGTCGAAGTAGTCGGCGTAGGCCTGGTAGAACTCGACCTGCGTGAACTCGGGGTTGTGGGTGCGGTCGATCCCTTCGTTGCGGAAGTCCTTCACGAACTCGAACACGCGATCAAAGCCCCCTGTGATCAGGCGCTTGAGGTAGAGCTCGTTCGAGATGCGCAGGTAGAGCGGGATGTCCAGCGCGTTGTGGTGGGTGATGAAGGGACGCGCCGAGGCGCCGCCGTAGATCGCCTGGAGCGTGGGGGTCTCGACTTCGAGGAAGGAGCGTTCCACCAGGTAGGAGCGCACATCCTGGACAAGAGCCGTGCGCAGGCGGAAAACGTTGGCCACCTCGGGGTTTACGGCAAGGTCGGCGTAGCGCTGGCGGTAGCGGGCCTCGATGTCGGTGAAAAGCGAGCTCTGGAAAGTCTTGCGACCAGTGACCTTGCCGGCCTCGTCCTTGGTCTCTTCGACCTTCGGGAACGGCAGCGGCTTCACGGACTTCGAGAGGAAGGTGAAGCCTTCGGTGCCCACCGCCTGCAGCGTGAGCTCACCGGTCTTGGTGCGCATCAGCACGCCCTTGACGCCGATGAAATCGCCCAGGTCCATGCTCTTCACGACCGGCCAGATGGCCTCGCCGATGCCGGCGACGGTGCCCGATTCCTGTGCGTCGTCTTCCTTGCGCAGGTACACCTGGATGCGCTCATGGTCGTCCTGGAGGTTCAGGAAGGCGGTCTTGCCCGAGGAGCGGAAGGCCACGATGCGGCCCGCGATCGCAAACGTCCCCAGCTGTTTGAGCTCGGCGGAATCCTTGCCCTCGCCCAGAAGCCGCAGGTCGGCGGCGTGGTGGGTGAAGTCGAATTTGTACGGGAACGGCTCCACACCCAGTTCGCGGATGCGGCGGAGGTTCTCGCGGCGAGCCAGCTCCTGGTCGGTGAGACCGGGGGCGGCGGGAGTCGGATTCTGGGCAGCTTCGGACATAGTGACGCAAAAATAGCCGAATTTCCGCAAGGCAGGCCCTGTTTCCCGCCCTGCTCGCGGCGAGGCACCGCTCATCGGGCCTCCTCAGCGCCGTTCCGGCGCCTGCGGGGTCCCGCCGCTTCGCGCGACGGTCGGGGGGAGATTCGCGTTCACACGTTTCCTTGAGTAGCTGAGTTACCATTTCTGTCATGCCCCCAATCTCGCGCCTCCTGTTTGCCGTTCTTGCCGCGATCGCACTCTGCCATGCAGGCCGAATAGAGAAGATCACTGAAGCCGACCGATGCTCCCGACTTCCAGACCAGTATGTGCGCGCTTGCCTGGAGCGCATCTGCTTGGGTGGGCAATACGTCTTTGAGGTCGAACGCCTCATGCCGAATGCCGCGATCATCTACCCGTTACCCGACAGCGGCATCAAGGACTCGGCCCGTACCGGATCGAGCCAATGCGCCGTGGATTCCACAAGTCTCGTCTCCATAACACCGTATGCAGCAAGCCTGCTGGCCAGCAAAAGGGAGAGCTACCAAAGTGCAAGAATCAGTGCCCTTGCCTTCGGTGCTTCAGGTGTCGGCGTGATGATCCTCGGAGAGGTGTACCACATGTTTGCATCTTTATCTGCCGCATCAAAACAAGACACCATCCGCCTCTTCGAGAAAGAGCCCGAGTCGGTCCACAGCGCAAGAAGGGATCGCGCAAAGACTCGCAACACGATCATCGAAGTCGGCGCCGTACTGACGGCCATTGGTATGGTTCGCGGCATCCAGGCTCTGGCCCGGTACGCCGACTTCTGTACCCTCGAACGACAGCTCGGCAGCAGCGTGAGACTAACTCCGATCCTGCCGCTCGCTTCGGACAATGCCAGCACAGGCATGATCACAAACATCGGATTCTGAAAGATCACGCCTTCGATCTTCTCGACCGTTGCCCAAGTATCTTTCCCACATGGTGCTCTGGGCCGAAGAACCGCCGCTGGATTTCCGGCAGCAGCAGATCCTGATCTTCGCGGGCCCCAACGGCGCACGAAACTCCAACGAAGAAGGTTCCCGATGACCGAGAAGGTCCGCCCCGGCACCATCCGTCCCTTCACCCGCGAGGATGTCCTGAACGCGCTGGCCCGCGCCGGAGCCAAGGCCGTCGCCCGCGCCCAGGCACTGGGATTGGAGCCCGTGATCCGCAGCCAGGAAGAGGCCGACCGCGACCGTGAGGCCTACCTGCGCAGCAAACAGCATCCCACCTGACACCTAGATGCCTCCCGAATTCCTCACCTCCGGCCGGACCGCCAAGCCCTCGTGGCTGGATGCACCGCGTGCATGGGCACGGGGGCGGCTGTGGTGGATCCGGATTCCGCCGCTCTTGTGGGTGTTGTGGACCTGGATCCACCATTTGAATGACCCCATGTATTCCGGCATCGCCAAGGGGATCGACCTCGCGTTGCACGAGGCCGGGCACGCCATCTTCGGATGGTTCGGGGAGTTCATCGGGATCGCCGGAGGGAGCCTCTTCCAATGCCTGTGCCCGCTCATCGCCCTGGAAGTCCTGCGGCGCCAGAACGATTGGTTCGGCATAAGCTTTTGCCTGGGATGGCTGGGCACCAACTTCTTTGACGTGGCCACCTACGCCGCCGATGCCCGCGCCATGGAACTCCCCTTGGTCACCCCTTTTGGTGGCGGGGACGGCGAAGGCGAAATCATCCACGACTGGAACTGGCTGCTGGAACACATGGGTTGGCTGGAGCACGACCAATTGGTCGCAGGTGCGTTGCGCCTGTGCGGATCGGCTGCGTTCCTGGCCTGCCTGGTCTGCGGAGGCTGGCTGGTCCGGGAGATGTGGAAGACCCGCAGCGTCTAGGCGGCGGGTGCGACGCCTACTTCCCTCGGTTGTCCACCACACGCTTGGCCTTGTGCGTTGAGCGAGGCAAGGTGCCCGGTGCCAGGACGATCACGCGGCGCGGACGAACTCCTGCACGCGTCTTGATCTGGTGGGTGATCTGCTGGACGATCGATGCCACATCCTCGACTGCCGATTCCACTTCCACATCGAACTTGGCCAGGTGCTCGTCTTCGCTGAGGGTGATCCGGTACTCGCCGGTCAGATCGGAGTTCCCGCGCACGACATATTCGATGTCGCTGGGGAAGACGTTCACGCCCGAGATGATGAACATGTCGTCGATGCGCCCTTGGACCTCGAAGCGCACCGTCGTGCGGCCGCAGGAGCAAGGGGCCGAGTTGCGGATCACGATGTCGCCGGTGCGGAAGCGGATCATGGGGCGCGCCTCCTTGCGCAAGGTGGTCAGCACCATCTCGCCGGGGACGCCGTCGCCGACCGGCTCCTGCGTGTTGGGGTCGAGCACTTCCAACAGGATCTGGTCCTCCACCAGGTGAAGGCCGTCCTTGGCCTCGCACATCCCTGCGCAGGCGCCGAAGATGTCGGACAGGCCGTAGAAGTCGTAGAGGTCCGCGCCCCACAAGTCCTCGATGGCCTTGCGCGTGGCCGGGATCGATCCGCCTGGCTCTCCCGCCACGATGATCTTGCGGATGGCCAGGTCCTTGCGCGGGTCGATGCCCTGCTTGAGGGCTTCCTCACCCAGATGCCAGGCGTAGGACGGGGTCGTCCAGGTGATGGTGGGACGGAACTGCTTCATGACGTAGAGCAGCCGCTCCGAAGGCATGGTGCCGCCCCAGATGCACAGGGCACCGAGGTTCTGTGCGCCGATGACATCGGGACCGCCGACGAAGAGGGAGAAGTTCAGCGCATGCAGGTAACGGTCCTCGGGCCGCATCCCGATGGCCCAGAACAGGCGCGACTCGGCATCCTGGAACTCGTCAAAATCCCTCTTGGTGAACGGGCTGAGCGTGGGGACTCCGGTGGAGCCGCTGGAGGCGGACACGAACACAATGTCGCGCTCGGGAACCGCGATCATGTCGCCCAGGTCGGGAACCGCCAACTGACGGTCGCGCTCGACGGTCTTGTTGGTGAAGGGGAACTTCCGCAGGTCCGCAAGCTCCTTCAGATCCGAAGGCTTGACTCCGTGCTCGTCGAACGATCTGCGGTAGTAGGGGGAGTTGCGGTAGGCGAACTCCAAGTGCAGCTTCAGGCGTTCCAGCTGCAGGGCTTCCAGATCCTTCCGGGACAGCGTCTCCACTTCCGGCTTCCAGAACTTCCGATGCGTCATGACTCGATCCTTCTTCTGAGGTTGCTCCAGCGGGCGTCGCGCTCCGCTTCGATCTGCGCCAGTTCGTCCTCTCCCAAGTGACGGAATCGGGCCTGGGCGCTCACATACTCCCGAACGGGCTTGAACGTCGCGGGGTTGCGCTGCAGGCTGAACCGGCCCTGGTCGTACTCCTGCAAGGGCCAAATGCCCGTGTCCACGGCCAGGCGGGCCAGTTCTCCCAGGGAATCGCTCTCGCATCCCCAGCCGGTCGGGCAGGGTGCCAGCACCTGGATGTACGAGGTCCCTTCGGTTCGGGCCGCCTTCTGCACCTTGCGGATGTAGTCCTGGGGAAATCCTACGCTTGCCGTCGCCGCGTAGGCGATGCGGTGCGCCACCACGATGTCGAACATGTCCTTCTTGTGCCCCGAGACCGCATTGCCGGTGCCCGTCCGGGCCGGCGAGGTCGTGGTGTTGGCGGTGAAGGGGGTCAGACCGCTCTTCTGGACGCCGGTGTTCATGTAGGCTTCGTTGTCGTAGCAGATGTAGATCACCCGTTCCTTGCGGTCGATGGCTCCCGACAGTGCCTGGAGGCCGATGTCGGCCGTGCCGCCGTCGCCCGCGAAGCCCAGCACGTGCGCGTCGCCGAAGCCGCGCCGATCGGCCGCCGCCCTCATGCCCGAGATCAGCGAGGCCGTGCCGGCGAAGGTCGAGATCATGGCATTGACCCCCAACGCCATCTGCGGGTACAGGAACGAGATGGCCGACATGCAGCCGGCGGGAATGCCGACGAACACCCGAGGACCCAGCGCCTTGAGCGCCAGACGCAACGCCACCGTCCCGCCGCAGCCGCCGCAGCCCTTGTGCCCGGCGAACGGCTCGCCGGCATCGAGTTCCAACCGTTCAAGGATCTTGTTCAAGGCTCACTCCGGGATCGATCCAGTTCACGCCAAATGCCGTCTCCACCTCGTCCTGCGCCCGTTCGATCCGGCGGAAGATCTGACGGATGTCGTCGGCGGAGATGTTCTTGCCCCCAAGGCCCGCGCAGAAGCCCAGCACCGGCGGGGAATCCCCGCCCAAAGGCTGCAGGGCCGCCCGGACCTGGGAGCACAGTGTTCCTTCGAAGCCCACCGAGATGTTTTTCTCCAGGACCCCGACCGCCGTGGCGGTGCGCAAGGCCTGTCGCAGCGCCTGGGCCGGAAAGGGCCGGATCATGCGCAGCCGCACGACGCCCGCCTTCACGCCCGCGCGGCGCAGTTCGTCCACGATCTCCCGGGCGATGCCCGAGATGCTCCCCAGCGTCACCAGTAGCCACTGGGCGTCCTCGACGTACCACGACTCCAGCGCCCCCGTGCGCAGGCGCCCGAATTCCCGTCCGAAGTCCTCCTCGATCTGCGCCAGCACCTCGATGGCCTTCTCCTGCGCCAGGTGCCGTTTGAGGGCAAAGCCGGTGTTGTGGCGCGGACCGGCGCTGAAGCCCAGGCTCATGGGGTGGTCCAGGTCCATGCGGAAGGGCACCTCGACGGGAGGCAGGAAACGATCGACCCTTTCCTTGTCGGGAAGATCGACGGGCTCGTAGGTGTGGGTCAGGCTGAAGCCGTCCAGATTCAGCATGACGGGAGTCAGCACCTGCGGATGCTCCGCCAGCCGGAAGGAGATCAAGGTCAGGTCGAAGGCCTCCTGGGCGTCCTCGGCGTAGAGCTGGATCCAGCCGCAATCCAGGAGAGACAGCGCGTCGCGCTGGTCGCCGTAGATGTTCCAGGGAAGCGCCAGGGCCCGGTTGGCGTTGGCCATGACGATGGGAAACCGCCCACCGGCCGCGTAGTGCAGGCACTCGGCCATGTAGAGCAGCCCCTGGCTGGAGGTCGCCGTGAAGACTCGCACACCCAGGGCGCTTGCTCCCATGGCGGCGGACATCGCCGAGTGCTCCGAATCCATGTGCAGATACTGGGCATCCAGTTCGCCGTCGGCATGCAGCTCGGCCAGCCGCTCGACGATGGTCGTCTGGGGGGTGATGGGATAGGCCGCGATCACGTCCGGACGAGCCAGCGTCACCGCATAGGCCACCGCATCGTTTCCCGCCATGAAGTGCCGTCCTGGGGTCATGGTTCCCTCTCCATCCGGATCGCGTCGTGCCGGCATTCCTTGGCGCAGACGCCGCATCCCTTGCACAGATCGTAGTCGATGGACACGCCCCGCTCCTGCGCCTGGATGGCCGCATCGGGGCAAAGCAGGAAGCAGGCCATGCACGCCTTGCAGGCCGCATCGTCGACCAGCGGCCGACGGTTGCGCCAGGCCGCGTGTCCTTCGATCAGGTGCCCCGCCTGCATGTGCGGCCAGGGCAGGAACTCGCGCAGGCTGGACGGATCGGTCCAGCGACTCCATTCAGCCATGTTCGAAACTCCTGTAGGCCGCATCCAAGAGGGTGAGGTTCTTCTGACGCAGGGACGGCTTGAACTCCTGTTCCACCGCCGCATGAAGGGCCTGAAAGGGGACACCCTCCACCAGGGCCGCCAGCACTCCCAGCATCGCCGTGTTGGCGATGCGTCGGCCCAGGTGACGCTCCGCTAAGGCGCCAGCATCGAAGGTCACCAGCCGAGCCGCACCCAGGGGTTCCAGCTCGTGCCCGGCCGGCACGTTCACCAGCGCAAGGCCCGACGCGTCAGTGCCCGCCAAGACCGCCGCGCCCCACAAGGTGTGGTCGAGGACCACGACCACATTGGGCTTGCGTACCTCGCTGCGATCCTGGATCTTGCGATCAGAGATCTTGGTGAAGGCGGCCATCGGAGCCCCGCGCCGCTCGGGCCCGAAGGTGGGAAAAGCCAGGGCAAAGAGACCGGCCCGCGTCACGGCAGCTCCTAGGACTCGCGCCGCCGTGAAGCAGCCCTGCCCGCCGCGACCGTGCCAGCGGATCTGCAGGTTTACTCCCGTTCCCATGGATTCCCCTTGGCCTTGTCCTTGATCTTGGCCAGCCTCGCACCGGCTTCCCGCAAGGTGTCCTCGCCCTTGGCGAAGTGGAAGCGCACAAAGCCCTGGTTCCCGTCCCGGAAGAAGCTGGATCCGGGAACCCCGGTGACCCCGATCTCCTTGGCCAGCCAGCGGCAGAACTGCAGGTCGTCGCGCACCTCCAGGTCCGACACGTCCACCATCACGAAGTAGGCGCCTTCCGGCTCGCTGAAGCGCAAGCCGGATCCCTGGAGCAGGTCCAAAAACAGGCTGCGCTTGCGGGTGTAGATCCCTTGCAGCTCCTGGTAGTACTCCTCGGGGTAGTCCAAGGCGGTGATGGCGGCCTCCTGCAAGGGCGCCGCCGCGCCGACGGTCAGGAAGTCGTGCACCTTGCGCGCCTGGGAGATCAGTTCCTTGGGAGCGATGACGTAGCCCAGCCGCCAACCGGTGATGGAATAGGTCTTCGAGAGGCTGGAGCACGAGAAGGTCCGTCGGAACATCCCCGGAAGGCTGGCGAAGTAGGTGTGGCGGTGCGGGGTGAACACGATGTGCTCGTAGACCTCATCGGCCAGCACGAAGGCATCGAACTCCTCCACCAGCGCAGCGATCTGCAGAAGCTCCTCGCGGGTGAAGACACGCCCCGTCGGGTTGGACGGATTGCACAGCACCAGGGCCTTGGGGCGATGTTCCTCGAAGGCCTTGCGCAGCTCCGAAAGGCGGAACCGGAAGTCGGGGGCATGGAGCGGGACGTAGACCGGAACGGCCCCGGACAGGATCGCATCGGCGGCGTAGTTCTCGTAGAACGGCGAGAAGACGATCACCTTGTCCCCGGGATTGCAGGCCGTCATCATGGAGACCATCATCGCTTCCGTGCTCCCGCAGGTCACCACCACGTGGTCCTCGGGATCCAGGGGAATCCCCATGAAGCGACTCTGCTTGCGGGCCAAGGCCTCGCGGAACCCGGCGCTGCCCCAGGTCACGGCATACTGGTGCGGACCTTGGGACGCCGTCCGCGCCAAGGCGTCCTTCAAGCTCTGGGGGGGATCGAAGTCGGGGAACCCCTGAGACAGGTTGATGGCCCCGTACTGGGCGGCGATCCGGCTCATGCCCCGGATCACCGATTCGGTGAAGAGTTGGACTCTGTCGCTGACCTTTGGCATGCGCTCGCTCACACCTGTTCCAGCGCCTGGGCGAGATCCTCCAGGAGATCTTCCGGCTCTTCGATTCCCAGCGACAGGCGCACCAAGTTGTCGGTGATGCCCACCCGCGCCCGTTCCTCGGGAGGGATGGCGGCATGGGTCATGGAGGCCGGATGGCAGGCCAGCGACTCGACCCCACCCAGGCTCTCGGCCGGGAAGATGAGCTTCAGGGCGGCATAAAAGCGCCGTGCGTCCTCGAGACCGCCCTTCACCCGGAAAGAGACCATGCCGGGAAGACCCGACATCTGCTTCTTCACCACGGCGTAGCCCGGATGGTCCTCGAAGCCCGGGAAGAAGACCGTCTCCACCTTGGGGTGGGAACGCAGGAAGTGCGCCACCGCATGGGCGTTCTCGCCGTGGCGCGCCATGCGCAGCGGAAGCGTGCGGATGCCGCGTTGCAGCAGGTAGCAGTCCATCGGCGAGGGCACTCCGCCGGCCGCATTCTGGTAGAACTTGATCTTGGTCCACAGGTCGTCACGGTCGGTGATCACGGCGCCGCCAATGACGTCGCTGTGTCCGCCCAGGTACTTGGTCGCGCTGTGCACCACGATGTCCGCTCCCAGCCCCAAAGGGCGCTGCAGCACCGGGCTTGCGAAGGTGTTGTCCACGACCACCACCGGCTGCTTCTCGCGTCCGACGAAGCGGGTCCGGACGCGCCGGACCGTCTCCTGGATGTCCTGCACGTTCAGCAGCGGATTCGAGGGAGACTCGATCCACACCAGCGCCGTCGCGTCGGAAAGCGCCGCGCCCACGGCCTCGGGAGAGGAGGCCGCTGCGACGACGGTGCGGATGCCGTACTTCGCCAGCACGCGGTGGAAGACGCGATAGCTCCCGCCGTAGATGTCGGGAAGGGTCACGATCTCGTCGCCCGGCACCAAGAGGTCGAGGATCGCCGTGGTGGCGGCCTGCCCGGAGGCGAAGGCCAAGCCGTGCTTGCCCCCCTCCAAGGCGGCCAGCGTCGTCTCCAGAGCTTGTCGACTGGGATTGCCGGTGCGGGCGTACTCAAAGCCCTGACGCATCCCCCCGATCCCGTCCTGGCGGAAGGTGGAACTGAAATGGACAGGCACGTTGACGGCGCCCGTGTGGATGTCCGGTTCCTGTCCGGCGTGGACGGCGATGGTTCCCAGCTTCATGCTTCCTGCACCTGTCCGAAGGTGATGAGGTCAAAGCGGGTGATCACCTGGCGGGGAACGCCGCCATCGACCATCAGGACCGCGCTGTGCCCGGAAAGGAGCACGCGCACGGCCTCGTCCAGAGGGGTGCGGGCATCGAGCTCGGGGAAGGGTTTGGCCATCACATCGCCCACGCGGGTGGCCGAGAGGTCGCCGCCGATCTGGAGCTGGCGCACCAGGGTGGACTCGCTGAGGCTTCCCACCTGCTTGCCATCCTTCAATACGGGCAACTGGGAAATGCCGTGGCTTCCCAGTAGGGAGACGGCCTTGCCGAGGGAATCCTCCGGGGAGACGGAAAGCAGGATCGCCGCCGGGCGCTCCAGCTCGCGCAACAAAGCACGCCGCGAGGCTCCGCTCTCCAGGAGCCCGTGGTCGGACATCCATTGGTCGTCGTACATCTTGGTCAAGTAGTTGCGGCCGGTGTCGGGCAGCACGACCACGATGCGCTTCTTCTCGGTGAAGCGCTGGGCGTACTTCACCGCAGCGGCCAAGGCCGTCCCCGACGAACCGCCGGCCAGGATGCCCTCGAAGCTTGCCAGGCGGCGCCCGGCGTTGAAGGACTCCTTGTCGCTCACCCGGATGACCTCGTCCACCACCTGCCGGTTGAAGGTCTTGGGGATGAAGTCCTCGCCGATTCCTTCCACCAGCCAAGGCTTGGGCGAATCGCCGGAGTAGATGGAGCCTTCGGGATCGGCGCCGATCACCTGGATGTTCGAATCCTGCTCCTTGAGGAACTTGCCGGTCCCGGAGATGGTTCCCGCCGTCCCCATGGCCGAAACGAAGGCGTCCAGACGACCGCCTGCAGCCTCCCAGATCTCGGGGCCGGTGGTGGCGTAGTGCGCCAGGGGATTGTCGGGGTTGTCGAACTGCGACGGGCGGAAGGCACCGGGGATCTCACGCCCCAGCCGGTCGGCGACGCCGTTGTAGCTTTCCGGGGAATCGGGAGGAACGGCCGAAGGAGTGACCACCACCTCGGCACCGTAGGCGCGCAGGAGAGCGATCTTCTCGCGGCTCATCTTGTCGGGAAGCACGAAGATGCAGCGCAGTCCGTGGACGGCCGCAGCCATCGCAAGGCCCACCCCGGTGTTTCCCGCCGTGGCCTCGATGACCGTGCCGCCGGGCTTCAAGCGCCCGTCCGCCAAGGCGGTCTCCAGCATGCGCGCACCCACGCGATCCTTGATGCTGCCGCCCGGATTGACCGTCTCGACCTTGACCAGGATCTCGGCCGAAAGTTCCGGAGCGAAGCGGTTGAGGCGCACCAACGGGGTCTTGCCGATGGCCTGGAGCACGTTGTCTAGGATCTGGTCCTTCATGCGAAACTCTTTCTGAAAAGGGAAAACGAGGCGGTCAGCGGAAGCGTTCGATGCGGGCCGCAGCCCGGTCTCCGATGCCTTGGATGGCTTGGACGATCAGGACGAGCACGGCCACCGTGACGAGCATCACTCCGGTCTCGTAGCGGTAGTAGCCGTAGTTGATGGCCAAGAAGCCCACGCCGCCGCCGCCGACGACGCCGGCCATGGCCGAGTAGCCGATCAGGCTGATGGCCGTGACGGTGAAGCCGCGCACCAATCCTGGGAAGGCTTCCGGAAGCAGCACTTCCCGGACCACCAGCCAGTGGCTGGCGCCGGTGGAGATGGCCGCCTCCACCACGCCGCGGTCGACCTCGGACAGCGAGACCTCGACCAGGCGGGCGTAGAAGACGATGCAGGCCACGGAGAGCGAAACCGAAGCCGAGATCGGGCCCGTGGTGGTTCCGGTCAGAATGCCGGCTAGGGGAAGCACCAGGATCAGAAGGATCACGTACGGAAGGCTGCGCACGAAGTTGATCAAGGCCCCCACCAGGAGGTTCAGAGGTCGGTTCTGTAGCAGCTGTCCACGTCGGGTCAGGTGGAGCAGGAATCCCAGCGGCAATCCCAACAGAAGCGCCGTGACCAGGCTGATGCCGGACATCAATCCGGTTTCCCACAAGGCCTTGCCCAGATCGGGCAGCAGGACGGAAGGATCGATGTCAAGCATGGCGCAGGACCTCCAGGCGGGCGACGCGCCCCTTCAGAAAGATGATGGTGCGAGTGAGGGCGGCGTCCGTGCCCTCCAGGGCCACCACCAGCACCCCGAGAGGCCGGTCGTCGATGTACTCGATGTGGCCATGCAGGATGTTGATGTGAACTCCGAGCTCGCGGACGGCCTGTGACAGGATGGGCGTCTCGGCGTTCTCGCCGAGGTAGACCAGCCGCAGCAGCGTCCCCGGGCTGTTGGCCCGGACACGTTCGGGAAGTTCAAGGTCCAAGGAACGCTCGACGAGCTCCTTGGTGAACTGGTGCTGTGGGCGTGAGAACAGGTCGTAGACGGCGTTCTCCTCCACGATCTCGCCCTCGGTCATCACCGCCACCCGGTGGCAGAGGCGCTTGATGACCGACAGCTCGTGGCTGATGGCCAGGATCGTCACCCCCAGACGACGGTTGACCTCGGTGAGCAGGTCCAGGATCGCCTCGGTGCTCTCGAGGTCCAGAGCCGAGGTCGGCTCGTCGCACAGCAGGACCGACGGCTCGGTGGACAGGGCGCGGGCGATGCCCACGCGTTGCTTCTGGCCGCCCGACAGCTTTCCGGGCTTGGCGAACTCCTTGTCGGAAAGCCCCACTAGGGAAAGCAGCTCGGGGACCCGTTGGCGGATGGTCGCCTCCGGGACCCCGGCGGCGCGCAGCGGAAGCGCGACGTTGTCGTGCACCGTGCGGGAGGAGGCGAGGTTGAAGTGCTGGAACACCATGCCAATGCGGCGGCGCTGCGCCCGCAGTTCCCGTTCTGGCAGGGCGGTGAGTTCGGTGCCGTCCAGCCACACCTCGCCCGCTGTCGGGCGGGTGAGCAGGTTGGCGGTGCGCAGCAGCGTGCTCTTGCCCGCACCGCTGGTCCCGACGATCCCGTAGACCTCGCCGTCCCCCACTTCGAGGGAGGCGCCGCGCACAGCCTGCACACTGCCGCTCTTGCCCGGGAACTCGACCCGGATATCCTTCAGACGCAACATCTCTTACCTCCGACCGCAGAGGCGCGGCCCGTTCCAGTCGACTACTTCTTGTTCCAGCTCGCCAGGTACCAGTCGGGCTTCTGGAAGCCGCGGAAGTTGTCCTTGGGATTCTCCACGGCGGCATGGAAGCCGGCCGAATGCACCACCTCGTCGAGGTCCTTGACCCAGGGCTTCCCAAGGTCCTCGGTGCGCACCGCGACGACGTTCTTGATCTCCTCGTCCAGCACTTCGAGCTGGAGCGCTTGGGACAGCTGCAGCCCTGCGGAGATGGCGTAGTTGCCCGGGACCACGGCGACCGTGGCGCTCCCCAGGGTCCTGGGCAGCTGGGCCGCCTCGGTGGGCACGAATTTCAGGCCGTGGTCGTCAGCGATGTCGTGGAGGGTCGCCTTGGCCGGATCGGCCTCGCCCTTGAGAGTCACCAAGCCAGCCTTTTGCAGGAAGCGCAGCGAACGGGCCAGGTTGGTCGGATCCAAGGGCAGAGCCACCTCGGAACCGCGCTTGAGCTCCCGCAAGGACTTGATGCTCTTGGAGTAGAGCCCAAGGCCTGCGGTCGGGATGCGCACCAGCGCCGAGAGCTTGAGCCCCCCGTGGTCAGCAGAGAACTTCTCCAGGTAGATGCGGTGCTGAAAGACGTTGGCTTCGGTCTCGCCACGGGCCAGGGCCAGGTTGGGCTGCACCCAATCCTGGAACTGTACCAGGGAAACCTTGTAGCCCTTCTTTTCCAGGCCCGGCTTGATGGCCTTGGTGACGAGATCGGCGTAGGGGCCTGGAGCAACGCCGAAGCGCAGTTCCTTGGGCTCGACGGCTTGGGTCTTGAGGCTGATGCCCAGGACGGCCAGCAGCGCAATTGCAAATTTGCTCGAGTTCATCGTGATTCCTTTCGAAGTGACGTGCAGGATCAGAAGCTGTAGGTGTAAGCGGCCTGGGTGCGCCAGAGCTGTTCCAAGGGGCCGGCCTTGTAGTCGGTCTCGGTGCGGGCCAGCTCGATGGCCACCTTGGAGACGGCGTTCAGGTTGTAGCCGACATTGCCGAAGGTGGTGATGTTGCGGGTGCGACCGCCCTTGGGCACGGTCGAGGCGTGCACGGAATCGATGCCTCCGCCCACGTTAGCGGTCACGGGACCGTACTTGACGCGCACGGCAAGCCAGCCGCCCCATCCCTCGACATTGTCGATCTGGGTCTTGGAAACGACCGTGAATCCTTGCCCGATGCCACCTTGGTAGGCGTCGAGGTTGGCGCCGTAGAAGCCTTCGCCCGCGATCGAGACGAACTTCAGCAGCGGCAACTCCACATCCACCGCCGCAGACCAGCTCTTGAGGGTCTTGTAGCTCACGGAATCCGCCAGCAGGATGTCCTCTTCCCCGTAGTGGCCAGAAATGCCCAGCGTTGCCGCCTGCTTCTCGACCCACAGCGGCAGGGAGACTGCCGTGCGACCTTCGAAAGCAGGAATGTCCGCATCGTGGCCACCGTCACTGGAAAGGCTGTTGAGAGGGCTGGCCGTGCCGATGCTGCGCACCGCCGCTGCTGCGATCTCCCACTTGCCCTCGCCAGGAATCCCGACAGTCTCGGTGATCCGGAACTGGGGACGGCGGGTGCTGCCCAGATTGCCTGAGTAGTAGAGCACACCGGCATTCAGCAGCGGTGCCGTCACCGGAGCGATCACGTCCCAGGTCTGACCGGCCAGCAGCGTCAATCCCAGCTTGGGAAAGGCCACCGTGCCGTAGCCGTGGCGCAGGCGCGGAACCGGGGTGTTCTCGGCATTGCCACCTCCGTAGAAGTCGAATTCCAGCTTGCCACCCAGCTTGAAATCCTCGCCATCCACCCCGGAGATGTTGAGTCCCAAGCTAGTGTTGTCGGCCGTGAAGTTCCATTCGCCGCTGTGAGCAGCCTTGCCCGTCTGCGCCCAAACCTGGTAGTTGCCCGGCGCGGGTGCGCCGCGCTGGTTTTCCCAAGACGCATCCAACTGGACAAAGCCGTAGAAGCCCAGCGTCGTCGGACCGGATCCGACGACCACATCAGCCAAGGCTAACCCGCTCAGAAGAGCCACGCCCGTTGTCACTCGCGAAACCATCCACTTTGCACTTGTATTCATCATTTACATCCTTAGTCTATATGAATTAGGGTTAAGCGAAATCAATCAATGTACACCATCTTGAGATGGATCACCATGCGCACTAAATCTCTCTCGATTTAGTCGCTACATCGATCAGATGGACTAAAAGGCAAAAACATCACAGCCATTCGTCCGCACATCGCTAACCCCCTTGCTCTATATGTTTTAGGGTCTATATGAAGCAACTTAGCCCCCTATCCTTTGATGGATATTCAGATGCATCAATTTCTACCCATATAACATAATACATCGTCCAGGTAGTTTAAATGGCCTGCCGTCATTTTTTTTCAGGCACGGCACTGTTCTCCTGAGGCCGAGCAAAGCGATGTCTTTATTTAGTCACTCAGCAAGAAGCCGCTCGAAGCGCAGCAACTACTTGCGGCGACCCACGCAGGCCCACCAGTCGTTCTCGCGCAGTTCGGCTTCCAGCACGAAGCCGTCGCGCTCGAACCACTCCAGCACCAGCTCGCGCTCCGTGAAGAGGTAACCGGACAGGACGATGGCGCCGCCATGAGCGATGCGAGGCAGGGCAGACTCGCGCAGCGGGAAGAACTCCGAGCGCAGCATGTTGGCCAGGAAGATCTCGAAGGTCTGGTCAGTGAGGCCTTCCAGCGAACCGGTCCAGCCGGTCCAGTTCGGGATGTCGTTGAGGGCAGCATTTTCTGCCAGGCATTCCATGGCCTCGGGCTCGATGTCGCAGAGCACGGCCGAGGCCGCACCCAGGCGCAAAGCGTAGAAGCCCAAGATACCGGTGCCCGCGCCCAGATCAAAGATCGACTTGCCCGGGCAGGACAGCGATTCCAAGAGCTTGCAGGCCAGACGGGTGGACTCGTGGCCACCGGTGCCAAAGGCTTGCTTGACTTCCATCTTCAGGACCTGGACCGCATCCGCAGGGGCATCCACCCAAGGCGGCACGACCCACAGCGAATCGGTCACATGGATGGGCTCCTGCTGCAGGCGCCAGGAAAGGTCCCAATCTTGGCCGTCCACATGGCCGCTGGCGACGATGGTGTATTCCGCGAGCTTGGCATGATCGAACCCGGTGGGGAACCACACCTTCAAGAGCGGCGGTTGGCCGTCCACTTCCTCGATGCCTTGGGCACCCATCTCGAAGAGGTTGTACTCGGCCAGTTCGGCCTCGTCGGGGCGAACGATGTCAATCCAGTCGGCGTCCTGAGAATTCATGGGCGGCAAAGGTACTTCCCTCGGGAAGCTCGCGGATTCCGGTAGCTATCTTGGGCGCATGACGCTTCCGAACCACTCCCTCCCGGCGGGCTTCGCCCCGATGCAGGAACCAGATGCACGCGGACGCTTCGGCGACTTCGGCGGCCAGTTCGCCCCCGAGATCCTGATGCCCGCCCTCCAGGAGCTGGAGGCCACCTTCCGCGCCGCCCAGGCCGATCCGTCCTTCCAGCTGGAACTGGACGACCTGCTGGGCAACTACGTGGGCCGTCCGTCGCCGCTCTACCACGCCAAGCGCCTGTCCAAAGACCTGGGCGGTGCGCAGATCCTCCTGAAGCGCGAGGACCTCAACCACACCGGCGCCCACAAGATCAACAACGCCCTGGCGCAGTGCCTGCTGGCCCGCCGCATGGGAAAGAAACGCGTGATCGCCGAGACCGGTGCCGGGCAGCACGGCGTGGCCACCTCGACCGCCTCGGCCCTCTTGGGCCTGGAGTGCGTCGTGTACATGGGCCGCATCGACACCGAGCGCCAGGCCGTGAACGTGGAACGCATGAAGATGCTCGGAGCGACCGTGGTGCCCGTGGACACCGGCTCCAAGACCTTGAAGGACGCCGTCAACGAGGCCATGCGCGACTGGGCCACCAACGTGCGCGACACCCACTACGTGCTGGGCACCGCCTACGGACCGCACCCGTTCCCATGGATGGTGCGCGAGTTCCAGCGCATCATCGGGCGCGAGGCGCGCGGACAGATTCTGTCACGCTTCGGCAAGCTCCCCGACTGCGTGGTGGCCTGCGTGGGCGGCGGCTCGAATGCCATCGGGGTGATGTGGGACTTCCTGAAGGATCCGGTGCGCCTGGTGGGCGTCGAGGCCGGCGGACGCCGCATCGCCGTCGGCGAGCACGCGGCGCGCTTCGCGGGCGGCTCGATCGGGGTGTTCCAGGGTTCGCGTTCGTACCTGCTGCAGGACGAGGACGGCCAGGTGCAGGGGACGCATTCCGTGTCGGCGGGCCTGGACTACGCCTCGGTGGGCGCCGAACATGCCTGGCTCCACGACATCCGGCGCGTGGACTACGACTTCGCCACCGACGACCAGGCGCTGCACGCCTTCCACACCCTGGCCCGCACGGAAGGGATCATCCCCGCCCTCGAGTCCAGCCATGCCGTGGCCTGGGCCATCGCGCACGCCAAGGAATACGCGTCCGACCAGTACATGATCGTGAACCTCTCGGGGCGCGGCGACAAGGACCTGCACACCGTGATGTCGGTGGCCGCAGGCGAGAAGGGAGCCAACTGATGTCCGGCACGACCAAGGCCAATCGCATCGACGTCCAGTTCGGACAGAAATTGTCGGAAGGCAAGAAGCTCCTCATCGCCTACATCACCGCCGGATGCCCCGACCTCGACACCTCGGTGGCCGTGGCCCTGGAGCTTGCGGCGATCGGAGTGGACTGCATCGAGCTGGGCATCCCCTTCTCCGACCCCTACGGCGACGGCACCGTGAACGTGGAAGCTGCCCTCACGGCCCTGGCCACCGGGTTCACCATGGACGACTACTTCAAGGTCGCCTCCGCCGTCCGGGCAAAGTCCGACGTGCCGCTGGTGGCCTTCGGCTACGCCAATCCGCTGGCCAAGATGGGTTATCCCACCTTTGCCAAGCGCGCCGCCGAGGCAGGGATCGACGGTGCCCTGATCGTGGACCTCCCGGTGGAGGAGTCGGGCGAGCTGGAAGCCGCCCTGAAGGCGGTGGGCATGACCAACACATTCCTTTCTGCTCCCACCAGCACCCCAGTGCGCCTGGACAGAATCTGTCAAAAGGCCGGCGGGTTCCTGTACCACATCAGCCGCACCGGCGTGACGGGCGAACGCGCCGACCTCTCGCCGTCGCTTCCCGCCGAGATCGCAGGCCTCAAGGCCCGCACCTCCATCCCCACGGTGGTGGGTTTCGGCATCAACACCCCGGCGCAGGTGAAGCAGGTGTGCTCCTTCGCCGACGGTGTGGTGGTGGGCTCGGCCATCGTGCGCCGCACCCTCACAAAGAAGCCCGTGGCCGAGATCCTCTCCGACGTGCGTGCTCTGGTGACCCCGCTGCGCGAGGCTGCCCGTGTCTGAACAGGTGCTGGATCGGTTGCGCGTGCGCATCGACGAGATCGACCGGGAGCTCCTGCGCCTCCTGAATGAGCGCATGCGCATCTCCATCGAGGTGGTCAAGGCCAAGCGCCCCATGAACAAGGCCATCTTCGACCCGCCGCGCGAGGTGGCGCTGCTGGAGAAGCTCGCGGCCCTGAACCCGGGTCCCCTCTCGCCCGAAGGGCTGTTCAACATCTACAAGGCCATCCTGGAGGAGAGCCGCATCCGTCAGGCGCTGTCGTCGGAGCAGAAGGGCGACACGGCATGAGCCTGCCCCGGCACGTGTGCGTGGTGGGAGCCGGCCTGATGGGCGGATCGCTCCTTGCCCTCCTGCAGGCCAAGCGCAGCAAGCTCCGCGTCACCGCCGTTTCCAGCAAGCGCACCTTGGCGACCCTGCAGAACCACGGCTGGTGCGACGCCTACCACGAGTACGCCAAGCTCGAGCGGGCGGTGGAAGGGGCCGACCTGGTCGTCCTGTGCTCGCCCGTGGCCGTGACCTTCGACCAGCTCGAACGCCTGTCGCAGGTGGCCGACCGCCTGGCTCCCGGCGCCCTCGTCACCGACGTGGGCAGCACCAAGGAGATGCTGTGCCGACGCGGCTTCCAGCTCTTCCCCGCCACCGCGCCCGGATCCCCGCGCTTCGTGGGCGGGCACCCCATGGCCGGATCGGAGAAGTCCGGCGTGGACGCCTCCGATCCGATGCTCTTCCAGTCGGCCATCTGGGTCCACTGCCCTCCCGACGACCTGCCCGAGGAACAGCTTGCCCCCCTGCGCGGCCTGATCCAACTCGCCGGCGCCCGCCCCGTGCGCCTGGACCCGACCATCCACGACGCCGCCGTGGCCCGCATCAGCCACGTGCCCCAGCTCTTGGCCACGACCCTGGCCGCCTGGGTGGGACGCAACGAGGACCTGGCCGAGACCTCGCTGGCCTTGGCCGCAGGCGGCTTCCGCGACATGACCCGCCTGGCGGGATCCTCCTGGGACGTGTGGCGCGACATCCTGGCCACCAACGCCGGGAACATCTCCCAGGCCCTGGACGAGCTCTCCCGCTCGCTCAAGGAGATCTCGGAGGCCGCCCACGGCGTGGACCTGGCCGTGGCCTCGGCCGACCGGGACCTGACCCCCGGCAGCATCGAGACGTTCTTCTACCTGCTGGCCAAGGGCGACCACTCGCAGCTTTCCAACCTCCCCTTCGGACAGGAACTGTCCCAGTCGCGCTTCCTGCTCTCCCGCGAGTTCGAGGCCGGGCGCGAGCTGCGATCGCGCTTCAAGGCGCCGCGCAAGGGCATCCTGCACGAGGTATCGGAGCTGGTGGTGCGGGTGGAGGACCGTCCCGGCGAACTGCTGCACGTGCTCACCCCGCTGGCCGCCGAAGGCATCAACATCATCGACCTGGAGATCCTCAAGATCCGCGAGGGCGAGCAGGGAACCCTGCTGCTGGGCTTCGCCGAGCCCGACATCGCCCGCCGAGCCCAGGCCGTCCTGTCCAGCATCGGCTTTCTGGTGGTGCGCCGATGAAGGAGCTCAAGCCCGCCAAGGCCCTCAAGGGCGAGCTGCGCTTCCCCGGCGACCGGCTGCAGGGGCAGTACGTCTGCGCCCTGTCGCTGCTGGCCCAGGGGGTGTCCCGCATCGGCAACTGGAGCCGCACGCCCGAGTGGGACGCCATCCTTGCCTTCCTGGACAAGAACGGCGCCGCCGTCACCCCCGGCGACGGGGAGCTTGCCATCGCGGCGCTTCCCGGCATGCGCGAGCGCACCACCTGGGCGCTGGACGCCGACCTTCCCCAGCCCTTCGCGACGGCCTTCGTGGCACTGCTGTCGGGTCTTTCGACCGCCGAGCGCCCGCTCTTCCTCACCCTGGCCCCCTCGCTGCGGGCCCGGCTGGCCCCGGTCCTGGACGCCCTGCGCCACGGCGGCTTCGAGTCGCGCGACCAGAGCGAGAGCGAGAACGTGCTGTGCTTCCTCGGCCGCCGCCCCTTGCGCAAGCAGCCCTCGGCCGTCGGCATCCGCCGCACCGTCTGGACCCTGGCCGCGCTTGCCAGCACCCAGCCCTTCGAGTTCGAGGAGCTGGGATCGCCCTTCGACCCGCTCGAGAACGTGCTGCCCTTCTTCGACCTCAAGCTCGTGTCGCAGGAGGCCGACGAGGCCCCCGAGCTCGATCCCGAGATGGCCAAGCGCCTGCAGAAGCGCCACAAGAACCGCCAGAGCCGTTCCCTGCGCGTGCCGCCCGCCCGGGCCATCCCGGCCGTGGACGCCGTGCTCAACGGCGACGCGGCGCTGGCCTCCTGGGCCGCCCTGTGCGCCTGCCTGCGCCGGGGCAGCGACGTGACCCTGCGCGACGTGACCCTGCCCGCCTGCCGCACGGCGGTCTTCACCTCGCTGCGCAAGATGGGCGCCGACCTGGACTTCGTCAAGAGAAGCGAGGCGCGAGGCGTGCCTTCGGGCGACATCCGCGTGAAGGCCTCGCAGCTGCTGGGCCGCAAGTTCGACGGCGCCGACCTCGCGGGCCTGGCCGAGGCCGCGCCCTTCCTTGCCATGGCCGCCACCCACGCCGAGAAGGAGACCGTCCTGTCGGGACTCGGCTCCTTGCGCGAAGGACCCGTGGACGTGCTGGACGGCCTGGCCGCCAACCTGCGCATCCTGGGACTTGCCGTGGGCGTGTTCCCCGAAGGCCTGGTGCTGCGCGGCGAGGACGCCCTGGTGGCCGACCGCCTGGACGCCCACGAGCACGAGGGCATGGCCCTGGCGCTGCACGCCCTGGGGAGTTCCACCCCGGGCCGAACGGTGCTGGAGTCCTGCGACTGCCTGGACAGGATCTGTCCGGGCCTGGATGCGCTGGGAGAGATCGAATGACGCTCAAGTACCGCAACTGGGGCGTGGTGGCCTTCAAGGACCACCCCCGCATGGGCGAGGCCATCGGCTTCCTGCAGGCCTGGGCCCGGCGCCACGGTGCTAGGCTGCACTTCCACCGCGAGCTCGCGCGCTGGCTCGACCCGTCGGTGCCCTGCTCAAGCGACGAGGAGCTGCTCGCGCGCGCCGATGCCCTGCTGTCGCTGGGCGGCGACGGCACCTTCCTTTCCGCGGCCCACATGGGCGCGGGGCGCAAGCTTCCCATCCTGGGCCTGAACTTCGGCCGCCTGGGGTTCCTCGCCGACATCGCCCTGGAGACCGCCGAGCGCGACCTCACCGCCATCGCCCGAGGCGAAGGCCTGTGCGAGGAGCGTCCCTTCCTGGAGGCGCAGGTGCGTCGCCAGGGGAAGCTGGTCTGGACGGGCCTGGCGCTCAACGAGATCTGCCTGCAGGCGCGCCGCCTGGTCTCCATGATCGAGATCACCGTGGCCACCGACGAGGGACTGCTGGCCGAGTACTGGGCCGACGGCCTGATCCTCTCCACGCCCACCGGATCGACCGCCTATTCGCTGGCCTTGGGCGGCCCCATCGTGCAGCCGGGCGTGGCGGCCATCCTCATCACCCCCAAGGCGCCCCACTCGCTGACGGTCCGGCCCATGCTGCTGCCCGACCACCACGTGCTGCGCCTGTCCACCTGCACCCACGAGGGCGCCAACCTGGTGGCCGACAGCCGCGTGGAGTTCCCCGTCGAACCGGGCGACCGCATCACCGTCAAGAAGAGCCGCAAGGTCGTGCGGGTGCTGCGCCCCCAGGGCCTGGCCTTCGCCGAGATCTTGCGCCGCAAGCTGGGCTGGAGCGGACGCCCCGCCTCGCACCCCAAGGACTGCCACCAGGACTGAGATGTCTGGGCGGCCCCGCGCGTGCCGCGCGGTCGGGCCCTGCGCCTGCGGTGCGCTGCCCCTGCGGCGCGCAGCCTCCTCGCCTCTGACGGAATTTGTCAAACCCGGCTGCGGGGTCTGCGCCCATGCGGGCTGCGGTCCCTGCCGCGATCCGCAACCGCGTGCCCGGGCCGGGAGCGTCAGCCCCTTTCGGAGAGCAGCTTCCGGCGTTCCCAAGTCAGGATGGGATCGCACTTGCCCGGCCACTTGGCGGTAACGGGATCGTCGCAACCGGCCGCACCCAGCTTGGGGCAGGTCTGGCACACGTTCTGGAACCAGTCGTCGCTGATGCCGAACGGCGCCTTGCCGGTCGGGGCGGCGGCGGCACCGGCCTTGTCGAGCTTGGTCATGATGTCCTTGATGACGGGAATGACTCCCTGCATCTCGGCCTGACCATACTGGGAACCAATCATCTGTGCATAGAGCTTGAGAGCGTCGCCGATCAGGGCTTTTTCATCCGTACTGAACATGGAGCAAAGATAGGCAATCGGCTCCCGACCGCCCCGGCTGCGGGGCATTTCCAGGGTTTTCACAACCAATCCACACCTTTCCCACAACCGGCCGCAAGCCCAGTGAACATTCCACCTATTAAAAACCATTTGATCCATTATTGAAACAATTCCGGACTGTGATTCCTGCCCGCTTCGTTGGATTTGCATGCATGAGGTGTAGATTTGTGGGTGCTTGCGGGTAACCGTGGGTGGAAGTGGGGAGATCTCCGTTTTGTCGTACTTCGGGAAAAGCACTGTCGCCATCGACGCCAAAGGGCGGACCAACTTGCCACGCGAACTGCGTCGCAAGCTGCCCGACTCGGCGAATGGGGAAGTCGTGCTCACCATCGGCCCGAGCCAAGACCTCCACCTGTACGACGCAAAAGCCTTCGATTCCCTCCTCAACGGCCTGCGTCGGCGCCCGCGCACGCCCGATCTCTCCCGCATGATCGACTTTCTCACGGCCAACTCCACCAGCTGCACCCTGGACGAGCAGAACCGCATCAGCATCCCCTCGGACCTGCTCAAGCACGCCAAGCTCACCAACCGCGTGACCTTCTACGGCGCCGGCGACCGCATCAAGCTGCTGCAGCCCGAACGTGCCGAGGCGCTCTTCAATCCTCCCGAGGAACTGCCTCCCGACCTCACCGAGTTCCTGGACACCCTGGAAGTCCCGATGGAAGGAGACGCATGACCTACCATGTGCCCGTCCTGGCGGAAGAGACCTTGGATGGACTGGTGGACGACCGCGACGGTCTCTACGTCGACTGCACCCTGGGCGGCGGCGGCCATTCGGCCCTGCTGCTTTCCCGGCTTTCGGATAAGGGGCAGGTGATCGGGCTCGACCGCGACCCCGACGCCCTGGCCGCGGCCACAGCCCGCCTGGGCCACGACGCCCGCTTCAGCGCGCGCCACTGCCGCTTCGGCGACGCCGGCGAACTGACCCTGCCGTGCGTTCCCAGCGGATTCCTGTTCGACCTGGGCGTTTCCAGCCACCAGTTCGACGAGCCCGGACGCGGCTTCACCATCCGCGCCAACGTGCCCCTGGACCTGCGCATGGACGCCGGCGGCAGTCGCACCCTGGTGGACGTCTTCGCGGAGACCGGCGACGACGACCTGGCCCGCGAGCTCTCCCACCTGGGCGACGTGCCCAAGTCCCACATCGTGGTGCGCAAGCTGCGCGCCCTGCTGACCGAGCGCGGCCACCTCCTGACCGAGGACCTCGAGACCGCCCTCATGGAAGCCTTCCCCCGCGGCATGCGCGAGCGCACCCGGGAACTGGCCAAGCTCTCGCAGGCCCTGCGCATGCTGGTCAACGAGGAGATCCCCGAGATCCGGCGCGGCCTTTCCGGTGCCTGGAAGCAATTGGGAACCGAAGGTCGCCTGGCCGTCATCACCTACCACTCGGTGGAAGACCGCGAAGTCGTGAGCGCGTTGCGCTCCTGCATGGGCGAGAACGGCACCGACCAGCGCGATCCGTTCGGCAACCGCCCCGAGGTCAAGGGCGTGTGGCTGGAGAAGAAGGTCCTGCCCGGCGAGGAAGAGATCTCCCGCAATCCCCGCGCCCGCTCGGCCCGCCTGCGGGTGGTCAAGAAGACCGCCGGAGCCGCCTTGGCCGGCGTGTTCCTGGCCATCGCCATGGTGAGCATTCTGGGCGCCATCCTGGTGGGCCAGGTCTGGCGCCAGCACCGCCACCTGCAGCAGTCCCGCAGCCTGGACAGCCTGGTGATGGAAGAGCGCCACCTGCGCGACAGCCTGGAGCTGTTCAACGCCCGCATCGCGGCTGAAAGCTCCCCCGCCCGGGTGGAGATCCGCTCCAAGGCCTACGGCTTCGCCCCACCCAAGGACCAGTGGCGCCTGCCCGATCCACTCGCGGGGGCACGCCCATGATGGAACGCCGCTTCCTCCTGGTGCGCAACCTGGTGCTGGGCATCATTGCCCTCCTGTGCACCCGTCTCTTCTGGATCCAGGTGGTCCGCTCCGGCGAATTCCGCGAGCGCGTGGCCAGCCAGAGCCGCATCCGCGAGCTGATCCCCGGCGAGCGCGGTGCCATCCGCTCCCGCACCGGCGAGGTGCTCTCGGGCAACTTCGGGCAGGAGCACCGCCAGACCCCCTTCGCGGAACTGGCCCGCGACCTGCTAGGCACCGTCGGCCGCGACGGCGGGGGCATGGGCGGACTGGAATACCTGTTCGACAAGGAACTCCACGGCCTGCCGGGCTGGCGCATGGAACGCCGCGCCGCCAACGGCCGCTCCGATCCGGGCTTCGACGACATGGAACGCGTCTCCTTGCGGGGCCTGGACATCGTGACCACCATCGACCCGCTGTTGCAGACCCAGGCCGAGGAAGCCGTCCGCGAAGGCGTGGACAGGACTTCAGCCCAGGGCGGCACCGCCCTGGTGGTGGACGTGCGCACCGGCGACATCCTGGCGCTGGCCTCCTGCAGCCGCAACGGCACCGCACGCTCCGGCATCCCCGCCGTGCAGGCGCCCTACGAGCCCGGATCCACCTTCAAAATGATCACCCTGGCTGCCGCCCTGGAAACGGGCAAGGCCAAGCTCGACGACGTCTTCGACATCTCCGAGGGCTTCGTGCGCGTCGGGCCGCAGGTGATCCGCGACAGCCACCGCCACGACGGCTCGGTCACGCTGCGCGAAGGCCTGGCCATCTCCAGCAACGTCTGCTTCGCCAAGGCCGCCACCCGCATCGGCCAGAAGGACATGTACCTCACGGCCCGCGCCTTCGGCTTCGGCACCCCCACCGGCGCCGACCTCCCCGGCGAGGAGCCCGGCGTGCTGCGCACCCCCTCCCAGTGGTCGGAGCGCACCCTGCAGACCGTCGCCATGGGGCAGGAAGTCACCGCCACCGCCCTGCAGATGGCCATGGCCTACGGTGCCATCGCCAACGGCGGCGTGCTGATGCGCCCCCGCTTGGTGAGCGCCCTGATCGACTCACGCGGCGACACGGTCCGTCGCATCGCCCCGCGCCCGGTGCGCCAAGTGGTCTCGGAACGCACCGCCGCCAAAGTGCTGGAGGCCCTGCGCGGCGTGGTCGACCACGGCACCGGCGTGCTGGCCCGCATCCCCGACGTGGACATCGCCGGCAAGACCGGCACCTCGCAGAAGGTCGACGCCGCCAACGGCCGCTACTTCTCCGACCGCTTCATGGCCTCCTTCGTGGGCATCCTGCCCTCCAGCCGCCATCCGCTGGTGTGCATCACCCTGCTCGACCAGCCAGTGAACGGCCACACCGGAGGCGCCGCCGCCGCCCCGGTCTTCTCGCGCATCGTGCGGGCCGCCCTGCAGAACCCGGCCCTCCCCTACGGCCGCGAGAGTCTTTCCCGCCCCGAGAACCTGAAGCAGGCGCTGGTGCCCGCAGCTCGCGACACCACCGCGCTGCCCCCTCCCACAGCCCCTCTCCTGGAAGAAGGCCCCGCATGATGCTGGCCGACCTGTTCTTCCGTTCCGGCGTGCCGGTCGTGGGCGAAGTCCCCGATGCGGCCGTGACCACCGTCACCAACGATTCCCGCGCCGTACGTCCGGGCACCCTGTTCGTCGCCGAACGCGGCACGCGCCACGACGGCAACGCCTACGCCGACCAGGCCCTGGCCCAAGGCGCGATCGCTATCGTGACCGATTGTTCCAAGGAGGCCCGTAAGCCCGGACGCCTGCTCGTGTCGTCGAGCCCCATGGCCCTGGGCCTCCTGCTGCGCGGCACCAAGTCCACACCCGACCGGGGCATGAAGCTCCTGGGCGTGACCGGCACCAACGGCAAGACCACCACAGCCTTCCTGATGGAGGCCATGCTGGCCGAGGCCGGCCTGGCTCCGCTGCTCCTGTCCACCGTGACCAACCGCTGGCCGGGACACGAGGCCGAGGCGGCCATGACCACGCCCGGAGCCGTCGAGCTGTGGGAATCCATCGCCGCCGCCCAGGCCGCAGGCGCCAAGGCCCTGGCCATGGAGGTCTCGTCCCACGCCCTGCACCAGGAGCGCATCTCGGGCTTGGAATTCGACGCAGCCGTCTTCACCAACCTGACCCGCGACCATCTGGATTACCACGGCGACTACGGCAGCTACTTCGCCGCCAAGAGCCGCCTGTTCACCCGCCACATGAAGCCCGGCGGCATCGCGGTGCTGAACCTTGACGACGCCCACGGCCAGCTCCTGCACCGCCAGCTGGGCAAGCGTTCCGTCACCTTCTCGCTGTCGCAAGCCGCCGACTACCGCATCCTCGACCTTGAGCTCTCGCTGACCGGGCTGTCGTTTCGCCTGGCCGGACGCGACGGCTCGCTGGAGCTGAAGAGCCCGTTGCTGGGTCAGGTCTTCGCGCAGAATTTGGCCGGAGCCGCCATCGCCTGCCTGGCCGTGGGCGTGCCCGCCGAAGCCGTCGTGGCCGCCGCCGCCAAGGTGCGCGTGCCGGGACGCTGCGAGCTGGTGCGCATCGGGAATTTGACAGGAATCGTCGACTACGCCCACACCCCCGACGCCCTGGAGCGCCTGCTCTCGGGCCTGCGTCCACAAGTGCCGGGAAAACTGGTTTGTGTGTTCGGATGCGGCGGCGACCGCGACCGGGGCAAGCGCCCGATCATGGGCGGGATCGCCGAGCGCCTGTGCGACCGCGTGGTGGTCACCAGCGACAATCCCCGCAGCGAAGGCCCGCAGGCCATCGTGGACGAGGTGCTTGCGGGCACCAAGGGCTCCTGCGAGAGCGAGGTGCTTCGGCACGAGGCCATCCGCCGCGCCGCCGAGGGCTTGCTGCCGGGAGACCTCCTGGTGGTGGCCGGCAAGGGACACGAGAAGACCCAGACCATCGGCGCGAAACGCCACGCCTTCGACGACGCGCACGAGCTGCGGCTCGCACTGGGAGGTGCATAGATGGAACTGGAGCTTCGCTTCGGGGAATTGCTGGAAGCGCTGGAAGCGCAGACGGTGGGCGGCAAGGTGCGCGCCGACCGCAAGGTCCGACTGGAAACGGATACCCGCACGCTGGGCAAGGGCTCGCTGTTCTGGGTGCTCAAAGGGGAACGGTTCGATGGCCACGACTACGTGGAATCGGCCTTCGAGAAGGGGGGGATCGCCGCAGTGGTCGACAGTTCCTGGCACGAGACGAAAGCGCTCCCTGGGCGCATCTACATCCCCGTGGGCGACACCCACGAGGCCATCCTCAAGCTTGCCGGCCGCTACGCCCGCAAGTTCCGCATTCCCCGCGTGGCCATCGCAGGCGCCAACGGCAAGACCACCACCAAGGAGATGGTCGCGGCGGTGCTCTCGCGGCGCGGCCGCGTGGTGGCCACCCAGGCCAACCTCAACAACCACGTGGGCGTTCCCATGACGCTCTTCCGCATCAATTCCGTGCACGACTACGCCGTGGTCGAGGCAGGCACCAGCAACCCCGGCGAGATCGCACCGCTCTCGCGTGCCATCGCTCCCACCTGCGCCATCCTGACCAACATCGGCCCCGAGCACCTCGAGCGCTTCGGCGACCTCGAAGGCGTACGCAAGGAAGAACTGCAGATCACCGCAGGCATGGAGGCTGGGTCCACGCTCTTCGTGAACGCCGACGACCCGATGCTTGCCAACGTCCGCACCACCCGCCGGTACCGCGTGCTGGGCTACGGTATCCAGCGCGGCGCCGTGCGCCCCACCGAGTTGGTCTTTGACGAGAACAACTGCGCCAGCTTCCGCATCGGCCGCACCAAGTTCCAACTGAACGTGCCGGGCGTGCACAACGTGTACAACGCCCTGGCCGCCATCTCGGTCGGTCTCCTCCAGCGCATCCCCAAAGGGGAGATCAGTAAGGCCCTGGCCGAATTCAAGGCCGTTCCCGGCCGCATGAACGTGCTGGAGATCGGTGGCCTCAAGGTGCTGGACGACTGTTACAACGCCAACCCCGCCAGCCTGCGCGCCGCCCTGGAGATCCTGTCGCAGATGCGCTGCGAAGGCCGTCGCATCGCCGTCCTGGGAGACATGCTGGAGCTGGGTCCGACCGCCCCCGAGATGCACCGCGCCTGCGGTGCCTTCCTGGCCGAGATGGACATGGACCTGCTCTTGTGCACCGGCACCCTGGGTGCCCAGTTGGCCGCCGGAGCCCGCAAGGCCGGCATGAAGGCCGCCAAGATCCGCGTTTGCGAGGATCTCGAAGCCCTGACCGTCGCCCTGCTCGGCACCGTCGAGGAACGCGACCGCGTCCTGGTCAAGGCCTCTCACAGCATGCAATTCGACAAGATCGTCCGCGCCCTGCAACGCCGCGAACAGGAGGTTCTGTGAAAGCCACGACCAGCACCGGCATCTCCCGCATCGGGCTGCCCGGCAGTCGACACAACACCTGGCTGGGACAAATCCTGTCCGTGATCCTGCGCGAGAACCGCCGCGAGGCCGTCGCCCTCTTGCCCTCCGGCGAGGCCTGCGACCTGGCCATCGACATGGACGGCCACGGCCTGCCCCACCACACCGGCAAGCTGGTCCGCCGCAGTCCCGACGTGGACACCGGCATCCCCGACCCCAACCAGTGGCACTTCTCTTCCGACGCCATCGTGTGGCGCGGCGCCTCAGTCCGCCACGGCCTCTTGGTCGCGGTGCAGGCGGGACGCGCATTCGTGCTCACGCCGGTGCGCGAACTGGCCCTTCCCGAAGGCATGATCGACTTCGTACTGGCCGCCGTCGCCACCTCACAGGCCCTGGGCATCGAGCCCCAGGGCATCCGCCGCGGCCTGGAAGCCTGGCGCAAGGGCTTCGAGCGCCTGAAGCTGGTCGGCGAGCGGCAGGGCGTCCAGGTCTGGGACGACAGCCGCTGCGACAGCGACTTCGAACTGATGCAGGCCCTCCAGACCTTCGAACGCAAGGTCACCCTGGTCAGCGGCGGTCCCGACTTCGGATCCACCATCGACCCCGAACTGCTGCGCCACTTCGCCAACCGCGTGTTCCTGCTTCCCGGCACGCCGGTGTCGCTGGTGCGCAGCTGGGGCCTGGCCCTGCAGGCCACCCTGGTCACCGACCTGCGCGAGGCCCTGCAACTGAGCCTGGACCGCACCAGTGCCGGAGGCGCCGTGCTGGTCGCACCGGCCTGTCGCCACGGACAGGAACTGTCCAATCAAGTCATGGAGGCGATCGGCTGATGGCACGTGAGGTGAATCGCGGCAATCCCGACTGGATCCTGCTGGGGGCGGTGCTCGCCCTCACGGCTCTGGGCGTGGCGATGGTCTACTCGGCCAGCGCCAACTATGCCGTCATGCGCCTACACCACGAAGAGGGACACATCCTCTTCAAGCACCTGGCCCGCCTGGGACTGGGCGGCGTCGCCTTCTTCGCCGCCTACCTCTTCCCTTACCGCAAGATGATGCAGTTCGGCCGCCCCATGCTGATGCTCCTGGTCCCGCTGCTGGTGGGTTTGGCCCTGCTGGGCCGCGCCGTGAAGGGCGCCGCCCGCTGGGTCAAGGTCGCCGACGTCTCGCTGCAGCCCGCCGAGCTGGTCAAGCTCGCCCTGATCCTCTCGCTGGCCTCCTTCCTGGTGGGCAAGGCAGGCAAGCTCGAAAGCTTCAAGGACGACGTGGTCCCCGCCTTGGTGCGCATCCTCCTCCCCGCCGGCCTAATCGCCATCCAGCCCAACTTCTCGATGGCCTCCATGATCATGCTGCTGGGCATCTCGATGCTCTTCCTGGGCGGCCTGCGCTTCCGCCACCTGTTCGCCATGGCCGCACCCGGCATCATGGGCATGGCCTTGGTGTTCACGCTGGCCCCCTACCGCATGGCACGCCTAACCGCATTCCTGCACGACGAGTCAGGCAAGTCCAAGGCCGCCTACCAAGGCGTCCAGGCCCTGATCGCCATGGGCAACGGCGGCATCTTCGGCACGGGCCTGGGGCGCGGCATCTCCAAGATGCTCTACCTCCCGGAGCCCTACACCGACATGGTGTTCGCCATCCTGGGCGAGGAGCTGGGCCTGATCGGCACCACCTTCGTCCTGGGGCTCTTCGCCCTGGTGGTCTGGAGAGGCCTGCGCGCCGCCCTTCACGCCCCGGACATGGACGGCCGCTTCCTGGCCGCAGGCTGCACCATGGCCCTGTTCCTCAACGTCCTGATCCACGTGCTGGTCTGCACCCGCACCATGCCCACCACCGGCCAGACGCTTCCCTTCATCAGCTACGGCGGCAGCTCCTTGGCGCTGTCCTTCGTGCTGGTCGGCATCATCCTCAACATCTCCTGCTTCTCGCAGGAAGGCGTGTCCAGCTTCGACGCGATCGCACCGCGCGACTTCACCGGAAGGAAGATGGCATGGCGCTGAAGATCGCATTGGCCTGCGGCGGCACCGGCGGCCACGTGTTCCCGGCCCTGGCCGTGGGACAGATCCTGTCCAAGGAACACGGCATCGACTGCGCGCTGTTCGGCCGCGCCGGTTCGCTGGAGGAGCGCCTGGCGCTCAAGGCCGGCGTGCGCTTCGTGGCCATCCCCGCCATCCCGCTGCACCGCGCCCATCCGTGGCGCAACCTAGCCCTGCCCGCGCACCTGCTCCACGCCCTGGGCGCGGCGCGGGCCGCGCTCAAGCGCGAGGCCGTCGACGGCGTGTTCGCCACCGGCGGGTACGTCTCGCTTCCCACCGGGCTTGCCGCATCGCTCCTGGGCAAGCCGCTGTGGCTGCTGGAACCCAACGCCCACGCCGGCGTGGCCAACCGCCTGCTGGGCGGACGAGCCCGTCGCGTGTTCGCCGGATCCCCTGCCGCCGGGGCCGGATTCAAGCCCGCCCGCACCGAGATCACCGGCAATCCCGTCCGCCCGCTGGATGGACGCACTCGCGACGAACTGCGCGCCAGCTTGGGCGTGGCCCCCGACGAGCAGTTCCTGCTGGTCCTGGGCGGCAGCCAAGGCGCCCACGGCATCAACGAAATGCTGTCCAAAGAGTCGCGTCGCCTAACCGAGTCGGGCTGGAAGATCCTGTGGCAGACCGGCGAGCGCGAGTTCGAGCTGCGCCGCAGCCTGGCCCGGGGAATCACCGGTGTTCAGGTGGAATCATTCCTGCACGATGTTTATGCGGCCCTGGGAGCCGCCGACCTGTGCGTCTCCCGCTCCGGAGCCGGCGCCGTGGCGGAGCTCGCCCTGCACGGCCTGCCCACCGTCCTGGTGCCCTATCCCCACGCCACCGACAACCACCAGGAGACCAACGCCCGCGAGCTGGAAGAAGCCGGTGCCGGCGTCGTCCTGACCGAACGCGCCTACGGCGACGGCCTCCTGAAGCGCTCGATCGACGCGCTCTGGAGCAACCGCCAAAAGGCCGCCCGCGCCCTGTTTGCCTTTTCCCGCCCCGACGCCGCATCCCACATCGCATCCCGCATCGCGGGAGACCTCGGAGCCCGCCCATGATCCCCCGCCACCGCTTCCAGCGTCTGCATTTTGTGGGTGTCGGCGGGGCCGGGATGGCACCTCTGGCCGCCTGGTTTTCCGCCCGCGGCTACGCCGTCACCGGCAGCGACCGCTCGGCCTCCAGCAACCTCGACTGGCTGCGCACCCTGGGCGTGGAGGTCCAGCAGGGCCACGACGCAAGCCACGTCGGCGAAGCCCAACTCGTGATCCGCACCAGCGCCGTGGGCAGCGGCAACCCCGAGGTGGCGGAAGCGCTCCGTCGCGGCATTCCCGTGGTCCGCCGCGCCGAGGCCCTGGGCGAAGTCACCCGTTCGGGGCACGCCCTGTGCGTCAGCGGCACCCATGGCAAGACCACCACCACCCTGATGCTGGGGCGCATCCTGCGCGCCGCCGGGCTTTCCCCTTCAGTCCTTCCCGGAGGCGTTCCTTCTGCCCTCGAGGACTCCCCCGTGTGGGACGCCCAAGGCCCCCTGGTCATCGAGTCCGACGAGTTCGACCGTTCCTTCCTGGCCTTCTTCCCGGACGCCGCCTTGGTCACCAACGTGGAAGCCGACCACCTCGACTGCTACAAGGACGAGGAGGACATTCGCGACACCTTCCGCCAATTCCTCGGGAAGCTCCCCTTCCACGGCTACGCCGTGGTCTGCGGGGACGACGCCGGAGCCCTGGCCGTCGCCAAGGGCTGCCCGCGCGAGGTCTTCACCTACGGCTTCAGTGAGGCTTGCCGCTACCGGGGAACCGAACAGGCCGACGGCTCCGTCTCGGTGACCTTCGACGGCGCCCCCCTGTGCAGCTTCGCCCTGGCCCTGGCCGGACGCCACAACCGCCTGAACGCCCTGGGCGCCATCGCCCTCTCGCACCGCGAAGGCGTGGACCCAATGGTGGCCTCGCTTGCCTTGCGCCATTTCCAGGGCGTGCAGCGCCGCTTGCAGCTTCTTGGCGAAGTCGACGGCGTGACCGTGTACGACGACTACGCCCACCACCCGACCGAAGTCGCCGCCACCCTGCAGGCCCTACGCGAGCGCGCCGGCAACCGCCCCGTGCGCATCGCCTTCCAGCCGCACCTCTACTCCCGCACCCGCGACTTCGCCCAGGGCTTCGCCCAGGCGCTCTCCGCCGCTGACCTCGCCGTGATCTCGCCCGTCTACCCGGCCCGCGAGACCCCCGACATGGGCGCTCCTGCCTCCGTCATCCTGGAGCACGCTCCCGCCGGTTCCTCACTGGTGCTGGCACGCGACGAGGACGATGTGCTGGAGCGCATCGGACAGGATCTGTCCGGGAACGAGATCGTCCTGTTCGCCGGCGCCGGCAGCGTGGGCACCTGGGGCAACCGCTTCCTGGAACAGCTGCGGGGGCGTTCGTGAAGCCCTCCCTCACCAGCATCAACCGCACCGCCGTGCGCGAGCCCTCGGCCGTGCGCCGCCAGGGCATGAACGCCCGCAAGCAGGCCGACCAGAAGCGCGACGTGCGCCGCCAGAGCATCCGCCGCAGCTCGTCGGCCCTTTCCCGGTTCGTGCGCAGCTGGGGTCTGGCCATCGCCCTCGTCGCGGCACTGGCCGTGGGCAGTGTCGTCCTCTACCAGCAGGCCCTGGCCAAGGGGTGGATCGGCCTCCAGCGCGTGCGCTGCACCGGCCTGCGCCTCCTGAAGCCCGACCAGGTCGCCCGCATGGGCCGCCTCTGGAGCGGCACTCCCCTCACGGCGATCTCCTCCGGCGCAACCCAGACATTGCTCCTGCTGGACCCCCGCGTCACCAAGGTCACGGTGCGCCGCGTCTGGCCCCACGAGGTGCGCATCGACATCGAGGAAGAGGTTCCCCAGGTGCGCGACGGACGCGGCCACGGCTTCGGCATCTCCGGACGCGACCTCGGACAGATTCCTTCCGCGCTTGAGCTCCCGCTGCTGGACGGCAAGGTGGTTCCCGGACAGGATCTGTCTAAACTGCTCACCGGCCTCGAGCGCCTGCGCCGCGAGGACAGCACCCTGTGGAAGCAGCTGCGCAGCCTCGAGAGCGTCCCCGACGGCATGGTCGCCCACGTGATCTCGCTGCCGGTGGAGCTCTTGCTGCCCGCCGACGCTCCGGCCGAGGCCCTGCGCCGCGCCGCCTGGCTCCACGGCCAGCTGGGCGAGTCCGCCGCCAAAATCGCCCTTATGGATCTACGCCACGCTCCTTATGCCGTTCTGGTGCCTACCGGAAGGATCGGTTCATGAACAAAGAACAATCGCAGATCATCGTCGGACTCGACATCGGAACCACCAAGGTGGGCGTCATCATCGGCGAGATCGACGGCGGCACGCTCAACGTCATCGGCGTGGGTGTCGCACCCTCGGCCGGCCTGCGCAAGGGCGTGGTACTCAACATCGACAAGACCTGCGAATCGGTGCGCAAGGCGGTCGAGGAAGCCGAGCTGATGAGCGGCGTGGACGTGCAGGAAGTGTTCGTCGGCATCGCCGGCTCGCACATCCAGTCCAAGAACAGCCGCGGCGTGATCGCCATCTCCCGCAAGGGCGGCGTGATCTCGCAGGACGATGTCGACCGCGTGGTCGAGGCCGCCCGCGCCATCCCCCTCACCCAGGGCCGCGAGATCCTGCACGTGGTCCCGCGCTCGTACATGGTGGACGACCAGTCGGGCATCCCCGACCCCGTCGGCATGACCGGCGTGCGCCTGGAGGGCGAGATCCACATCGTCTCAGGCGACGTGCGGCACGTCCAGAGCTTGGTGCGGGCCGTCGAGGGGGCGGGACTGCGCATCGCCGCTACCGTGCTCGAGCCGCTGGCCTCGTCCATGGCCGTGCTGGAAGAGGAAGAGAAGGAACTGGGCGTGGCGATGGTGGACATCGGCGGCGGCACCACCGACCTCGCCGTCTTCTACCACTCCAGCATCTGCCACACCTCCAGCATCCCCATCGCCGGCGACCTCGTCACCTCCGACATCGCCATCGGCCTGCGCACCGTCAAGGCGCGCGCCGAGGACATCAAGAAGAAGCACGGCTGCGCCATGGTCGCGCTGGTGCCCCCCGAGGACGTGTTCGTGCTGCAGGGCGTGGGCGGTTTCGATCAGCGCGAGATCTCGCGCCAGGAGCTGGCCTCCATCATCGAGCCCCGCATGACCGAGATCTTCTACCAGGTGCAGGCCGAACTGCGCCAGCTGGGACTGCTCGAGCGCCTGTCGGCCGGCGTGGTCCTGACCGGCGGCGGCTCGCTCCTTCCCGGTGCCGCCGAGCTCGCCTCCCAGATCATCGGACTGCCGGTGCGCCCGGGTGCGCCCCAAGGCTTCGGAGGCCTGGTCGACTCCGCCAACTCGCCCAAGCACGCCACCGGCGTGGGCCTGGCGCTCTACGGGCTGGTCAACGGCGGCGGGACCCCGCTGCCCGCTCCCGGCGGCGACCGCATCCGCGACATCCTCGACGAGATGAAGAAGTTCGTCTCCAAATATTTCTGAACCAGAACAAGTCAACACCCACCCAACGCGCAGACACTCAGGAGAACCTCAACATGCCCAGCTTCAGCTTCGACATTCCGCTAGACAACGCACGCATCAAAGTGGTGGGAGTCGGCGGCGCCGGCGGCAACGCCATCAACCGCATGATCGAGGCCGGCCTCGAAGGCGTGGAGTTCATCTCCATCAACACCGACATGCAGGTATTGGAGCGCAACCTGGCGGCCATCAAGATCCAGATCGGATCGGTGGCCACCAAGGGCCTGGGCGCCGGCATGAACCCCGAGGTGGGCCGCAACGCCATGGAAGAAAGCCGTGAGGAGGTCGCCGCACGCCTTGAAGGCGCCGACATGGTCTTCATCACCGCCGGAATGGGCGGCGGCACCGGCACCGGCGCAGCCCCCGTGGTGGCCGAGATCGCCCGCGAGAAGGGCATCCTCACCGTGGCCGTGGTCACCAAGCCCTTCGGCTTCGAAGGTCCTCAGCGCATGCGCATCGCCCGCGAAGGCCTGGAGGAGCTGCGCAAGGTCGTGGACACCATGATCGTGATCCCCAACCAGAAGCTCCTGTCGGTCGCCGACCGCAAGACCACCATCATCGAAGCCTTCCGCAAGGCCGACGAGATGCTCTACAACGCCACCCGCGACATCTCCACCATGATCCTGAAGCCGGGCCTGGTCAACGTCGACTTCGCCGACGTGCGCTCCATCATGAAGGACTCGGGCGAGGCCCTCATGGGCTCGGGCACCGCCACCGGCGAAGGCCGCGCACTCAAGGCCGCCGAGATGGCCCTGCATAGCCCCTTGCTCGAGAACCTCGACATCACCGGCGCCACCGGCATGCTCGTGAACTTCACCGGTTCCGACATCGCCATCCTGGAAGCCGACGACGTCATGAACTACTTCCGCCAGGCCCTGGGCGAGGATGCCGACGAGCGCACCATCTGGGGCGTGGTCGACGACGCGGCCGTGGGCGAGGAGTTCCGCGTGACCCTGATCGCGACGGGCTTTGCCGGCACCCGCGACGCCACCCCGACCATGACCGCCATCGGCGCCCGCGCCTCCGGACTGCCCCAGGCCGGTCAGCGTCCGCAGATGGGAGCCACCCCGGCGATGGCACGTGAACCCTCGGGCACCCGCCTGAACGTCAGCGCCCCCAACGCCATCGGCAACAACGCCGCCGCCACCGCCCTGCCCAGCCGCGAGCCCTCCGCCGTGGCGCGTCCCTCCATCCAGGCCCCGGTGACCATCCCCGCCGCTCCCCGCCCCGCCCCGATCATGGCTGGCCGCCGCACCGGCGCCTTCCTGGCCCTACCGCCCGACCAGATCGAGGAGTACGACGAGTCGACTATTCCCTCGTTCATGCGCCAGCGCTGAGGAGTCCCGTCGGGTGATCGTGCAGAGGCCGCTCTTCCTGAGGGAGCGGCCTCTTGTCGTTTCCCCCAAGTCCTGTCCAGAGCCTAGGTGGCCGGGAAATAATCCTAGTTTATCCAGCATGCGCACACTCTTGCTTGTCGGTCTCCTGAGTTCCACCCTGCTTGCCGGCACCAAGGTTTCGGTGGCCATCGCCCCCGCCATCACCCGCGACGCCGTGCCTTCGCAGCTGGAGGCTCCGATGTCCAAGGCCCTGGCCGAGATGCTCTCTTGGGAACTCTCGATGCTGCCCAACGTCAAGGTGACTGATCCGCAGGACGCCGCCAAGGCCTTGGGCGGTGGCGAGCGCTCCGTGTTGGGCGAGTCCGACCTCACCGACGTCGAGGCCGCCACCCGGCGCCTGGGCGTGGATGCCTTCGCGCTGCCTTACGTGCGCCGCGACGGCGACGAAGTGACCGTGGCCGCCGCCATCTCCGTGAAGGTCGGCACCCATCCCTGCACCTTCAAGTGGGAGACCCGTGGCCCCCAGGACCGGATCCTTCCCATGGTGCGCCAAGCCGCGCTCCAGATGGCCGATTCGCTGCACATGAACATCTCCGCCAGCGCCCGCGCCGTGCTGCAGCAGAGCACCGGATCCTCTTGGGAAATCGTGACGCTGTTCGCCAAGGGGATCGATGCCGAGGATGCCGGTCGCAAGACCGATGCCCTGGCCCTTTACCGCGAAGCCCAGTCGCGGGGCGCCATGCTCCCTGCCCTGATGGTGCGCATGCGCAAGCTCGAAGCCACCGTCGGACGGTGATCTTTTGGCAGCCCAAATTGTCTTGTCTTTTTGTTGATTATATTCCTATATTGCATATATGAATACTTGCAGCAATGCAAGCCAACGACACCGGAGCCATCCATGAGCATTTCCATCCAGTCCGCCACCAAGACCTTCGGGGCCTTCAAGGCTCTGAACGACGTTTCGCTGGAAATCCCCGACGGGGAACTGGTGGCCTTGCTCGGCCCCTCAGGCGGCGGCAAGACCACCCTCCTGCGCAGCATCGCGGGGCTTGAGACGCCCGACTCCGGTCGCATCCTCTTCGGTGGCAAGGATGCCACCTTCCAGCAGCCCAAGGAGCGCGGCGTGGGCTTCGTGTTCCAGCACTACGCCCTGTTCCGGCACATGACGGTGTTCGAGAACATCGCCTTCGGACTGCGCGTGAAGCCCCGCAAGGAACGCCCTTCCGACGAGTCCATCCGCGCCACTGTGAACGAGCTGCTCAAACTCATCCAGCTGGACTGGATCGCCGACCGCTACCCCGACGAGCTGTCCGGCGGCCAGCGCCAGCGCGTGGCCCTGGCCCGCGCCCTAGCTCCCAAGCCCGCCTTTTTGCTCCTGGACGAGCCCTTCGGTGCCCTGGACACCAAGGTCCGCAAGGAGCTGCGCCGCTGGCTGCGGCAGCTGCACGACGAGCTCAAGATGACCTCCATCTTCGTGACCCACGACCAAGACGAGGCTTTGGAACTGGCCGACCGCATCGTGGTCATGATGAAGGGCGAAGTGATCCAGAGCGGCACCCCCGACGAGGTCTACGACAATCCCGTCTCGGCCGAGGTGTACCAGTTCCTGGGCGATGTGAACCTGTTCCACGGCCGCGTCTCGGAAGGCTCCTTCCTCCACCTGCCCAACTCCCCCGAGGTCGGCACTTCGAACTCCGGGGTGACGGCCTTCGTGCGTCCCCACGAGCTGGACGTGGAGCGCTTCGCCTCCTCCGACAGCTCCATCGCCGCCTCGCTCCTGCACGCCTACGGCGTCGGCTCCAAGGTCCGGCTGGAACTGCGCCGCACCGACAACGGCGAGTTCCTGGAAGCCGAGATCAGCCGCGACCGCCACCGCAACCTGGGCCTGGCAGCGGGCGACGCCCTGTGGGTCACCCCGCAGCAGTTGCGGGTCTTCCAGGCCGGCGAGGACGTGACCATCTGATGCGCAGGGGCTAAGAGTCTTTCGGCCCCAATTCCCGCCCTGCTCGCCTGGCGGCTCGTCGGGCCTCCTCGCCTGCGGCTGCGGGGTCCCGCCCCTGTCGGGCGACGGTCGGGGGGAGCGAATTGCCGAGCCGCTCGGGCCTTGCATTTTCGTACCTTGGCACGACACCCATGTCCAACCAGCACGACACCCAGACCCGTGGTCTTTTTCTGTCCTTCGAAGGCGTGGACGGTTCCGGCAAGAGCACCCAGGCGGCGCTGCTTGCCAAAGCCCTGGCCGAGCGCGGCGTGGCCGTGGAACTCCTGCGCGAACCCGGCGGCACCGCCTTGGGCGAACGGCTGCGAGAAGTCCTGCTGTCGCGCAGCGAAATGGCCATCGGGATCGCAAGCGAGCTGCTCCTCTTCTCGGCGGCCCGCGCCCAATTGTTGGAGGAACGCATCCGCCCCGCCCTGGCCGCCGGCACCGTGGTGATCCTCGACCGCTTCTGCGATTCCACCTTCGCCTACCAGGGCTACGGCCGCAACCTTCCCGAAGGTTTCCTGGAGGCCCTGGAGACCTGGGTGGTGGGAGCCGACCAACCCGATCGCACTTGGCTCCTGGATGTGCCGCCCGAAGTCTCGCGAGAGCGCCGCCAAATCCGGGGCGAGGCCCCCGACCGCTTCGAGTCGGAAGCCGAGGCCTTCCGCGAGCGCGTGCGGTCCGGTTACCTGGAACGGGCCCGGCGCTTTCCCCTGCGCATCTGCACCCTCGACGGCACCCTGACCGAAGCTGAACTTTCGCAACGGATCTTGGAACAGCTGGAGCCAATGCTGGGCGGCGCTCGCCGCGAGATGGTATAGTAGAGACAATGGCTTTCGTTCATCCCAATCCAGTGCCCGACCATCCGCTCCTGGCGCGCCTGGCCGCCCGCTATCCCGAGTCGGTGGTGCGCCTGCAGTACCTGGACGGCGAGGTCATCCTGCAGGAAGGCGACCTCGACGCCTCGCTCTTCTTCCTGGAGGACGGCGCCTTGGTGGTGGAGCAGGGCATCGGTCCCGGCATCCCCCCTCGTGTGCTCAAGCTCTTGACCAACTCCTCCGATGCCGGTCAGATTCTGCCGTTTGGCGAGATGGCCCAGGCGCTGGGCAAGCGCACCGCCAGCATCCGCTCCAGCGGCGGCAGCACCGTGGTGCGCCTGGCCGTGGAGATCTTCGAGGACATCTACCGGGAATTCCCCGAGATCGCCCGCACGCTCAACCTCAAGCTGGTCGAGCGTCTGCGCGACATGAACCACCGCCTCAAGGAACTGTCCACCCGGCTGGAACCGCCGGTGGAACGCCTGTTCCTGGAGCGCGACGAGCCCCTGACCACCGCCGGAGAGCCCTCCGACACGCTGTGGCAGTGCGTGGCAGGCCACGTGCGCCGCATCCATCCCGACGGCGCCAGCGACGAGATCCTGCCCGACGCCGACGGCTTCCTGGATGCCCGCGCCTTCTTTTGCAACGAGCCGTGGCCGCGGACGCTGGAAGCCTCCGCCGGAGCCTTCCTGGTGCGCTGGAAGGTCGCCGACCGCTGTGAGGTCTTCCGCTTCTATCCCGAACTGGCCCTGCGCCTACTGAAGGATTCGACGTGAATCTTGGCTTTTCGATGAACATGGACATGCGGATGGAGCAGAAGCTCACTCCGCAGATGATCCAATCCCTCAAGCTCCTGCAGGTGTCTTCGCTGGAGCTGGAAATGCTCGTGAAGCAGGAGATGGAGCAGAACCCCTGCCTGGAGCTGGACGACGGCCCCGACGACCGGCTGGAGGAGCGCTTCGACGAGCGTCCTGCCGACGAGCAGGACTGGGACACCAAGGCCCCGGACGACTTCGAGGAGACGCCCGTCGCGGTGGCCGAGGAGGTCCGCGCCGAGATCGACTGGGAGACCTACTTCGACGACGGCTTCGAGACCGGCACCAACTTCAGCGAAGACCGCGGCGACAACGAGACCTGGGAAGCCACGCCGGTGCACCAGGCCAGCATGGAGGAATTCCTGCTGGACCAGCTGCAGGAGAAGCGCTACGACCCCGAGCTTAGGCCAGTGTTGGAGTACCTGATCGGCGGACTCAACGAGAACGGCTTCCTGGAGATCACGCTGGAAGAAGCCGCCAAGAAGTTCCCCCTGGACGAGACCGTCTGGGAGGAGGTCCTAAACGTCCTGCAGCACCTGGACCCGCCCGGCATCGGCGCCCGCGACCTGCGCGAGTCGCTCATGATCCAACTCACCCGCTTGGGCCGCCGCGACACGCTGGCCTGGCGCATCGTGGCGGAGTGCTTCGGCCTCCTGCAAAAGCTCAAGATCCCCACCATCAGCCGCCGCCTGGACACGACCCCGGAGGAGATCCAGGCCGCCATCAAGGAGATCGGCCAGCTCGAGCCGCGCCCCGGGCGCCAACTCTTCAGCCAACCGCCCCCGAGCGTGATCCCCGACCTGATCGTGGAGAAGGCTCCCGACGGCAGCTGGATCGTACTCATCAACGACAAGACCGTTCCTTCGCTACGGGTGTCGCGCAGCTACCAGGAGATGATCCGCCGAGGCTCGCGAGCCAGCGCCGACGAGAAGAAGTACGTGCGCGAGAAGCTCAACTCGGCCTCGTGGCTGGTGCGCTCCATCGAGCAGCGCAAGGGCACCATGCTGCGGGTGATGTACGCCATCATCGACTCCCAGCCCGACTTCTTCGAGGACGGCCCCGGCCACCTGCACCCGCTGGTGCTGCAGACCATCGCCGACAAGGTGAAGATGCACATCTCCACCGTCAGCCGCGTCACCAACGAGAAGTATGTCCAGACCCCGCACGGCGTGTTCGAGCTCAAGAGCTTCTTCTCCGCGTCGGTCACCCAGGAGGACGGCACCGAGATCAGCTCGGTGGAGGCCCGCGACGCCATCCAGAAGCTCATCCAGACCGAAGATCCCGAGAATCCCCTCTCCGACCAGAAGATCGTGGACGAGCTCAAGAAGAACGGCACCGACGTGGCCCGCCGCACCGTGGCCAAGTACCGCGACATGATGGGCATCCTGCCGGCCCGCATGCGCCGCAAGTTCTGACGTCAAGACAGATCCTGTCAAATCCAGCGTCTGTCAAGGGACCAGGAGCTTCAGCTCCTGGTGATCGCCTCCGCCACGCCAGGACAGCACAGACAGTCCCGTCGGCAGCGGAAGATCCGGGACCGTCCGCCCGAATGCAGTTGCTTCTAGGCTCCGACTCCACAACAGCCGCCCTCGCAGGTCACGGCAGGCAAGTGTCCCGGCCGGCAAGGACCGCAGGGCCCGGATGCCGCGCAGCCCCGCCCGGCTCCACGCCTCCTGGGCCTCCAGGGATCCTGTGGCGTATCCCAACAGCCTGCGCAGGTCGGGCAGTCCCCAGCCCCGCAGCGAGTCGGGCGAAGCCGCCCGATTGGCGCTTGCCTTGAGCGCGGCGATCACATCCTGCACCGACCACCCAGGATGCAGCTGGCGCAGCAGTCCCGCTGCCCCGGCCATCAAGGGGGTCGCGAAGGAGGTGCCGCCGGAATACGAGCTCCCGGCTGGCGACTCGGTCTCCAGCACCGGCACCGGGCATCCGAAGGCCACCAGGTCGGGCTTGAGGCGCCCGTCGTAGGTCTTCCCCACCGAACTGAAGTAGCAGCGGTCCCCGTCCTCATCCACGGCCCCCACGGCAAGCACGCTGTCGGCATCGGCCGGTGCCCCCAGCGTCGGGAACCCGTCCGATCCGGGCAGGCCGTCGTTGCCCATGGCCACCACCACCAGCGCCCCGCGCGCCGCCGCCCGCCGCGCCGCCCGGCTCTCGGGGCGTTGCCAACCGTCCATCAGCGACCAGGAGAGGTCGGGCACGCTGTCGAACTGGTATCGGTAGCCCAGCGACACGCTGATCACCTGAGCTCCCGAATCCACCGCACGCGTCAGCGCTTGCGCCAGCCACTCCTCCTCGGAAGGTCGCTCGAAGGAGTCGACCTCGGTGCGGTAAAGCAGCCACTGCGCCCCCGGCAGCACGCCCGGCAGGGAATCCCAGCGGCTGGCCAGCACACCCAGGGCGGAGCTGCCATGCGCCTTGCGGGCCGTCGTGTCCCAGGAGTCGCGGCTTCCCTTCAACCAGTCCCACGAGTCCACCACGCCCGAATCCCGCAGGTGCGCAAGCCCCGCGTGCCGCAGACAGAAACCGTCATCGATGACCGCCACCCGCAAGCCCTGCCCCGGCTCCTGCCCCTGCCGCCGCAGCTCGTCCTGGACCGCCGTGATGCCCATGGCATCGTGCAGGCACAGCAGATCCGCCCGCAAGCCCTGCGCCGGGCAGGCCGGGCCGCACAGAAGCCACGCCGCCGTCAGAACCAGGAATCCGCAGGACCTTCGCATCCTTCAAATCTCTATTCCCTGGCGAACTTGCGCGGGACTTTCATTCACGGTGCAGCATGGACTCCTCAAGTCCCATCGGGACCGTGTCGGGCACGGCCCGCCACCTCATGCGCCACCCCGCGCCGGATCCCGAAGGCGCGCTGGCGAACCACACCAGCGCCTGGTTGGACGGCGCCACCAGGACCGGCGGCAGGTGATCCCCGCTGAACATCGCAAGCAACTGGTCCTGCCGGGTCGTCGAGCCGTTGAACAGGTGCACGCGATCCAGGTTGGGCTGGGTCGCCATCTCAGTGAACTCGATCCGGAGCCGGGTGCCCGGCCTCGCCTGCAGCAGCCACTTGCAATCGCAGCCGTGCGCATACGGGAAGGCCCCCGATCCGTCCTCCACCACGCCCGAATCCTGATTCAGCACCTGGATGCCCCGGCAGTAGAGTTGGCTCGAATCGACCCCCACCATCCGATACTCCAGCATCCAGCCGCCGGGAGCTCCCCGCCAGCGGATCGTCGGACGCGAGCAGTTCAGCCAAAAGCCCTTGTTCAGATCCTGCAGGCGACCTTTCCACAACGACTTGCCCCCAGAGAAGACCTCAAGAGTCCCTTTGGCGGGCAGCTTGCCGTGCGCCCGCAGCCGTAGCTCGCGGTAATCCCCCAGCGGCGCGATCTTCCATTCCTGCTCCGGGGCGTCGGCGGCCAGCAGGCCTGCCGGATGGCTCGAGTCGGACCGGGCATGCCCCGTCCCGCCAGCCATCGCAAGCACAGCACGGGCATCGAGCTGCCCCGCTCCCAGGTTCCCCACCAGGGACGGATCGGTCGCTTCCAGGCTCCGGGACGAGGACATCAGGATTTGACGGATTCCGTCAGAAGTCAGGCGCGGCTGCAGGACCTTGAGCGCCGCCGCCACCGCCGCGACTTCCGTGGCGGCGCGGGAGGTCCGGGAGAATCCAACCGGTTGCGGCAACAGGGGCCGCACGTCGACCGGCACGGAATCCCCGGGTGCGGCCATGCCCACCCAGTCGCCGTGGCTGGAGCTCGGCAACCGACGCCCGGACGCGTCCACCGCGCCCACCGCCAGCACGCCGGCCACGTTCCCCGGGAACTGCGGCGTGCGGCTGCCGTCGTTGCCCGCCGAGGCCACCACCAAGGCCCCTCGTCCGACGGCGTAGTCCACGGCAGCTTGGCGTTCCGGCGTTACCTGCCCACCCGACCAGGCGCACACGATCACGTCCGCACCCGCCTCCGCCGCCAGCCGGATGCCGTCCGTCCCCAGCGACATGTCGGGGCGCGTCGCCCCGTCCGAAAGCACCTTTACGGGCAGGATCTCCACCCGATCCGACGCGCCTGCTCCCAAGTAGGCCTGCAAGCGGACGGCAAGCAACTCCGCGATCACGCTGCCATGCCAATGCTCGGCGGCATTTTGGCTAGCCACCCGCACGTCGCCGTCGCGGTCGGCCACGTCCCAGCCCGGCATCGGACCTGCCAAGCGCAGCGTTCCCGCCTGGATCGGACGCTTGGACCAGAACCTCCGCGCCTGCGCAAGCTCCGCCTCGAAGCCGTCGTCCACCACCGCCACCAGCACGGGCTTGGCCGCCGCCGGAACGGCACCAAGCGCGGCCAACACCAAGGGGACGATGGACTTCGGCATCATGTCAGGGGGCCGTCAAGCCGGTGCCATGCGTGTGCGCGGGGATCTGATTGGTCAGGAGCGTCCGCGTCTCCGACCCGGCCATCTCACCCAGGAAATGGTAACTCAGGCCCGGCCCCGCCGAGCGTCCTCCGTGCATGGGCATGCGCCCGCGCAGATCGGGCAACCCAAAGGTGGTCTGTCCGTTGCCGCCGTAGGTGGTGCCCAGCAAGGCGAACAGGGCCGTATTCTGCGAGATGCTCAGGAGCTGGCCGTCACAGAAGGCGTAGCCATAGACTTCGAAATTGTACCCGGTCATCATGATCTCGCCGAGGAACGGATCCGAACCGTTGCGGCTGGGGAAGATCCCCTGCAAGGCGATCTGGAAGTTCACCACCGTGTAGGGCGGCAGGATCGAGAAGGGCTGGTTCCCGCCGGACGCCGCGACCACCAGGCTCTTGGCCACCCAATTGGTGCCGTCGTAAGTCAGGAAATTGCCGTTGGACACGCCTCCTCCGACCAGCTTCTTTGCCACCGAGGCGGTGTCGGCCTTGCGACTTGCCCCCACGCTGTCCTTGGCTGCAATCGATGCGCCCTGCGCGGCAAGCGCGGCACGAAGCGACAACACGCTGTCCTTCAGGCCCGCGACGCTCTTCGCACTGTCAGAAACGTGCGACTTGCCCACGCTGTCCTTGGCCGCAATCGATGTACCCTGCGCAGCAAGCGCGGCACGAAGCGACAGCACACTATCCTTCAGGCCCGCGACGCTCTTCGCACTGTCGGCAATGCCCGAAGCACGGGAGGAGTCGGAGCTGCGGGCTCGGTTCGCGAAAGGAACCCGCCCCAGTTTCTGCCGCACACCGGCTTCGGCCGAACCGTCGAAGGCAACGCCCAAGTAGAGCGCCGAGCCGTCGAAGAGGCTGTCGGGGATCCCCGTCACCGATCCCAGTTCCGCCGCGAACAGACCCTTCTTGGTGCTCACACTCTGCGACTCGCTCCACAGCGCGCTGCCGCCTGCAGGCGCGGCATAGAGCGCGAACCCCACGAGGTAGGCGGCATCGGCCTTCGGGTTGCCCTTGGCGTCCGTGGCCAGGCCCTGGTAGGTCAAGGTCGCGGCCTGCGCCGCACCCAGTGCCGCAACGGCAAGAAACGTCCGGAACATCATCGTCTTCATCCCTTCACCCCTTTCACGCCCAGCCGCTTCACGGCTTCCAGTTTTTGTCCGTCGTCGGTCCGCACTTCGATCTTCCACAGGTACACGCCAGCCCCTACGGCCGCGCCGTTGGAGGCGCGCAGGTTCCAGGTCACCGGCAGCACGCGGCGACCATCGCCTGCGGGCGCCAGCCGCAGCAGCTCGCCCGCGTCCACGCGGCGCTCCAGCGCGATCACCGGCGTCCCGAGCTGATCGAAGACATGGACAGAAATTGTCCCGGCAGCGGGCAGCAGCACCTCCACCGAGAGGCTCTGTTCCTCATCCGCAGCCGAGGAGCTTCCCAGCATCCCCGTCCCCGATCCGCTCGCCTGGGCCGCGAAGACCTTCGGCACCGCTACGCCCAGTCCCGGCGCGGCCGCAGGTGCCGCCTTGCGCCCGGAGATCCCCGTGACGCCTTGGGTCCTCACGGAAAAGGTGTCCGAGACGCCGTAGGTGCCGTCGGTCGCCGTCACGACCACCCGCGCCGTGCCGGTCGCACCGGCCTCGCCGACAAGCCGCAGCAGATGCCCGAGCACCGAGGCCTGCGTGCCCGGTCCGGTGCTTTCCACACCGTAGCTCAAGGCGCCTTCGAAGTCGGCGAACACGGAGTCCAGGTCCACGGTCACCACCGCGAAGCCCATGGGCTCCTCGCGGTCCGCAAGCCCCGAGACCACGAACGGCGCGTTGTTCACCAGGTACGGATGGGCCAGGAACCCGCCTTGCACGGCCGTCGCACCGGCATCCAAGGCCGGCGTCGCATAGCCCTGCCCCACGATGCCCACCAGGCCCGGGTTCACGGCCAGCGTCCCGCCCGCTTCCTGCCAGTCCACGGCACCCTCGCCGAGCGCCAGCGCCGCCGCCACGCAGATCCCCACGGTGGCCTTCGCTGCGGCATGCCTGTGTCCAGTGAGTTGCTTCATCGGATGTCCTTCTTGGAAACTGCTGCCCGCCGCATCGTTGTTCGCGATCGGACTTTCAACAAAGCTACACAACTTTTCACGCGATTGCGTCGCAAACTCTTTTGCATCCGTATTTCAATCCGACTCAGGGCGGCCCCGCGCCGGGCGCGGTCGGGCGCTCGTGAACCGGGCCACGCGCGGGCCTTGGCGCCGTTTGCCGTGCCGCGCCCGTCGCGGGGTCCCGGCCCTCCCGGGCTTCGCTCCCTGCCGCAGTTTCCCTTTCGCCGGACTCTGGAGTCTATCTTAAACGCCATGAGCGACAAGACCCTTTTCCAGAAGATCCACGCCCGGGAGATTCCTGCACGCTTTGTCCATGAGGACGAACAGGTCTTTGCCATCCACGACATCGACCCCAAGGCTCCCGTCCACATCCTGATCATCCCCGTGAAGCCCATCCCTTCGCTTGCGGCCGCCACGCCCGAGGATGCGCCCATCCTCTCGGCGATCCTCTTGGCCGCGCGCCGGATCGCCGAGCAGATGGAGCTCGTGCAGGGCTGGCGCCTGGTGACCAACACCGGCTCGCACGGCGGCCAGACGGTCCCGCACCTGCACTTCCACCTGCTGGGCGGCCGCCACCTGGGCTGGCCCCCGGGCTGAGCCTGCAGGTCCGCACCCGCTGCCTGATCCTGCGGCGCATCCCCTTCGGGGACACGTCCTGGATCCTGCACGTCTTCACCAGGGAAGAAGGCCGCGTGACCTTGCTGGCCCGGGGAGCCCGCCGCCCCGGCAGTCCCTTCGCCGGCTGCCTCGAACCGCTGTCGCTCCTGGAAGGCGTCTACGTGCGCAAAGGGGGGCGCGAGATCCAGCCCCTCACGCAGACCCATCTCCTGCACGGCTGGCCCCAGCTGCGCTCCGACCTCGCGCGGATGGCCTGCGGCCTGTGTGGCCTGGACGCCTTGGCCACCTTCCTCTCCGACCCGCTCCCCCACGAGCCGCTCTTCGAGTCCTCGGTGGCCTTCCTGGCTAGCATCGAATCGGGTCACGACGGCGCCCTGTGCCTGGCACGCCTGCTGTGCGTGCTGTGCCAGGAGCTGGGCATCGAGCCGCGTCTGGACGCCTGCGCCCGCTGCGAAGACCCCGTCGTCTCCAGCCACCCGCCCCATTCGCCAAGCCTGGGCGGCATCCTCTGCGAGCCTTGCGGCCAGGATTCCCGCCTGACGCGCCTGACGCCCGAGCTGCTCGAGGCCCTGCGGCGCATGGGACGCGGCACCCGCCCCGACCCGTACCCGCCCGCCCTGCAGCGCGAGGTGGAGCGGTTCTACCAGGACCACCTGCTGGCCCACACCCGCCGCACCGCCAAGCTCGAGGCCTGGAAGCTGTGGGACGAGGTCCGGCCGTGAGGACCCGCCTGGCCCCCACGCCCTCCGGGTTCCTGCACCTGGGGAACGCCGCCAACTTCGTGCTGTGCTGGCTGCTGGCCCGCAGCCAAGGCGGCGAGGTGGTGCTGCGCATCGAGGACACCGACCGCACCCGCGCACGGACAGAATTTGTCCAGGACATCTTCGACACCCTCGCGTGGCTGGGCCTGGACTGGGACCGCGGCCCCGCCGGCCCCGACGACACGGCAAGTCCCTTCTTCCAATCTTCGCCCATCCGGCAAGAGCGCTACCGGGAGGTGCTGGAGTCCTGGAAATCCCAAGGCCATCTGTATCCGTGCCGCTGCACCCGCCGCGACCTGTCGCTGGCCGCCCCGCAGGTGGCCCGAATCGCGGAGTCCGCCGCCTTCGGCAAGCCCTACCCCTACACCTGCCGGGAGCGTTCCCCCTCCGAAGCGCACCCCTCCGACGCCTGGCGCCTGCGCGTTCCGGCGATCCCCAGCGGCTTCGACGACGCCTGGCAGGAAAGACAATTCCTGTCAAACCTGGAGGCGTGCCCCGACCCGGTGCTGTGCCGCGCCGACGGCTGCTTCGCCTACCACCTGGCCGTGTGCCTGGACGACCATGACCAGGGCATCACGCTGGCCGCCCGAGGCCTTGACCTGCTCCCGTGGACGCACCTGCACCTGCACATCCACCGGTTGCTGGGCCGGACCCCGCCCCAATTTGCGCACCACGGCTTGCTGAGCGGCACCCAGGGAGAACGCCTGGCCAAGAGTGCGGGTTCGCTCTCGCTTGCCCGCATGCGCCAGGACGGCCTGCGCCCCGAGGACGTGATGGGAAAGCTCCTGCCGTTCCTGCACCAAAACGAAAAAGGAGACCGTGCGATCTCCCTGCAAGAGCTGTTGGCCATGGGAACTCCGAGGCCGATGTCGTGAGCGGTCGGAGGTCGAGGGACCTCCCGGATCACCTCTGGCTGGCGTCGTACCAGCGATCGAAGTCGATGCCCTTGTCCAGGGCGCCCGAGGCATCGTAGGCCAGCACGGCGTCCAGGACCTTCTTCATGTCGGCAGCCGGCAGGTAGCTGGAGATGCGCATGAGCTCCTTGCGGTCGTGCCGGAAGAAGACCAGCGTGGGGAAACCGCGGATGCCCAATCCTTGGGCGATCTCGGCCTCGGACACGGCCTTCTTGGGTGGCCAGCGCACGGTGTTCTCGCTCTCCCCGTCCAGGCGCGACGGCACGAACTTGGATCCCAGGATCTTGACGATCTCGGGGTCGCGGAAGGTCGTGGCGTCCATCTTGCGGCAGTAGCCACACCAGGGCGCGTGCACCATCGTGAAGACGGGCTTGCGCGTCCTGGCGGATTCCTCCATCGCGTCGTCCAGCTTCTTCCAACGGACCGGCGTGTTGGCCGCTGCCGCCGGAGTCTGGGGGCCGTATTCGGCGACGGCCACGCCCGTGAGGAGCAGGGCCACACCCAGGGCTAGAAGACGCGAGAGTTTCATCAGGCGACCCGCAGGACCTGTTCGGCGATCTTGTCCTTGGGCAGGGCGCCCACCAGGGTGGCGACCACTTCGCCGCCCTTGAAGACCATCAGGGTGGGGATGCTGCGGATGCCGAACTTGGCGGCGGTGTCACCACAGGCGTCGGTGTCGAGCTTGCCGACCTTGATCTTGCCGACCCACTCGGTGGAAAGGGCTTCCAGGGACGGGGCGATCTGGCGGCAGGGACCGCACCAGGGGGCCCAGAAGTCCACCAGCACCGGCTGCTCGGACTTGATCACTTCCTCTTCAAAGTTTGCGTCGGTCAGTTCGACGAGATTCGCGGCCATTGTTGTCTCCTTGAGCTTCAGCGTATTCCCTCACCGCTTTCCAGAACGGCTGCCACAGGGCGGGCTCCTTCTGGATCTGCGCCACGATGGTGCGCACATCCGCGATGGACATTCCCTCTTTGGCATACAGCGACTGGCGAGCGGCCCGCGCCTTGTCGGGATCTCCGGCACAGGCTTCGGTCGCAATTCTTGACTGAGCAAATAACCTAGCAAATCGCGTCTGCACAGGCGAAAGCTTGGCCGGCTTGTTCATCGGGTACTTGCAGCCCGAAAGCGCGAACATCACCAACGCGAAAAGTGCGAACGCCTTCATGCGCCGAACAGGCCTTGGGCAAAGGCCTTGGGATCGAAGGGGACGAGGTCTTCCACCTTCTCGCCCATGCCCAAGAACAGCGGCGGAGCCTGGGTCACCTGGCGCAGCGCAAGCAGCGCCCCGCCCCGGGCGGTGCCGTCCACCTTGGTGATCACAAGCCCCGTGAGCGGAGCCGTCTCGCCAAACAGCTTGGCCTGGCTCACGGCGTTCTGTCCGGTGTTGCCGTCCAGCACCAGCCACACGTGCTGCGGCAGGTCCGCGCCGTGGTTGCCCACCACGCGGATGAGCTTGCCCAGCTCCTTCATGAGGTCGGCCTTGTTCTGCAGGCGGCCGGCGGTGTCCAGGAGCACCAGGTCCTTGCCGCGCGACTTGGCAGCCGCCACGGCGTCGTAAGCCACGGCGGCCGGATCTGCCCCGGCCCCTTGGCGCACGCAGGGCACGTCGGCGCGGCGGCACCATTCCTCCAGCTGGTCCACGGCGGCGGCGCGGAACGTGTCGCATGCCCCCACCAGCACCTGTCGGCCTTCGGCCTGGAAGCGGCGCGCCAGCTTCCCGATGGTCGTGGTCTTGCCGGCGCCATTGACGCCCACCACCACCACCACCTGCAGACCGGGCGCGAACGTCAGCGGCTGCGGAGCCCCCAGCCATTCCTCCACGCACTCGGCCAGCCACGCCATCAACTCCTCGGCGCTTTCGTAGCTCTTGCCGAAGGCCTTGGCGCGCAGGCGGCGCGCCAGTTCCTCGGAGGTCTCCACGCCCACGTCCGCCCGGATCAGGCGGTCGGTGAGATCTTCTAGGGTGGCCTCGTCGATCTTGCCGACCCCGAAACCCCCTCTGATGCTTCGGACCAGCTCGTCGCGTGTCTTGGCCAGCCCTTCACGAATCCTGTCGAACAGCCCCATCGATCACTTGCCCTTGGGCTTGCTCAGGATGGCGTGGTAGCGGACCGGATTGCCCAGGAGTTCCAAGGCCGCCTTGACCTGCGGGTCGTACTTGAGCTGGAAGCTGGTACCGGCCTTGTTGCCGCCCACAGCAAGCATCAGTTCGCGGGTCAGGCCTTCGCGGATGTAGTCGCGGTTGCGGTCGAACTCGCGCTCGCCCGCCCGAGCCAGCTCCGCGTCCAGGTCGTCCACGCGGGCCTGCACGGACTTGCGCAAGTCGGCAGGCAGGGAGTCGGCGCTCTTCTGGGTCTTCTCCAGCGTCTTGCGGATCTCCTTGAGCATGCGCACGGCGGGCGACTCGAAGCGGAACTTAACAGAATCTGTCCCCAGGAACTTGCGGAAATCCTCGATCATGGCATCGGAGGCGCGGAAGGCGGAATCGACCTTGGCCTTCTTCTCGATGGCGGCGCGGCTCTTCACGGCCCAGCGGAAGAATACCGTCTTGCGCTCCAGCTCCTGCTGGTACGGGTTGAGGAGGCGACCCGCCACCCGCACGTCGGGAAGCACGCCGCCGGCGTCCCACACCTTGCGCCCCAACACCTTGGTGGTGAAGCTCTTGTGTCCGGTGGTGTCGAAGGCGGTATCGACCTTCTCAACCGGCTCGCCCAACTCCTCGTCCAGATCCGGATCGGGCGTCTTGGCCTCGGCCTTGGCCGAGTCGTGGTTCTTGAAGCGGATCGAATTTTCCTTCTTGTTGATGCAGCGACCGCTGGGCGTGTAGTAGAAGGCCGTGGTCAACTTGAGGATGTGGGTGTCGTCCATCGGGAAGATGGTCTGCACGGAGCCCTTGCCGTAGGTCTGGGTGCCCAGGATCACGCCCCGGTCCCAATCCTGCACGGCGCCCGAGACGATCTCGGCGGCCGAGGCCGAACCGCCGTTGACCAGCACCACCACCGGGGTGTTGGCGTCCACCAGCGGGGCGCGGGAACTGTTGAGTTCGGTGTTCTGGCCCGGCAGGCGGCCCTTGGTGCTCACCACGGTGTTGCCCTTGGGGAGGAACAGCTCGGAAACTTCCACTGCCTGGGTCAGGAGGCCGCCCGGATTGTAGCGCAGGTCCAGGATGATGCTCTTCATGCCCTGCTTCTTGAGCTCGGTCACGGCCTTCTCGAGGTCGTCGCCGGTGGTGCGGGAGAACTGCACCAGCTTGATGAAGCCCACGTTGCCCGGCAGCATGCCGTAGTAGGGGACCGACTCGATCTTGATGATCTCGCGGGTGATCTTGTAGGGCAGCGGATCGGTCAAACCTTCGCGCCAGACCTTGATGGTCACGTCGGTGCCGGGCTTGCCGCGCAGCTTGCCCACGGCAGAATCCACAGTCAAGCCGCGCGTGGACTTGCCGTCGATCTCCAGGATGCGGTCGCCCGCCTGGATGCCCATGCGGTAGGCCGGAGTGCCCACCAGCGGCGAGATCACCGTGAGGATCTTCTCGCGCACGCCGATGGTGATGCCCAGTCCGCCGAACTCGCCTTCGGTGTGGACCTTGAGCTCCTCGGTGGCCTTGTCATCGAAGTAAGCCGTGTGCGGGTCCAGGATGTCGGTCACGCCCTTGGTCGCAGCCTCCACCATCTGGTCCACGGGAATCTCTTCCACATAGGCTTCGTTCAACCGCGAAAGCACCCGGTAGATGCGCTCGAAGCTCTTGTAGAAGGATCCCGACGACGACTCCTTGGCAAGCGACGCGCTGAAAGCGACGAAGACGAGGATGGCAGCGACAGAGAAATAGGCTGTAGAGCGAGAGGGCAACCGCATCCGGGCAATATAATCGGTTCCACAGGCCCCGGAACCAGGAAACGAAAACGCCCGATCCCCGCAAAGGGGAACCGGGCGCGAAGCGTTCGGGCAAGCAGCGGTCAGTCGGTCACGGCAAAGCGGACCGAGCTAGTCAGGCCCTGCAGAAGCCAGGCACCCTTGGCAAGCGTCGGGAGGGCGGCTTTCCAGCCTTGGCCGGTGCGCACCCAGTTCAAGAGCGCCACGCGGCGGCCGTCCATGGATGTGACCTGGTTCAGAGCAGGGAGGGTGGCTTGGTTCGAGACGAGTTGTCCGTGTTCCCAGCGGACATTCGCACGAAGGACAGCATTGCGGCCTGCGACACCTGCTGCCGTGGCGGTGTCACCCCACACCAGGAGCTTCACGTTGTCGATGAAGATCTTGCCGGTGTCAGGGCCCAGGTTGAAGCAGATGCGAGCCGTGGAATCCGTGACAGCAGGCACGAAGCTGGTAAAGAAGGTCTGAGACGTCGCCTTCAAGCCAGCTGCCGCCGTGGCATATCCCGTCCATGGATCCACGCTCATCCCCACGGTGCCGTCGATGGCGCGCGGCGAGGATGCCCAGGCGTCAAACTGCAGCACATGCGTCAGCCCTTTCTTGAGAACCACCGGCGTCTGGATCAGTTGGATGCCCCAGGCGTCGCTGCCGGCAGCCGTGGTGGTGACCAAGGCACGGGAGGTGTCGATGGAAAGGGTCGACTTGCCTTGGCTGGCATTGAGCTTCCATCCAGTCTTGCTCGCGAACCCGCCATTGACGACCCGATCCTTGCCGCCCACCGGAGGTTCCCCAAGCGCCAGGTTGGACACGTCGTTGGACAGGAGCGGATCGGTGAGACCCGCATTCCAGGTCGCGGAACCTTCGTCGTACACGCCAAAGCCCTCCTTGAATTCCCACCAAGCCCACGAGAAGCTGTAGGACTCGAACAGGCGGGCGCAGTAGCCGGCCCAGCGACCGCGCGAGGCCGAATCGGCCATGCTGTAAGCCCCGAACTCGCCCACGAACACGGGGATGTCGCCATTGGCCTTGGAGTAGTCGGCAATGGCCTCCATGGCCTGTTTCACGGCCAGCTTCTCGTAGTAGGTTCCCTCCCACAGCACGCCCAGCGGAGGCTCCGGAGTGACCCAATTGGCCCCCTGGTGCGTGAAGGAAAACGGCTCATAGTAGTGGATGGTCAGGATCAGGTTGGTGTCGCCAGCCGGAAGCTTCAGGCCCGAAAGGCCCGAGAGGCCGCCCCAGTTGGCCGTACCGATCACCACTGGACGCGTCGGATTGGACTTGCGGATCACCTTGAGCGTGGTGTCCAGCAGGCTGTTCCAGGCCTCGATGGTCACCTGCGTATTGGGCTCGTTGAGGATCTCGAAGGCCACGCTGTCGGGCAGATCCTTGTAACGCTCGGCGATCTGCTGCCACAACGCGATGAAGCGCGGCGTCTCGTGTTCGAGGTTCTGGAACAGGCTGTCGTGGTGGTGGTCGTTGATCAGGACCATCAGGTGGTTCTGGCGCGACCAGGAAATGGCCGAGTCCACGCGGGCAAAGAAGCGCGAATCCACGGTGTACGGCGCCGTGCGCGCGACGCGGTCGAACTTGGCGGTCCCGACCCCCACACCGTCCCAGCGGATGGGGATGCGCACGTTGGTGAAGCCCTTGGAGGCGATCAGGGAAAGATCCTGCTGATTGAGCACGACGGTCCAGGCCCCTTCGGAAGGAGCCTCCAGCATGTTGCCCAGGTTCACGCCCCGGCCTTGGGCCTTGACGAAGGTGCGAGCCCCGGCCTGGGCTTGACCGCAAAGGAAGGTGCCTGCAATGAGAAGAGTGGAAAGAAGTGAATTTCTCATCGACGTTATTGTCGCATTTCTTCCCCGACAAGTTCAACGCAATGCGCCGCCTTCCAGTCAATCTAATCGTGGCTTTACCCTATTCATAGATGCATGTCCTCCACTTTCGTGCTATGATGTCATCATGGAACGAGCCCGTCACGGGTCAGCCCCACTGACCTCTTTTCTCTTGGTTGCCAGTCTTGGACTTGTGATCTGGCAGCACACCGGCATGGTCCGCACGCTGCGCATCGACCCCAACGCCCCCCAATGGGCCTTGCAAGCATCAGGGGAAGACGACAGCACCAGCCGCTCCAAAGTCCGGCTGATCCATACCGACAGCTCCGTGATCATGGATTACAATATCCAACCCGGCAGCCCGTTCCCTTTTTGCAGGATGAGCCTGCGTCTTGCACCTGTCATGAACTGCGGCAGGGACCTGTCCTGGGCTCAAGAGATCGAAGTGGCATCACACTTCCAAGGCGCCGGAAACGGCTCGTTCCGTATCTTCTTCAAGAACTTCAACCCTGCCTACTCCGACACCAGCCACCCCATCTCACTCAAGTTCAACGAGATCGAATACAAGCCACAGAGGGAAGGGGCCAGAGCCCATTTTTTCACTCAGGACTTACGCGTCGCCTCCTGGTGGATCGGCAACCAGAACATCCCGACCCATCTCGCTCGTGTCGAGATGAGCAACGTCTCCAGCCTGGAACTCCACACCGGCACCCGAATCCAATTCGGGCCGGGTCGCTTCGAGCTTGTGTGGATCGAATTGCGAGGCAAGTGGATCACCAAGCAATGGCTCTATGGGGCCCTGCTCCTGGCGTGGTTTGCCTTCTTGACCATCCAAACCCTCCACCTGCTATGGAAGGAGCGCCGCCATTGTCATCGGCTCGAGGAGCAGAATTCACTCCTCCAGACCCATTCCCATACCGATCCCCTCACCGGCGCCCTGAACCGCAGAGGGGCACGTGACATTTTGCAATGCGCCTACGAGCACTCCTTGCAAGCCAAACCTTGCGGCGTGGTGATGATGGATATCGACCACTTCAAGCACGTCAACGACCAATGGGGCCACGCTGTCGGCGACCAAGTGTTAGCTCGCACCATCCAGGAAACCAAGCCATTCCTGCCGGAAGATTCCGCTATCGTCCGCTGGGGTGGCGAGGAATTCCTCCTACTGCTCCGCGACTGCGACCTGGAACGATCCCAAGGGATCTGCCTCGCCATCCTGATGCACTTGCGCACTGTCGTCCACCCTACGGCCGGCATCGTACACTGCTCCATGGGCATCGCGGTCATGAACGGCAACGAAATCTCCAAGGTCATCGAACAGGCCGACCAAGCTCTCTACCAAGCCAAGCGCCAAGGTCGCAACCAAGTCCGGACCTTCGGCCAGGATTCGTGATGAGCAAGTCGCCCAGGATCCTTTAGGAACTTTGGGCAACCTGCTGACGCTCACCTCGTCAGCGTCAGCAAACCCATCTTGTAGGGCTTAAGGTCGTAGGCACCCGTGAAGGATGGATCGTACCCCTGGTAGATCATCTGCAGGTTGCACGGGTCGATGGTGCGAGTCTCGTCGTGGCTGCGGACCAGGTCGCCATGGCTGATGTCGTTGGTCCAGGCGCTGGTGAAGGTCACGTTTTTCTTGCCGGCAAAGGGCGTGGTCTCGTTGTTCGCCCCCACAAGCGAACTCCAGGTGCCTCCCAGGTTCGTGGCCGTGAAGGCCCGGAAGTAGCGGCCACCGCCGCCCATGCACTCCACGATCATGAGGTAGGTGCCGGTTCCTTTGACGGTGTAGACTTCCACGGCCTCGAACAGGTTGGCCTGGGTGTCCTGCAAGATGGACTTCGAGCCGCTGAAGACGCCCGGGAAGCTGCCGATCGCCATGGCGGCCCGATAGATGTGCCCGTTGTCGCCGGCATAGAAGAGGTAGCAGTTGGTGGCATCGCAGATGGGGACCTGGTCGATGGGACCGTAGGCCGCGCCGTCCGCCTTCGCGATGTCCTCGGTGAGGAGCGCACCGCCGCCGCCCCAGCCGTTGGCCTTGGTGGGATCGGAGGAGGTCATGTAGTTGAACTTCGCCGAACCCCACTGGTAGGAGAGGATCCATTGCTTCTTGGGCGTGAAGTACATGAGCTCGGGCGCCACGACGGAGGTGTTCATCTTGGTCTGCACGGCCTTGGCGGCATCGCTCCAGTTGGTGAATGCCGCCATTCCCATCGATCCGTAGTTGGAGGCATCGTGGGTCGAGGCGTAGATGATGTGCTGGCCGTTGTAGACGACTCCGGAGAAGTCCTTGATCGCCACCCAGTTGTTGCCGACAGCCGATGCGATGGCACCGCCGTTGTCCTTCCACTTGAAGGTCGTGGGGAGCGCGCAGGTGGTGACCGGCGACATCGTCGCGACAATATCCGTCTGCGAGGCGGCCGTCATCGCATAGGTGGTGTCGTTGTAGCCCGTCTTCTTGAGGACCAGGACCGGATTGGCGGCTTCGGCCCGTGCCGCGACCAGATTCACGCCATTGGCCCCGGACGTGGCCGCTTGGTAACTCACGCCATCGGGATGGTGAATGCGCAAGAAGACGGCCCCGTAATGGAGGCTGTTGGGAAGCGACACCTTCGCCGCTCCCTGACGGACCTGCGCTTGGAACTGCCACAGAGAACGCCCGGAACCATCGACCAGGGACAGGTCGAGCGCACCGTCTTTGGGGCTGCGGATCACCAGATCATGCCCGACCACCCGCACGCTGAAGGCCTGCAGCATTGCCGTGGCACCGATCCCGGTGGTGATCCCGATGCTGAAATGCCCGCTGGCATCGGTCGTCGCCGCCAGACTGGAACTCGAATCCTTGACCGTGACCACGACCCCGGCCAGCGCCGTTCCGGACGTGTTCTTGACGGTGCCTGCGGCCTGCCAAGCCTGTGCGATCCCGGACAGGGCCACACCCAACAGCACGGTGGCAAACAGGGACCGGGAATAGATCGGGTTTTCCATTGTGCGCATCATGACATTGGACTCCAGGTGTTTGCCGATCCTAGGCAAGCAACGAGCCTGCCCAAAAACGGAGCGTACTGAAGGGAGATTACAGGAAGCAATGCGAAAAAACCGGCAATTCTCCTTTATTCTTTTGTGAAAACGACAAAACAAGATCCTGGATCCGAATCCGGCCCCGGACGGCGAGGAGTGCCTCGTCACGGCGCTTTTTCTCGCATCCAAGCGTTGGGGCAACGGCACGGGAATCTTTCAGTACCAGGACCAAGTCGACTCGCTGCTGACCGCCATGCTCTCTCCGCACGGCAGCCTCTCGCCACTGGTCAACACGAGCGGCGCCTTCCTGGCCCGGGCCACCCATCCCACCACCGGCCTGGCCCCCGAGTACGCGGCCTACTTGGAGGGACGCCACGAGCACGGCACCTGGATCGTCCGCGGACGCAATGGGGAAGGAAGCGTTCCTTTCCAAGGCTCGAGGCCACCCGCCTCGGCCGGCTCCCGTTTCACCGATGCATGCTTTCGTGTTCTATGAGATTTGCCCAAGACATCCCAAGGAACCGGGATAGATTGTCAGCATGAGACACCTCATCCTTGTACCCTGCATTTTCCTAAGCGCATGCATCCTCGACAACGAGACATCGGCAGGCCTCGCCACAGCATCCCGCGATTCCACGGCCGTGCCTATCGCTCCGACCATTGCCGATTCCACGGCAACGGCCTTGGCATTTTCCCTGCCCCCAGGAGAATACGATGCCGCCATTTCCGTGGGACTTGTCGACACCACAGGATTGGAGATCCATTTCACACGGGACGGGAGCGTCCCCACCCAGGAGTCGCCACGCTGGACGGCGCCTGTGGCCGTCGACAGCGCCGCATACCTGCACATCAAGGCCTGGAAGCGCAAGGATGGAGAGGTTCTGGACTCCTTGATCGGCTCCTTCCTCGTAGCATCCCGCGTCTTCGGACACGTGACTGACCTGCGGGATGGGCACATCTACCGGACCGTCCGCATCGGGACACACACATGGCTGGCAGAGAATCTCGACTACCGTCCCGAATACGGGGACAGACTCGATACGGTCGGCGGGGCGGAAATCAGCCCATTCAACCTCATCGCCAGGAAGCAGCCGCCGTCCCTCGCCTTCGACATCCTCAACCCCAAGGCCGGCCGTGCATATTCGTCCAGGATCGTGGATTCCGCATGCATGCAGGGTTGGAGACTTCCCGATTCCAGCGATTGGCAGGAGCTGCTCAGATTGGGCGGCAACGACATCCGCTCGTTCATCTCCCGCGAAGGGTGGCTTGTCGGGTCGCAGGGATTGGACCGCTTCGGCTTTGCGGCACAGCCGCTCGGCATGATCGGCGCCGTAAGGTCGACCCTGTGCTGCGCAAACGACATGGCAAGCGGCAAGGGGAGGATCGCAGCTTTCTGGAGCGCGACACCGTCGGCGAGCTACGTCGTCTTCGACGGAGCTCGCTCCGCAGCGACAATTTCCGGCACCTCGCCCGCGCGCATGGAGGATGGAATGGCCATCCGCTGCATCAAGGAGTGATCCGACGGCTCATCAGCCTGCGCCCGACAGTTCCACCGCGAACGCGAAACCTCCTTCGACCGCATCCACCCTCACCGTCCCGCCCTCCGGCACCGCGCCCTGCAAGAGGAGCCGCGCGATGGGCGTCTCGAGCTCCCGCACCACGGCGCGTTTCAAGGGACGCGCCCCGTAGGCCGGATCCCAACCCAGCTCCCCGAGCCGGTCCAAGGCCGCCTCCGAGAGGACCAGGGAAACCTTCTGTTCGGTCAGCCGCAGCCGCAGGCGCTCCACCTGGCGCGAGGCGATGGCGCGGATCTGCTCCTTGCCCAGTCCCGAGAACTCCAGCACCTCGTCCAAGCGATTGAGGAACTCGGGCCGGAAGTGGTTTCCCAATTCGGCCTTGGGGAGGTTCGAGGTCATCAGCACCAGCACGTTGCGGAAGTCCACCGTGCGCCCCTGCCCGTCGGTGAGGCGTCCGTCGTCCAAAAGCTGCAGCAGCACATGGAACACGTCGGGGTGGGCCTTCTCGACCTCGTCGAACAAAAGGACCGCATAAGGGCGACGCCGGACAGATTCCGTCAATTGCCCGCCCTCCTCGAAGCCCACGTATCCGGGAGGGGCGCCCAGCAGGCGGCTCACCGCGTGCTTCTCCATGTACTCGCTCATGTCGATGCGCACCATGGCCGCTTCGCTGTCGAACATCGCCTCGGCCAGTGCCTTCGCGAGTTCGGTCTTGCCCACGCCTGTGGGGCCCAGGAAGAGGAACGAGGCGATCGGCTTGTTCGGATCGGAAAGCCCGGCGCGAGCGCGCTGCACAGCTTCGGCTACGGCCTTCACCGCACATTCCTGCCCCACCACCCGTTCGTGCAGGTGTTCTTCCAGATGCAGGAGTTTCTCCTTCTCGCCGGTCAAAAGGCGCGAGACGGGGATGCCCGTCCACTTGGCCACGATCCCCGCGATGTCGTCCTGGGTCACTTCCTCGCGCAGGAGCGTGCCCTCGCCGTGGCTTGCTTCCAGCTCGGCCTGGGCCTTTTCCTGCTCCTTGCGCAGTTCCCCGAGCCGTCCATAGCGCAGCTCCGAGGCCTTGGCCAGGTCCTGGGCCCGCTCGGCCGCCTCGGCCTGCCGCTCCGTCTCGCCGATGCGCGTTTTGATCTCCTGGAGCTTCCCGATCCGGGCCTTCTCCTTGGCCCACTGTTCCTCCAATTTGACAGATTCCGTCTTCACGTCCGCCAGCTCCGCCTCCAGCGACACGAGCCGTTCCTTGGAGGCCTTGTCCTTCTCCTTCTTCAGCGAGAGACGTTCCATCTCCAGTTGCAAGAGGCGGCGTCCCAGCTCGTCGAGCTTCTCGGGCTTTGACGTGATCTGCATCTTCAGTCGGGCAGCAGCTTCATCGACCAGGTCGATGGCCTTGTCCGGCAGGAAGCGATCAGCCACATAGCGGCTGGAAAGCGTTGCCGCCGCGACCAGGGCGGCATCGGTGATGCGCACGCCGTGGTGCAGCTCGTAGCGGCTGCGCAGGCCGCGCAGGATCGAGACGGTGGCGGCGAGGTCCGGCTCGCCCACGTACACCTGCTGGAAGCGCCGTTCCAAGGCGGCGTCCTTCTCCAAGTGCTTACGGTACTCGTCCAGGGTCGTTGCGCCGATGCAGCGCAGCTCTCCCCGCGCGAGCATGGGCTTGAGGAGGTTGCCCGCGTCCATCGCCCCTTCCATGCCACCGGCCCCGACTACGGTGTGGATCTCGTCGATGAAGAGCACGACCATCCCGGCCGCCTCGGTCACTTCATTCAGCACCGCCTTGAGCCGCTCCTCGAACTCGCCGCGGTACTTGGCCCCGGCGATCAGGGCGCCCATGTCCAGGCTCACCAGACGGCGGTCCTTGAGCGACTCGGGCACGTCGCCGGCCACGATGCGTTGCGCGAGCCCCTCGGCGATGGCGGTCTTGCCGACGCCCGGTTCGCCGATCAGCACCGGATTGTTCTTGGTGCGGCGCGAGAGGATCTGCACGGTGCGGCGGATCTCCTCGTCCCGCCCGATCACCGGATCGAGCTTGCCGACCTTGGCCTGGGCCGTAAGATCCCGTCCGAAGCGCTCCAGCGCGCGCTTCGGTTCTTCCGGATTGCGAATGTCGATACCCATTGCGGTGTTCTCCTTCGCCAGCACAAAGGTCAAGCCCCGTGCCAACCCCGTCAGGTACCAACCTAGCCCTTCCCGCCCGCGATCGCGTCCCCGCGACGTTTCAGCTTGAAACAGACGTGTCGTGTTTTGGGCGCCTCCCGCCCCGCTGCGCGCGGCGGGACCGGGCTGCCTGCCAAGCCTCCTCGCCCCTTTGTCCGTACGGGACGGGCCTGCGGGGTCTTGGGCCTATCGGCCGGCATCCCTGGCGCATAGACAATTCACACCCAGGTTGAATGAACGTATTCTAGAGCATCAGGGAGAAAGCACCAATACGGCACTGGAGCTGCCGCCATCCCACTGGGCACGCGCCATCACCAACCCGTGCAGATTCTCCGGAATGGTCCATCTCAATCCATCCTTGCCCTTGGACGCCGCATCCGCACTCCAGAGCATTCGTCCTGCGGCATCTTGCAACACCAACTGCGCTTCAGAGACAGCAACCGAGGGCAGTGCAAGAAAACGTCCCTGCCGAAGCCGTAGCCCAGGCCTACTGGATCGGTCATGTCCCGATTCAGTAAACCCCACTGAGTTCGCCCCAAGCTCCTGATGATCCAAGGCCGCAACCGTGAGCAATGCCGCCATGGTGTAGCCGGTACACCATTCACCGCACATCCATCCTTGGGAGGCCATGTCGTGCCCCACCGCACAGTTGTCGGTGGGAAGCAGCGGCTCCTTGCCATCAGGTGAGGACAGCAGAATCCCCGGATAGACGGCCCCAGCCGAGCTTGCCGTGTCGTCACCCATCCACTCGCCCCTCCACCAGTCGGCACCGACGCCGCGGATGTAACTCTTGCCCATCGGATTGCGTCCCGTGAGGGCATGGAACTGCTCTTGTGCGTAGTGAAGCAGGACCGTGTCGCCCAGGAGCGTTCCCGCCAGCGCCAGCGGCCCAGACAATCCTGCCAGTGTGCCGTTACCTCCGAACCAGGAAACCCAGGCTTGGGCAGGAATGGTTCCGTAAACTGTCTGGTTTGTGCGGTACCAGCGACGCGAGAAGCCCACGATTGAATCGATCCTGGCACGAGCTGCCGGTGAGCTTTCGGGGCGATAGAAGCCCAGGACTGGAAACAGCGTGCTAGTGCCCACATTGCGCATGGCAAACCAGCCCTTTTGGTTCAAAGGCAAATCGATCTTCCAGTAGGGCTGCCAGCTCTCAGAGTTGTCGATGCCGCTTGCCAAGATCCAGGATTCCAGGGAGTCGCGATACACTGTTTCTCCCGTGGCCTTCCAAAGCTCAAGCGCCGCCGCAAGGAATACATCGCTGCCCACCAAGCGAAATTCCTCCAAGGCAGGCAGAGCCTGCGGATGGGTCAAGGCCCAGGTCCAGCCTCGGCGCGCCGCCGCCAGACAGGAATCGGAAAAAGGACCATCGATGGCGGCGAAGGTGCGCGCACCGTTTGCCAAGGTCGCTGCGGCCAACGCCGTCAGGTTCGTGGAGGAATCCATTCCCACCGAGCGCGGCCGCGGATCGGCGGCACTCTGCGGAGGCGTGACCGAAGCGGCAAACGAGCCGGTCGGATTCTGCATCAAAAGAGCAAAGCGTAATCCCCAGCGCGCCTCGTCCAACACCAAGGGGCGGGTCGGATCGGGTGATTGCTTCCGCAAGCGCACCGAGTCGATTCCCCAGCTCCACAAAAGCTGCAAGGTGTAGGCGGCGTGACCGATGTACTGGTCCTCGGAATGGGCATCCTGCCAACCGTAACCCGCCGCATGGGTTCCCGGCAGATCGATTTTCTCCACGGAAAGGAACGTGGGAAGGTGATCCGTGCCAGGATACTCCTGGGGGGTCATGCGCTGGCGGGCCAGGAAGCGCTCAAACCAAGGCCGCGTATCGACATCACCCCACACCTTCGGAGATATTCGGAAGGGCTGGCTCTGCCAGGTTCCGCTTGTCAGTCGGAATGTGCCCGTGTCCCGCACCGAGGAAAAATCGAGGGTCCAGATCTTCCGATCCCAGAGCGTGTCGCGATAACTCAGTCGCCCCCGATAGGCCGTCTTCCCCATCGAGCCTTCCAAGGAGAAGCTGTCCGAGGATGGGGTCGTGCCGATCCCAAGCAAGAGAAACCCTTGTTTGGGATCATCCGGCGCGAAGCCGACCTGCCCCGTGACAATTCCTGTCATACGCCGGGAAGGCTGCTCTTGAACAGGAAGCATACCGCCATGGGTATTCAAGGCAAGTAACGCAAAGGCGAGGATGGTTCCGGAAATGGAGGTTCGATTCATGTTTCGAGGATATTGCACAAACCCTTCCGGTACCGGTTGTTGCTCACGCAACTGCTGCAAGCCGTTTCAGCGAAGCATTTGTCCAGTCAGCACCCCGAATCCCCTTTACGGCAGGACCTGCACCAGCCCACGTCGCGAAGCTACGTCCATGGAACGGATCACATAGAGGCCCTGGGGCAGCGAGGAAAGGCTGCCGCCCCCACCACAGAGCGTCACCTTGGCCATTGCCTTCCCCCGCAGATCCACCAGTTCCACCATTCCATCATCCATGCCCTGCACCTGCAATCGACCGTTCTGGGCGATCGCATTGAATCCCGCATCGCCGCGCACCTTCGCACCGACCGAGGTGGTCGCAAGGCCATTCACGATGCCCTGACGGAAGCTGTAGTAGGCCCCTTTGGCGTTGTAGGATTCGTCGAAGAGCAGGGCGCTCTGGCCCTTGCGCCAATAAAGATTGGTGTTGTCGGCCACGCCCCAAAGACAGATCCAGTTCACGCCGCCTGCGGCCGCCGCCTTGGAGAAGGCATAGAGCTGCTGCGCCTGGGTGGTATCGTTGCTTGCCGTACGATGGGCCGAGGTGGCCGCCGCGATCGGATCCGCATCGCCGTAGTCGACTTCCGTGACGTAGACCTCCAGGCCGAGCTTGCGATATTCCTGCACCGCCTGCTGGAACTTGGTCCAGTCGTAAGTGAGGTCGGTGCGGAAATGTCCTTGGAAGCCCACAGCATCGATGGGAGTCCCCGAATTGATCAGGTGCTTCACCAACTGATAGAAAGCACGCGACTTCTTCGAACCGTCCCAGAACTCGATGCCGTAGTCGCGCAGTTCGAGCTTGGCCGAACTCAGTTTCCTGGCCATCTCGAAGGCCCGACGAATGTAGACCGGATGCTGGCTGTAGACCTTGGCTGTGCTGGTCAAGCCCGACTTGTCCGCTTCCCAACCCATCTTCTGCCAGGGACTGGTGTTGGCCGTGGAGGAGGAGTCCCAGTAGCTCCCGTTCCACATGAAGGCCTCGTTGATCACGTTCCAGTAGTCGACCTTGGCGGCGTTCCCATTACTGGTCATCGCGTAGGTGATCCAATGATTCAGGAGCGTATCGAGTTGCGGCACCGTCCAGGTTCCGCCGTTGAGCCACGCGGGAAAGTAGGTGGGCGATCCGGCCAGCAAGTGCACCGCCGACTTCTTTCCGTTGTCCTTTGCCCAGTTGATCACCTGGTTAGCGCCAGACATGTCGAAGGTGACCGAACTCATTCCCGATCCTCCCCAGGCTCCCCAGGCAGGGTATGCGGTGGTCTGGACCAGCCCGAATTCCCGCGCCATCACCGTCTTGACCTTGGCGGCATCAATCCAACTGAAGAGCCCCTCCTTGTCACTCGAACCGACCTCGGCGGTCGCCCCGATCAGAAGACCGTTGTCGTTGAGCCGCTTGCCGTCAGGCAAGGTCTGCGCAAAGAGGTTCCCCGCCAAGACGAAAGGCAGGAGCAGAAAAGATGTTCGGTTTTTCATGTAGCGAAGCTACGGAGCATCCCTGCATTCTTCTGCAAGAATCTTTTCATCTCAAATTACTTTGTATCATCTGTATCATTTCAAGATATGGAACTTCTGGCCCAGGAACTGTTGCGGCATCGCGGCCCCGAAGGCTCTCCCTTGCCGCCCGTCCGAACTCTGGCCCAACAGTTCGACCGTTCCCCCCAGACCGTCCAGAAGGCCTTGCGCCTGCTGAAAGCCCAAGGCGAGGTCCACAGCATCCCACGCAAGGGCAGCTACTGGGGTGCGGCACCCAAGACTCTCGCCTTCCCGACGGCACACCCAATCGACCCGGTGACCAAGGCACGCGAACGGCTACTTTCGGATCTGCGCTGCGGCGCCTACCACCCCCACCGCGAGCTGCCACCTCAGGCATCCTTGGCGCAGATCTACGGGGTCTCCCCGAGGCGCATCGGACAACTTCTGGACGGCTTTGTCGAAACGGGCATACTGGAACGGCGCGGGCGCTTCCATGCCCTGGCCCAGCCCGCGATCCCGCAAAGCCACGGCACAATCCTCTTGGTGAGCCGCTGCGATGCCCACGGCAAACTCCTCTTCGACACCGAGCGCGAGACCGACGTCATGAAGTCAGTCCACCGCGAAGGACGGGAACAAAACCTGCACATCGTGGTCGCTGGTTGGCACGAGGATGGCGCTGGCGGTCGGTTCCTCGACCAGCAAGGTCAGGAGCTCCACCTTGACCAATTGCCGGGAGTCCTCTTCGGCAGCATCGTCTCCACTTGGCTGGTGCAGGAGCCGATGCGCCTGCTCGAACACCTGTGGCATCTGCACCGTCCCATCTCGGTCTGGTGGGAACACCCCAAGGACAGCTTCCCCGCCCCGAACCCGCACCGGCCTTCCACCGTGGGCTTCAACCTATCCTTCGGCCCAGCCCCCGGCGTCACCGTGGGTCGTCACCTGCGCGCCCTGGGCCATCGCGACATCGCCTTCCTCTCGCCTTTCCACGCCAGCGAATGGTCCCAGCTGCGCCTGGCCGGACTTCTCGAAGGGCTCACTGACGGTGCCGCCACGGTGGAAGCTTTCACCGATGCCCGCTTCGAAAGCGCGTGGCACTACCGTCAATCGGCGGGAAATGATCTTGTCGGCGAAGCCATGGTCCGGCAAGTCCTGCAGGACATGCTGGAAGAAACGCGAGCGCTGCACATTCCCTGCTGGGTAGCTGTGAACGACCACGTCGCCGGCATCCTGCTTGAGATGCTACGCAATCGCGGCTGGCCTCGGCCCTATCTCGTGTCCTTCGACAACAGTTCGCTGTGCGACGCCTTCCAGATCGACGCCTTCGAGTTCCACACCGAAGGCATGGTGCGCCAGATGATCTACCACCTGCTGCACCCAAGCGCTCATCTGTTTCGCCACGGGGGCCTGCACGAGATGGTTGGGCGCATGGCCCTGCGAAGCTGACACTGGTGTTGGCATTTTGGAGCCCCCCCCAGAGGGGTCGGGCTGCCTACCAAGCCTCGACTGCGTCGGGATCTTGGGCCTTTTGGCCGGCATCCCTGGCGCAAAGCGTTGGCATTCGTGCCAACGAAAGTCCTACAATTGACCGTATGCGGACGCGACCCGGAAACGATACTGTAGGCATGCATCTGGATCTATGGAACCATGTCGACTACCGCACCTTCCTCAAGGGTTGGTTCGAGTCGCAGAAAGAGGAGAAATCCTGGGTCTCCTACAGGTCCCTCGCCGCAAAGCTTGACATGGACGCCGGACAACTGGCCAAGATCCTCCACGGACAGCGCCACCTCTCTGCGGCGCTGCTGCCCAAGGTCATCACACTCCTGGAGCTGGAGGGCCAAGAGGCCGAAGGGTTCCGGCATCTGGTCCATTTCACCAAGGCTCGCACCGCCTCCGAGATCCGCACCCACTTCGAGGCCTTCCAGGCCCTGCGCCATTTCCAGCCCACCGTGGTCGCCACTCCCGCCACCGCCTTCTTTGCCGACTGGCGCCTGCCCGCCTTGCGCGCCCTGCTTTCCTTCCACAAGTGGGACGGCGACTGGGCCGCGCTTGGACACAGGGTCACCCCCGTGCTCACCGCCCGCCAAGCGCAGGAGGGCGTGGATCGTCTGGTGGAGCTGGGCTTTCTCAAGGCCGTGCGCAACGGCTGGGAGGTCGCCGATCCGTTCGTGACCACGGGCGATGCTTGGAAGGCCGAAAGCATCCGCGCCTTCCAGCTGCAGACATTGGATCTGGCCCAGCATTCCCTGGTGAACCATCCGAAGGAGATCCGCGACATCTCCACCCTGACCCTTTCCATCCCGCGCTCGGGGCTGCCCGCGCTCAAGGAGCAGATCGCGAAGTTCCGCGAGACGGTGCTCAAGATGGTCAAGGAGATGGACGAGCCGGACCTTGCCGTGCAGCTCAATCTCCAGCTCTTCCCGCTCTCGCTCCCGGAGGCCTCGCCATGATGGCCCGCCTCCTTGGATTGACAATTTCCGTTATATTCTTGATGGGGTGCTCCGAACGCGTGGCGGGCGGCACCACCGGAGTCGAGACCACCAACGGAATCCGCTTGATCGTGATCGACGGCGCCGGATCCCCGATCCCCAACGCCCAAGTGCGTGTCCGGCCTGTTCATTGGCTGGTTGGCGATCCCTTGACCGTCGATTCCAGCCGTACCGACGGCCCCACCGATGCCCAGGGGAACTACCTCTGCCGCATCCTCCCTCCAGGGCAATGGCGCATCGAGGTGCGCAAGCCCGGACTTGCCGCCCAGTTCGACGACTCCACCCGCGACGTCCCGCCCCCCCTTCCGCTGCGCCTGGCGCCCACCGCGACCCTGGAAGGCCAAGCAGCGCCCAATGAACTGGTACGCCTGCAAGGACTTTCCCGCGCCACCAGGGCCGATGCCAAAGGGATCTTCCGCTTCGACTCGTTGCCTTCCGGAAGCCTGTCGCTTGCCGGAAACGGAAGTTCAGCTTTCGCGTGGCTCTCCTCCGGCGAGACGGGCTGGGCCGGGCGCCTGCGCGCCGACTCCGCAACCAGCATTCTTTTCGAGGACTTCGAGGATCACGACGGCCAGATGCGCTACGGCCCCGTCGTGAGCGGCGGCTGGTGGTATGCCGCCGGCGCCGCCGGCGTGACGATCCTTCCCGAGGGCGTAACGCGCAGTTTCCCGACCGTCTTGGTGACGGATTCCGTCCATGGCGGCTTGGCACTCCACCTGCAAGCCACCAACGACTCCGCCACCGTACCTTGGTTCGAGACCGGCGTCGGAATCGGCGGAGCACCCACCTCCGACCTGTCCAAACTTTCCGCCATCTCCTTCCTGGCCCGTGGCACCGGCCGCACCTGCCTGCGCCTGACCTCCTCCGCCCTGACCGGAAACCAGTACATTTCCAACTGCTTCGATCTTCCGGCCAAATGGACAGAAATTGTCATTCCTCTGGATTCCCTCAAGACCTCGGGAACCGGCGCCGACACATCCACCCGCAAGGCCGCCCTCCGGTCGGTCAACGGCATGACCTGGGCCATGACCTTACCCGTGGATTTCTGGCTCGACGAGATCCGCTTCTACGGCCTAGCTCCCCGGCAGTTCTGGCCCACTTCACCTTACCTATAGCGCCACTCAGGAGTCCCGCATGAAACGCACGCTCTTTTTCGCAAGCCTGGCTTGCCTGGCCCTAGTCATGCCTGAACCGTCCGTGGCGGCGGCGCAGGACGGCTACACTTGGCGCAATGCCTTCTTGGGAGGCGGTGGATTTGTCGACGGCATCCTCTTCCACCCCAAGGTGAAGGACGTCGCCTATGCCCGCACCGACATGGGCGGGGCCTACCGCTGGAATGCAAGCACCCTGTCCTGGACTCCCATCACCGACATGTTCGGTGGTGCCGACTGGAACATGTTCGGCATCGAGAGCATCGGACTGGACCCGAACAACGGCGACCTCGTGTACCTCGCCGCCGGAACCTACCTCCAGACCTGGGCAGGCACCAGCTCCATCCTGCGCTCCTCCGACCGGGGGCAGAGCTGGAAGAAGGTGAACGTGCCGTTCCAGTTCGGCGGCAACGAGAACGGGCGTTCCATCGGCGAGCGCCTGGCCGTGGACCCCAACAAGGGGGCGATCCTGTTCGTCGGCACCCGTGCCAGTGGCCTCTGGAAGAGCGCCGACAGCGGCAAGAGCTGGAACCAGGTCCCGAATTTCCCGCTGACCACCACGGCAAACGGCGTAGGTCTTGGCTTCGTGGTCTTCGACCCGCGAACGGGATCCGCCGGCAATGCCACCCAGACCATCTATGTCGGAGTGGCCCAGGTCAACCCGAGCCTCTATCGCAGCACCGACGGCGGTGCCACCTGGAGCGCCATGCCCGGCGCACCCGCCGACATGATGCCGCACCACGCAGCGCTTGCCTCCGACGGCTCGATGTACTTCACCTACGCCGACAACCCCGGCCCCAACGGCATGACCAAGGGGAAGGTCTGGAAGCTTGCGACCGCCACCGGCACCTGGACCGACATCTCCCCGGCCACCAACACATGGTACGGCTTTGCGGGACTTGCCCTGGATGCCCAGAACCCCAAGACCCTGATGGTCACCACCAACGACATCTGGCCCAGCAACAACCAGTGGCGCTCCATCGATGGCGGTGCCACCTGGAAAGGGACCCTTGGCAACAGCTTGCACGACGCCTCGCTCACGCCGTTCCTGCGCTGGGGCGGACCGACGGACGATTCCAAGACGGGATCGGGAAACTGGGAAGGAGCGCTGGCCATGGATCCCTTCAACTCGGGTCGCGTGATGTACGGCACCGGAGCCGGGATCTGGGGAACCGACGTCATCACCAATCTGGACAAAGGCACCAAGGTGACCTGGACTCCGTACATCCGTGGCTTGGAAGAGACCGTCGTGATGGATCTGATCAGCCCACCGTCCGGCCCCGAGGTCATTTCCGCCTTGGGGGATGTGGGAGGTTTCGTGCACACCGACATCACCGTTTCGCCCACTGCGGGCATGCTGGATCCGTACTACATCACCCAGACCAGCCTTGATTTTGCCGAGCTTGCCCCGAAGACCATCGTTCGCGCCGGGCGCGGGTGCTCCGGAAGTCTGGGGAGTTGCGGCAGCATCTCAAGCGATGGCGGAACCACCTGGACCACCTTCGCCACGGCACCTGGTGCGGCGCGCGAGAACGGCATCGTCGCGGTGTCGGCGGACGGATCCACCATCGTGTGGTCACCGGAAAAGACCGCCGCCTACATGACCACCGACAAGGGCGCCACCTGGACGCTGTGCTCCGGACTTCCCGGAACCGATGTGGCCGTCGTATCCGATCGCGTGAACCCAACACGCTTCTATGCCGTGGCCAATGGCACCCTGTACGCAAGCACCGACGGCGCCAAGAGCTTCACCGCCAAGGCGACGGGCCTGATGTACTCCCGATTGCGAGCGGTCTTCGGACTCGAAGGCAACCTGTTCGTCTCGGGCAACAGCGGCCTCTTCCGATCCACCGACGGCGGCACAAGCTTTGCAAAGGTCGCCTCCGGCTCCCTCACCCAGCACGGCTTCGGGAAGGCGGCACCCGGCAAGAACCATCCCGCCATCTTCGTCTACGGCACCGTGGACGGCACCGCTGGTTTTTTCCGCTCCGACGACATCGGCGCAAGCTGGGTACGCGTGAACGACGACCAGCACCAATGGGGCGGCTGGCCTCCGTGCGTGGTTGGCGACCCCAAGGTCTACGGCCGTTTCTACACCGGAGGAGCCGGACGAGGCATCCTGGTGGGCGACAAAGCAAACGTCACTGCCATCGCGTCTGCAAGCAAACTCACCTCCCCCTGGACCCGCAGCGGGAACCGCTTGGAATCGTCCATCGGGCGCATCGATCTCTACGATCTTTCCGGGCGCCTGCGCATCTCTTCCACAGCTCACGGCAATCACGCGCAGATCGATCTGTCCGCACTGCCAAAGGGCATGTACCTGGCCCGCTGCCCGTCCGGAGCCACTCTCCAAGTGCCCGTCGCGCAATGATGCAAACGAACGTCACATTCGATCCAACACAGTCCTCAGCACCCGACAAATCGAAAAACCAAGGACACCACCCCATGAACAGAAAATGTCAAATCCTCCTGACGACGTTGCTGACCCTTGGTCTTGCGCATTCCGCCAACGCCGTGGAGCCGTACGTCTGGAAGAGCGTCGCCACCGGCGGCGGCGGGTTCGTGACAGGAGTCGTCTTCAGTGAAGCCGAACGCGATCTTGCCTACGCCCGCACCGATGTCGGTGGCGCCTATCGCTGGGATCCCGTTGCGAACCAATGGATCCAGCTCCTGAACTGGATCGGATACGGACAAGTGAGCCTGGCCGACGTGGAAAGCATCGCACCCGACCCCACCGACGCCGATCGCGTGTACATCGTCGGCGGCGAAGGCGACATCACCCGACTGATGCGTTCCACCGACCGCGGCGCGACGTTCCAGCTCATCGATCCGGGCTTCAAGGCCGCCGGAAACGGGGAAGGCCGCAGCAAGGGCGAACGCCTGGTGGTGGACCCGAACAGCCCCAACATCCTGTTCTACGGCACGCGCTCCCAAGGACTTTTCAAGAGCACCGACCGCGGCTCGACCTGGGCGAAGGTCGCGGCATTCCCCGTCGCCACCACCACCGACGGCGTGGGCATCACGGAAGTGATTTTTGACACCCGCAACGCGACTTCCGGCAAGCCGACGCCAACCTTGTACGCGCTGGTTTCGCAGAAGGGCAGCAGCCTGTACAAGAGCACCGATGCCGGAGCCACCTGGAACGTCGTGGCGGGAACTCCCGCCGCTCTCCAACCCATCGATGCGGGCCTCGACACCACCGGCATGCTGTACATCAGCTACGCCGATGCTCCCGGACCCAATGGGATCGGCGCCGGTGCGATGTGGAAGCTCAACACCAACAACGGTACCTGGACCAACCTCAATCCTCCCGCCGGTGCAGGAGGATTCGGAGGCGTCGGCGTGGACAAGAAACGTCCCGGAACGGTGATGGTCGCCACGGTCGATCGCTGGAATCCCGGCGACCAGGTCTACCGCAGCACCGATGGCGGCGCGACCTGGAAGAACGTGGGCGACAAAGTCAACCGCACCTCTCCCGACGCCCCCTACATCAGCGCCGGTGGCAAGCCCGGCGCAGGGAACTGGATCTTCAATCTGCGCATCGATCCGTTCGACTCCGACCACGTCATGTACGTGATGGGCGCCGGATTGTGGTCCACCCGCAACGCCACCAAGACAGAGGCCAACCAGACCACGGACTGGACATATCTTATCAAAGGGATCGAGGAAGGCGGCGCCTACGAGATGGTCAGCCCCGCGACCGGCGCCACGCTCCTGAGCGTCTTCGGTGACGTGGGAGGCTTTCGCAACGCCGATCTTGCCATTCCCTCGCCCAACGGCAACTTCCAGTGGGGAACCGGCAACGGCATCGACTTCGCGCAATCCAATCCCAACAAGGTCGTGCGCACCCACATGGGCGGCACCAACGGCGCGACCTCCAAGGACAACGGCGTGACCTGGACCGCGTTCCCGGTGAGTGCTCCCAGCCGCGGCAACTACGACGACCACATCGCCATCTCGCCCAACGGAACCAACATCCTCTGGGCCTCGTACGTCTACCAGCAGACAACTCCACCGTACTATTCCAAGAACGACGGCGCGAGCTGGACCATGTCCAACGTCCCGAACCTGGGAACGGCCAAGTACTCGCTACGCTCTGATCGGGTGAACAGCGACAAGTTCTACCTGTACAACACCACCGACGGCTACATGTACGTCTCGACCGACGGCGGCGCGAACTTCACCCAGAGCGGCATGATCCAGAAATGGGGCGGGCGCGTCGCGGTGAACCCGTGGGTGGAAGGCGAAGTGTGGGTCCCCGTCTACGACGGCCTCTACTACTCAACGAATTCCGGCAAGGCCTTCACGAAGCTCTCCACTTTCCAGAACGTGGTCTCCGTCACCTTGGGCAAGGCCGCGCCGGGAAGTCCGTACGCGACAATTTTTGTCCAGGCCTCGATGAACGGGACCTGGGCCTACTACCGATCCACCGACCACGGCACCACCTGGGTGCGGATCAACGACGTCGCCCACCAGTACGGCTATGCAGGAAGTTCGTTCATCGTCGCCGACCAGGGCACCTACGGACGGATGTACATCAGCACCCACTGCATGGGAATCGCCTACGGAGAAATCACGACACCGACAGGAATTGTCAATTACCCGCATCAACAGATCACGGCAAATTCCGCATTTCCCGTGCGCGTCACGCCGTCGAAAGGATTCCACGACATCGAGATCGAAAGCCAGAATCCCCAATCGGTCAAGATCTCCATCCTGGATATCCAGGGGCGCACGGCCACCACACCCGTCGCGAGCCGCACAGCAACGGGCTCCCTCCATGCGCGCTGGACGCACGGGAACGCAAGACCCGGCGCCTACATCCTGCATGTCGAGAGCGATCACCAGGCGCGGAATCTGCTCTTGAACCTGCTCGAGCCATAGTCCGCCGCCAATCCGGATGGATGACAGTTTCTGTCATCCACCGATTCCGATCCGACAAGCCGATCAGTGCCCAGGAGGACTGGTCGGCTCCCCCTTCGGCAGCGCCGTGATCGAGATCACGAGCGCGACGACTCCGCAGACGGCGATCGTTCCCGTAAGAGGGACCGCCGTTCCATCGTTCAAGCTTCCCACGATGCCGCTTGCA
>Ga0302287_10000057_pt1 | contig 91842 bp, 77 predicted proteins | sample III_Fen_E2_4_FD_200452 | JGI IMG/M metagenome (GOLD analysis project Ga0302287, IMG submission 200452) | Peat permafrost microbial communities from Stordalen Mire near Abisko, Sweden - III_Fen_E2_4 | ecosystem: Environmental > Terrestrial > Soil > Wetlands > Permafrost | place: Sweden: Abisko... | reverse complement strand
TGGGATGCGCAAAGACTTCCGGAAAGTCCACCACGATGCGTCCGGTGCTGTCTTCGATCCGCTGCAGCTTGGAGGCTTCCAGATACCCTTCGGGGCGGGGGCCGCCGCAACGCTTGAGCAGGGACGACAACTTCTCGTCTGGTGCCTGCAGGGCGTACTTGCCGGGATGGACCGCATAGCCGCGAACCGTCACAGTCTCCATGCGGCGGTACTGGGGATTGTAGGGCACGGCCACATGGCCGAAGGCCGACAAACGACGATCCGCTGCCGAAGCCGATAGGCTCGAATCCAGATCCAGCACCTCCACCCGCACCGAATCGCAATCCTCGCGCAGGTTTTCCAGCCGCACCTTGCCGAACTCCGCCCAGCGCAGGAAGCCGCCGGCCATCAGGATCAGATCCTTGACCGCCATGCCGTTGCGGTACACGAAGCGACCCGGCTTGCGGACCGCGCCGGAAATCGTCACGCTGTCCTGGAAGAGCATCTTGCCGCGATGGAAGACCGTGATGGTGTCCAGGGCCTGGAGCTGAAGATCAGCGGACGAATCCACCGCCACACGCCACTCGCTGCGCGACCCCAAGGAATCCACCCGCTCCACCAAGGCACGCCCCAGGTAGGCTTCGCGGCCGGGGCCTCCGGCCATCGCCAAGGCGTTGCCCGCCGTCAGCCCTTCGCTCCAAGGAAAGTCGCCAGGGAAACGCACTTCGCCCCGGACATGCACCGTCCGGCGGCTGGGATCGCGGCCCGGTTGGACACAGAACTCATCCCCATCCTGGAGAGCGGCCTTTTCCGATCCCTTGAGCAGCGCCTGCGGACTGGGCAGCGTGAGCGCGTCGCGGCGACCGTTCTCGAAGGTGCGCATCAGCAAGGTCTTGGTGCGCGCCGCAGTGTTGTTGATACCTCCACAATACTCAAGCAGATCGCGGGCATCCTCGCCGGGAACCAGTTCGTAGTAGCCAGGATTGCCCACGTCGCCGCGTGCCCGCACCATTGCCCCCTTGTGAGGCACCCGAACCACGTCACCATCATGCAGCACATCCGAAACCGGTCGCTTGCCCTTGAAGAAATAATCGTACAAGTCCACCCGCAGCACGGTTCCCCCGCGATGGATCTGAACCACGCGTTCGGTGCCGGCTTCGGTGGGGCCCTTGGCCTGATAGAGCGCAGCCAGTACGGACGTGTTGCCCGAAAGCAGATAGCCGCCCGGCCGCACCACGTCTCCCACCACGAACACCCGGATGCGCTTGAGCTTGCCCAAGGTCAGATCCATGTGCGCTTGGCCATTGTTGAGGCCCGCATAGATCCTGGCCAGGCGCTTGCGAAACAGCTCCTCGCTGGCCTTGAGGCTCTTGCCGTTGAGACTGATGACGCCGATGCCTTCGACGGAGACCTGGCCATCGCGATCCAACGTGAGCTGGTAGCGGGCTTCCTTTTGTCCCCACAAGGTGAGGATCAGTTCATCCCCGGCACCCAGTTGGTAATTGGCTCCCACAGCTCCGGTGAAGGACGCGAACAAGGACGGCTCGGCATTCTTGAAGATGCGGCGGCCATAGCGCATCAGGCTGTCGGGAACCACCGAATCCTTCTTGAGCGGCTTGCGAAACGGCTTGCGCGCACTCCGCCTAGCCAGGGAATCCTGATCCAAGCCCATGGAATCCGGTTCAACGAAGGTTTCACTCGTGTCCAAGGCACCCAGCGTGTCTACAATTTCGTTCCGGGATGGTCCAACCCTGGAACCGGCCAGCGGCGATTCCGGCACCGCGCCGTTCTGACGAGCCATTTCCTTTGCTTGCTCGGCAGTCAAGCCACTGGGCAATTCGCCCAAACCGACAGATGCAGCCAACGACCAAGCAGTCATTGCCAGTACGAAGACCAGAGAGTGGATCCATCTTTTCGATGCGCCCCCAATCACCACAGGGAAAGGTGACTCAGGACGCAGCGAGCATTTTTGCCGTTGCATGAGGCGGCAAAGATAAAGACACGAACGGAAAAACTCCAGAGGATTCCACGCTAGGAGGAATCTCCGCTCAGTGTTCTGTCGACGCCTTCTTGCTCAACCCCACCCGATCCAGCAGATCCGGGACCATGTCCAGGATCTTGGAGAACTGGTAGGAGGACTTGTCCAGGGGGATCAGTTCGGATTTACCGTCCTTGAGGATCAGGAAGGCCACAGGCTGGATGGAAGCCGCAGCTCCCGTGCCCACCTGTTCCTTGCCGTCCTTGGAATTGCCACCGGCCCCGAAGCCGACCGTCACCTTGCAGATCGGGACGATGACGCTGCCGTCCGGAGCGGACACCGCCTTGCCCACCACGGTCTCGGCCTGGGCCAGCACACGGATCTTGTCGAGCAAGGTGTCTAGGGTCTGGGCAACGCTCATGGGAACTCCTGTGGGACGGTGTTCGTAGAAAATAGAAAACCCTCACCCGAACAATTGGTGAGGGTTGCTTGTCGCCTAGGAAATCATATCCGATCAGGCAGATATAAGCCCTTCAAAGCTCCGTGATCCGAGATCACCAGCCCAAGGAGAGGATCATCGCGCGAGGCGACCCGACGATAAGGGTCGTGCTCTGGTCGTTCACGTCATCGTAGCAGAAGCCATAGGCCTTTCCTGCGATGCTGTGCTGATGCCAAAATCCGGAGTACAGGTCCCCACCCGGCTTCTGATAGTAGGACGAGGGCGTAGTCAAGTCCGAGTTTGTTTCCAGCACGTGGCGATGGAAGGCCGCGCACATCTTGGCTTCCATTTGCAATTGGGTATTGTTCCCCGTAGCGAAGGCTCCACTGCCTCCCCAAACTTCCCAACTGGTCGGCTTGGAGACGGGATAGAGGGTTGCATCGCCCGGACGCGTGAAGGTCATGACCTGCGTGTTCGGGTCCACGGTTCCGCTGTACAGAGCCCCCTGATACTCGATCGTCAATGCCCCCTTGCCCGCTTTGTACTGATTCCAGACAGCATCGATGTAGGAATCCCAGTAGTGTTGGTTGCTGCCACCGTTGATGGAGAAGGGGCCATGCACGGGTGCTAGAATACGATGTGGCGTGATCAATTTCTGGAAATCCCCCGTTGCGGTCGCATTCCATGCACCGAAGATCAGGGAACGAGACTCGGTAATTCCAACTTCCCCTTCGAATTTGTCGATGCCGTTCTTGGAACTGAACATCTCCATCGTGATCGGGATGCTGAACATGTCCACTTGGGTGGTATTGCAATACGCCATATTGCCATCCACATTGAATTCGACAAAATCGAAGTCCTTGTCGATGTTCGCATCCGAAGGGTTTTCAACGTTAGGATAGGGTACACCGGTCCGGCCAAGGGCATCCACGTTGAATGCGAAGTCAAGCGAGCTTCCATAGCAGACGTAGAGCCGAACGGAAACCATCGTGGTTGGAACCTGCATTCCGTTGGGAAGATCACTCAATCGAAGCGAGTACTGCGCCGCTGTCTGCCCAGGGTATACCGGGACGAGATCGCCGACGGCATTGAGCGCAACGCGCTTTCCACTCGGATCAAAACCCAGGGCCAAGATATAGATCTGGTTGTCGGCGAATTTTCCTCGGGTGTTGTTGTTGAACTGGATCGTCATCTGCTTGCCTGCTGCCAAGGGCGCGAGGGGAGAGCGATCGAAGACCGCTCGGATCGAATCCGAGGACTGCGGATTGCCAAGCGGCAACTTCAGCTGCGGATACCCCGCCTTGGAGAAAACGAGGGTGTCTCCGCCCCCAAGACCCGCCTCTCGCAGAGCACCTTGGGTGGTTGGATCTGAACCCAAGACTGTTGGGGATGCCACATTCATCCCGCTGGAAAGGTGTCCTAGACACGGCAGAACTTGAGTCTTTCCGTCGACACGGGCTTGAAGCCACGCCACAGAGCCCGCAGGCTTCCTCGGAATGGAAATGTGTTGAAGACCGGCAGGAAGCACCTGCGGCGACAAGCTCCAGACGGTCCGGCCGCGCGCATCGAATGCATCAACTCCCACTGTGGCGGGCGCGAGAAGATCTGTTTCCAGAGAACCTTCCTGCCATCGGATCCGAGATGCCAGGTTCGATTTTTCCCGCAAGCCTGTGGTCGAAGAAAGAATCGTGAAACGACCCAGCGAATCGGATGTGGTAGAAAGTCCTGGATTTCCCATCAATTGAACCTTAACTCCAGCGAGGTAGGTTCCAGGCTTGTCTCGAATGCTCCCGAATAGGCGAACATCGGCAAACACATTTAGCCCTGCAATCGGAAGAATGAGAAACATGGCAAGTCGGATTTTCATATCAAATCTCCTTTTAGCGAACGGTCGATTTTCGTGACCACTCGCTCGAACCTAGCGGCACCTTCTTTCTTTCAATAGCCAATCGCTCGAATATGTGTTGCAGTCCATCCAACGGCTCTTTGCCATACGGTTTGGGAATGCTTGCTATGGATCTAAACATTCTCTGCCATCATTCGAGGCTCAGTTGACGTCCATGGAAGATGCCCTGATTTGACAATTCCTGTCGAATGAAACGATGCCCGTAGCTCTGCGAAACTTGTTAAAGATCGTCCAGATCTGTTCTCGAAGGGAGTTGTCAGCTGCCAACTTGGGCAAACAAGAAACCCTCACCGAAAGATCGGTGAGGGTTTCTAGTGCAGCTGTAGGGAGTCGAACCCCAAACCTCCTGATCCGTAGTCAGGTGCTCTATCCAATTGAGCTACAACTGCGTTGTTGATGAAGCAAAGTATACGGCAATAGCTTGCTGGCTTCAAGGGTTGGGCACCAAAAAAGTGAAGATTGTTCGATAATGTCTGTTTTTGCCGCCCGGCAGCTCCCAAACGCAAAAGAGGAGCCGATGGCTCCCCTTGAATCGCTCCATCCGAAGATGAGCGAGCAAATGTATCTGCGCGCCCGCAGCCGCTCAGACCAGCTTGGCGGCGTCTCCTTCCAAATACGTCCAGGGCAGGCCCCACTGGCCGATCTCGGCCATGAAGGGATCCGGATCCATCTCCTCCATGTTCACCACGCCGGCCTTCTTCCAGGTGCCGCGCAGCATGAGTGCGCCGCCCAGCATGGCCGGGACCGCGGTGGTGTAGCTGATGGCCTGCCCGCGAGTCTCCTTGAAGGCCTCGGCGTGGTCGCAGACGTTGTAGACGAAGCCGACCTTGGGCTTGCCGTCCTTCTCGCCCGTCACCTGGCAGCCGATGCAGGTGAGGCCCGAGTAGTTGTCGCCCAGGGAGTCCGGAGCCGGCAGGAGGGCCTTGAGGAACTCGAGGGGGATGATGTCCTGGCCCTGGAAACGGACCGGATCGATGCGGGTCATGCCCACGTTCTGAAGCACTGTGAGGTGCTTGATGTAGTTGTCGCCGAAGGTCATCCAGAAGCGGGCGCGCTTGAGTTCCGGATAATTCTTCACCAAGCTCTCGAGCTCCTCGTGGAAGAGCACGTAGGAACCGCGGTTGGCCACCTCGGGGTATTCGATGTCGGCCTTGATCGCAAGCGGAGCGGTCTCGACCCACTGGCCGTTCTCCCAGTAGCGGCCGTTCTGGGTGATCTCCCGGATGTTGATCTCGGGATTGAAGTTGGTCGCGAAGGCCTTGCCGTGGTCGCCGTTGTTGCAGTCCACGATGTCTAGTGTGTCCATGCGATCGAAGTGGTGCTTCTTGAGCCAGGCGGTGTACACGTTGGTCTGGCCCGGATCGAAGCCGCTGCCCAGCAAGGCCATGATGCCGGCCTTCTGGAAGCGCTCCTGGTAGGCCCACTGCCAGCTGTACTCGAAGTGCGCCACGTCCTTGGGCTCGTAGTTGGCGGTATCGAGGTAGTTCACGCCCGTTTCAAGGCAGGCGTCCATGATGGCCAGGTCCTGGTACGGCAGGGCAATGTTCATGACAAGCGAGGGCTTGAAGTCGCGGATGATCGCGGCCACTTCCGAGGCGTGGTCGGCATCCACCTGGGCGGTGTGCACCGGGATGTTGGAGATCTCCGAGGCGATCTTGTCGGCTCGGGACTTGGTGCGGGTGGCGATCAGAAGCTCGGAATAGTCGGCCGAGTTCTGGGCGCACTTCTTGGCGACGACGTTGGCGACGCCGCCGGCGCCGATGATGAGGACCTTGGACATGAGAACCTCCTGTTTGCTTTGGGAGGGTGATTTGGTCCGCGCGGCCGATGAAGCTGCCCGGACCGGTTGGACGGCGCCGAGACTGTCGCCAGCCATGCCGCCCGATTGAAGGCTGTGCAAAGATGCAAATGCAATGTTTCAAAGGGATTGCCAACGTGCGGGTTTTCGCATCTTTTGACGGCAACGGAGGCGTGCCCACGCCACCCCGAACCCGAAGGACCAGCATGGCCATCGTCGGCATCGATCTCGGAACCACCAACAGCCTCGTGAGCGTCTGGATCGACGGAAAGGTCCAGCCCATCGAAAACGCCCTGGGCAGCACCCTCACGCCTTCGGCCGTGAGCCTCTTGGACGACGGCACGGTGCTGGTGGGCGCCGCCGCCCAGGAACGGCTCATCACCCATCCCGACCGCAGCGCGTCGCTCTTCAAGCGTGCCATGGGCACCGAGCAGGTCTTCTGGTTGGGGAAGCGCGCCTTCCGGGCGGAGGATCTTTCGGCGCTGGTACTCAAGTCGCTGAAGGCCGACGCCGAGGCGGCATTGGGCGAAACGGTGGATCGAGCCGTCATCAGCGTGCCGGCCTACTTCAACGAGATCCAGAGGAAGGCCACCAAGGCCGCCGCCCACATGGCCGGCTTGAAGGTGGACCGCCTGATCAACGAGCCCACCGCCGCCGCCATCGCCTACGGCATCGAGAAGATCCAGAGCGAAGGCATGTTCTTGGTGCTGGACCTGGGCGGAGGCACCTTCGACGTCTCGATCCTGGAACTCTTCGAACGCACCTTGGAGGTGCACGCCAGCTCCGGCGACACCCGGCTGGGCGGCGAGGATTTCCGCTGGCGTCTGGCCGAGGCCTTCCTGAAGGAGAATGGCCTGCGATGGAACGACCTAACCCCAGCCGAACGGGCTTCCCTGATGCACACCGCCGAGGCCAGTAAAATGGAGCTCAGCCGGAATCGCACCAACCTGATGGAATGCCGCCTGGGCGGACAGGACCTGGCCTGGCCCGTCACGCGCGAGCATTTCGAGACCCTGTGCCAAGACCTGCTGAGCCGCCTGCGTCGCCCGGTGGAGCGCGCCCTTTCGGATGCCAAGCTCCTGCCCGAAAAGATCGATCAGGTGCTTCTGGTGGGAGGGGCCACCCGCATGCCCATGGTGGGCCAGATGGCCGAACGCCTGTTGGGGCGGGCTCCGCTCCTGGACCTCGACCCGGACCGGGTGGTGGCCGTAGGAGCCGGTGTGCAGGCCATGCTCACCACCTGCGAAGCCGCCTTCGAGGACGTGGTCATGACCGACGTGTGCCCTTGGAGCCTGGGGGTGGAGATCATGTCCTCACGCACCGAGACCGATCCCGAGGCGTCCGGGGACTTCTCCCCCATCATCGAGCGCAACACCACCGTGCCGGTCAGTCGCAGCCAAGTGTATTATCCGGTGCACCCCAAGCAGCAGGCTGTGGAGCTCAAGATCTACCAGGGAGAAAGCCGCCGGGTGGAGAACGACATCCTGCTGGGATCGCTGGACATCCGCTTCCTGCCGGATCCCGACCTGCGCCGCAACGCCGTGGAGGTGCGCTTCACCTACGATGTGAACGGACTCCTGGAAGTGGAGGCCACCCACGTCCGCTCGGGCCAGAAATGGCGCCTCCTGATCGAGAAGAATCCCGGCGCCCTGACCCCGCAGCAGATCGAGGAACGCTTGGAGGCCCTGGCCCCGCTCAAGCTCCATCCGCGCGACCGGCAGGAGTTCCGCCACCTGCTGGCCGTGGCCGAGCGCCTGTACGAGGACAGTCTGGGGGAACGGCGCGAGCAGCTGGGCCAGGCCCTGCGGGCCTTCGAGGCGGTGCTCTCGGAACAGGACCCGGCTGCCTGCGAGAGATCGGCGGACGAACTGCGCCGACTGCTGCGCGACCTTTGGGACGTGGAGGCGTGAGCGACTGGGACATCCTGGGGATCGCCCCCACCGACGACCTGCGCGAGATCAAGCGCGCCTACGCCAAGGCCTTGCGCATCCATCATCCCGAGAAGGACCCGGAAGGCTTCCAGAAGCTGCGGGCCGCCTACGAGCGCCTGCAGGCGAGCTCAGAGCTGCCCCGCAAGCTCGTGCTGTTCGCCGACGCTCCCAACGTGGAGGACTGCACCCCTCCTGCAGCGGGAACCGCTTCGCCCGAATCCACCTCGCCCCCGGAACGGACCGCCTGGGCTCCTGCGCCACCTTCCGATCCGACGTCCCCACCGGCACCTGCCCGATGGCCGCCCGCACCGCCAGCCCCTCGCGAAGAGGTCCTGTACACGCTCCAGGAGGAGTGGAAGTCGCTCTGGAACCGCTACGACCGGCGCGAATCGCTGGAGGCCTGGAAGGAGTTCCTGGGGCGCGCCGAGCTCTGGGACCTGCAGACCAAGCGCGAGTTCGGCTGGTTCCTGCTCACCTTCCTGCAGGAAGCCTTCCTGAACGGCGACCTGCGCCTCCTGCCCCGGCAGGCCTGGCTGCTGCTGGACCGAAGTTTCGACTGGCACACCCAGGAACTGGAGCTGTCGCGGCGACTGGACGACGCCTTCCTGGACCAACTGCTGTTCCAGATTCGAACCGCCGGGGCCGAATCCGAACCGGGAAGCTATCCCCTGCCGCGCCGTCCCCGGCCCGTTGCCGATCCGATCCCGTTGCCCGAGCACCGCACCTTCGAGCAGTTCGATCCGGAAGCCAAGCGCGGGCACAGTTGGGTGTGGTTCCTCCTGGTGGTCGCCATCGCCATCTTCCGCGCCATTTCGCACCACTCCACGCCCACCGAAGAACCTTACGAGCCCCGCTTCACCTCCGGCGCCACCCCGGCATCCCTTACCGATTCTGACCGCCAGCGCAGGAATCAGGAAATCGCCCTAGAAGCGGCCAAGGCGACCTTTGCCCAGGACAACGGCTCGAACGAAGCGGCGGTCGCCGGGATCGAGCGCATCTCCATGGACAACTGGAACGACGAACGCGGCGGACTCCTGCGCGGCTACTGCGGAAACCCCGACCTGGACGCCACCGAGTGCCCCGAGTCCCAGCAGAAGGGGGTGCGCTTCCGCAACCGACGCGGGGAACTGGAGCTGCAATTGGTGGTGGGAGGCAAAGAGGTCAGCCACCTGACCACCCAGCAGTCTCACTGCCAGAAGCTTCGCCTGTGCCAGCTGAAGGGCCGCCCGCGCCAATTGGTGGGCCTGGTGAACCTGGCCAGCCCCTGCAACACCCATCCCGACAAGGTCTGGGAGATCCAGGGGAAGAAGCTGGTGCCGGTCGCGCCCTCCAAGGCCATCTGCAGCCAGGAACCCCGCTGCGAACAGGAGCTGGTCTGCCGCGAATAGGCGCCGAACCCTAAAAGTTTGACGAAAATCGCCAAGGACCGCCTAGGGAATGCCGGTATTTGGCATTTTGTCGCACACATGATCGAACCATTCGGCTCCTTGAGGGAATTCCTGGGCTATTGCGACGCCCGAGGCCAGTTGCGCGTGATCGACCGCGCCGTGGACCGCAAGCTCGAGGTCTGCGAGATCGCGGATCGCGAGATGAAGCGCCCCGGTGGCGGAAAGGCGCTCCTGTTCACCGATGTGAAGGGCTCGCGCTTTCCGGTGGCTGTGAACATCATGGGCTCCAGTGACCGGATCGCCTGGTCCCTGGGTTCCCCCTCCCTGCGCGAAGTGGAAGCCCGCGTGTCGGGGCTGGTGGACATCGAGCCGCCGAAGAGCCTTGCGGAAGCGGGAAAGCTCCTGGTCAAGGCGCTCGACCTGCGCCACGCCCCGATCCGCAAGGTGCGCAAGGGCCCTAGCCAGGAATGCCGCCAGGAGACGGTGGACCTGGACGCCTTGCCCGTACTGACCACCTGGCCCGAGGACGGAGGCCCCTTCGTCACCTATCCGATGGTCTTCTCGCGCGGCCCCGACGGGCGATCCAACTGCGGCATGTACCGCATGCAGATCTTCGATAAGAACACCACCGGCATGCACTGGCAGCGCCACAAGGACGGCCGCTCCCAGTCGCAGGAACACGGGGCCCCCATGCCTGTGGCGGTGGCCTTGGGCGGGCCTCCGGTCCTGACCTACGCCGCCACCGCACCGCTCCCACCCGGCATCTTCGAGATGCTCCTGGCGGGTTTCTTGCAGCGCAAGCGGGTGGACATGGTCCGCTGTCGCACCAGCGACCTCCTGGTTCCGGCCCAGGCCGACTTCATCCTGGAAGGCACCGTGGACCCCACGGACCTGCTGTGGGAAGGCCCCTTCGGCGACCACACCGGCTTCTACAGCCAGGCCGACTGGTACCCCGCCTTCCGGGTCAAGCACGTCTCGCACCGCCGCGACGCCATCTTCCCGGCCACCATCGTGGGGCGCCCCCCGGTGGAGGACGCCTACCTGGGAGAGGCCACCGAGCGGATCTTCCAGCCGCTGCTTCGCCGTGTGCACGGCGAGATCCACGACATGCACCTGCCCATCGAAGGGGCCTTCCACAACCTGGTGCTGCTAGGAGTGAAGAAGCGCTTTCCCGGTCACGCCCGCAAGTCGTTTGCGGCCGTCTGGGGAACTGGTCAGATGATGTTCACCAAGTATGCGGTCGGATTTTCTCATGAGCAGGACTTGAAGGACACTCAAGGCATGCTGGAGGCGATTGGGGCGCACACCGACTTCCATCGCGACATTTCCCGCTTTGAAGGTCCTACAGACACTTTGGACCACGCCCCGAACCACCGGAACCTGGGATCCAAGCTAGGGATAGATGCCACTCCGAAGCTCCCGGAAGAGAATCGAAACACTCCGGATGCAGCCCCTCAAACCGTCAACTGGTCAATCAACAGTGACCTTTTCCCAGAAGTCATCCAGTCAAGAGCTGTTGGCCAAGAGCGTGTGATGCTGTGGACCATCCGCAAGGACGGGCCCGGCAAGGGCCTGGAGATCCTGCGCCGCATCCGTCCCCAGGACCTGCCGCCGCGCAGCCTCTTCGTGGTGGTCAGCGACGACCCGGGCTTCCAGGAAGACCTGGCCACCGCCACCCTGGTGGCCTTGGGAAACACCGATCCCGGTCGGGACGTGATGGTCCTGCAGACCCTGCGCCCGGGCGGTGCCCTGGGGCTGGACGCCACCCGCAAGCTTCCCGAGGAAGGCTATGCCCAAGGGCCATGGCCGACACTGATCACCCAGGACGCCGGGATCGTTTCCCAGGTCGACTCCTACGCGAAAGAGATCTGGCATGAGTGAAGCCATCCGCAAGATGTTCGACGAGATCAGTCCCCGCTACGACATGCTCAACCGCGTGCTGTCGGCGCGTCGGGACGTGGCCTGGCGCAAGCGCTCGGTGAAGATGCTCCCGGCCAAGCCCCTGGACATCCTGGACCTGTGCGGCGGCACCGGCGACTTCCTGATGGAAGCCCAGGCCGCCGGACGCTTCCGCTCGGGCGTGGTGGCCGATTTCTCGGGCGGCATGCTCTCGCACGTGGCCAAGAAGGCAAGCCTCTCGGCCATCCAGGCCGACGCCCTGAACCTGCCCTTTGCCGACCGGAGCTTCGATGCCTGCCTGTGCGGCTTCGGGATGCGCAACCTGGACAACCTGGAAGCCGGGGTGCAGTCGGTGCACCGCGTGCTGCGCCCGGGCGGCACCTTCGTGACCTTGGAATTCTTCCGCCCCGAGATGATGGTCCCCCGCTTCTTCTACAACGTATTGGCACCACTTGCCATCCCGGCGGTGGGCAAGCTCTTCGGGTCGCGCAAGGAAGCCTATGAATACCTGGTGAAAAGCACTCAGCGCTTTGCCAGCGTGGAGGACTACGGCCTCTTGCTTGAGAAGAACGGCTTTGCCCAGGTGGAGATCCTGGCCAACGACTTCGGGATCAGCCACCTGGTGGTGGCGCAGAAGCGCTGACCGCGCCAGGGATGCCGGCCACACGGCCCAAGACCACGGCGAGCCGTGGCTTGGCAGGCCAGCCCGGCCACGGGCCTTGGCCCGTGGAGGCGCCCCGCAAACGCGCCGCGAAAATGCACATTTGTTTCATGTTCCGCACTCCTGACCTGGCTTGGCGATCACTGGACACTTGCGCTCTCCGGAAGGACCGCAACTGATGGCTCCCCGCAAACCGGGCCGCACCGAGATCACCCGCATCCAGGCCCGCAAGGACGCCGGTGACAAGCCGCAACTGACCCGCACCGTGGTCCAGAAGCCCGAAGCCACTATCCCGGCCTCGGGCAAGACCCGCGTGGCCGCAGGAGCTTCGGCCGCCCGCATGCCGGGACAGGCCAAGTCCGCTCCGCAACCCAACACCCGCCCCGTCGCACCGGTCAGCCACTCGCACCTGAAGCAGCAGATCGGCGGCATGGTGCTCTTGTTGGTGTCCTTGCTTTTCCTGTCCACGCTCCTGTTGTCGCTCTTTGCCAACGCCGAGAACGAGCACCTGCTGGGCCCCTTGGTGGGCAACCTGCTCTCGAAGTTCCTGCTGTGGACTTTGGGGGCCTTTCCCGCCACCATGGGCTCCGTCGTGCTGGGCCTGTTTTCCGTTCGCCTGGTGGTGCACGACCAGCCCCTGTTGCGCAAGCTCTGGGCCTTGGGCACGGTGCTGTGGTTCCATGCCCTGTTCTTCCTGAGCCTGGGGGAACTGGTGGAGCCGTTCCACGACTACGCCAGCCTCTCGCGCACCGGTGGCCTGTTGGGGCACACCTTCGTGCGCGCCCTGTTCCTACCTGTCTTTGGAGCCCACCGCCTGGGTCCCGTTCTAGTGCTCCTGTCCAGCCTGGTCGCCACCGGACTCTGGGCCCTGCGCATCATGCCGCGCGAGGCCCTGCTGATCTTCTGGGCCACCTGTCTGCAAGCGTGGGCCCGAGTCAAGGAGCGCTGGGAAGCCCGCAAGCTCCGACAAGCCGGACAGCTGGAGGAACTGGGTGATGCCGGTGCCCTGGCCAGGTCCGTGGAGCCGCGCGGACGCTTCCTCGATCGCCACCTGCGCCCGGAGCCCGAGGACGGACAGTCCTTGGACATGCCGTCCTCGGTGATCCTGCCTCCCGCCCAGCCTCAGCCCGCCATGCCCCAGCCGGGACCGCGTCGGCAGGTGGCACCCCAACCGCCAGAGGAAGCCCACTACGCCCCGGAGCCGTTGCGCACGCCCACCAACCTGCGGGCCCCCGACCCCGAAGCGGGCCTTGGCGACCGCGCCCTGGGAGTCTACCGGAACCTGTCGGTGTGGCGCCCCCTGCAGTCGGATGACTTGGTGGGACTCAATCCGCTGGAGATCCGCCGCCTCAAGGCCCGCGATGAGGAAGTGCGACTGGCCGCCCAGATGAACGAGTGGGAAGACCGCGAAGTGCGCGCACAAGTCTCCAAGCGGCCCCGCATCGCGCCGGTGCCGGAGCCCGAGACGGAACTCCCGCCGCCCTCCGAGCCGTCCCGGTTCCAGGAGCCCCAAGCCCCGCGTGCCGCCGCACCGCGCCAGAATCCACGGGCCTCGGCCAAGATTCCAGGCCTGCCTGAGCTCGAGGAGGAATGGACCGAAGCCCCGCCGATGGAGGCGTTCGCCGTCGCTCCCGGTCACGACGAACCCGAAGAGGACTACGAACCCGAACCGCTGCCGGTCCCGCGTGCCGCACCGGCACCCGTCCAGCGCGCCACCATCCGCCCGAGCGAGCCGGCCCGCGAGAACCCCTTCGTGGCCCGCTCCGGGGTGTACCGCATTCCCGAATTGTCCATCCTGCCCGATCCCCCGGCCTCCACCCACGAGGTGGACGAAGCGGAACTGCAGGCCATGGCCGAAAGCCTGGTGCTGCAGCTGCGCAACTTCGGCGTCTCGGGCAAGGTCATCCAGATCGAGCCGGGACCGGTCATCACGCGCTTCAAGGTGGAGCTGGCCCCGGGCACGCCGGTGCGCAAGATCACCAACCTCTCCGACGACCTGGCCCTGACCCTTAAAGCCCGTCGCATCCGCATCCAGGCGCCCATTCCCGGCGAGTCGCTGGTGGGCATCGAGATCCCCAACCTGCACCCCGAGATCGTGCACCTCAAGGAGATCCTGCACGCGCCGCAGTTCCGCGACCCCGCCATGAAGCTGCCGGTGGTGCTGGGCAAGGACATCGTGGGCAACCCCGTGGTCACCGACCTCTCCAAGGCCCCGCACCTCTTGATCGCCGGCCAGACCGGTTCGGGCAAGTCGGTGTGCATCAACACCCTGATGGCCTCGTTCCTGTTCTCGCGCGGCCCCGACCGCCTGCGCATGATCCTGGTGGATCCGAAGGTGGTGGAACTGTCCACGTACCAGAAGATCCCCCACCTGCTTGCGCCCGTGGTCACCAAACCCGACGAGGCGGTGCAGGCGCTCAAGTGGGTGGCCATCGAGATGGACCGCCGCTACGACGTGCTGGCCAAGGCCGGCGTGCGCAACATCGCGGGCTTCAACGACAAGGCCGACCTCAAGACGCTTCCCGACGCCGTCGACCCGGCCGACCGCATCGTGATGCCCTACCTCGTGGTGATCATCGACGAGTTCGCCGACCTCATGATGGTGGCCGGCAAGGAAGTGGAAACCTCCGTGGCCCGCATCGCCCAGAAGGCCCGCGCCGTGGGCATCCACCTGATCCTGGCCACCCAGCGGCCTTCCACCAACGTGATCACGGGCGTCTTGAAGGCCAACCTCCCCACCCGCTTCGCCTTCCAGGTGGCAAGCCAGATCGACGCCCGCACCATCCTGGACCGCCAGGGCGCGGAAGACCTCCTGGGCAAGGGCGACATGCTGTTCCGGGCCGTGGATGCGCCCGAACCGCGCCGCGTGCACGGCGCCTTCGTGGGCGACCTGGAAGCCGAGGCCGTGGCCTGGGCCTGCGCCGACCAGGACGTGGACTTCCCCATGCTGGAATCCTTCACCGCTGGCGAAGACGACGAGTTCATCGAGGAGGACCCGCGCGCCTCCCAGAAGCTCGACGCCAAGTTCGAGGATGCCGCCCGCATGATCGTGACCATCCGCCAAGGCTCCGTCTCGATGCTGCAGCGCCGCATGGAGATCGGCTTTGCCCGCGCCGGCCGCCTGATGGACCAGATGGAACGCTTCGGCATCGTGGGCAAGGACCGTGGCAGCAAGGCCCGCGAGGTGCTCATCGACGAGGTCCAACTGGAAGACCTGCTGCGTCGACTGCTCGACCCGTGAGGCCGGGAAAATGTCGACAAGTTCTTTTGTTACGTTAAAAATATGCGGAATATTCCGTAGGCATTTTTAGTACAATAAAACTATGCAGAGTCGCACGGTCTACCTTGAGCAGATCCATCCCTTCGTAGGAAGGCCCGTGATCAAGGTGTTCACCGGCATCCGCCGCAGCGGCAAGAGCTGTCTGTTGCGGCAGGCTGCCGCACTGTGGAAGTCCCTGCACCCCAAAGGGTCGCCCCTGTTCCTGGACATGGAACTGCCGGAAAATGGGCATTTCCGCAAGGAAGGGATGCTGGCCAGCCACCTGGCCTCACTTCCCCGCCACAAAGGGGAACGCGCCATCTTCATCGATGAGGCGCAGGAGATCCCGCAGTGGGAACGGATCGTCAACGGACTGCTCAAGGCCGGTGAATGGGACATTTACCTCACCGGTTCCAACGCCCACCTGCTGTCCTCGGAACTGGCGACCCTGCTGTCAGGTCGCTACGTCGAGATCCATGTCCTGCCCTTGAGCTACCGCGAGCATCTGGACTTTCGCGACGCCTCGGACAGCGCCGAGGAATTCCAGCTCTTCCTGCGCATGGGCGGTCTCCCCGGACTGCACGAGCTCCCCGACCTGGAACGGCCACGCCTGCAGTATCTGAGCGCCGTGCAGGACTCGGTGCTGCTGCGCGACGTGATCGAGCGCAATGCCATCCGCGATCCCCGCACCCTGGAGTCGGTGGTGGACTTCGTGTACGACAACATCGGCTCCTTCACCACGGCAAAGTCCATGAGCGACTACCTGAAGTCCCAGCGCATCGGCATCTCCGTCGTGACCTTGCAGGGATATCTCAGGGCGCTGGAAGCCAGCTTTGCGATCTACCAGGCCAAGCGCTACGACATCAAGGGACGCCGCATGTTGGAGATCCAGTCAAAGTACTACCTGGCCGACCTGGGCCTGCGCACCTCGCGCCTGGGGGCTCGCGACCGCGACATCGCCGGGCAACTGGAGAACGTCGTGTACCTGGAGCTGCTGCGTCGCGGACACAAGGTGTCGGTCGGGCGTCTGGGCGAACTGGAAGTGGATTTCGTGGCCGAGCGCGAGGGAAAGCTGATGTACGTCCAAGTGGCCAGCACCATCTTGGAAGAGAAGACCCGCGAGCGGGAATTCAGAAGCCTCGAAGCCATCCCCGACAACTACCCAAAGCTCGTGGTCTCCCTGGATGCCCACGAGTCGCACCAGGGCGGCATCCCACACCTTCCCCTGCGCCGCTTCTTGCTCGACCCGTGACCGGAAGCGGCACCTTGGTTTTTCAGCGCATCGGGGCGAGGTTCGCGATCGGAGTCGCCACAGACTCTGCACCAGCCGCGCGCACCCATAGGATGCCCTTGGGCAGGGTCGCAAGCGCGATCCGGCGCTCCCCCGCCACCGTGCGCACCAATCGACCGCGGGCATCGACGATCTCCACACGCTGGGCATCGCCCAGTTCGAGCATGCCGTTGCGCACTCCGAAGCCAGGCGACTTGGCGGCGTCGGCGATCGCGGTCGTGGCGGGGTTCTTCTCACCCAACAGGTTGGTGCCCGCGAACTGGACCTGATACGGCCACTGCTCGTCGTTGGCGTCGTTGTCGTCCCAGGCGTGCACCCAGTATTCCTGAGGGGAGCCCGACACGACCAGCCACAGTTTGGAGCAGTTGGCCGGGACGGCAAAGCTCAAGGCGCCTTCCGGATTCGCACCGTTTGCGTACTTGGCCGTGCCCATGTCGCTGTAGACCCGGGTCCCGTCCTTCAGAAGCGCGACGAACCCGTAGCGCCATCCCCCCTTCTCCACGTTGAGGGATCGGAACCCGCTGGCGCCGGCCTTCCCCTTGAAACTGACGGATACGGTCGCGGCCTTGGTCGGAGCATTGAGCTGGATGCTGTTGTAGCCGGTATTCTCGGGAGCCACCGAGGCGTCCACCAGCCAGTATTTGTCGGAAGTCTGGCTCATCTTGACCTGGCCCCTGGCACCGATGTAGTTCGTGCCTCGCTCCCGGATGGCCGGCAAGTCCCAGGTGGTCAGGCGCGAGGCATGCTCATACATCTCATCGTTGAACTGTTCCTGGGTGATCCCGGTCAGGCGCTTGTAGGTCTGCACCGGATCCTCCGGGCTGCGGGCAGCGCGCCAGAGCTTGCCCATGAAGTCCAGCCCGTGCTTGTAGGCCCAGTAGTCCCCGATGAAGTAGTTGGCGTACCGGGGCGTCTCGTGGATGATGTGCTTGTGGTTGCTGCGGACGTACTCGGAGAAGTCCCCGTCGGTGAACTGAGCCTCCGGATAGGTCTTGAAGGCCTCCCATTGCGCGATCTGCTCCCAGAACCCGTTGCCGCCGCTACCCCCGGACCCGAAGCCCCATCGCCAGCCGCTGCCGGGGACGTCGGCTCCCGTCAGGTACTCGAAGCAATGGCCGATCTCGTGAGCCACCACGGTGTTGATGTTGGCCGCCGCCGGATCCACGTGCAGCGTGCCGACCTTCTCGTCCTGGCCGGAGCCGTAGGCCGCCCAGTCCGTCTGGTAGAGCAGGAAGATCATCTGCTTGTACTTGTCGGTCATGGAGGATCCCTTGACGACCATCTTCAGCGTGTCGACGTAGTTGGCAAAGCTCTTTTCTGCAACCGCCTTCAAGGCATCCATGTCCACGCGGTAGGTGCCGGAAGCCGTGGAAGGGTCCTTGCCGAAGCCCGGCTCCCAGAATATGATCCAGTTGTCGGTCTCCACGCTGCGACTGTAGCTGAACTTGGCGCTGGCGTCGTTCAGATCGATCCCGTCATTGGCCAGGAACGTCGGCACGTAGATCGCCTTCTTGGCGAGAGTGCAGGAAATCAGCATCAGGACAAGCGCGAGGCCCCTGGTCCACCGGCACCATTCGTTCGTTCTGTACATAGGATCTCCATTGGTTCGCGGCCAAGACAACCGTCCACCAAAGCTATGCCCAAGCACCTGCTTGCGCCCGGCAAACCGCGTTCGGAACGGGTCGGGAACTTCGATTTCGTTGAGGAGTTTGCTCAACGCACCGATCAGCTCGTCAGCAGCTCCGCGTCGCTGCAGATCGACGCGCAACGTCGTATCGGTGCCGACGTCCGATCGCCACCAGGCGTTCAAAGCCTTCGGCCGCATCGCCTTCGAGTCCCAGGAGCTTGACCACCCGAGGAATCGCCTCGGGTGATAGGTGGATCCGCCCCTTGAGGATGCGGTACACGTGGGAGACGTCCATCTCCAAGCGCGTGGCCAGGATCCGGTACGAGTACCAAGGTTGGCGCTGCTTGCGCCACTGGTAGTGCTCCAGCAGGTAGGCGCGGTAGTCGCGGAACTCGTCGACGCGGGGAGGGGCCGTATCTTTCATCGCACCGATGCGACGTGGTGATCGACTGTCCGGATCGGAGTTCGCACGTTCTCTCCTGAAAAGGGTTTCTGGATGCCGCCGTGGAATGCCACAAAACCCAAGATCGGCCGGAGATTCCCTCGCTGCATCCGAATTGCCCCGATCCCCATTGGCAAAATGACAACACCCTCCGTCGGGACGCCCCTAATGCCCTTTGCCTTCTAGACCGCACCTCCCTAGATCTTCAGGAGAGTCTCATTTCCACGACAAGCCTATCGGGCCATCAAGCCCCTGCCATCTCCTGGACCAGGGCGACAAAGTGCGGCAAGACCGGGGAGGCGTCGTCCTTGCGGTAGGCCAGCGCCAACTCGATGGTGGGAGCCGGGGTCGGCAAGGATTTGAGCACCACACCGGGCCAGTCCAAGAGCCGGACCCCGACAGGAAGCACCGTCACAGCAAAACCCACCGCCACCAGCCCCAAGGCGGTGTGCATCTCCAGGGCCTCCTGGACGACATGGGGACGGAAGCCCTCTTGGTGGCAAAGATCCAGCACGCGGTTGCCCAGACTGCCATGGGTCTGCCGAGGAAAGAGGATGAATCGGTCGTTCCGGAGATCTGCCATCGAGACCGTCGCAGCCTCGGCCAGCAGATGGGTGACCGGAAGCGCCACCAACAGTTCTTCTTCGAGCAATACCCGGCTTTCCAGTTCGGAATGCACCACGCCGGGGCGGATGAAGGCCGCCTGGGTCTGACGTTCCAGCAGGGCTTCTACCTGCTGATCGGTGGCCATTTCATGCAACTTCACCTCGACCTCGGGGAAGCGCGCCCGCATCTCCCGCAGGATCCCCGGCAGGATCCCGAACACGACCGAACCCACGAAGGAGACCGACAGCGTCCCCGCTTGGCCTTGAGCGATCCGTTGCACCTCGGTGGCAGCGGATTCCGAAAGGGAAAGGATCCTGGTCGCTTTCTCCCACAGCGCGCGGCCGGCCAGGGTCAGTTCCACCCGACGCTTGGTCCGTTCAAAGAGCAGCACCCCAAGCTCCTCCTCCAGCTGGAGGATGGTCCGGGTCAAGGGCGGCTGCGAGAGATGGAGCCGACGAGCCGCCCGGCCAAAGTGCAACTCTTCCGCCACCGCCACGAAGCAACGCAATTGACGAAGTTCCATTGTTTCTCCTTGATACTATTTGAGCATAAGTATCTGTCAATAAGATATTGGCCAGGTATTTGTTTTGGCGGCACATTGTAACCATGGACACGGCACATCAACTTCAAGACCTCCAACTTCCGCTCTTTCCTGCCACCGAAGACAATTCGGCCGATTCCACCTTACGTCTGGCCACCGTGGCCCTGGTGGGAGTCTGCGCGTTCCTGAACCTGTACGCTGCCCAGCCGCTGCTGCCGACCCTCTCGCGGGTCTTCGGGACCTCGCCCCAGCACGCCAGCCTCCTGGTGGGTGGACCGACCCTGGCCGTAGCCTTCAGTGCCCCCTTCCTGGGGATGATCTCGGAACGCTTCGGCCGCCGTCGCACCCTGATCGCCTCGCTCTTCGGCCTGGCCATCCCCACCTTGCTGGCCGCCACCTCCAAGACCTTCGGGCAACTGCTCTTCTGGCGCATCCTCACCGGTCTCTTCATGCCCGGGATCATCACCTCGGCCATGGCCTTCATTTCGGAGGAATGGGGCAAGGAAGCCCCCAAGGCGATCTCGCTCTATGTGAGCGGATCGGTGCTGGGAGGATTCCTGGGGCGGATGCTGGCCGGAACCATCGGCGAACACGGCGGCTGGAGGCTGGCCTTCGTGGTCCTGGGAACCACGACCCTGGTCGGATCCCTGGCCGTCCAGCACTGGCTCCCGCAGTCCCAAACGCGGCAAGCCTCCGCACCCCAGACAGACTGGGGAACCGAGATCGTGCACCACCTACGGAACCGGCGGCTACTTGCCACCTATGCGCTGGGCTTCGGGGTACTTTTCTCACTGGTGGCGATCTTCACCTTCCTGGCCTTCCACCTGGAAGGCGCTCCTTACCACTTGGGACCTGCCGGCCAGGCCATGATCTTCCTGGTCTACTTGCTGGGCATCGTCATCACGCCCATCTCCAGCGGTTGGATCCGCCAGTACGGTGCCTCCCGGACGGTCCTGGCCGCCTTGGCCCTCTCCTGCCTGGGGGTGTTCCTGACCCTCGCCCTTCCGCTTTCCCTGGTGATCGCCGGAGTCGCCCTGTGCACCACCGGAGTCTTCGTGTGCCAGGCTGCCGCCAGCAGCTTCGTTGGGCAGTCGGCCGACCGTTCCCGTTCGGTGGCTGCAGGCCTCTACGTCTCGTGCTACTATGCCGGGGGAAGCGCCGGTGCTTGGTTCGCAGGCCTGGCCTGGCATCGGGCTGGCTGGATCGGCTGCGTGGCCTTGGTGGTCGCGGTGCAATTGGCCTGCGCCTTGACGGTCTACCTCTTCTGGCAAGCCCCGCCAAAGTCTGTAATCAGTCAGGAGGAGCTGACTCCTGAGGATGCCTTTGCCGCCTAAACCAGCAGCTAGTCGAGGATGTCGCAGCGCAGTTCGATGGCCTCGAGCATGTCGCGGGCCGGCTGCAGCTCGGCCGAGGTCCCTTCCATCACCACCGCTTCCCCGTGGTGGTGCGCCTGGAGCGTGATGGCCTTGGCCTCCTGGGTCGTGCAGGGCTGGCCACCGGCCTGGCGGGCCCGGATCACCTGCACGATCACGGCTAGCAGGTCGTGGACATCGTCGTTGAACAGGACCAGCCGGCGGGGACGCAAGGTCTCGGAAAGCTCCGCGAGCAGGGCTTCGATGTCGGGATCGATCCGGGTCTGGGTGGTGGACATGCCTGCAAATTAGATTTCCCTCTTCGCCCCTTTTTGGAAGGAAGATCGCAGCCATGAGCCAGTACCACATCGACACCAAGTGCATCCAGTCGGGATACAGCCCCAAGGATGGCGAACCTCGGGTACTGCCCATCGTGCAGAGCACCACCTTCCGCTACGAAAGCGCCCAGACCATGGGCAAGCTCTTCGACCTGGAGGCCGAGGGCTTCTTCTACACCCGCCTGGGCAACCCCACCACCGACGCCGTGGAGAAGAAGATCGCCGACCTGGAAGGTGGCGTGGGTGCGCTGCTGTGCTCGGCCGGACAGGCCGCGTCCCTAATCGCGGTGCTCAACATCGCCAAGTGCGGCGACCACGTGGTGGCGGCCGCCGCCATCTACGGAGGCACCTTCAACCTCTTCCAGAAGACCATGCGCGAGATGGGCGTGGACTTCACCTTCGTCTCCACCGAAGCCACCGAAGAGGAACTGGCCAAGGCCTTCCGCCCCAACACCAAGGCCGTCTTCGCCGAGACCCTCACCAATCCTTCCCTGGTGGTGCTGGACATCGAGAAGTTCGCCCGCACGGCCCACGCCCACGGCGTCCCGCTGATCGTGGACAACACCTTCCCGACCCCGGTGAACTGCCGCCCCATCGAGTTCGGAGCCGACATCGTCACCCACTCCACCACCAAGTACATGGACGGGCACGCCTGCACCCTGGGCGGGGTCATCGTGGACAGCGGCAACTTCGACTGGACAGTTTCCGACAAATTCCCGGGACTTTCGACGCCCGACGAGTCCTACCACGGCATCGTCTACGCCCAGCAGTTTGGCAAGGCCGCCTACATCGTGAAGTGCCGCACTCACCTGATGCGCGACCTGGGCTGCGCCGCCTCGCCCATGAACGCCTTTCTCCTGAACCTGGGCCTGGAGACCCTGCCCCTGCGCATGGAGCGCCACTGTTCGAACGGTCTGGCCGTGGCCAAGCTGCTCGAGAACCACCCCAAGATCTCCTGGGTCAACTACCCGGGCCTGGCCTCGTCCAAGCAGTACGCTTTGGCGGCCAAGTACATGCCTCGCGGCACCTGCGGCGTGGTGTCCTTTGGCGTCAAGGGCGGCCGCGAGGATGCGGTGCGCTTCATGGAGGCCCTGAAGCTTGCTGCCATCGTGGTGCACGTGGCGGACGCCCGCACCTGCGTGCTGCACCCCGCCAGCACCACCCACCGCCAGCTCACCGACGAGCAATTGTTGGAGGCCGGAGTTCGCCCCGACCTCATCCGCATGTCGGTGGGCATCGAGCACGAAAGCGACATCCTGGCCGACATCCGCCAGGCGCTCGAAAAGGTCTGAGCCTCATAGCTCGTCTGACGGGCCGCCGCGAGATGGATCTGGAAGGACGCTGGATTCCAACCACAAAGCCCATCTGTAATGCTACCCCTTAAGGGAAGAACCCCTATGCGCCTCCATCGCTTCGTGCTCCAACTTCTGCTCCTGCTCTCCATGGCCTGGGGCACTGCCCAGGCATCCTCTGGCTGGACCGTCCTCAAGGACGGACGAGGCATCAACGATGTCGTCTGGACGGGCACCCGTTACATCGCCCTGGGCGCAGGAGGTCGGGTCTTGACCTCCGAGAACGGATCCGACTGGCACGGCGCCCAGGTCACCAACGAGAATCTCAAGACCGTCGTGTGGACCGGCTCCAAGGCCTTTGCCTTCGGGGATTCGTCCGTGTTCGTCTCGGCGGACGGGCTGGCCTGGAGCAGCGCCACGATCGTCGCCAGCAAGCGACCGACAAATCCTGTCTGGAACGGGAACCGCTTCGTGGCGCTCGGTCCGAACAAGAAACTGCTGGGATCGAAGGACGGACTGGTCTGGGATTCGGTGGCCGTCTGCTCCCGCTACCTGCGCAACCTGCAGTGGCTGGATTCGGTCTTCGTCGCCGACACCGACGACAGCCTCTTCATGGTCTCTCCCGATGGGCTGGCCTGGAGCACCGTAGTCGCCACGGGCCAAGAACTCACGCGCCTGGGCAAGTCCAGCGATGGCTTCGTGGCGATGGGGAGCGGCAGGAAATTCCTGCGATCCACCGACTTGAAATCTTGGACTGAATTCGGAACGCCCTTGTCCAGCGAGTATTGGTCTCCGACCTGGACGGGTGACGGCTTCGTGGCGATACATGGAGGCTACTCGGACCTGGTCACACGCTCTAATCGCGACGGCAAGAACTGGACGGTCTCCAGCACCGGCGGCGTATCCGTCACCAACGTGCTGCGCCGCCAACCGGGACGGATCCTGGGAATCGGGTCCGGGGGCACCCTCGTCGAATCGACCGACAGCGTCCGCAGCTGGAAGGTTCTGCGGTCATGGCGCGGGAACCATCTGCTCGACATCGACTGGAACGGCACCTGGCTCTCCGTCACCGGTATGGGATCCACCGGAATCGAATCGAAGGACGGCGTGCACTGGAACGAGCTGACCAACCGGGACGACATGACTGGTGCCTGGAGGTGTTTCTCCGCCTCATCCACCACGCGCCGCATCCATTACGAAGACCTGACGGCGCGCCTCACCACCACCGACCTCGTCACTGGAGCCACGACACGCGACACGACCCGTCGATACGGCCTCTACGGCGCGACCTGGACCGGGAGCCAGTTCGTGGTGGTGGGCGATTCCGGACAGATCCTGACTTCCCCCGACGGGATCGCCTGGAGCCTGCGCAACGCCGAAAGCGGCGTTTTGCTCACCGAGATCCAGCACGACGGCCCCCTCCTGGTCGCAGCGGGAGACGGCCCGAACATCTACACTTCCCCCGACGGGATCGCATGGACCAAGAGGCCGCTGGGAGCTTCCTACAACATCCGCGGTCTGGCCTGGACGGGAACGAAATACGTCGCGGTCGGGTTCAACCAGACGGCGCTGACCTCGCCTGACGGGATCACCTGGACCTCGCGTCCACGCCCGACCAGCAAGACGCTCTACGGCATGGTCTGGACCGGAACGGAGCTGGTCGGAGTCGGCGCCGGCGGAGTCGTCGCCTCCTCCCCGGACGGATTGTCCTGGAAAATCGACACGACCTTGAGCGCCGATCTGTTCTCTGTCGCCTGGACGGGAAAGGCTCTCGTGGCGGTAGGCGGAAACGGGTTGATCGTCAGTTCCGGGACGCTACCGACAGCAGTGGGAATCGAAACCGCAGAGCATCGCCCGTCCCAAGACATGCGTCTGGAAGGGAGCCTGCTGCGCGTCCCCGACGGCACGCGATCGGTGCGGTTCCTGTCGATCGACGGACGCGTGCACGCGACGGCTCTTCCCGAAGGCCTCCCCGGCCGTCTGCAAGTCGCCCTGCCGTCCCTGCCCGCAGGAGTCTGGATCGCCTCGCCGACCGGCAGCAACGCAAGCCCTGTCCGCTTCGTGCGCTGAACTTAGCGCCCCCTGCGGCGCAGCAGGACCAGGCCAGCCCGTGCAGGAGTTGCAGGAAGAAGAACCCCTCGGGATAGAGCTTCTGCATGTCGTAGGCGGCCCCTCGCCCGACGGCAGCCGCACGATTGTTCCTCCTCCATTGCTCTATTTCCCTCCGATGGAACCATCCTCCACAGCTACCCGCTCCCGCACCGTCCGTGCGGACACGACCGGCCCTTCGCGGCACATGGAAAGGCTCCTGGCCCTGGCCATGACCCTGCTCTACCGGCGCACGGCCACGGTCCCCATCTTGGCGGCACGGTTCGGCGTGAGCGAACGCACGATCTTCCGCGACCTGGGCCTTCTGGACGCCGCAGGCTTGCCGCTGGTCTCCAGCCCCGGGCGCGGCGGGGGCATCGGACTGGCAAAGGGGTTCCGGCTCGAGCGCCAGCTGTTCTCGGAGCACGCCTTGGGCGTGTGGTCGGAATCGCTGCGTGCGCTTTCCGAACTGGCCGGCGACGACGCGCTCGGCACCGACGCCGACCTGGCCGAAGGCCTCCTTCCCGACGGTCCCGCATCGCCGTCGGCCATCGAGGTCCGCTGGGACCACGCCGCGACGGAATCCGTCAAACCCTTGCTGCGCCTTGCCGCCTCGGCCATCCGCGACGGCCTCGCCCTGGAGATCGGCTATTGCGACCGGGACGGCGAGGCCTCTTGCCGCACGATCGAGCCGCTGCGGCTGGTGCACTCGGGCGGCACCTGGTACCTGCAGGCGTGGTGCCTGATGCGCTCGGACTACCGGATCTTCCGCGTGCCCAGGATCCGTTCCTGTTCGATCGGCCGGGAACGGTTCGACCGCATGATGCGGCTTCGCGACCTTCCCGCCTTCGATCCGATCGACACCTCCCGTCACATCCCACCTGTCCGCCTGTCCGCCATCGATCCCTCGCCCGATCTGCTGGCCTACCTGGGCGATCCCCCACGGATTGCGGGAAAGGATGGCCAGGTCGAGTTCGAGATCCGCTGGCCGGTCGACGGCTGGCTGGAACGCTGGCTCTGCGGCCAGGCCCCCGAGGTGACCGTACTGGAACCGCAGGATCTGCGCGACCGGATCGCGCAACGCCTGGAGGCCTCCGCCCGCGCCTATGGAGCCCCGCTGCCCAAACCCTGACATGCCGTTGTCAGGGTCGCATGCGATCCTTTACCGACACCGGCACGTCCGGCACGGACACTCACGGAGAGGGCAACGCATGGAATTCAAGAAGACCGACCCGTTCGACTACAAGGCATCCCCTGCCAAGGTCGAGATCCTGGACCTGCCACCGCGCCTGTTCGCCTCGATCGAAGGCGCGGGAGATCCCAACGGCGAGGCCTTCGCGGGAGCCGTCGAAGCGCTGTACGCCTACAGCTATGCGGTGCGCATGAGCGGCAAGGATGCACCTCCTCCCGCCGGCTGGTTCCCGTACGTGGTGGGTGTTCTCCAGGGCCGCTGGACACTGCGGGAAGGCTGCACCGGATTCGATCCGTCCAAGAAGTCCGACCTTGCCTGGACCATCATGATCCGCCAGCCCGCCTTCCTTGAACAGGCTCTTCACGAGCGGTCGCTGGAAAAGGCCATGAAGAAGGCGCAGGCCAAGGGCGGCAATGCCCTGCCCTGGCTCGAGACGCTGCAGTTGGACTGCCGCGAGGGTGGTCGCTTTGCCCAGATCCTGCACGAGGGCCCCTACGACCAGGAGCCGGCGACCTTCGAGCGCCTGGAGCGCCTGCTTCTGGAACAAGGCAAGGTGCGCGACGGCCGCCACCATTGGGAACTCTACCTCACCGACCCGCGCCGCTCGGCTCCCGAGCGGATGCGGACCATCCTGCGCACGGCGCTCTCCTCCACCTGATACCAAAGGACAGAAAATGTCAAACCAGAATCCCACCGTCAGCGAGGCGTTCCAGCTGTTCTCGAAGGAGGCCCCGGCACACGCCAAGGCCTGGATGGAAGCCGCCCAGGCGCTCGGGCAGGCATCGGCCCTGGAACCCAAGACCTCCCACCTGGCCTATCTCGCCGTCCTTTCGGCATTGGGCCTGGAAAGCGGGGTGCCCTTCCACGCCGACCTTGCCAGGAAGACCGGAGCCACGCGCCAGGAGGTGGTCAGCGCCGTCCTGCTCGGACTTCCCGCAGCGGGGAACGTGGTGGTGAGATCCTTGCCCGGAGCCCTGTCGGTGTTCGACGGCGATCCGACCTGATCCGAAAGGGCGCCTCCCCCGCATTCGACAGATCCTGTCGTCGCGGGGGCCGGGCCGCCTGCCGAGCCTCCTCGGCCCGCCTCCCGACGCCACGGGCCTGCGGGGTCTCGGGCCTGCCGGCCGGCGTCCCTGGCGCACGTCCGGACGCGAACCCGCCGCCTGCGGCACCATTCCCCCTTGCCTTCCGCGCCGCGCCGCCGTAGATTGGACAGGTGCCGCGACGGTCGCGGCAAGGCCTCCACCTTTCCAAGGACGCGCGTGAAGACTCTCTCCTGATCCGGCTCCAACTTCGGAACCCACCCGCTCTTCAGGAGAGCCTCATGCAGACATGGCTGGAAGCCCAGGACCTCGAATGGTCCTGGCCGGGCGCGAGCACGCCCGCCCTGGAACACATAGATCTGTCCCTTCCTTCGGGCCTCTCGGGGCTGGTGGGACCCAACGGCAGCGGCAAGAGCCTGCTCTTCTCGCTCCTGTGCGGTGCACGCCGCCCTTTGACAGGATCCGTCCGGGCCAAAGCGCCGCTCGGGTTCCTCTCCCAGCACGCCGCCGAGGTGCGCACCGGCACGGTGGCGGGTGCCTTGGGCTTCGGTGCGGCCTGGGAGGCCCTCGCACGCCTGGAATCCGGCGCAGGACGGCCGGAGGATGCCGACCTGCTGGAAGGGAGCTGGGATCTGCCCGAGCGACTGCCCCAAGCTTTGGCCCGGACCGGCCTATCTTTGGACCCCTCCCGGGAGATGGCCAGCCTTTCGGGCGGCGAGCGGGTGCGCGTGGCGCTTTCGCGCCAGGTCCTCGAAGGGGCCAAGGTCCTGCTCCTGGACGAGCCCACCAACCATCTGGATGCCCACTCCCGCGACGGACTGTGCGATCTCCTGGAGGCCTGGGACGGCGCCGTGCTGGTGGCTTCGCACGAGCGCACCCTGCTGCGCCGTTGCGCCCGTCTCTACGAGCTGGACCAAGGACGCCTGCGCCTGTGGGGCGGCAACTGGGACGCCTATCGAGATGGTCGGGAGGCGCTGGAAGCATCCCTTGACCGGCATGAGGCCGACGCGCGCAAGACCGTGCGCCTTGCCAAGGAGGCCCGACAGGAAGCCCTCGAACGCCAACAGAAGCGACAGTCGGTAGGCCGCAAGGACGCCCGGGGAGGCGGGATGCCCACGATCCTGGCAGGCATGCGCAAGCGCAATGCCGAAGGGACCGCATCCCGCCTGCGCGAGGTCCACGACGACCAGCTGACCCAAGCGCGCACTGAACTTGAGCAGCGTTCCCGGCGACGCCCCGATCCCCTGTTCCTGGACCTGGAGCTTCCCGCCTCCAGTCGCGGCGCAGTGGGGCTCTCGGACTTTGTCCCCTGCCCTGCCGGTACGCCGTTGTGGTGCGCTCCCCTGTCACTGGAATGGCGCGCTCCGGAGCGCATCGCCCTGCGCGGCCCCAACGGCAGCGGCAAGAGCCTGACCCTGCGCGCCCTGGCCGGACAGAATCCGTCATATCAAGGCGAGATCCGCAAGCGGGGGCGGGTCGCGCTCCTTTCCCAGGAGCTTGGCTTCCTAGGGGAGGGATCGGCACGCGAGGTCCTGACGCGTCATTCCCCGCCCGGAAGCACCGCCACCGAGATCGCCGTGAAGCTTGGCCGCCTGCGCCTGCGCGGGAGCCGTGCTGACCTGCCCGTGAGCGTCCTGTCGGGAGGCGAGCGCCTGCGACTGGCCTTGGCATGCCTGCTAGCCGGGAACGATCCTCCCGACGTGTTGCTCCTGGACGAGCCCACCAACCACCTGGACCTGGAATCGGTCGCGACCCTGACCGAGGCCCTGCGGACCTGGAAGGGACTCCTGATCGTGGCCACCCACGACGCCGACTTGCTCGCGGAACTGGGCACGGGACAGAGCCTGGAGCTACCAGTCGGCACCAGTTCATGATATACGTTTTGTATATATTTCATATGGAGATAAAAACATGGGCATCGTGAAGATCTCGGACCTGATGCACGAGAACCTGCGGGTGGCCGGCAATGCCCTGAGCCGCTCGATCAATGCGCAGGCGGAACACTGGATGCGTGTGGGGATGCTGACCGAACTGCATCCGGAACTGGACCATCGCGAGATCAGCCGCCTCCTGGTGCAGGCCGAGCTGGACGGAGGACTGGACCTTTCCCAGGCAATCGGCCCGCGCCCCGGAAAGACGCGCGCCGCTTCCAAGGCAAGACCATGAAGAGCCGCAGCATCGTCCTTCAAGGCGCCAAGGAACTGGCCATGCTGCGACAGGCTGGACAGCTTGCCGCCGAGGTCCTGGCCATAGTCGCTCCCTATGTGATGGCCGGGGTCAGCACCGAGGAGCTCGACCGCATCTGCCACGACCACATCGTGAATGTCCAAGGCGCGATCCCTGCCAACCTCGGCTACCAAGGCTACCCGAAGACCATCCTCACCTCGGTGAACCAGGTAGTGTGCCACGGCATCCCCTCGGCCGTCACGATCCTGAGGACGGGCGACATCGTCAACATCGACGTGGCCATTGTCAAGGACGGCTGGTATGGCGACACCAGTCGCATGTTCTTCGTCGGATCGCCCACCCCACTGGCACGCCGCCTGGTCCATACCGCCTACGAGGCGCTGCGGGCCGGCATCCAGCAGGTCAGGCCCGGAGCATGCTTGGGAGACATCGGCCACGCCATCCAATCGATCGCGCTGCGCGAGCGTTTCGGCGTGGTGCACGAATACTGCGGGCACGGCATCGGCAAGGTCTACCACGACGACCCGCAGGTACTGCACTTCGGAAAGCAGGGTGCAGGCGTCAAGCTCAAGGAAGGCATGGTCTTCACGATCGAGCCGATGCTCAACGCAGGCAAGCGCGAGATCCGGCAACTGGCCGACGGCTGGACGGTGGTGACCAAGGACCGTTCGCTTTCCGCCCAATGGGAGCACATGGTCGCCGTGACGCCAAACGGCTGCGAAGTGCTCACGGCCTGGCCCGACGGCCTGGGCGACTATCCATCGGTCTGATGGCGCAAGTGGATGGCGATGGTGCCATCGAGCTCCCTAGACGCGGTCAACGCCTCGTCTTCAAGCTACCTTCCTCCAGACATATCTACTCATCCTTGTCCAAAGGCACTCCCATCTCCGATCGCACGCTTTGAGAACCCCGCCACGGCTCCTGCCGCTTTTCGAGGATGGCGTCATCGACGAAGTGATCGGTCAGGTGCGTAGCGGTAAGGAAGCCGACGTGTTCCTGGTACAGGTGGGCGACGAGGTCCGTTGCGCCAAGGTCTACAAGGACTCGAGCCACCGCAGTTTCAAGCAGGCAGCATCCTACCAAGAAGGCAGGCGCGTCCAGAACAGCCGCAGTTCGCGCGCCCTCTCGAAGCGCTCGGCCTTCGGGCAGAAGGAGGCCGAGACCAACTGGATCACGGCCGAGGTGCAGGCGCTGAACACCCTGAGCGCAGCGGGAGTGCGCGTTCCCAAGCCGTACGGCTTCTTTGACGGCGTCCTGATCATGGAACTGATCGTGGACGCATCGGGCGAGGTCGCGCCGCGCCTAGACGACCTGGAGCTGTCGCCGGAAATCGCCCAGGCCTACCACCAAGAAATGGTCCGCCAGATCGTACTGATGCTCTGCACGGGCATCATCCATGGCGACCTGTCGGAATTCAACGTGCTGGTCGATTCCATCGGCCCCGTGATCATCGACCTGCCCCAAGCCGTGAACGCGGCCGGCAACAACAATGCCCGCATGATGCTGGCCCGCGACATCGACAACATGGCCCGCTACTTCGGGCGGTTTGATCCCGAGATCCTCAAATGCCAATACGCCCAGGAGATCTGGGCGCTCTACCAGGGCGGCTTGCTTTCCCCGGACGTCGAACTGACCGGCACCTTCGAAGAATCCTCCAGCCTAGTGGATCTCGACGGCGTCCTGGAAGCCATCGAGGAAGCGCGCCGGGAGAACGAGGAAGAGCTGTCCCGGAAAGCGCCAGTTGAGACTGCTGGCGGAGTCGAACACGCTGCCAAGGAGTGGAACCCGCGCGAGAAGGCGCAGAAGCCCGTCCCGAGTCCCGCCAAGGCCCCGGCATCAAAACCCGAGCCTCAGCCCGTACCCATCGTCACCGAGCCAGCCCCAGCGCCCGCGATCAAGTGGGGCCGCAGACCATACCGGTAGGGCCGACTTGTGGTCGGCCCTGAACGTCAAGCACCGCTAGGCAATCTCGATCGAAGCTACTTCTCGATGGTCATCAGGAAACTGCTCGCGTCCTTGTTCCGCACCAGGTAGAGGCCGCGGTTCAAGCTGGAGGCCTGCATCTGAGCCCTGAGATCCGAGACGTTGTTTGCCTGGAAAGAGATGAGATGAGCTCCTTTCACGCTGTACACCTCGAACCCTTGGGAAAGATTCGACTTCCTTGCGAAAATTCCTGTGGGAACGTTCTTCGAGAACTTGATGTTGTCGATGTTCACGGAGCTTCCGGTAATGGCAATCTTCAGCACATGCGAACCAGCCGTGAGATCGGTTGTCTTTCCGACCACAGTGCTGTAAGTGGTCCAATCTCCACCATTGGCAACCTTGATCGTGTCCGTGATCGCCTTGTCATCCAGGAAGAGTCGGAACGAAGATCCGTCCGCACCGGAAGCTGTCAGAGCCTCGACGGTGTAAGCTCCTGCAGTCGCCACATTCACCGTGTATTCGAGCCATTCACCGGCGGCGGTGTACCCGATAGCATATCCATTTGTCACGGCCACAATGTCTACGCCATCTTGGCGATAGACAGCGCCTTGATTCTCGGCTTCATCATCGTTGTAGGACTTGCTCTGGCCACCCACGTCGTAGTTCTCCGCCTCCACTGTGCCAGGAATAGCAATGGCACTCTTGTAAGGAGCTTGGGGAACTGTGTCGGGGGGTGTCACTGATCCGAGCAGACCCGTGGTGTTCACTCCCTTATTGGTTGCCATGTAGCTCTTGAGCCAGGTCATGGCCGGGCGGTCGTTTCCGTTCTTGATGATACCGGAATTGCCGTTGGTGGTCCAGGTGGAACCGTAGATGTAACCCCACAGCGTGATGCCCGCGACGTACTCTGCGTTCATGAACTCGGGGATCTGTTCCGAATAGCGCTGCTTCTGGAGCGCATCGTCGTCGGTCCCGATGTCGTATTCGGTGATGAACAACGGCATCTGAACTCCGTCGTGGATCTTCTTGAGCGCCGCCTTGAAGTTGGTGGCGTTCATGTCGGTCAGGTCGTGCGCCTGCTGGCCGTAAGCGTCCACCGGGGCGCCAGCCTTCTTGATTTGGTTGACCAAGGCGATGCCTTCGTTGATCTGCCACTGAAAAGTGTTGTAGTCGTTGTAAATGAGGATTGCCTTGGGCCAGCGCTCGCGGGCCATCTTGAAGGCCGTGGTCACGAAGGCATAGTCGTTGTTGTCGCCGCCCAGAGCCTCCCTGATCTTGGTCTTTTCGTAACCAGAGTGGTAAGAGTTCGTGCCCGTACGGATCGCCTCGTTCACCACGTCGATCATCTCGAGGTCCGGGAAATTCGTCTTCACGGCATCGAACCAGGCTGTGATGGCCTTCTTCGTATCGTCTGCGCTCAGGCTGGCAAGCCAGTTCGGGTATTGGGAACCCCACACCAGGGCATGGAACTTGAAATGCCCTCCGTTATTCTTGGCCCAATTGTAGGCGTCCTTGCAACCTTTGAAGTTGTAGTTCCCCCGCGTACCTTCGACGGAACCCCACTTGCATTCGTTTTCCGCAGTGATCTGGTTCCAGTACGTGCCGAAATCAGAACGAACCGCACCATTGGTGGTGATGTTGCCCATGAACTTCGTCGCACCGCTTGCCAAAGGCGCAGCGCCGACGACTCCGGTGAGGAGGATTCCCGAGAGAAGAACGATCGACAGTTGTTTTGTGCGCATACCAAATCCTTGTTTTAGCCGTTGGAAGCCAAGTCCGGATTTGAACGTATCCCTGGGCAATTGGGAAAACCTGCTGTTTGAGAAGGTCTCCGTTGTCATTTCATCAAAGGAACAGGATACGCGACGCTTGGGGCGCCTCCCCCGCCCCGCACGTAACTGACTCGGCCCCGGCGCGGGGGTCGGGCCGCCTGCCAAGCCTCCTCGGCTTCGCCTGCGGGGTCTTGGGCCTGTCGGCCGGCGTCCCTGGCGCGAGCTTCCTCGCCCAACTCGATGGCATCGCCCCAGCTTGATCCGGATCTCGATGCGCTTTGAGATCCCCCACCCAATGCCAATGGTATTCTTCCGGCGGGTGTGCATGAGATGGTGGCGTAGGCTGTAAACCTAGGCTCGGCCTTTCTCCTCAGGTACAGGCACGAACGCCAGTCCGCAGTTGGTCTCTCGTCCCTCATCCTCTGCACGGAACATGCCGGAGACAAATTCCGTCAAATGCACCTGCGGATACAGGAGAAGGCAGCGCTTGACGGCCCAGAGCTCGTTGTAGACGAACATCTGCTTGAGGTCGGCATCGGACGGGACGGCCGACTTCAGAACCTTCCACTTGGTGTCGAGGACCGTCTTCTCCGAAATCGTGAAGGCCCCGCCAAACAACTCCAGCGCCTCGTCCGTTGCCCCTGTCGGCTCCAGCAACAGGTCGGGTCGAACAGCCTTGCGCGCTCCTTCCTCGGACTTCCAGAACTGCCGGGAGGATTGGGTCCGTAGCCGCCAAGGACGCGTCCCTATCTGTCGCCGGATCTCGTGGGCCACCCAGCACTCCCATAACACATTCATGTCAAAGAGGAGCGAGAAAACCTCTTCGCGCCCCGCTTCAAGGTCCGGGTTGCATTCCAGCAGGATCAGTCGCGCAAGTTCGATGGCCGTACGGTAGCGTTCGGTGCGGCGGTCGAAGCGAAGCCGCGCGAAATCCTCGTCCCGTAGGCGCGGGAAACTCCAATCCTCGAAGGGAAGGAGAAGGGCTCCGGCCCGGGCCCGAAGCGAAGCGTTCCCCGTGCGTCGCGACAGCACGCGAAGCGCCGCCACCAAGATACGGTTCCATGTGTTGTGGACATCGAATTCCATGGCCGCCGTGAAAACACGCTCGCGGTGCACAAGGTTTCGCTTGAGATCCTCGGAGACCAACAACCGCCCGCGCCACGCCGTGCGGTTGGTCGCCACCTGGCGGTAGGTCTTGACCAGTCCTTCCCGCAGGATCGTCTCGGTCTGGGTCAGGAAGGCGTGGAAGAAGACATCCAGGAGAGTGTGATCCTGAAGGCGCAGGCTTGCCTTATCGCTTGCGCGCAGATCGAAACCTTCAAGGCGTCCGATCATCTCAAGGAGGATGCCTTTCCACTTCTTGACAAGATCTGTCCGACTCGTTCCGTCCCGATCCGCTTCGGCCTTGGGCAGGATCTCCAAGGTCAACCGTCCGATCTGCAGCACGCCCACCCACTGGGTCGCCTTGAGGGAACGATGCCCCAGCTCGATGCCGGGGTGGTTCGTACGATCCTTCCAACGGGCAATGGCCTCGAACTGGGCAAGGGTGAACGTCTCCGAGTCCCAGGTCTCCCCGACGCGCAGGCGCTCGTGCTCGAAGAGGATCATGCCTCGTAGATCGAACGAAAGGCCTTGGCGTCCCAGGAATCTGCAGGGGTCAGAGCGAAGCGATCGGGAAGGTCGGTCTCGTGCTCGAAGCCCTTGGCGAACAAGGTCGTTCCCGACACGTTCTTGTGGGTCACGAAGGCCGCTCCCAAGACCAGCCCGATCCGGTTCCAGTCGCCGTAGAAGAACTCCTGCAAAAGCGGCAGAACCTTGTTCTGGAAGACGGACTTCAGATCCTCCAGGCTCGTCACGCCCATGAAGAAGGCGTGCCCGATGGTGTGGTCGCGATCCACCAAGGCCTCCAGACGGGCGTTGATGGTCTGCAGCATCTGCGCCAGATCGACCTCATCGACAACTCCCAGTAACGAGGGCTTGGGCATCATCTCGACAAAGTCGAAGCGGCGGCGAAGCGCCACGTCCAGCGCCTCAACGCTGCGGTCGGCAGTGTTCATAGTGCCCAGAACATGGAGGTTGGGCGGAACCTGGAAGCGTTCTTGCGAAGACGGCAAAAACACTTCCAGCGGCTCCGATTGGCCCATGCGCTTGGATGGTTCCAAGAGCGTGATGAGCTCTCCGAAAATGGCCGGGATGTTGCCTCGATTGATTTCATCGATGATCAGCACGTACTGCTTCAAGTAGGCACTCGGTGCCACGGTCTTCCCTTGTGCCCGCGCCTTCAACCAATCCGAAAGGCCGGTGTAGTAAGTGGAAAGACCTCCTGGAACCTCCCGTGTTCCTTCGAAGATGGCCTCGAGGGTCCGAGCATTCAAGGTGTGGTTGTCGTTCCCATTGGTCTTGCGAAACCGAATCACCTCATTGTCGATCTCGTAGACATTGAACTGTGTTCGACGTCCAGGAGTCGGAATCACCAGTGAGCCACTTCCAGATTCTAGCTCAGCTTCGACCTCGCTCCAAAGCTCCGCAAAGGAGCGCTTCAGGCCCTTACTTTGCCACGCAGTCCAATTTCTGCGTGCATCCTTGCAGACCGCCTTGAAGATCCCATCGCGGATCACATAACTGAGGTTGCCTGCGTCTGCGCCATCAAGCTTTGGGCGCAATCCTTCGACGAAGTCTTCATAGGCAAGGGAAGGGTGGAAGGTGACAAAGCGGATCTGGCCAGCTTCTGCCAATGCGTCGTACCGATGAATCACGTCCTTGCGATCGTCAGAGATTGGCTCGCCAAGTAGCGTGAGCGCCGCGACACGGGTCTCGTAGGTTTTACCGGTTCCCGGGGGGCCGTAGAGGATGCGATTTGTCGCGCCGACCTGCGTCAATACGGGACTGTCATCCTCATCATTCTTCTCCTGTTCGGTATTTTTCAATCCCAGACGTTCAACCATTTCTTCATAGCTGAGGCGAAATCCCTTGATCGCTCGGATGCTCCAATCGATCAGATCTTCCATCGATTTGGCCAAGCCTTCAGCCGACGGCAGGATCGCCACAATCGGAGACTCGTTGCTAAATGCGACGCGAATCTGCTCGTAAAGACCACGCAACTGTGGATCTGCCTGCACCGTATCGATCTTGACCACAAAGCCCGCAAGCGCATCGATCCCAACCGTGTACGCCAGCGAGAGAGGTGAATCCGACTGAGGATAAATGCGCGCCCAATTGTAGTGAAGGAACGTATTCGCCTGACTCGTCGGCCGCTTCCTGATCTTGACACTTCCTGACGGGAAGCAAACTTCCTGGACTCGCTTTGCCCAGACTTCCGTCAAGTCATAGGCACTCTTCAAAGACTCATACGCTCGCCCCTGTTCCATGTCAGCATCGTCGCGCCTGTGCCCTTTCCATTTGTCGAGTAGCTCGAAATGCTCTGCGGCGAAGAAGTCGTTCATTGCTCAGTCCTCATGGTCATGGTGCGGAGGAATTCAGCGAGGGTTTCTTGGCGGGTCATCGGCTTACCTTGTCCACGCGTTGCTCAGTTCCTCGGCTTGCTTGAGCACGAGCTCCACCGCCTCGAGTTGCTGGTCGGGCGGGTACTTGTAGAACTGCAGGGTGCGGCGCACCAGGATGCGCAAGGCCGCACGCACGCTCTCGCGCTTCTGCCAGTCCACCGTGGTGGATTTGCGCAGCTTCTCGGTGATCTCGACGGCGATCTTTTTCAGGATCTCATCGCCCAGCTCACGCACGGCGCTTTCGTTGTTGGCCAGCGCGTCGTAGAAGGCCAGTTCGTCGGGGCCCAGGCCCAGCTTGGCTTCGCGGTCGATCAAGGACTGAAAGTCCTTGGCCATGGCGATCAGCTCTTCGATCACCTGGGCCGTTTCGATGGCGCGGTTGTTGTACCTGAGCAGCGTGGCTTGGAGGCGGTCGGCGTACTTCTTCTCTTGCACCACGTTGTTGCGGGTCTTGGACTTGATGGCATCGCGCAGGAGCTTTTCCAGCAGCTCCACCGCGAGATTGCGGTGCTTGATGTGCTTGAGGTCGTTCAGGAACTCGTCCGACAACAACGCCACGTTGGGCTTCTCAAGACCACACAACGCAAACACATCCGCGACGCCTTCGGCCACCACGGCATTGTCCAGAATCTGCTTGAGTGCCGAGTTCTTGTCTTCTTCGGTGCGTTTTCTGTCCACCGTGGTGAACTTGCACAGGGCCGCTTTGATCGCGCTGTAGAAGGCGATCTCGATGCGCAGGGCCTTGGCCTCGTCGAGCGTGCTGCACAACGAGTAGGCCTTGGTGATGGCCGCGACGGCGTCCAAGAATCGCTTCTTGCCTTCGGGCAAGCCAAGCACATAGTTGGCGGTGGGAACCAAAAGCGAAAGGGCCTTGGTGGCAAAGGCCGAGATGTCCAAACCTTCTTGGCCAGCGGCCTTGGCGAACATCCCGCGCACCACGTCCATCTTCTCAAGCAAGATCGCAAAAGCTTCTTCGGTGCGCTTGGCGGGTTCGCCGCGCCCCTTGGAGTCGGTGTAGTCCTGCACGGCGCGCTTGAGTTCGCTTGCGATCCCGATGTAGTCCACCACCAGGCCACCCTGCTTGCCCTTGAAGACGCGGTTCACGCGGGCGATGGCCTGCATGAGGTTGTGCCCCTGCATGGGCTTGTCCACATACATGGTGTTGCAGCACGGGGCGTCAAATCCTGTCAGCCACATGTCGCGCACGATCACAAGCTTGAGAGCATCGGACGGATCCTTGAAGCGCTTCTCCAGGCGTTTCTTTTCCTGCTTGGAATGGATGTGGGGCCGGAACTTGGGGACATCGGCCGCCGATCCGGTCATCACGATCTTGATGGCACCCTTTTCGGGGTCGTCGCTGTGCCACTCGGGGCGCAGAGCGATGATCTTGTCGTACAGGTCTACGCAGATCTCGCGGCTCATCCCCACGATCATGGCCTTGGAGTCCATGGCCTCGTTGCGGGTCTCGAAGTGTTCCACGAGGTCGCGGGCCACCTCGACCAAACGCGGCGTGGAGCCCACCAACTTTTCAAGACGACTCCACTCCCCTTTAGTCTTCTCACGCGAGCCGGAGTCTTCCTCGTCTTCGATCACTTCCTCGACCTTGTCGGACAACGAGGCGATCTCGGTCTGGTTCAAGTTGAGCCGCGCCAGACGCGACTCGTAGAAGATGGGCACCGTGGCACCGTCTTCCACGGCATCCTGGATGTCGTAGATGGACACGTATTCGCCAAAGACTCCGCGCGTGTCCTTGTCGGCCATGGCCACGGGCGTTCCGGTGAAGCCGATGAAGGCGGCATTCGGAAGCGCATCGCGCATGTGCTTGGCGTACCCGAACTTGTAGAGGCCGTCCTTGGTAAGCACGGCGCGCAAACCGTACTGGCTGCGGTGGGCTTCGTCCGAAATCACCACCAGATTGTGGCGCGTGTTCAGGATGGGGTGTTCGGTCTCCCCTTCCAGCAGGGCGAACTTCTGGACGGTGGTGAAGATGATGCCGCCAGATTCCCGTTCGGACAGAATCTGTCGCAATTCCTCGCGGTCTTCGGCTTGCACCGGGGTCTGGCGCAGCAGGTCTTGGGAGGCGCAAAAGGTGGCGTAGAGCTGGCCATCGAGGTCGTTGCGGTCGGTCACGATCAAGAGCGTGGGGTTGTTCATCTCCCGCTCTTGCAGGAGCTTGCCCGCATAGCAGCACATGGAGATGCTCTTGCCCGAGCCTTGGGTGTGCCACACCACGCCGGCCTTCTTGGATCCGGGGATCACGTCGTCGGCATAGTGGGCACGCGACTGACCCTGGGCCACCAAGGCCGGGTCATACTTGCGCGAGGCGATCACGGTGGCCCGCACGGCTTCGCGCACGGCGTGGAACTGGTGGTAGCCCGCGATCTTCTTCACAAGCCGTTCACCATCGGTTTCAAAGAGCACGAAAAAGCGCACGTAGTCCAGGAACAGATCGCGGCGGAAGTAGCCGCGCACCACGGTCTCGAGCTGCATCTCGAGCTTGGGCTTGTCGGATTCGCTGGCCAGTGTGCGCCAAGGCAGGAAGCGCTCTTGGTCGGCAGTAAGCGAGCCCACACGGGCATTGGTGCCGTCGCTGACCACCAAGACTTCGTTCCCCACGAACAGATCGAGGATCTCTTCCTTGTAGGTCTGGAGCTGGTTGTGGGCGGCCCAGATGTCGGCACTTTCGTCGGCCGGGTTCTTGAGCTCGATCACCCCAAGGGCGATGCCGTTCACAAAGCACACCACATCGGGGCGACGCACGCGTTTGGGGCCTTGGATGCTGAACTGGTTCACCGCCTGAAAGACGTTGCGGTCTTCGTGCTCGAAGTCGATCAGGAAGGCATGGTCATGAACCGGCTTGTCGTCGCGCTTGTATTCCACCGGCACACCGCTGATCATCCACTTGTGGAAGGCGCGGTTGTTGGCCACGAGGTCGAGCCCCTGCGGCTTGGTGACCATTCCCACCACGCTTTCGACGGCGCTCTCGGGGAGTTGCGGATTGAACCGCCGCACGGCGTCCTCAAGTTCCGTGCGCAGGAAGACTTCACGATAATGGCCGCGCTTGGGCGAAGGACCATCGGGGGCGATGTCGGGGCCGTGGAGCACCTCCCAGCCGGTCTCGCGGAACCATTCGAGGCAGAGGTCTTCGAGTTGGGCTTCGGTCATGGACGAATCTCCCTAAGACTGCGCATCGCGGGGTATGGCTGTCCGATGGCATCATTGAAACACAAGCAGACTTGCCGCAGCCTGGTGCCTGTGTTAAGATTGTTCTCAATATGGCCGGCGCCTCTGCACGAGAATCTCGTGTACGCGTCGGTTTTCATTTCTGCTCCGCTGATTGTTTCCAAAGGTCCCAGTGGTCCCAACCAAGTGGGGCACCGAAGTCGGAAATGGTCACGGAGCTCCCCCCGAACGTGGGGAATTCCTGCGTGATGGTGTTCACGAAGCGCTGCCCCCAGCTTGAGTTGGGACAAAGCGTGGTAATCATCCGTTGCATCAAGCAGAAGCAGAAGTAAGGCCGCGTATTCTTGAGCTCTTGAGGCCAATCGGGCGGGACCGGAGCAACTTCAAGGACATTGAGGTTCCACAGCCGACTGTGGTGCGCCGACACGTTGCGGATGAAGTTCAAGGTGCGCAACCACTTCCCGAACGCGTCTCCATCTCTCGCGTGGTACTTGGCCGCGATGGTCTGCTGGTCGGCATATTGAAGGCCAGCAAAGATCTTGGACAACTGGCCAAAGTCCCAGACTTCTATGGCAGCCCAAATCGGGACGCTTCCATATTTGGCCCGATGATGTTCCACGAAAGGATCCTTGCGGGCCCGATGCAGGAGCGTGTCGTGCTTGGCGATCCAAAGCTCATGCTCCGTCTTGCCTGCGTCCTTTCCTTTGGCGATCTTTTTCTTGGCGAAGTTACCGTGGAGGCAATCGGCCCTCAGGTGCGCCAGCGGATCTCGCTTGCCCAGCAGATGAGCCACATCCACGCGCACGGCCATTTCGATGCGCTCCAGAGCATCCAATGCCAAGAGGCGCAATTTCTTGTCGAACACATAGAGCCGCACCACATCTTCGAACCGACTCCCCGGAACAAACTCGTCCCGACGCACAGGCTTCCTTTGGGCTGCGGAAGCGATAGGATCGATCATGCGCAGCGGGTACCAATACCCGCTCAGGCGGTAGTAGCCAATGCGGCGCAGATAGTCGAGTGCGGCGGAATCGTTGTCGACAAGTAGCCCACGCGCCTTGAGCGTCTCCAGCTGTTCCTGAAACGAGCGCCAAGGCTTGAGGGGTGCCATCATGCCTTAGCCCACCACCACGATGACGGGGCCGTGGAGTACGTCCCAGCCGGTCTCACGGAACCATTCGAGGCAGAGTTCTTCGAGTTGGGCTTCGGTCATGGCACTCTCCCCTTCCCAACCCACAAGATTTGCTTGTGACTTGAGGTAGAGCTGACCGAGCATCGAACTGTTAAGGAATCCTGAACGGTTCGACGGTTGTTGTCCACCTTGGCGCGAATCATGGGGCTGCCTCGGCCAGCAACTCGTCGGGGATCTCCAACTCGCCGGAAAGCAGCTTGGGGAGGAGGGAGTCGCGGAGTATCCTTAGTGTAGAACTTTGATTTTGTCGTATCTCATTTTGCATGTTGAAGGAACAGACCACTTGATCAAATCGTTCCATTATCCCTGAGGATGCAACGACAACTTCCTGAAGTGCGTAATCCGGCCAATGCCCTTTGTACTCTGTCAGTTTAATCTTACCGAGCGTTGCATAGTACAGCCACCGTGTAGGAGCCTTCTCCCCGACAAATGGCAAAACATTTTGAATCGTAGAGAACGATTTCTGCAGCAAACGCATGTTGCAGGTATGATTGGCGAAGGTTACTACGGGCATTTCAAAACTTGCAACAACTCCAGGAATATCACTGTGAAAGCCTATGACTCCTGATGCGCTTTGATCCAGAACTGGAATGTCGCCGTAATCAGAGACCGTTTTCTGATCATATTTTTTGCCGACAGAAATCCTTCGCAAGAGTGAATCAACTCTTGCAACCTCCCACCCCTCCGGAATTTGTCCGAGGTCGCTTGCTATCAAGCTGGATGGGAAGAGGGAAGCGGTGCGAGCCAGTTCGGCGTAGGCATCAGGCTGTTCCTGACGGAATTTGACCAATTCATCGTCGGTTTTCCCGGAAATCACGCGCATCGCGGCCAATTCAGCCTGTTCCCCCAACCGTAGGGATCGGGCATGCCCGATCCCTACGGTTGGATCGGTTGGATCGGAATTGGCAGCGGCGTAAACGGCCGCCTTGGCGCGGACTGGATCGAAATCCACGAACCAGGATTTGAATAATGCCTGGGCCATCTCCTCCAGCGTCTGGTTGATGCGCCGGTTCAGCTCAATCTTGTCGTCTAGCGACAGAATGATGTTCTCAATCCGAGATTTTATCCAGTCCGGCGGAATAATGATCGGAAGATTACGAACGTCTTTTAGGTTAAGCGTTTTCTGTACTGTTGTATTCGCACGTTCATCTAAAAATTGCTGGGTATCCTTCGTTTGCAAGCAGAGATTGATCCATTTTGCACCGATTTCATCTTTGGCGCGAATGACCGCAATTGCTCTAGGAACATTCCAGCCACAGAGCGATTTTGGTGCAACGAAGCTTTGGCCAGTGGACCCGACGAGTGTCAACAAGACCTCGCCACCTTCTAGCCGTGTCTTCTTGAATTTCTCCTCAATCGAGGTCGAAACCCTAAGCGCTTCACTTAAGTTCAGAGACCCCTTTTCAATATTATTGATTCTGACAATTGGAACCCCGTCAGGATCATGCATACCTGGTTGAACAATGCCATATGAGATGTTCCCATCCTTAGTGCAATCAATTAGCGCCAAGCAATTCCAGCTAGATGGAATTTTCAACTTCCATCCAACGTTTTGTTTGTCTAAATCACTTTCAGGAGAGCGTTCAAGGGCGTTGCGGGGCACCGCCCCACTGAGGGGGGTAGCGGCAGACCCCGCAGCCATCGGCGAGGAGGCTGGAGCGAGGGGGGAAACCTCCCCCCCATTCAACTTGCTCGGGCTCATGGCTGCATTTCCTTCTGCACGAAGACCACGTATTCGTCGAGCACATCCAAGGCCACCGTCAGGCCTTCCTCCAAGGCCGCCCACTCCTGGGCACCCAGCCGACGGACCTCGGAGCCGTGCCGGACTCCGAAGGGAGAGTCTTCCGGGGCGACGGGCTTCGGGAGAACGACCATTGACAGATTCTGACGATCCTTGGAAGGCGGCTCGTGGGCCGTCAGACAGGAACTGTCCGACCCTGTGGCATCAACAGGTACCCTGTTCATAGCTGGGCTCCGCGGGATTCCGTCCATCGCCGAGGATTGTCCACGATGTATGCGTAGATCCGTTCGTATTCGCCAGCATCACGAATGATGCGATCGTGATAGGATTTCTGCCATTGAAACGCCGTATTCCCCGATGCCCGGACCAAACGCGTGACGGACGATTTATACGATCCAACCGCCAACGGCAACGTTTCCAACGGACGCGTCCGTTGCCGTTGTTCCGTTTGCCGTTGTAGGGATCGGGCATGCCCGATCCCTACGGTTGGAACGAACGAAACGGATTCCGGATCCGGAACGGTTGGGACGGACGGTTCAATCGCCAAAATCGCGTGGACGTGGTCGGGCATCACGACGGCGGTATCCACGTTCACTGACGGAAAATGGCGTGGAATTTCCTGCAGACACTGGTATGCGTAACCACCAGCCTCGGTATGGACCATCTGGCCATCCACAATGGTACCGAAAACTGGTTCCCTACCCTTCACGCAGACGGTGATGAAATAGGCGCCGGCCGATGAATAATCGTAGGAGGACCATCGTACTGGCTGCCGTTCTTCGGCCATCAATATTGCGTTGGTCATCCCCAGTACCCCAAGGCACTCAGGTTCTTTTGGATCTCGGATTCCAGGCGATGGCTCTCGGAGAATTGGCCTTGGAGGGTTTCTGTCAAACGCTTCATCTTGTCGGCAAACGGCTCCGTATCCTGTTCCTGCTCGGGGGCGCCCACGTAGCGGCCCGGCGTGAGTACGAAGTCGTTTTTCGCGATGTCTTCCAGACTTGCCGTGTAGCAGAATCCGGCCTCGTTCTGGTAGAGGCTGCTGGGCTTCTGCCAGGTGTGGAAGGTGTCGACAACTTTTGCGATGTCGGCGTTGGTGAAGTCGCGAAGCACGCGGTCCTTCATGAAGCCCAGGTTGCGGGCATCGATGAATAGGGTTTGCCCGCGGCGGTCGCGCTTGCCGTTCCCGCCCGCTTTGCTCTTGGTCAAGAACCAGATGCACGCGGGAATTTGCGTATTGGTGAAGAGCTGCCCCGGCAAGGCCACCATGCACTCGACCACGTCGGCTTGCACCAAGGCACGGCGGATGTCGCCTTCGGTGTTGGTGTTGGAGCTCATCGAGCCGTTGGCAAGCAGCAGGCCCATGGAGCCGGTGGGCGCCAGGTGGTGCAGCATGTGTTGCATCCAGGCGAAGTTGGCGTTGCCCTGTGGCGGGGTGCCGTACTTCCAGCGCACATCGGATTCAAGCGACGCGTGCCACCAGTCCTTCATGTTGAAGGGGGGATTGGCCATCACGAAGTCGGCGCGCAGGTCGGGGTGCTGGTCTTCCAGGAAGGTGTCGGCGTTCTTCTTGCCGAAGTTGAAATCGATCCCTCGGATGGCCATGTTCATGGCCGCGAGCTTCCAGGTGGTGGGGTTGGATTCCTGTCCGTACACCGAAATGTGGCGCTTCTGCTCGGACGCATTGTAGTGCTTGTCTGTGGCGTGGGTGTCGATGAACTTTTCGCTGGACACGAAGAACCCGCCCGATCCCATGGCCGGGTCGTACACGCGGCCCTTGTAGGGCTCGAGCATCTCCACCACCGAGGTCACGATGGATTTGGGGGTGTAGTACTGGCCGCCCTGCTTGCCTTCGGCCAGCGCGAACTGGCCCAGGAAGTACTCGTACACGTGGCCCAGGATGTCCTTGCTGTGCAAGGGCAATTTCTGTCCGTTGAGCTCGGGGTTGCGGAAGCTGGTGTCGGAAAACGAATTGATGAGGCCGATCAGCTTGTCGTTTTCCAGCTGGTACTGGCCAATGCGGTTCAGGATGCCTTTGAGCTTGGCGTTGGCGGCTTCGATTTCATCGAGGGCATTGTCAATCAGCCACGAGACCGAGCGCAAACGGACTTCTTTACCTTGGACATCAAAGCCCAAGAAGGAGCCGCTGGGCAGGGTGGCTTTCTCGCGCAAATAGGTCCATCGCGCCTCGAAAGGCACCCAGAAGACGTTCTTTTCTTGGTAGTAATCGAGCAGTTCCAGTTCGGTTTCGATAGCCTTTTCGTAGTCGTCGTGGGAGCCGTAATTGGCGCGTGGGAGGTGGTAGATATTGCCTTCGGCCTCGGTGGTAAACAGGCCTTGCAACTCTTCGCGACGTTCTTCAAAAGCGTCGGACACGTACTTGAGGAAGATGAGCCCCAACACCACGTGCTTGTAGTTGGCGGCATCGAGGTTGGAGCGGAGCTTGTCGGCGGCTTTCCAGAGCTTGGCATCCAGGTCGTTGAGGAATTGCTGTTCGAGTTTGGCTTCGCTCATCGTGGATACGCACTTTCTTCAGGGACACTCCGACGGCGGCTCGGAGGGAAAATCGCAAGGCAATGCCTTGGTTTCAGCCGATGGATGACTGTCAGGAAGCTTAGAAAAGCCCGGGTTTCCAGGGGGTTTCCTCAAACTCCTTTCTCCACGATAGGTTCCCTCCACACCCTGGTCAAGCCAACTCCCCCAACGCGGGACACCCTCCAGTGCAAATGTTCACCTATGCCCTTTCGAGCATCGCACCTACCTTTTCCACATGCCCCCCGATGCCTCGCTGCTTGCCTTTGTCCACGACCTGCGCCACCAGATTGCCCAAGAGTCGGACCATGCTAGGCAGCAGGTCAAGAAAATCTGGAACGCTCCTCTCCCCGAGCGAGTCAAGCAGGGCAAGGCCATCCAAGGTGCCCGGGTCGCCTCGTTCACGGGGCAATGGGCGAATCTGGATCTCCCCGATCACGAGGCCCTCTTCCGGGAAGGCGACCTCCTGATCTGGACAGAAAACGGCAATCCCAGCTTGGAACGCCGGGCCGAACTCGTGCTGGAAGAGGAACGGGACGGGCACTTCCTGTGCCGCATCCGCAAGGGCAAGGAGCTTCTCCCGATGGGAGCTGTTGGCGTCCTGGATTTTGGCTTCGCGGACTTGTCTGATCAGTTGAACCAGGCTCTGGACAAGGCTCTGGAGAGCACCAAGGGACGCGAGAAGATCCTTCCACTCCTGGAGGGAAACGGACCAGCCCCCACCTTCGATCCCGGCAAGGAAGAAGAAGCACGAAAACTTGCCAAGCAGGAAGGTCTCAACGAGGCACAAACCGATGCCCTGGCCTTCTCCTGGAGCACCGACCTTGCCTTCCTGGTCCAAGGCCCCCCTGGCACCGGGAAGACGGCCGTCCTTTCGCTTTTGGCCTGCATGGCCGCCAGGGCTGGCCTTCGCGTGCTGGTCACCGGCCTCACGCACCGGGGCATCGACAACGCCATGGCAGCCATCCATCGCAGCGATTCCCTGCTGAACGTGGCCCGCATCGGAGCGCCCTACGCCCGAAACATCGGGGTCCCGACCTGGGACAACTTCACCGAATGCCCCTGGGCAGACACGTCAGATGGCTTCATCGTAGGGGCCACTCCCTATTGCCTGCAGAATGCGCGCCTAGGTGGGATCGAGTTCGACTTCGCCTTGTTCGACGAGGCCAGTCAAGTCACGCTGCCGCTTGCCATCATGGGCATGAACGGCGCCAAACGCTGGATCTTTTTCGGAGACCACCAGCAATTGCCTCCGGTCCTCCCGACCTTGGAGGGACGCGATCTATTGGCGGCCTCGGTGTTCGGGCGCCTGATCGATCGCGACTTCGATCAGATGCTCGATGTCACCTACCGCCTATGCGACACTCTGTGTCGCTGGCCCTCCGAGACCTTCTACCAGGGCAAACTGGTCGCCTCCGAATCTGCGGCACGGCGCCGCTTGCGGCTGAATCAAACATCTCGGCACGACCTCTGCGCCCAGGCCTTAGATCCGGCCATTCCTCTGGTGCATCTGGACCTCGAAGACGCGCAAGCCACCAGTTCCTCCTCCCTGGAAGCCGACTGGACCGCACGACTAGTGGAGCGCGCCCTCCAGGGTGGCGTCCCGGCTTCGGAAATCGCCGTGGTGACACCCTTCCGTCGTCAGAACCGCCTGATCCGCAACCGACTATCCCGCATCCCCGGTGCGCAAAGCGTGGCGGTGGACACGGTGGAGCGCATGCAAGGACAGGAACGCGACCTTGTGATCGTGTCCCTCACCAGCGGGAATGACGCCTTTGTCGAACGGCTTGCTGAGTTCTACTTCCAACCACAGCGCCTGAATGTCGCCGCCACTCGCGCAAGATCCAAGCTGATCCTGGTAGGTCGAGGCGATTGGTCCGAACTCTTCGAGCGCCGCCACGACTTGGAAGGTCACGGACAGAATCTGTCAAATCTCCTGACCCGCGCCCATCGCCTCTCCCCCATGCAGGAATCCACATGGCAATCCTGATTCCCTCCCGCCCCGGCCTATCTTTGACACGAGGAGCAACCCGCCTCTATGCGGCCTTCAAGTCGGCACTGCCCGATAGCTGGACCGTGTGGCACAGGATGCAGACAAGCCAAGGATCGGGTCCCGATTTTCTGTTGCTGCAAGCAAGTACGGCACGTGCCTTCCTGGTGCGCTGCCTGCGGCAACCCAAGGCGCAAGTGCTTTCCGGAGCCGACCTGGAGTCGGATGTTGCAGGTCTGAAGGAGTTCGTGGCCGGGACCATGTACAGCGCCGGCGTTCCATTGATCCTCTTCCATCACGAACTGGAATCCCTTCCTGCACAGCCCGAAGGCACGCTCTTCCTCGGAGCCTCGGCCCTGAAGGATCTTGAACTCGAAGCGCGCCTCCTGTCGCTGGGAGGACTGCCACTGATGCAGTCGTGGATTGCCGACCTGCGAAGCGCCTTCTCCCCGGAATCGGTAATTTCCCCGACGCATCTCATGGGGGACCTCTTCGAAGCGCACGAAGACGCGGTCGCGAAGCCGCCTCAGCCAACCTTCCTGGATTACCGCCAGGAACACCTGACCAAGCGCGACCTGGAGCTATCCGAAGAGGCACGCCGGACCGTGGGCGATTTCCAGGTGCGCCTGCTCACCGGTGTGGCCGGTGGTGGCAAGACCCTCATCCTGTTGCACCGTGCCACCCTTCTTGCCAAGCACTTTCCCAAGGCACGCATCCTGGTCCTGACCTTCAATAAGGCCCTGAACAGCGAACTGCAACGCCGCCTCAAGGAGGTTGGCTCCAACGCCGAGGTGCACTGCCACTCCTTCTATTCCTGGTGCGGGAAAAGCTGGAAAGGTCAAGAATACCGCCATCCGCTCAGCTTGCACGAAAAGCATGACCGCATCAAGGAGGAGGCGATCGAAGCCTTCGGTGCCGAGTCACCTGTTGTCAAGCACCTGGAACACGAGCTCAACTGGATCCATCTCGCAGGCTTCAAGGAATGGGGAGACTACCGGGATGCCGACCGCACGGGTCAAGGCTTCCGCCTCACCCAAACCCAGCGCGAAACGGTGTGGGACATCTGTCTGCGCTGGCGCGAATACTTGGATAAAAACACCTTGGGAGATTTTCCTCACTTCTCTTGGCGATTCCTCCACGCCTTGCGCCGTGGGATGGAACCTTCCGGCACCTGGGACCACATTCTCGTCGATGAAGCCCAGTTCTTTGCTCCCACTTGGTTCGAGATCCTGCGCAAGCACATCAAGCCCCAGGGCAGTCTTTTCCTGTGCGCCGATCCGTCCCAGGGTTTTCTGGGCCACGGCCTGAGCTGGCAGACCGCCGGCCTTGAGGTGCGCGGTCGCACCGACAAGCTCAAGCTCAGCTACCGCACGACTCGACAGATTTTGTCCATGGCTTGGAAGTTCCTTTCCTCGCACGCACAGCTGGACGCCGAGGAATCGGTGGTCCCCGACATTTCCTCGATGCGCGATGGGGCACCTCCTGAACTTCTGGAAGCCAAGGACTTCGAGGGAGAGGTTCGGCTCGCCGCAGCCTCCATCACTGCGCATCTGCGCAAAGGCGTCTCCCCACGCTCGATCCTGGTCCTGGTCGCCGATGGCGAATTCAAGTGGATGGTCCAGAAAAAGCTCGCAGAGCTGACAATGACTCTCGTGCAGTTTGCCGACGAAGCCGCACCGGATGCCCTGCGCGTGTGCAGTCTGGATGCAGCCACTGGCCTAGAAGCCCCTCTGGTCTACCTGCTGGGCGCATCCCATGTACTGGAAGCCGAAGGCAACCCCACCCTTTCCGCGGAAGAACTGGAAGACCTGCGCGACCGGAACGGCCGTCGGCTCTACATGGGCTTCACGAGAGCAGGAGTCCATCTGTACATCGGATGGACCGGCGCGGTGCCGAGAGAACTCCAGATACGCTGACGCAGGTGATTGGGGGCAAGCACCTGCACTGAATCCCAAGCAAGTGAAGCTCGATTTGCATCGAATCGAATGGGCATGCGAACGTTCTTCTTTGCAATGCGACGGTCGCGGCATATATTCCTCTAGGTTCAGTTCCTCGAAACCCTGGTGGTCACCGGATGACGACAGACAGCAGCGACGCGAAGCGTTCCCCCATTTCCCTCGATCCCGACGGCCGTCCTGCATCGCAGCAGCTGGTTTCGCTTTCCCAGGCCGTCCTTGGCCCCTTGGATGCCCTGGTCAAAGCGCAGATCCATGCGGCGCGTTCCTTCCTGAACTTCGTGTTCCAGGTGGGCTTCCCCAGCGATGCCGAGCGCGCAGAGGCCCGTGAGCGCGGAGAGATCCTGGCGGAGCACGATCCCCGCACAGTTTCCTTCGACCTCGAACAGACCGGCCCGGACAATCTCCCCCTCAAGACCACCCTCAAGGTGCCGACCTTGGCGTTGCTTCCCATCACCCCTCTGGCCATCGACTCGGCCACCTTCGACTTGGAGCTGTCCATCAAGGAGATCGCCCGCCACACCCAGCAGAAAGGGGAACCGCAGGACGACGCGCGCCGCCCCTGGTACCTGGTTCCGGACCCCATCAGCATCCGGGGCACCTTGGCTGACGAAGGCCCCGCCGGCACTCCCGGAAAGTCTGCGACCATCAAGATCCACGTGCAGGTGCAGAAGGCGCCGCTCCCGGCCGCGCTCACCCGCCTGATCGGCGCCGTCTCGCAACAAGCCGAGCACAAAGGCCGACCGGACCCGAATTCCTCCACCGACAGCTCCCACTAACCCGCGCAACCAAGGAGACCCACCATGCCCGACACGCCCAACACACCTGTCCCTTCGGAATTTGCCAAGATCCCCCTCGAAGCCATCATCGGCGCCCCGTTGGAGGCCGTGGCCAAGGCGCAGCGCGCCGCCGCAGACAACACCATTGGCTTCATCCAGGCCTTGGCGGACAAGAGCCAGTCGTTCCAGTACTCGCGCATCGGCGAGGACGGCAGGGAACAGAAGGTCGCAATCAAAGTCCCGACCTTGGCCTTGGTTCCCACGCCGCACATCCGGATCGATTCGGTGACCACCCACTTCAAGTACGAGATCTCGGAATCCTTGGTGGTCAAGAAGGACACGAGCGCAACCTTGGAAGGCTCTGCCGGCATCAAGTACCTGCCCATCGTCGACCTTTCCCTCAAGGGCTCCATCCAATCGTCGTCCGCCGACGACTCCACCACCAACCGCAGCGGAGTGCTGGAAATCACCGTGCACGCCAGCGAGGCCCCCATGCCTGAAGGACTCGCCAAGGTCCTGAGCCTGCTGGCCAACGCCGCCCAGCCCCAGATCCAGGCACAGACCAATTAGTAGACCTTTGAGCGCCTCATCCGCATTCACGCTCGACGAGCTGGGCACGGCGCTGCGCGTCGAACTGGCTCAGGCGGCCACCGCATTCCGGGCCGAGCAGCAAGCCCGTTGGAGGGAGCTCGGCTCGGAGGTGGAGCGGATGGCCCCGGCATGGCTTGAGATCGGATCCGTGGAGCTCGAGCTGTGTCTCCAGGAGGTTCGTCCCTCCTGGTGGAGGCGCCTATTGGATCGCATCGCGAAACGTTCCCGCCCCGTCGAACCGCAGCGATTTTGCCTGGCCCCATCCGGATCCGATCCGATCCGTGCGGTGCTGCGCTTGCGGCCAACCGACTACGGCACCTTCGAATGGGAGGAGCTGCATGCTGCAGGCTCTGAATGACGGCTGGTGGTCCTTCGCGGAAGGACGCAGGTGGCGGTGCGCCGCTCCTGGATGGTTCTGCGAGATTGACGAACCGGGCAACATCCCCTCCCATTTCCGCGCACCGGGCATCGCGGCTAAGATCGCGCGGATCCGTTCCTTCTACATGGGAAGGCTCGCCTACGGGCCGCTGGATCGGCTTGGGACGGGACTTGACATCCTGGTGGCCAATGCCCTGACCGAATCCTACGGCACGGTCCCCTCTCCCTTCGATCGCCATCGCCTGGAAGCACAGCTCCAGGAACACATCGAACGCCCCCTGCCCGAGCGCCTTGGCCAACTCGTGCAGCGCCTTAGCGACGATGCCATGGGCAAGAGCCTGATCCGTCGCGAGCCGCGCTACGTCGACCCCGTGACGACTCCCGCGCGCCTTTCCGTAGGCGCCCACCACATGTTGATCTCCACGGCCCAGGGCTTGCCGTCCCAGCGACGACGCGGCCAACGCCCTGAGGACCTAGCCAACCAAGTCGTCGAGCTTGCCTCCGACTCGTTGCATTCGGCACGCCTTGCCATCGAGTACCTGAACGGCGCGCTGCGACATCATCAGCTCCACCTCCCACTCATTGCCGCCAGCTACAATGCGGGCTCTCTCCGCGCCACCCGCTCCAATCCCTGGCACCTTGTCCAGTACGGCGGGCACATCGACCGATGGCTCGCGTACTACAACGCAAGCCGCGAAGCGCTCGGCGCCAAGCGTCCGGCCCTCCCTGCCCCCTTGCCCGTTCCGCGAGATCCAGCGGTTCCTCCCGGCATCCCCGCACCCCGCTCCGCTGACGACAGGCTTTCGGCCCATTTCACCTTGCTGCAGATGATCGACTCCCCGACGGCGCGCTCGAAGGGCATCGACAACCATCCGGGCGGGGCCGTCCGCGCCAACCTCCAGCGCATCGCAGAGCTCCTGGAGAAGGTCCGCCACCTCCTTGGGGAGCGGGACCTGCACATCAACAGCGCCTACAGGTGCCCGGAGCTCAACCGAGCAGTCGGGAGCAAGCCCTCCTCGCGCCATGTGCAGGGCCTTGCGGCCGACTTCACCTGCAGCGCATACGGATCTCCGCTGGAGGTCGCCCTCGCGATCGCTGCCAGCGGCATCGTCTTCGATCAAGTGATCCACGAGTTCGGGCGCTGGGTCCACATCGGGCTTGAGATGCCAGGAGCCGCTCCACGACGACAGCTTCTGACCATCGACCGCACGGGCACCCGCACAGGGCTCCATCGCGTCTGAGCCGTCACAGCCGGTAAGGGAAACGGCCTGGTCCAGTCCTGGCTTTCCTCGTCCCTCAAGGTCACGCCCCGCCAGCAGCTGGAGTTCCTGGCCAAGGTCCGAGGCCGTCGGCTGGACCTCGCCCCGCAGGCATACGCGCTGCTGGATTCAGTGATGCCCCGCACGCCTGGCCCCGAAGACTGGATCATCGCCGGCAAGAATCGAATCGGCCTGGGCCGACTCCCCATTTTCGGATTCCCGCGATTTCCTTTACTTTCGCCTCCGCTTGAATATATGTTCTTCATCATATGAAAGCCTCCAGTTCGCGCAAGGAAGCCACGCACGCCCGCATCGTCGAGGTCGCCGCCCGTGCCATCCGCCGCAGCGGCTACGACGGCACCGGGGTCGCCGACATCATGAAGGAAGCCGGCCTGACTCACGGGGGCTTCTATGCGCACTTCCCCGACCGCAACGCGCTGCTTGCCGAAGCGGCCGGACGCGCCGGGGAGGAGGCCATTGCCGCCTCGGCCCGCATCGCAGCCTCGGCACCGCCGGGCAAGGCGCTGGAAGCCATGCTCAAGGCCTATCTCTCGAAGGAACATCTCGATCACCCGGAGACCGGCTGTCCTCTGGCCGCCCTGGGCTCGGAGATGCCCCGCCAGGCCCCCGAGGTCCGCCGTGCGGCCACTCGCAGCATCAAGGAGATGATCGACCTGGTCGCCCGCCAGTCGCCCGCCTGGGGATCGCCCCATGCCCACCGTGACGCCATGGTCACGCTGTCCACCATGCTGGGCTGCCTGGTGCTGGCCCGCGCCGTGGACGACGAGCACCTCGCCCGCTCCCTGACGCGCGCCGTGCTGCACCATGTCTCGAGCCCGGAGCCCTGAGCTCTTTTTTTGCCCACAAATATGATGATCATCATATCAATGTCAACCAAAGGAACTGCACCATGAAACAAGCCTCCATCATCGTCGTGACCGGCGTCTCCTCGGGAATCGGCAGAGCCACGGCCGAGCTCTTCGCAAGCCAAGGTCACCGCGTCTTCGGGACCGTCCGCAAGCTCGCCACGGCCACCGCCCTTTCCAGCGTCGAGTTGATCGAGATGGACGTCACGGACGAACGTTCCGTCCAAGCGGGAATCCAACGGATCCTCGAACGCTCCGGCCGGATCGACATCCTGGTCAACAACGCAGGCGTCTCCCTGATCGGCTCGGTGGAAGAGACCTCGATCCAGGAAGCCACAGCCCTCTTCGACACCAACGTGCTGGGCACAGTGCGCACCATCCAAGCTGTCCTGCCGCAGATGCGCCGCCAAGGCTCCGGCCGGATCGTCAACCTCAGCTCCGTCGTGGGATTCCTTCCCGCCCCTTACATGGGATTCTACGCCGCCTCCAAGCACGCCGTCGAAGGTTTGTCCGAGACGCTGGACCACGAGGTGCGGCAGTTCGGCATCCGGGTGTCGCTCGTGGAACCCGCCTACACCCGCACCCAACTGGATGCCAACTCGCCGCACGCCACCCAACGGATCCCGGCCTACGACACCCAGCACGATCAGCTTGCCCAATCCATCTCCCGCAGCATCGCCACCTCTCCCGGACCGGAACGGGTCGCCAAGACTGTCCTCAAGGCCGCCATCGGCCCTTGGCGCCTGCACTACACGCCGCCGGGCCTTGCCAGCTTCCTGCGACGGGCGCGCCGCTTCCTGCCCACAGGCCTGCTGGACAGCTTGCTCCGCAAGAGCGCCGGCCTCGCCTGACCACCGACTCCTGACGCAGAGAAGATCGACACGAACCGAAAACGGAAACCCATGCAAGCCTTCCTGCTCGAACGCTACGGCAAAGGTGCCGCCCTCAAATCCGCCACAGTCCCGGATCCCCGCCCTGGCCCCGGGGATGTCCTGGTCCAGATCCATGCTGCCGGCGTCAACCCTCTGGATGCCAAGATCCGCGACGGCGCCTTCAAGCTGATCCTCCCGTACAAGCTACAGTTGATCTTGGGGCACGACATCGCAGGAACGGTCCTGGAAGTCGGGACCGGTGTCACGCAGTTCAAGCCGGGGGACAAGGTCTTCGCCCGTCTCGACGATCTGCGGATCGGCGGCTTCGCGGAACGGGTCGCGGTCCGCGAAAGCTCCCTGGCCATCATGCCCGAAACGCTCTCCATGGAAGAGGCGGCCTCCCTTCCTCTGACGGCCTTGACGGCCAGGCAGGCGCTCGTGGAGACGGCGGCCTTGAAGCCCGGCCAAAAGGTGTTCATCCAAGCGGGATCCGGAGGCGTCGGGACGATCGCGATCCAGTTGGCCAAGCATCTCGGAGCAAGCGTAGCCACCACCACAAGCCAAGCCAACGCGGCGCTGGTGCGGGAGCTGGGAGCCGACGTCGTCGTCGACTACCGCAAAGAGGACTTCACCACGGTCCTGGAGGGCTACGATGTCGCCCTGATCAGCCAAGGCGCGGATTCGCTCCGCGATGCACTGAAGATCCTCAAGCCCGGCGCAAAGCTCATCACCCTCTCCGGCCCTCCGGATCCGGAGTTCGGCGTGCGGATCAAGGCGCCGCTTCCCGTCCGCTTGATCATGCGCGCCCTGAGCTCGGGCATCCGCCGGCGTTCCCGGAAGCTGGGCATCGATTTTTCCTTCCTCTTCATGCGGGCCGACGGAGCCCAGCTGAGCGAGCTCTCCAAGCTTGTCACCGCGGGCCGGATCAAGCCCGTCGTCGACCGGGTGCTCCCGATGGACGAGGTCAACCAGGCCCTGTCCCTGGTCGAGGCGGGACGGACCAAGGGAAAGATCGTCCTCAAGGCCCGCTGATTCGATCCGCCCTGAGCTCCCGACGAGCGACGAGGCTCCAGAGCGCATCCCGCAGTATCACCCCTCTCGCGCCATCTCCCCCGCCGGGACCTGCTCGCGCAGGCGGGCGATGTCCTTGACCGGAGGCGTCCCGAAATGCCGGGCGTACTCGCGACTGAACTGGGAAGCACTCGCGTAGCCAACCCGGCGCGAAGCCATTCCGGCATCGGCCAGGGTCGAGAGCATCAGGCGGCGCGCCTCCTGCAGACGCAAGACCTTCTGGTACTGCAGCGGGCTCATCGCTGTGACCGCTTTGAAATGCTGATGGAAGCTTGATGCGCTCATATGGACCATCTCAGCCAAGGTCTCGACTTCGACGGCTTGGTCGTAGTGGTCCCGCAGCCAAGCTACGGCCTTCCCCACCCTTTGCAGACGGGAATCCTCCTGCCCGATCTGGGCCACACGGGACCCCAATGGACTGCGCAGTAGGCGGATCAGGATCTCGTCCACCACCAGGGGAGCCAGCAGTTCCGAATCGCCAGGACTTGCCATCAGGCCGATGAGGCGCGCCACCGCCTCGATCAGGCCCGGTTCGACCGCGGCCACCGAGATGGCACGTCCTTCGGCCCCGCGTGGCAAGCCGTAGGGATGAACCTTCGTCAGGAGCTCCGTGATGCGCTGCGGATCGAGGTCCATCCGGAAGGAGAGGTAGGGCTCGTCTGCGGAGGCACGCACCACGCGGGAGGCCACCGGCACATCCACCGCATAGACCAGGAACCGCGTCTCGTCGTACTCGAAGAGTTCCTGCTCGAGCAGCACGCTCTTGGCCCCCTGGGCCACTAGGCACAGGCCCGGTTTCTGGACGCCGTGGTGCAGTTCCTGGGTCGCCTGCGAGATCCGGTACAGGTGCAGGCCGGGAACACGTAGCTCGAAGTGCCCGTCGTGCGGCGTGTAACGCTCGATCCGCTCGGAAAGAAGCACCATCTCGGGACTGCGCACCCCGACCTCCACTTCAGCCTCCTTGCTCATGAATCCCCCCTTGTGTCCAAATCATAGCCGTTGTCTTCGATCCGCCCGAAATTCCCGGTACATTTCCGTGCCGAGCGACGACGCAACCACCCGTCAAGGACGGCGGCAAGGACCGCAAAGGCCCCGATCACCGCGGCATGCCGCAGCAGGAAGCGCCACCAGGATTCGCCCGGGACGAAGTCCCCGAACAGCTCACGGAGGAACATCCTGGACATCAGGTTTCCGGTGACAAATTCCGTCAATCCAGCCGCGACCAGGCCGACCAGAGTGATCCGCCTCGCCCAGACGGCAAGGGCCCTGTGCCGCCACCTGCCGTCCCGCGCCCAGAGAGGAACGGCCCGTCGCCAATGGCTTCCCAGGTGCACCGACGACAGGAACAGGAGCCAGCAGCCCGCCGCGACATGGAGGTCGCGAGCCGTCCAGGCCTCTCCCTGGGCGGCCCAGGGAAACACCGTGCGCGAGATCAGCGCACCGCTTCCGAGCAGGGCTGCAAGGCTCACCAGAAGCAGGAGGTTGCCCCCCGCATGGAACCGGGCCAACGCGGTTCCGTTCCAGCGGCTACGGTACCAGGAGAGATTCAGGAGGTTGTGTCCCACGAGCATCGCGCAAAGGCCAAGGCCCAAGACCTCATGCACCGCATTTCCCGTCAAGGGATAGGCCATCAGCACCATAAGCACCGACAGCAGGAGAAGATCGACCAAGCGCCTAGCCGTCGACCTGTCCAACTCAGAACCCAATCTTCCGCAGCCAGTCCGCGACATCGCTGCGCGCGCCCTTTGCATTTCGGCCACGGACCGCAAGCCCCTCGAGGAGAGTCGACTTCGGACAGAGCTTCGCAAGGTCGTCGTCGCTGCGTCCCAGTCCGCTTCCCTCGTGGGTGCAGAAGGGAACGATGATTTTTCCTGCAAAGCCGTTTTCCGTCAGGAAGGTCATCACAGGCATGGGCATCGTCCCCCACCAGTTCGGGTATCCGACAAAGATCACGTCGTATGAAGCTGCGTTGGCCAGATGCGCCTTGAGCTTGGGCCGCGCCCCAGCTTCCTGCTCCTGCTTGGCCCGCGCCTTCACCTCCTCGTAGTCCTTGGGGTAAGGATCGGTCGCCACGATCTCGAAGACCCCGCCCCCGGCGATCTCGTGAATCATCCCCGCCACCTCCCGGGTGTTCCCCGTGTGCGAGAAGTAGGCCACCAGCACCTTCTTCCCCTTCATGGCCCCGGGCCTTTCCTTGGCTTGCGATCCCGGCCATGCCCATGCGATGGACACGGCAAGCAACGCAAGCAACCCCAATCCCATTGCCTTATTCTTCATGGCATTCTCCTTCGAAGGTCGTGAGTTCGATCTCAGAACGTGCTCGCGACCGTTCCCGTCGCGAGCCACTCCCCGCCGTTTCTGACAAAATCCGTCACAAGCTGCAGGTTCCAGGTACCATGTCCTGTCGAACCCCGTCTTGTTCCCACCTAGCTCAGCGACCCACGAGCTTCTGCAACGCCTCGGGGTAGCGCGCTCCCGAAAGCTTGATCGTGGACGTGATCGCATCGATGTCGTGCAGGTCCTCCGGCGTTAGCTCCATACCTGCCGCCCCGAGGTTCTCCGTCAGTCGATGGGACTTGGTCGTTCCCGGGATCGGTGCGATCCAAGGCTTCTGCGCCAGGAGCCAGGCCAAGGCCAGTTGCGCGGGCGTGATGCCCTTGCGGTCCGCGATCTCCTTGAGCACATCCACCAGGATGATGTTCGCCTGGCGGTTCTCGGGCGAGAGCCGCGGCACGCTGTTGCGGAAGTCGGTGGGATCAAAGGTCGTGGTCTCGTCGATCTTGCCCGTGAGATACCCTTTGCCCAGCGGACTGAAGGGCACGAAGCCGATCCCCAATTTCTCCAGCAGCGGCAGGATCTCTGCTTCCGGCTCGCGCCAGAACAGCGAGTACTCGCTCTGCAGGGCCGTCACCGGCTGCACCGCATGGGCACGGCGAATCGTGTTCGCTCCGGCCTCGGAAAGCCCAAAGTGCCGCACCTTGCCCTCGCGGATCAGGTCCTGCACCGTTCCCGCCACGTCCTCGATGGGCACCTCGGGATCGACCCGGTGCTGGTAGAAGAGATCCAGCACATCGGTGCGCAAGCGCTTGAGCGAAGCCTCGCAGACTTCGCGGATGTGCGCGGGCCGGCTGTCCAGTCCGCCCAGTCCGGCCCCGGCCTTGAAGCCGAACTTGGTCGCGATCACGACCCGGTCGCGCACCGGCTCCAGCGCCTCGCCCACCAGTTCCTCGTTGGTGAACGGCCCGTAGATCTCGGCGGTGTCGAAGAACGTCACGCCCTGATCGACCGCCGAGCGGATCAGGGAGATCATCTCCCCCTTGTCGGGCGGCGGGCCGTAGGAAAAGCTCATGCCCATGCAACCAAGGCCCAGTGCCGAGACCTGCAATCCACTGTTTCCAAGCGTACGTACCTGCATCCTCATCCTCCTGCTTCGTATTCATACATCCTTGATCTGACAGATCCTGTCACAGATCAGGGACGCGCCGCCGAGGGAGACGATATTGCTTCTCCCTGCATAGAGCCTCGTGAATTACCTGCACCGGACTTCGTCACTGCGCCGTACTGGGCATTGTCGACCGGCTCCATCCAATCCGAAGCGCACCCCGAAAGCGGCTCCGTGATGGCGATGTGGGTCAGCGACTGGTCAGGGGCCGCCCCGTGCCAGTGCTTGCGATAGGGCGGAATCCAGACCACGTCCCCCGTATGGATCGGCTGGGCCGGCTCGCCCCAGCCTTGGACAAACCCTTTGCCGGAAGTCACGATCAAGGTCTGACCCAACGGATGCTGATGCCAGTCGGTCCGCGCCGCCGGCGAGAAGGCAACCTTCACCCCAAAGTAGCGCGAAGGGCCGCCGGCCTGGAACGGCTGAGCCACCTCGACCTTGCCCGTGAAATGCTCCCTGGCAGCGGTCGGGGCCGCAAGCGGTACCACACGGATCGCATCGTCCTCCGAAGCGGCACCCGGGATCAAAGCCAGGAGTGCGCGGGCGTTCCGGGCCAAGGCCGGGTCCACCCGCATCTCCACCACATCCAAGACCCCTTCGAGCTGGACCTGGGTCACGCCCACGTTGCGAGCCACCCGAAAATGCCCCTGCAATTGCGGAGAGACCTCGCGCATGCTTGCCAGCGCCGCCACCGTGGCGATCTCGCGCGTCCGCCAATCCAGCACCCCGCGCCCGAAGACATCGCCGAACAAGTGGGACTTGAGGAAGGTGTCGATCCCCGGGGCGAAGGCATAGAGGCCACCGGCGGCCGCTCCCCCCAACAGTTCGGTCTGGATCCGCGTCCCCAAATCAAGCGATGTCGTGCCTGCCGGGATCGGGGACGGCTCCGTTCCCATCGAGTCGACCTTGCCTTGGGCTTTGCGCGCCTCGAGCACCTTCATGAAGATGCCGATGCCGTTGAGGCTGCGGGGAAAGCCTGCGTACGCATACATCTGGATCAGCACTTCCTTGATCTCGTTGACGGTGAGCCCGGAATCGAGCCCCTCCTGCAACGAGACCTCCAAGCGCGGCAGATCGCCGATCGCGGTCAAGGCCGCAATCCCCGCAACCCCGCGCTGTCTGGCATCCAGTCCCTTGGGAATGCTCTCCGCCTTCGTTTCCGACGCCCACGTGGATAGCCCGGCAGCCAACAAGACTCCACCCATCGTTTTGCGGATCATCTCGTTCTCCTCTTTGTGGCGTGTGCTCTTTCTCACTCCTCGAAGCTACCGTCCGGCCCTGCTGCAATGTTGCACTGGACTACGGAATACTTGCCTATTCCTGCAGAGAACCTCCGGATGCCCCTTGTCCGTGCGATTCCCGCCACCATCCGGCCGGAACCGCGCGGCGCAAGGAGCCCATGGCCTTTGCCCGTTCGGCCAGGAACCGGCAGCTAGGCTCCTATGCGAAACCTCCGTTCAAATTTTCCCGTTCAAATTCTGTCGGAAGAAACGCGTCAGCTTTTCCATGGCCAAGTCCACGGCCTGCGGCTTCCAGTAGGTCTCGATGTGCGTCATGTCCGGGATCACGAAGAGCTCCTTGCTTCGAGCGTTGGTCGCCTTGGCAAACGCGCTGTCCGACATATACTTGGAGTCCGCCTTCTCTCCCGCCATCATCAAGAGCGGTTGATCGATCAGATCCATCTGGCTGGACGCATCGAAGCGCATCAGATCCAGCGACCTGTTCCTTGATTCCGCCGTTGGGATGGGCCACCACGATCGCGGGAAACGTCCCAGCCTCCACGTATCCGGCAGGCACGTAAAGATTGGCGGCGATTCTCAAGCCATTTAGACGGTACTCCACCGGACGGATCTGAACCTTGCCCGGAACGTTTTGGACTAGCGCCCCGGCATAAACCAGCCCGAAGGGATTGTCCTTTGCCGCCGCCATGCAATTTGGCGCAAGAGCGAGAACGACCATCATGACTCCAAACCCGCATTGTCCACGAAGTCCCATTGTCCATCTCCTTGCTGACCTGTCCGAACCGGCAGTTTGACGCGAGCGCAAAGCCCAGTCCTCGTGCGTCCTCATCGTGTTCCCGACACATCCTCTCTTAGCCTGCGATGGGACCGAGCTTCATTCCTCCAGCCGGCGCGAAGCCATCCACTGCACGATCTTGGGGTCGCGGTGCGAGAAGAAGAGGCTTTCCCTGGTATCCAGGGCCGCAATGGCCTCCATATCTTCGGGCGAGAGCTCGAAGTCGAAGATGCGGAAGTTCTCCTCCATGCGTTCCTTGCGGACCGACTTGGGGATCGCCACCACTCCGCGCTGCAGCAGCCAGCGCAACACCACCTGGGCCACCGACTTCCCGTGCGTCTTCCCGATCCCGGCAAGCACTGCGTTGGTGAACAGGTCGTTCTTCCCTTCGGCGAAGGGGCCCCATGACTGGATCTGCACCCCGACCTCCTTCATGAAAGCGGCCGCCTCCACCTGCTGGCAGAAGGGATGGGTCTCGACCTGGTTCACGGCCGGCACGATCTCGTTGAAGCCAATCAGGTCCGCCAGCCGGTCGGGTGCGAAGTTGCTCACCCCGATGGCCCGCACGCGCCCCTTGCGGTACAGCTCCTCCATGGCCCGCCACGAACCGTGGACATCACCGTAGGGCTGGTGTATGAGATAGAGGTCCAGCGCATCGAGCTGCAACCGGTCCAAGGATTTCTGAAAGGACGCCAAGGTCTTCTCGTAGCCGGTGTCCTGGACCCAGAGCTTGGTGGTCACGAAAAGCTCCTCGCGCGGGATCTCGCTCCTGCGCAGGGCATCGCCCACCGCCTTCTCGTTACCGTAGGAACGGGCCGTGTCGATCAGCCGGTAGCCGACTTCCAGGGCTTGGCTCACGGCCGCCTCACACTGGGCCGGATCGGGGACCTGGAAAACTCCGAAACCAAGGATCGGCATCTTCACACCGTTGTTCAGCGTCACGTCGTCCATCGGTTTTTCCTTTCCTACACACTTGCCCGAAGGATCTCTTCGGAGATGTCCAGCGTCAGATCCTGCGCCTCCCCCAGGGCCACCATTCCGTGAGCCTTGAGCTGGGCGACCACCTCCGGAATGCGCTCGGCCCCGACCCCGTACGCGGAGAGGCGAGTCTTCACACCCAAGCTTTCGAAGAAGGCGCGCATCCTGGCGATGCCGGCCTCGGCCTTCTCCAGGTCCGAGCCCTCCGAGACACCCCACACCCTCTCGGCGAACTGGACGAGCTTTGCGAGCTTCTTCTCCTTGCGCACCGCGAGCAGGGTCGGATGGACGACCGCCAGCGACTGGCCGTGGTCCAGCCCGAAGAGGGCGGTCAGCTCGTGCCCGATCATGTGGGTGGCCCAGTCCTGCGGCACGCCCACCGCGATGATGCCGTTGAGTGCCATGGTCGCGCTCCACACGTGGGTAGCGCGCACGGCGTAGTTCTCCGGCTCGTCGATAGAGGTGCGACCGATCTCGACCAGGGTCTGGAGGATGCTCTCGGCCATGCGGTCCTGCAGGGGCGCTCCGACAGGAAATGTCAGATACTGCTCGGTGGTGTGGACGAAGGCGTCCACAATGCCGTTTGCCACCTGCTTCGCCGGGAGGGTCGAGGTGAGGGACGGGTCCAGCAGTGAGAAGACGGGGTAGGCAAGCGGGCTCATGACCGGCAACTTGTCGTGGCCCAGGCTCACGACCGCGCCGCTGTTCATCTCCGAACCAGTGGCGGGCAGGGTGAGGACGGTTCCCAGCGGCAGCACCTTCGGGACGAGGTCGGCGGTGACGTTCCAGTTGCCCAGCAGGGTCTTCGGATCGCCCTCAAAGTGCGCGGAAAGGGCGACGAATTTCGTCCCGTCGATCACCGAGCCGCCGCCCACGGCAAGCAGGAAGTCGATGCCGTGCAGCCGGCACAGGGCCGAAGCGCGCATCAGCGTGTCGTACTGGGGATTGGGCTCGATGCCGCCGAACTCGTGGACGCTCCGGCTGCCCAGCGCGGACTTCACCTTGGCGATCAGGCCGCTTCGCACGGCGCTACCGCCGCCGTAGGTGACCAGTACAGTGGCGTCCTTGGGAACCAGTCGGTCCAACTCGACCAGACGGTCCTTGCCAAAAACAATGCGTGTGGGATTATGGAATTCGAAGTCGAACATGCTCTCTCCTGTGGTTGATGAGGGAGCCTCCGCCATTGCGGCTTCGACTCCCGATTGGACATATTCTGTCAATAAAATGGACGCATCCCGCACCCGGATCAGGCTCCCGCGATGCGAAAGCGCATCCAGCGTTCGCCCCGGTAGCGGCTCACGAAAAGAGCGGTCTTAGGAAGCCACTCGATCACCATGGCGGCCCAGACACCAGCCACGCCCCAGCCCAGGAAGCGTCCCAGGATCCAGGCAAGCCCCAGGCGCACGGCAAACATGCACAACACCGAGACCAGCATGGGAAAACGCGCATCCCCGGCGGCCCGCAGCGTCACGGGCAGGGTGTAGGCCAGTGGCCAGATCAGGAAGACGCCTGCGGTGTGCACCAGGATGAGCTTCCAGACCATTGAGGCCGTCTCGGGCGAGAGGGCGTAGGCCCGCAGGAGCCACGGCAGGAGCGCGAGGATCACAAGGCTCAAAATGATCTGCGAGAGGTAGACAAAGCCCACGATGCGCCGGGTGTAGAAGCGCACCAGATCGAAGCGTCCGGCCCCGACGCAGCGGGAGACCACCGTGGTGAGGCCCAGTCCAATGGACATGCCCGGTAGGACCTGGAACAGGACGAGGGCCGTGCCCACGGCATTGGCAGCGATGGAGGATGTCCCGAAGGTGGCGATGAGACCCAACACAAGAATCCGCCCCACGTGGAAGATCCCGTTCTCCAGGGCAAACGGCATACCCAGTCGCAGGAGGTGGCCGACCGTCGCGCGATCGAGCCAAGCGTGGACCGGTCCCGTGAAGGAAAGGCGCACCGGCAGGTCGCGCCCGAATGCAAGCCAAAGCATCACTGCAGCCGCCAGCAGACGCGAAACCAGAGAACCGATACCGATGCCAAGGGTCCCGAGCTGGAAGCCGTACACTAGAGCGGCGCTGAGGCCGATGTTGGTCACGTTCATCAGGATCGCCACATGCATGGTGGTGCGGGTGCGCCCGATGGTCCGAAACAGGGCTGCACCGGCGGCGTACAGGGCGATCCCCGGCACCGAAGCGTTCACAAGCATCAAGTAGGTCGATGCGTGGTGCCGCACCTCGGGAGAGATCTCCCCGAAGAGCCCGCCCAAGAGAAGCGGCGAAGCCCAATAGAGAAGCGCTGCAATCCCGATCGAGGCGATCCCCGCCACGACAACAAGCTGACGCGCTGCGGCAGTGGCCAAGTCCGGGCGACGGTTGCCCAGGTGCTGTCCGGAGATCACAGCACCACCCGTAGCTAGGGCCGCAAAGACTGCGATCAGGAGCATCATCACGGTGTCCACAAGCGACACGCCCGAGACGGCGGATTCCCCCACCGAGGAGGCCAGGAATGTGGCCGTGAAGCCCACCAGATATTCAAGGCCCTGCTCGATCACCAAGGGCCAGAAGAGGGAGAAGAGGGCCCGATCCGAGAAGGGGCGCTCTCCTCCCGACGCGGCCTCCACTTCCTGAAGGGCTGCACTCATTGTTTGCTACCCTGCAACAGACCAGCCTTAGCGATCCACTCCTCCACCGCAGAGTTCGCCATCCCGACGCGGCTACCTCGGATCGCCAGTCCTTCCAGCACCGTGGCCCCCGGGCAGAGCTTACGGATGTCCTGGACGATGCGGCCCATCCCGCTTCCCTCGTGGGTGCAGAACGGCAGGATGGTCTTCCCCGCCAGATCGAGACCTTCCAGGAAGGTGAAGACCGGCATGGGCATGGCGGCCCACCAGTTGGGAAATCCCAGGAAGAGCTCCTCGTGGGAAGCCAGATCCGGAAGCTCCCCGCGCAATGCTGGATGGCGCATCTTGCGCAATTCCTCGCGGGCCACCTCCACCACGGCATCGTAGTCCGATGGATAGGCATGGGCCGCCTCGATCCGGAAGAGCTCCGCCCCTGTAGTCTGAGCGATCCGACCGGCGACGGTCCGCGTGTTTCCCGAGTGCGTGAAGTAGGCGACCAGCATCCTTGCGACTCCTGTTGATTGTCCCGTTTCCACAGCGACCGTTCGGTCCCCGCAGACTCATAGCCCTATTCTACGGGAATCGATGCACTGAAAATTGCCCAAAGCTCCTGAACTTTGACCGGTTCCTCCAAACTCAGCCCGTTTCCTTGTTCCGCCTCTCTGAACTCCATACATTGGTCCGCATGGAACCGCACGACACATCCGCAGGACAGCCAAACCACACCGGACGCCGCGTCATTCTGGCCGGAGCCACGGGTCTGGTCGGCCGCGAACTCCTGAACCTGTTGCTGGAGGACCCGACCGTTGAGGTCGTGCACGCCTTCGGACGGCGCCCGCCCGGCATCGACCACCCCAAGCTCCTTGCGCATGTCGTGGACTTCGCGTCCCTTTCCCTCATGCCTCCGGCGGACGAGGTCTACCTCGCGCTGGGCACCACCATCAAGGTGGCGGGAAGCCAAGCTGCCTTCCGCGCCGTCGACGTGGAGGCGAATCTCGCCATGGCCCGAGCCGCCCTGGCTGCCGGAGCCCGTCGCGTGGGTCTGGTCAGCGCGATGGGAGCCGACGCCCGCTCCCGGGTCTTTTACAACCGCTGCAAGGGCGAGCTGGAAGACGCCCTGAAGGGACTCAAACCCGATGCCCTGGTCGTCGCACGCCCGTCGCTCCTGATGGGCGTGCGCACCGCCCTGGGCCAACCGGCCCGCCCCGGAGAATGGTTCGGACAGATTCTGTCGCCGTTTCTCTCCCGCATCCTGCCCGCGAACCTGCGTCCCGTCCGGGCCCGGGACGTCGCCAAGGCCCTTTCCCTGCGGGTCCCGCAGGCGATCGGGACCGAGATCCTGCCCTCGGGAACCCTGACCTCCCTGTCCCTTGGAGCCCAAGGATGAAGCTCGTACCCTGGCTGCGAACCGCCTTCCTTTCGCTGTGCACGCTCGGATGCTCCGCCAAGCCCGATCCCCGCCAGGCGCGCAAGGAGCGTTCTCCCCAGTGGAAGGACGGCCAGTTCGTCAACCCCGAACCCATCCAGAACCATTACGGGAAGATGCTCTCCGGGTGGTGGAACTCCAGCCCGACCAAATCGCCCCCGCAACCGCTTCCGACCGTAAAGGTCGACCCGAAGCTCTTCCTGACCCCGCCCGCCTCCGGCCTGCGCCTGACCTGGCTGGGCCACTCCACCGCCATCCTGGAGATCGATGGCCACCGTTTCCTCCTAGATCCGGTCTGGTCGGACCGCTCGTCCCCTGTTCAGTGGGCCGGGCCCAAGCGCTGGTACGCGCCCCTGTTCGCCGTGAAGAACCTGCCCGAGATCGATGCCGTTCTCATCAGCCATGACCACTTCGACCACCTCGACCGCACCCTGATCGATTCCCTGAAAGACCGCAATCCCTGCTTCGTCGTGCCGCTGGGAACCGGCGAGACCCTGGAGGAATGGGGCGTTCCGGCCGAGCGCATCGTGGAGCTGGACTGGTGGGAAACGACCCGCATTGGAGATCTGGAGATCACCTCCACGCCCGCGCGCCACGCCTCCGGACGAAGCCTCATTCAGAACCGCAGCCTGTGGATGGGCTTTGCAATCAAGGGGCCGGTCCACAAGGTCTACTACTCGGGGGACACCGGCCCGATGAAGCGGGCAGCCGAGATCGGCACGCGCCTGGGGCCCTTCAATCTCACGGTGCTCGAATGCGGGCAATACGACCCCGCCTGGCCCGACTGGCACATGACGCCCGAACAGACGCTTGCGCTGCACAAGGCTGTACGCGGCCAAGCACTGGTTCCTGTCCACTGGGGACTCTTTGCCCTGGCCAACCACTCTTGGGATGATCCCGTGAACCGCCTCGTGGCCGCGAATGCCGACAGTAAGGAACGCATCCTCGTGCCGCGCCCAGGCCAGTCCATCGAGCCCGACTCACTGACCAACCTTGCACCGTGGTGGCACAGTAAAATCTAAGGATTGACGGGTGATCCGGACGAGACGGATTGCCCCGCGCCAGGGATGCCGGCCGCATGGCCCAAGACCCCGGCGCAGCCGAGGCTTGGCAGGCAGCCCGGCCCCCGCGAAGCGGGGGCGGCGCCCCACAAGGAAAGCTCATTTTCCTGATCGTACATGCAGCCTCCACCTCTTGGCTGGCCCATGCCCGCAAATAACGGACTTGAAACATCGTGAACTCCGGTGGTAGAGTGGCCGCTACAAGGTGCCGATGCCGCCTTGCAGACAAGCGCACGACAGGAGGACGAATGACACGGCTATTCTCGGTGCTGTTCCTTTTCGCACCCATCGCAGGCTTCGCCCACATGACAGGCCAACCGCACCACACGATCGCAAGCGGATTGTTCCATCCCCTCACCGGCATCGACCACCTGCTGGCCTTGCTGGCCGTGGGCTGGATCGCCCACCGCCCTCAGGCCGCCTGGCAAGGCACCGTCCTCTTCTGCCTGTTCCTGGGCAGCATGTTCGCCGGAGCCGTCAACGGAATCGGTGGCTCGCCGTCTCTGATAGCGGAGTATGTCATATGCATTTCCTTGATCCTGTCAGGTGTGACGATCGCCGCACCTACCCAGGGAAAGTACGCAGCACTCCTTCTGATCGTGGCCGGACTTGCTCACGGTTTTGCCCACGGATCGGAGTGCCCTGCCGGCTCGGGCAGCGTGCCGTTCCTGGCGGGGATGGTCGCCGGGTCCGCCCTGCTCTTGACGCTGGGGCGCCTGGCCCATCGCCGGATCGAAGCGGGCGGAGCCCAAGTCACCGTCCGCCTGGCCATCTCCTGCTGCCTGACCATGGCCGGAGCCTTGCTCCTGAGCCGGGTCTGATTCGATGGTGCCGACGACACGAAAGCCCTTCGCCGTGATCGCCCTGGGGAATCCCCTGCTATGCGACGACACCGCCGCGCTGGTGGCCCTGCGCATCCTGCACGCGACCACACGCACCCACCAAGCCGACTTCGTCGAGGACTACGCCAGCGGCATGGACCTCTTGCCCGAGCTGGAAGGCCGCGAGGGCGTGGTGGTGATGGATGCCGTGCGCACCCTGGAGCACGAGCCCGGCACGTGCCTGGAGTTCGCTCTCGAGGAGCTCGATCGCACCCGGCAAGCTCGCCTGGTGGACACCCACGGCATGAACCTGGCCACTGTCCTGGACACCGGGCGGCGCCTGGGCTATGCCATGCCCAAGCGCCTGGTCATCCTGGGCATCGAAGGACGCGACTTCACCACCTTCCAGGAGACCCCGAGCCCCGCAGTGATGGAGGCCCTGCCCTGCGTGGTGGCGACCGTCGAACGGACCCTGAGGGAATGGGAGGAACACCGATGAGCGAAGGCACGACGCTTTTCCTGTGCCGCTGCGGCACCAACGTGGCCGACTTCGTCGACCTGGAAGCCGTGAAGGCCTGGGCCGACACGGACGGGCGGCTGGACCGCGTCTGCATCCACGACTTCCTGTGCGCCCCGGCCGGCAAGGCCTTCGTGGAGGAGACCCTCAAGGAGACCGGCAGCCGCCGCGCCGTGATGGCCGCCTGCTCTCCAAAGCTCCACCAGAAGACCTTCGAGGAGTGCGCCGGGGCCGCCGGGCTCAATCCCGCCCAGGTGAGCATGGCCAACATCCGCGAACAGTGTGCCTGGGTGACCCCCGACAAGAGGGAGGCCACCGCCAAGGCCAAGCGTCTGGTCAAGGCGGCGTTGGAGCGCTCCCGGCTGCACCGCGACCTCGCCCCGCAGCGCATGGAGTGCAACACCGACTTCGTGGTGATCGGAGGCGGCATCGCCGGCATCGAGGCGGCCTTGCAGGCTGCCGAGGCGGGCCGCAAGGTCACCATCTTCGAGAAGGACATCTCGCTGGGCGGCGAGATGATCAAGGTGGAGGAGCTGGCCCCTTCGGCGGAATGCTCCCCCTGCCTGCTGGCCCCGCGCCTTTCCGAGGTGCGTGAGAACGCCAACATCACCGTGGTCACCGGCGCCAAGGTGACCGACGTGATCGGGTTCTTCGGGAACTTCACCGTGACGGCCCGCAAGAAGGCACGCTACGTCACCGACGACTGCATCGGCTGCGAGGCCTGCTTCGAGCCCTGCCCCGTGGAGGTCCCCAGCGACTTCCACCTGGGCCTAGGAAACCGCAAGGCCATCCGCAACCTGTTCCCCGGATCGGTGCCGGCCGCCGCCGCCATCGACCCGCAGGCCTGCCTGCGCCTGAACGGACAGGAGTGCACCGCCTGCGTCGACAACTGCCCCTTCGCTGCCTTGGACTTCGAGCAGAAGGACGAGATCGTGGAGGTCCGGTGCGGCGCCGTGATCGTGGCCATCGGGGCCGAGGTCCACGTGCCTGCGGATCTCCCGCGTCTGGGGCTGGACGGGACATCCAACGTCTTCACCTACGCCGAGTTCGAACGGCTCACCTGCTCGAACGGCCCCACCCAGGCCTCGCTCCTGAAGCGCGACGGCACCGCCCCGGAGCGCATCGCCGTGCTCCACTGCGCCGGATCGCTCTGCCCCGACGGGCTGGACTACTGCTCCGGGGTGTGCTGCACCAACGCCTTCATGGTGGGCGAGACGGTGCGCAAGCAGCTCCCCGAGGCCGTCGTCACCAACATCCACGACCGCCTGAACCTGCCCGGCATGGAGACAGAGGCCTTCCTGCGCAAGCAGCTGGAGGAGGGGACGCGCCGGATCGAATGCCGCACCCTGGACAAGGTCCGCGTCGAGCCGCAGCCCGGTGGGGAGATCCGGATCGGGATCCCCGGCCAGGACGACCTGACCGTGGACATGGTCGTCCTCTCGACAGGATTCGTCGCCGGAGCGCGGGCCCGCGAGCTCTCGGTCCTCCTCGATGTCGAGCAGGATTCCCGGGGCTTCCTCAAGAGCGACCACCCCATCCTCAACAAGACAGGATCTGTCATCGACGGCGTGTCCCTGGCCGGCTCCTGCCTGCAGCCCAGCCACGGGAGCCAGTCCATCACCATGGCCCAGGCCGCCGTGGGACGCGCCCTGAGCCGCCTGGTGCCGGGGCGGACCATCGAGCTCGAGACCATGGTCTCGCGCATCGACCCGGCCCGCTGCTCGGCCTGCCGCATGTGCGCCGCCACCTGCCCCTACAAGGCCATCGGGGTCGATCCCGCAAACGGTCGGTCCCTGGTCAACGAGGCGGTGTGCCGGGGCTGCGGCACCTGCGCCGCCACCTGCCCCAGCGGCGCCATCACGGCGGTCCACTTCACCGACGAGCAATTGATCGCCGAGGTCAAAGGGGTGCTCCATGAGCGTGTTTGAACCCGACATCGTCGCCTTCGTGTGCAACTGGTGCTCCTACGGAGGAGCCGACAGCGCCGGAGGCCTGAAGCTTGCCTACCCTGCCAACGTGCGGCTGGTGCGCGTGATGTGCAGCGGACGCATCGATCCCGAGCACGTCGCCACCGCCTTCCGCGAAGGGGCCGACGGCGTGATGGTGATGGGATGCCACCCCGGCGACTGCCACTACCGCAACGGCAACCACAAGGCCCTGCGCCGCTTCCGCCTCTTCGAAAGGATGCTCGTGCAGATGGGCATCGAGGCCGAGCGTTTCGCCCTGGAATGGGTCGCCGCCGGCGAAGGGAAGAAGTTCCAGGAGGTCACCACCGCCATGACCGAACGGGTGCGGCTGTTGGGACCGCTGGCCATCCACGGAAACGTCTCCCCCAAGGAGGTGACCCATGGCTAAGGTCAAGGTCGCGATCTACTGGTGCAGCTCCTGCGGCGGCTGCGACGAGGCCATCGTCGACATGGGCACCCGCATCCTGGCCCTGCGCGAACTGGTGGACTTCGTCTTCTGGCCCTGTGCCATGGACCCCAAGTACTCCGACGTCGAGGCCATGCAGGATGGCGGCATCGACCTGTGCCTGATCAACGGGGCCATCCGCACCTCCGAGCAGGAGACCATGGCCCGGCTGCTGCGCCGCAAGTCCAAGCTCCTGGTGGCCCTGGGGAGCTGCGCCTGCTCCGGCGGCATTCCGGCGCTTGCCAACCTCAAGAGCCTGCCGGGCATCCTGGAACGCTGCTACCTGAAGAACCCCACGGTGGTCAACCCCGAAGGCACCCTGCCCCAGCTGGAAAGCCACACCGCCGACGGCTACCCCATGGAGCTGCCCGCCCTCTACGAGACGGTACTCCAGCTCGACGACGTGATCGAGGTCGACTACTACCTGCCGGGCTGCTCCCCCAGCGGCGACATGATCGCCACGGCCCTGATGTCCATCCTGGAAGGCAAGCTCCCGCCCAAGGGCTCGGTGCTGCTCCCCGACATCGCCCTGTGCGCAAGCTGCCGGCGCAATGCGACAAAACCTGTCCAGCTCACCATCAAGGAGTTCAAGCGCCTGATCCACGTGCAGGCCGACCCCGACCAGTGCTTCCTGAACCAGGGGATCCTGTGCATGGGACCGGCCACCCGGGACGGCTGCGGCGCGCCCTGCATCGAAGGCAACATGCCCTGCACCGGCTGCATGGGCCCGGTGGGCGGCAAGGACCAGGGAGTCCGCATGCTCTCGGCCGTGGGCGGCATCTTGGAAGGCGTGTCCGAGGAGGAGGTCTCGACGGCACTGGACGGCATCGCCGATCCCGCCGGGACCTTCTACCGCTACTCCATGAGCAGCTCGCTGTTGGGCAGCCGACGCGAGGGGAACCAGGCACCCAAGGAGGGCGCACCATGAGCATCGCACCAATGCCGCGCAAGATCTCCATCGATCCGATCACCCGCCTGGAAGGCCACGGCAAGATTGAGATCTTCCTGGACGAGGCCGGCGAGGTGGACAAGGCCTACCTGCAGCTTCCCGACCTGCGCGGCTTCGAGAAGTTCGTGGAAGGACGCCCCGCCGAGGAGCTGCCGCAGATCGTCAGCCGCGTGTGCGGCGTGTGCCCCGGTGCGCAGCACATGGCCTCGACCAAGGCCCTGGACGCCCTCTTCCAGGTCGAGCCGACGGTGACTGCCCGGCTGATCCGCGAGGTCTACTACAACCTGCACGTCTTCGAGGACCACCTGCTGCACTTCTGGTTCCTGGGAGGTCCCGACTTCTTCGTGGGGCCGGGCGCCCCCAAGGAAGCGCGCAACCTGCTGGGCATGGTGGACAAGGTGGGTGTGGAGACCGGACGCCGCGTGATCGAGACCCGCAAGCGGGCCCGCGACCTCATCGAGGTCATCGCCGGACGCGCCGTGCACCCGGTGCTGGGCCTGCCCGGAGGCGTCTCCAAGCGCATGACGCCAGCGATCCGCGACGACCTGCGCGCCTATGCCAAGGAGGCGATCGAGCTGGCCCTCTTCAGCCTGGAGGCCTTCGACCGTCTGGTGTGGCAGGTGCCCGAATACCGGGAGCTCTTCCTGGGCGATGTCTACCGCTGCGAGAGCTACTACATGGGCATGGTCGATGCCCAGGGGCGCTCCGACCTCTACGACGGCAAGGTGCGCGTGGTCGACCAGCAAGGCCGCGAAGTCGACCTCTTCGAGCCGGCAGACTACGCCAAGGTGATCGCCGAGCACGTGGAACCCTGGACCTACGTGAAGTTCCCCTACCTGCGCAAGATCGGCTGGAAGGGATTGACGGACGGTCCCGAGTCGGGAATGTACCGGGTGGCTCCGTCTGCCCGGCTCAATGTCTCGAGGGCAATGTCCACGCCGTTGGCCCAACGGGCCCGCGAGGTCTACGAGAAGGCCTTCGGTGGCACGACGGTCCACAGCGTGCTGGCCAACCACTGGGCCCGCCTGATCGAGGTGCTCAACTGCGCCGAGCGGGTGCAGGAGCTCGTGGAGCACGAGGCGTTCCTCTCCCCCGAGATCCGCAACATGAACCTGAATACCCCCAAGGAAGGCGTGGGAATCGTGGAGGCTCCGCGCGGCACCCTGATCCACCACTACACCTCGGACGCAAGCGGCATCATCACCAGCGCCAACATGATCGTGGCCAGCATGGCAAACGTGGCGGCCATGAGCATGAACATCCAGAGCGCGGCCAAGGCCTTCATCCACGGCGGCAAGGCCGACGACGAGCTGCTCAATCGCGTCGAGATGGCCTTCCGCACCTACGATCCATGCCTGAGCTGCGCCACCCACAACCTGCCCGGCAAGATGCCTTTGCAGATCGACCTGCACCGAAAAGGTCAGGCTTCCCGTTCCCTTCTGCGCTCCGGCGATGGTACCATGAGCGAAATCCAAACCCCCTCACAAGGAGCGTGACCCATGGCTGAAGTTCTCGATTACCGTGGACTCAAGTGCCCCCAGCCGGTACTGAAGTTGGCCATCAAAGCAAACACCCTGCCCAAGGGAACCACCGTGGAAGTGCTGGCCGACTGCCACTCCTTCCCCACCGACGTCACCAACTGGTGCACCAAGAGCGGCAAGGTGCTGGTGAGCATCGTCCCCAAGGATGCCGGCCACTGCGCCATCATCCAACTGTGACAGGCCCACGACCTTGACTGTCCTCGAGATCTTCCTCGAGGGGAGGGTCCAGGGCGTGGGGTTCCGACCGTTCGTCTGGCAGCAGGCCAAGCGGCACGGCGTGTCGGGATGGGTGAAAAACTCGCCCCAGGGCGTGACGGTCCATGCCGAAGCGCCCGAACGGGTCCTGATCCCCTTCATCGATGCGATCGTCCATTCCCCGCCATTCCCCGCCCGCGTCCGATCCCACCGCCTGGAGTCCGTCCCGGACCTGGGCTGTTCCGGCTTTGCCATCCGCGAGAGCGCCCATGACGGCGAGCACCTGGGCTCGTTCCTTCCCGACCTGTGCCTGTGCGACGACTGCCGCCGCGAGCTCTTCGACCCCGCCAACCGCCGCCACCTCCATCCCTTCATCACCTGCACCCGCTGCGGCCCCCGCTTCAGCATCACCCGGCAGCTCCCCTACGACCGCGCCACCACCAGCCTGCGCGACTTCGTGCTGTGCCCGCAATGCCGGAAGGAGTACGAGGACCCGACCGACCGCCGCTTCCACGCCCAGCCGCTGGGCTGTCCCCAGTGCGGACCCCGCATGTGGTGCGAAGGTCCTACGGGCGATCACGCCTCTCCGTGGCAGGAAGTGCCCGGGGACTGGCTCGACATCTGGGTCGCCCACCTCGAAGCGGGAGGCATCTCCCTACTCAAGGGGATCGGCGGATTCCATCTGGCGTGCGACGCCACCAACGCGACCGCCGTGCAGGCCATGCGCCAGCGCAAGCATCGCGAGTCCAAGCCCTTTGCCCTCCTGGTCCCCGACCTCGGATCCGTCCGCAGCCTCTGCCACGTCAGCCCGGAGGAGGAAGCCCTGCTGTGCGGCCCCGACCGTCCGATCGTCCTGCTCAAGGTCCACACTCCGCCCAAGGCGATGGAAGACCTGGCCCCGGGACTGCGGGAGCTGGGCGTGATGCTCCCCCACTCGCCCGTGCACGAACTGCTCTTCTCGCGCTTCAAAAGGCCCGTGGTGCTCACTAGCGCCAACCCCAGCCACGAGCCCATGCTCACCGACAACGACGAGATCCGGCGGCTTGCGGCCCGGTGGTGCGACCTGCTGGTGCTGCACGACCGCGACATCGTGAACCGCCTCGACGACGGCGTGGTGGCCGCCATGACAGATTCCGACCAACACGTCTCGCTGCGTCTGGGGCGCGGGCAAAGCCCCGCCGAATTCCTCTGGAACCAGGCCGGGAACCTCCTGGCCACCGGCGCCGACCTCAAGAACACCGTGGCCCTGGGTCACCACGGACGCGTGACCCTGAGCCAGCACGTGGGAGACCTGGAAAGCCCAGCCTCCCAGGAAGCCGCGCGCACCTTGGCCGAACGGCTGTGCAAGAGCCACCGCGTGCGCCCCGAACTGGTCGCCTGCGACGCCCATCCCGACTTTGCCTCGGTACACCTGGCCCGCGAACTGTCCCGGGAATGGGACATCCCGCTGGTGCCCATCCAGCACCACCACGCCCACATCGCCGCCACCTGGCTGGAGCATCGCTGGGAAGGCCCCGCGATCGGGCTTGCCATGGACGGCACCGGCTACGGCGATTCCGATTGCATCTGGGGATCGGAAGCCCTGCTCTACGAAGCGACAGGATCCGTCCCGCTGGCGCACTGGGAAGGCCTGCGCCTGCCCGGTGGCGACCGGGCCGTACGCGAACCCATACGCCTGCTGCTGGGAGCGCTCCACGACCAGGACGACACCGCCCTGCTGGAGCGCATGCTCGAACACCGTCCGAATGCCCGCTGGCTGTACGAAGGCGGCCTTAAAGCCATGCTCGTCTCCGACCACCATTGCCCCGCCTCCCGAGGCCTGGGGCGCCTCTTCGATCTGGTCGGCGCGGCGCTGGGTTGGGATGCTCCAGGCTGGGACGGCGAGATCGGCACTCGCCTGGAAGGCCTCGACCGCAACGACGACGCCCCCTCCTGGCCCCTGGAACTCGACGACGGACAGATCCTGACCGCCCCGATCCTGCGCGCCATGGTACGGGACGTCCTAGAGGGCCTCCCCGCCGGGGAGATCGCCTCGCGCCTACACGCCACGGCCTGCGAACTCGTGGTGCGCCTGGGGATTTTCGCCCAGGAACGCCTCGGGGATCCTCGCCTTCCCTGGGCCTTCGGCGGCGGCGTGTTCCAGAACCGCCGATTGCTTGCGCGCCTGCGCAGGCACCCCGACCTGCATGACAGGATCTGTCATTTCTCCAGCATCCCCAACGACAACGGCATCGCCCTGGGACAGGTCGTCGCCGCGACGGCCCTTTCCCGGAAAGGTCTCTTCCCATGTGTCTAGCCGTCCCCCTGCGGATCGTCTCCCTCAGCCAGGACGGCATGGCCGTCGGCGAGCACAGCCAGGTGCGGCTGGAGTTCAGCACCATCCTCCTGGATTCCCCGCAGGTCGGCGACTACGCGCTGGTCCACGCCGGAGTGGCCCTGGAGATCCTGGATGCGAAAAGCGCCCACGAGACCCTGGCCCTGCTCAAGGAGGTCCTGGATGGATCTTCCCGGTTCTGAGTACCGCGACCCGAGACTCGTGCACGCCTTGGCCGAGGAGATCCGGGGCATTCCCCTGGAACGCTCCGTCCGCTTGATGGAGGTGTGCGGGGGCCAGACCCACACCATCTACCGCTACCGGCTGCGCGAGCTGCTTCCCGCCAAGGTCCGTCTGATCTCGGGGCCTGGATGCCCCGTGTGCGTCACGCCCGTCTCCTACCTGGACAGGGCCTTGGCGCTTGCCGGCCTCCCCGAGGTGGAGCTCTTCACCTTCGGCGACCTCCTGCGCGTGCCGGGCAGTCGCGGCACCCTCGAAGAAGCCCGCGCCCAAGGCGCGCGGATCCACGCTGTCTACTCGCCGCACCAGGCTCTGGAGCATGCGCTCACCCATCCGCAGTCGCAGGTGGTCTTCCTGGGGATCGGCTTCGAGACCACCCTGCCTACCTTCAGCCTCCCGCTGCGGGAAGCCATCCGCGAAGATCTCCCCAACTTCAGCGTGCTCGTCTCGGCCAAGCGCGTGCCGCCTTTGCTTGCCGCCCTGCTGCGCGGCAAGGCTCCACTGGACGGCTTCATCACGCCGGGGCACGTCACCTCCGTCATCGGTGCCGACGCCTACGCACCCCTGTGCCGCGAGTTCAGGACCCCGATGGCCGTGGGTGGCTTCGAGCCGGTGGACCTGCTGGTCGCCATCCGCGACCTGGTGCGGCAACTGGCCGCAGGCACCTGCGAGAACACCAACGCCTACGCCCGCGCCGCCCGCGCCCAAGGGAATGCCAAGGCGCAAAGCCTGATCGAGGAGCTCTACGAGCCCTGCGACGAGGAGCTGCGCGGCCTGGGCACCGTCCCCGAGGGCGGCTACCGGCTGCGCGAGCCGTTTGCCCGGTTCGATGCGGAGCGCCGATTCTCCCTGGAAGGGATCGTCGGGCGCGAACCGCCCGGTTGCCGCTGCGGCGAGATCCTCGCCGGCACCAGGGATCCGCACCAGTGCCCCCTCTTCGGGAAGGCCTGCACCCCCGACCGCCCCGTGGGCGCCTGCATGGTCAGCCACGAGGGAACCTGCAACGCCGCCTTCCTCTATCGGGAGACATCCGATGCCCCATGACAGGAATTGTCAAATCACGGAGAGCGGGACCGTCCGGCTCGGCCATGGATCGGGCGGACGCCTCTCCCGCGAGCTGCTGGAAGGCCTGATCCTCCCGGCCCTGGGAGAGGCCGGTCCTGAAAGGCTTGAGGATGGGGCCGTCTTCGTACCGCCGCCCGGCGAACTCGTGTTCACCACTGATTCCCACGTGGTCACGCCGCTTGAGTTTCCCGGCGGCGACCTGGGGCGCCTGTGCGTGGCGGGCACCGTGAACGACCTGGCCATGATGGGAGCGCGTCCGCTGGCCCTGTCGTTGGGCCTGATCCTGGAAGAAGGCTTGCCGCTTGCGACCCTGCGGCGGCTGATGGAATCGCTCGGGCGCACGGCCGGCGAGGCCGGGGTCAAGGTCCTTTGCGGCGACACCAAGGTGGTGGAGCGCGGCAAGGGAGACGGGATCTTCGCCAACACCTCCGGGATCGGCGTGCGCTTCCACGCCCCCGATCCGCAACAGATACAGGAAGGCGATGCGATCCTGATCAACGGGGACATCGGCGACCACGGTTTCACCCTCCTGACGCTGCGCAAGGGATTCCCGCTGCAGAGCCCGCTCCGCAGCGATGCCGCACCGCTGAACCGTCTGGTCGAGGCCCTGTGCGCGCAGGTCCCGGTGCACTGGATGCGCGACCCGACCCGCGGCGGCGTCGCCACCTCGCTGTGCGAGCTTTGCGAGGGGCGTTCCTGGTCGGTGACCCTGGACGAACCCTCGCTCCCGCTGAACCCGGCCGTGACGGGGCTCTCCGAGATCCTGGGGCTAGATCCCCTCTACAGCGCCAACGAAGGCAAGTTCCTGGCGGTGATCCCGCAGGAGTCGGTCGCGGCGGCCCTTGCGCTTCTGCATGCCCACCCGCTGGGGAAGAAGGCCGCGCACATCGGGACCGTCACCCGCGAGCATCCCGGCAAGCTCCTGATGCGCACCGCCTTCGGCAACCGGCGCGTCCTGGGCATGCTCGCCTCCGACCCCCTTCCCCGGATCTGCTGAGGTCGCCATGCACGAAGTCTCCGTCGCCTCGAGCATCCTGGACCTGATCGAACGCCAACTGGGAGCGCCGCAGCCGCTTGCCCAGGTCGAGCTTCGCATCGGCCCCCTCTCGGGCGTGTCCCCCGACAGCCTGCTCTTCTGCTTTGCCACCGTGGCCCGGGAACGCGGCTTCGGGGAGCCCGTCCTCTCGGTGGAGCGCACCCTCGTGGACATTTCCTGTCAAACCTGCGGGATCCGCTACCGGGTGCCCGATCCTATCGAACCCTGTCCCGCCTGCGGCTCCTGGAAGCGAGCCATCCTGGCAGGCGACGAGCTGCAACTCTTGAGCGCCACCCTGTGCGAGGAGACGACCCATGTGTGAGGAATGCGGCTGCGAATCCCCAAAGCGGATCTTGATGCCCAAGCGTGCCGTCAAGCTCGACCTGAACCAGCCCGTGCTGCAGGTCAACCAGGGCCATGCCCAGAAGAACCGCGAGCTCTTCGCCCGGCACGGCGTGCGGGTGATCAACCTGATCTCCTCACCCGGCAGCGGCAAGACCACGCTCCTGCAGGCCTTGGCCCGCCGCCTGGGACCACGTATGGCGGTGATCGTGGGCGACCTGCAGACCGACCGCGACGCGGTGCGCATCCGCCAGGCCGGATGCCAAGCGGTCCAGATCCAGACCCAAGGAGCCTGCCACCTGGATGCCCAGAGCGTGGGCGAACAGATCGGGCAGCTGGACCTGTCGCAGGTGGAGCTCCTGGTGATTGAGAACGTGGGCAACCTGGTCTGCCCCGCCGGCTACGACCTGGGCGAGCACGAGAAGGTGGCGCTCCTCTCTACGCCCGAAGGGGATGACAAGGTGCTGAAGTACCCGTCCATCTTCTGCCGCATCTCCACCTTGGTGATCACCAAGACCGACCTGCTTCCCTACCTGGACTTCAATCCCGTGCGCGCCGAGGAGGAATGCCGCAGCCTCACCCCACAGGTGGTCTGCCTGCGCGTGAGCGTGAAGGAGGGAACGGGACTCGAGGCCCTGGAAGCTCGTCTGCTGGGACGCTGAGAAGGCTCAGGAATTGGGCGGCAGAGACACTTCCTTCGGGATCGGGATCCCTCCCGTCGCGGCCTCATGCACCGCGAACGGATCACGCGGCGCCACCGCCGCTTCGATCACCGGCGCCTGGAACCCGTACTTGGCCGAGATGTCCTTGAGCTTCAGGCCCAGGGACTCCCTCTTCACCGGCTTGAGCAGGTAGGCCTGGACCCCAGCCTGGACGATGGAGATGATGACCGACTTGTCGGCGTCGGTGGTCAGGAGGATCACCGGGATCTGGGTGAAGGGCGGCGTGGCCCGGATCCATTTCAGCAGGTCCAGCCCCGTTTCGCGAGGCATGTGAAAATCCGAGATCACCAGGTCGATCTTCTTCTGCTGCAGCCGGATCCGGGCCTCGGGAACGTCCCCGGCCTCGGTGAAGTTGGTGTACCCCAGCTCGCGCAGCACGTCCACGTTCATGTGGCGCAGCATCTTCGAGTCGTCGACGATCAGGATTTCCATGACAAGACCTCGCTAGGAGCGGCAGATGGCGGATGGCATTCGTAATGGGTGCTGCGGCCGTTGGTGCAGGCGACCAGACCGACATCGATCCCGTAGAGGTTCTCGGTCGATCCGATGAACAGGGCGCCTCGGGGCTCGAGCCGGTCGCGCAGACGCCCCAGCAGGGCGACCTTCTCCTCGGGGGAGAAGTAGATGATCACGTTGCGGCAGAAAATCACGTCGAAGCGGCCGAACGCCTCCAAGGACTTCGAGAGGTTCCCTTGACGGAAATCGACCCGCTCGCGGATCGAGGCATCGATCTCCCAGCAGCCATCTTGGTGGCGAAAGTAGCGTTCACGGACTTCCGGCGGGAGGTTGGGGCCGAGCTCCAGCTCGGTGTAGAGGCCTCGGCAGGCGCGCTCCAGGGCCAGGCTGGAAAGGTCGACCCCAACGATGGTGACGTCGGACACCGCCAGCAGCGCATGCCTCTGCCGACACTCTTCCACGCACAGGGCGACCGTGTAGGGCTCCTGCCCGAAGCTGCATCCGGCCGAGAGGATCCGCAGGGAGGGAGCCATGGAAGGCAGCGCCTGCAGCTTCCGTTCCAGCAGGGCCGGAAGGATGGTGTCGCACAGGGTCTCGAAATGGTGCGGCTCCCGGAAGAAGCCGCTCTCGTGGGTGGTCATGGCCTCCACAACCTCGCGCGTCAGGACCTCGTCCCCGCTGCGCAGTCGCAGGAACAGCTCAGAAAAGCTGCGGCACCGCTCCTTCTCCAGGATCCCGGCCAGGCGCGTGGAAAAGAGGTACTGCTTGGAGTCGGGCACCGCAATCCCCGTCTCCTGCTGCAGGAAGTCGCGCAACAGGGCGAACTCGGTCTCGTTCAAGGGGTTCACAAGGCCCCCGTGATCTCGCGCAGGCGCAGAGCCACGCGGGAAAGGGGAAGCACCTCGTCGGCGATCCCGGCGCGCACGGCGCTTCCCGGCATGCCCCAGACCACGGAACTGGCCTCGTCCTGGACCAGCACCTGGGAACCTTGGCCCTTCATCGCCTTGGCCCCTTCGGTGCCGTCGCTCCCCATCCCCGTCAGCACCACGGCCAAACCCCGTTTTCCCAGGTGCCGTGCCGCCGAGCGGAACAACACATCCACCGACGGACGGCAGCCGTTCTCGGCCGGTCCGTCGTCCAAGGTCAGGTGCAACCGCCGGTCGCCTCCCCGTTCGAGCAGGCAGTGGCGGCCTCCTTGAGCCAAGTAGGCCGTCCCGGCCGTCAGGACATCTCCCTCCTGGGCTTCGACCACGCGCAGCGTGCCCTGACGGTCCAGCGCGGCGGCCATGGCAGCTGTGAACTCCTTGGGCATGTGCAGGACGATGACCAGCGGGATCGGGAACGAGGCGTCCAGGCCCGAGATGAACTCCCGCAAGGCTTCCGGGCCGCCCGTGGATACCCCCACCACGATCGCGTCCAAGGTGCCCGTCGGCACGACCTTGGGACGCAGGACGCTCGCCACGGCGGGCGATGGCACGGCAACGGGCTTCCTGACCTGGGCCATCCGCGAATACTGCTTGATGGAACAGCAGCGGATCTTCGAAAGAAGCAGAGGAGCGGCGGCAGTCGCGCCTCCCAGCACCGCAGCGAGGTCGAAGGCTCCGGAGGCCAGCGCCTCGACGATCTGGTGGGCCTCCTGCCCCCCGTCGGACATGTCTGCCCGGCTGAGCAGGATGATCCCGGTCCTAGGCGACACCCTCTTCACCTTCTCCGTGAACGCGACCAGACCCTGGTCGTTCTCGACCAGCACGATGTCGGGAAGCAGGCGGACCACCAGTTCGAAGCCGGTTTCCAAGCCCTCAGCCGCCCCGACCACTTCGAGGTCCTTCGCTTCGTCGAGCAACTCGCGGATCGGATCGATCGAGACCAGGGACCGCATGACCACGACGATCCGCGTGGCTTCGGAGGCTCCAGGGTTCGACGACAGGCTCATGGCTGCGCCCCCAGGATCGCCACGGCATCCAGGATCACCAGCGGCATCTCCTCATGCCGCACCACGCCCTCCACCAAGTTGCGGTACTGCGCCAGCAAGTGGCTGGGCGCCTCCTCGATCGCCTCCGTCGCCGCCGTCACCAGCTCTCCGACTGATTCCACCAGGAAACCCACGGGAATGGTTCCGATCACCTCGGCGTCATCGGCCGGGACAAAATCCGAGACAGCCTGCAGCTCGAGGATGTTCTTCATGATCAGGATCTGGGAGTCGGCGGTGATCTGCTGTTCCACTCCCCCCAAGGCCAAGCTGACATCCAGCACCACCACCACCTGCCCGCGAATGTTCAGGACACCGCTCACATCGCGCTTCTTCAGCGGCACGGGCGTGATCGGGGCCGACGGAGTGACCTCCTTGATCAGGCGGATGTCGAACCCGAAAAGTCGCCCGTTCACGTAGAACGAAACGAACTGACGGGAACCTCGGGAGCCTTCAGCCATGGGAGGACCTCGCAAAAGACGGAGACAGGAGCGCTTCGACCCGTTCGATCAGGCGCGGCAGGTTGCTCTTCTGACAGAAATCGTCGAAGCCGGCGCTCAGGGCCCGCGAGCGCATGACCTTCTCCTCGAGCATCGACATCCCAAGGAGCGGCTGGCCCTTGCGCGAGGCATCCATCCTCACTTGGCGGGCCAGCTCCAGACCGTCCATCCCCGGCATTTCCATGTCGCTCACCACGCAATCGAAGGACTGGTCTCCCAGGATCACCAAGGCCTCCCCTCCGTTGGCGGCGACGACCGTCTCGAATCCGAGCCCACGGAAGAGGGCTCCGATCAGGGAGGCGTACAGCACCGAGTCCTCCACCACCAGAATGCGGCCGCGAGCAAAGCCGACCCCGGCCGGATGCGACGGATCGCAGGCGACGGAAAGGGCGCACAGGTCCAGGAGCGTGGTCGCGTGCCCGTCGATCACCTGGGTGCCCAGGATCCCGGAACGGTCCGAACTCGGCGCCAACGCGTCGTTGTCGACCTCCACGATGTCCACGATCCGCGTGGCCACCAGCGCCACAGGCTTTCCGATCCGGGGAATGATCGCATGCATCCCCTGCGCATCGCAGGAGCGGATGCCGGGAATCGCCTCCTCCAGACGCAGCAGGGGGATCACGGAGTCGCGAAAGCGCAAGACCTCCCGGCCGGCCACCCGCTGGATATCGGCGGGTGCGATCTCGTCCACCCGCAGCAGCAGGCTGAGCGGGACGGTGAAGCGCTCTGCCCCGCTCTCGAAGACCAGCATCTTCTGCGGCTCTCCTCCGCCCTTGCGAACCCCGTCCGCCTGCAGTTCGGTCGCCTCCCAGCGCAGTCCCCCGACCCGCGCCAGTTCCGGGACGTCCAGGATCATGGCCGTGGTCCCGTCGCCCAGCACCGTGACCCCGGCGTAGACCTCGCTTTCCTTCAGCCGCTCGTGCAGGGGCTTGACCACGACCTCCTCGGTGTCGACAATCCGCTCCACGCACAGACCGAAACGGTCGTTTCCCACCCGCAGTACCACGATATAGAGGGAATTCTCCGGCGAGACGCGCCGGTCGCGCATGCCCGAGCGGCGCTCGTCCATCTCACCCGCAGTGCTTCCCCGGCGGTCCGGGGCGTCGATCCGGCGGTCCGAATGCTCCTCCCCCGTCTCGGGATCTGCGTAGGTCCTCGGAAGCTCTAGCACCCTGGAGAGGCGGATCAGGGGAAGCATCCGCCCGCGCAGCCAGTAGACCTCGCTTTGGTCGATCCGCTGGACCGACTGCCAGACCTGGTCCCCATGCAGCCACACCACCTCCAGGACGTTGACCTGGGGAATGGCAAAGCACTGGTTGCCCGCCCCCAGCACGATGGCCGGGATGATCGCCAAGGTCAGCGGGAGCTTGATGGACAGGGCCGAACCCTTGCCGATCTCGGACTCGATCTCGACCACGCCACCCAGCTTTTGGAGCGAGGCCTTCACCGCATCCATCCCCACCCCACGCCCCGAAATCTCGGTGATCTCCTTGGCGGTGGAAAATCCTGCCAGGAAGATCAGGCCCAGCGCCTCGCGGTCGTTCAGGCCCTCGGCCTGGGCGCGCGGCATCAGTCCCTTCTCTACGGCCGCCTGGCGCAGCCGGATCGGATCGATCCCCTTGCCGTCGTCGGTCACGGTGATGTTGACCATGCCCGCCAGATGCTCGGCCGCCAAGCGGATTCGCCCCACGGCGGACTTTCCCTGGAGCCTTCGCTCCTCGGGAAGCTCGATGCCGTGGTCCACCGAATTGCGCACTAGGTGGGTCAGCGGCTCCACCAGGCCATCGATGAGGCTCTTGTCCAGTTCGACCTCGGAGCCGACGATCTCGACCTCGATTTCCTTGCCCAAGGTCCGGCACAGGTCGCGCACCACGCGGGTGAAGCGCCCGAAGACGTTGCCCACCGGCTGCATGCGGGTGCGCATCACCATGCGCTGCAGGTCCGAGGTGACCACGTCCAAGCGCTGGTACATCGCCGAGACCTCGTGCGCATCCCCGCCCGCCTGCAACTGCTGGGCCCGGTTGCGCACCACCACGAGCTCCCCTGCCAGGTTCATCAGGCTGTCGGCGATCTCCACGGGGATCCGCAGCGTCTTTTCCGGGCTGCGCACCGATGCCGCTGCGACCTTCGAAGGCGCGTGCTCGGGCTCCGGCTTGGGCAAGGGAGGCATCGGCGTTGCGACCGGTTCGGGAAGCTCTCCCGGGGCATGGCGCGTGAACGCGATCGGATCGATCTCCAGGCCCGCGAACAGGATGTCGGGATCGTCGATGATGGTCGCCAGCAGCACAGAACAGTCCGACAGGTCCTGTCCTCGCTTGAGGAAGAATTCCCCGTCAGGTCGGGTGGCCAAGACCTCGCCAATGGAACCGATGTGCCGGATCAGACCAAAGGGGGTACGGGAATGCTTCTCGCACTCGTGCGCCACGTCCAGTTCGATGTCGTAGACGTGCATCCCGTCGGCCTTGGCAGCCTGGATGTCGTACAACCTCAGGTCGAAGACCTTCTGACCCGCAGCGCCGCCCTTGGGCGAGGCTGCGAACGGCACCGTCATCGGCTCGGACGGGTGGGAGATCTCCCGCAGCCGCGCGACAGCCGGGCCGGGATCGTCGATCCGGCCGTTGCCGGACAAGATCCCCGACTTCAATTTGTCCACGCCATCCAAAAGCGCCATCGAGATGGCAGGGCTCGGTTCGAGGCTGCCTTTCCGCAGCATCTCCACCACGTCTTCCATCTCGTGGGCGAAGTCCGTGATGGCGTCGAAGTCCACGCAGGCGGAGCCGCCCTTGATGGTGTGCAGGACGCGGAACAGTCGGTTCAGGAGCTCCTGCCGCTCCGGCACGCCGGCATGCTCCAGGGCCAGCACGTCCTCCTCGGCGGAGGCGACCAACTCCTGCGCCTCGGCCACGAACTCGCTGATCAGTTGGGAAAGGTCCATGGTGTGGTTGCAACCCGTGCGGCGGGCTGCTCAGTCCTTGAAGTTCAGGACGGCATTGAGCTTTTCGATCTGCTCCTTCACCGCACCGAACGAAGAGAACATGGTCACCACATCCTCGGTGAAGATGATGGCCGCCTTGCGGGAACTTCCCATGATCTCGCTGGTGGTCTCGACCATCGAAAGCGTCCCGTCGATGCGTTCATGCACCTCGCCCACGGTCTTGGCGGTGGCGGCGATGTTCTTGGCCACCACGTTGGCGCCTTGGGCGATCTCATTGATGTTGTGCGAGACATGCTTGGAGGCGTTGGCTGTCTCGGCAATCTGGCGGGCGATCAGCCCGGCCCCGGTGGAAGCCTCGCTGACGTTGCGCGAGATGTTGGTGGTGGCCAGCGTCTGCTTCTCCACCATGTCCGAGATCAGTCTCTGCAGGGTGTTGATGCTAGCGATGATCCCCGAGATCTGCCCGATCGCCGCGATGGCCTTCTCGGTGTCCCCCTGGATCTGCTGGATGCGTCCAGAGATGTCCTCGGTCGCGGTGGCCGTCTGCTTGGCCAGCTCCTTGACCTCGTTGGCCACCACCGCAAACCCGCGTCCCGCCTCGCCGGCACTGGCGGCCTCGATCGCGGCGTTGAGCGCCAGCAGGTTGGTCTGCTTGGCGATCACCTGGATCACGCTGGTGACCTTGCCGATCTCGTAGGCGCTGTTGCCGAGCTTGCCCATGATCTGGGTGGTCTCGCTGGCCACCGCCGAGGCGTTGTTGGCCACCGTCGTGCCTTCCCGCGCGTTCTGGGCGACCCCGTTGATGGCGGTGGACAGCTCCTTCACAGCGCCGTCCACCACCGTAAAGTTGCTGGACATCTGCTCGGCCGTCGCGGCGACCGAGATCATGGTCGTGCTAATCTCCACCGAGGTGCTGGCGACGGTATTGATGTTGGTCGAGATCTCCTCGGCGGCCGTGGCCACCGTGGAGATGCTGTTGGTCATCTTCTCGGAAGCGGTCGTCAAGTCCTGGGTGTAGGAGCTGAGGATGCCCACGGCCTCAATGCCAGTGTTGGTCTGGATGTCGTTTTCCAGGATGGTGTTGCTCATCTTCTCGGCCAGCTCCGCCTGCTTGCCCGTGGCCTCCGTGATCGCCCCTGCACAAGCGGCAATGTCGTCGTGGATGCGGTCGATGAAGCGGTTGAACTCCGTGAACAGCTCGCCGATCTCGTCCTTCGCCGTCACCTCCAGGTGCTCGATCCCGGCATCGGCATCGCCCCTGTCCGCTAGCGACCGGACATAGAGAATAGACCGCCCGATCGGACCGACGATGCTGCGGGCGATCCGGAAGGAGACTAGCAGCAGACCGCCCAGGACCAGAGCCCCGAAGACGGCGAACCGCAGGAAATACGCCCGAGTCAATGCGGAGGCGGAGGCCTCGTCGTCGCGACAGCGAGCTTGGGCCAGCCGCACGACCTCGTCGATGGCAGCGCGGTGTTCCTCGTAGTCCCGGGTCAGGGAGGTCCTCAGGACCGCCTGGGCCCGCACGTAGTTGCCTGCGTCCAGGGCGGGAAGGAAGTCCTGCCGGACTCCGGCGTAGAACAGGAGCGCCGGACGGTAGGCCTTGTCGGTCACCGCAGACTTCAGCGCCCCTTCGTGCAACGTCTTGAGCCAGACCTCGTGCCGCTCTCCGTACTGCTCTTCCAACCGCTGCAGCCGGTTCCGCAGCTTCCTGGCAACGGCGGTGTCCCGTTCCCAGCCCAGTTGCTGGGCCGTGAGGTAGGACTCGATGATGTACTCCGGTGGCGGCAGCACATCAGCGATCAAGTCCTTGCCTTGGGCGATGTCCCGATAGAGCTCGCCATTGATCCGCAAGGCCATGATGGTCCGGTACGAAGCGACCCCGTAGGCGATGAAGGCCAAGGTCGCCAAGGCGACGATGGCGGAAATCTTCCATCGGATGCTGACGCGGTTCAGAAAGGTCACTGGAATCTCCACTGTTCGGCGCGTTCTCCACGCTCGTACAGTGCCATTCTTCCATCGAAAGATCCAGATGTCAAGAATCCGTCATTCGGGGATGTCCTACCCGGGGATGCGACCCGCTCTCACCACGCCGGAGCAAGCGGCACGGCACGGCGCGTTCCGTCCGCCGCCGAGAGCACCGCGATCACAGGAATGCGGGCCAGGGCAGGATCCAGAGAGACCACGTCTTCCCCCGCCGCAGCGCCTGCGCCAATCGATCGGGAAGCCAACCTCCTGCCGTCAAGACTCGTGACGAGAACAGCGCACGGGGTCGTCATGGCCCCCGTCAAAGAGATTCCCGAGGGGGTGCGGCGCAGGGCCATGCCCTCGAAGGCGGCGGCGGCGATGCCGGTGGTGCCCGAGCTCACCGTCATCTTGAGCTTCATGAAGTCGATGGTGTAGGAACCGTCGGCGTTGGCGGGAATGGCTCCGCTGCCCTGCGACACCGTGAACGCATTCCCGAAGGTGGCGGTGGCAAGCTTGACCTTGAGCTTCACGCTCTTGGGCATCTTAGCATGCGGCGAGGTCCAGGTGAGGTTCCAGGGGCCGCTTCCCGTGACGGTCAGGGCGTCCATGACGAAGTGCGCCCGGTAGTAGGCGCCCACCGTCCCATACGGCGCGATCCAGACCTTGTCGGCGATGGCCGCGTCCAGCAGCTTCTTGTTGTCGGCAGGCGTCAGGCTGTACTGGTCGGGGCTGGCCGTCACGTCGTGGACGATCATCGACACCCACTTGTTGCCGGTTTTGGCCCCGTCGATGGCAGTCACCCCGGGGCCGGGCGAGCCGGAGGTCAGGATCTGTCCCTGGATGTTGTTCCAATCGGAGGGCGGGGTGCCCCACGCGTAGCTGGTGCCGCCGCAGCCGCGCCCCATGAACGCCTCGGCATTCACCTCGTTGGGAGCCCCCACGTTGCAGTTGGGGTAGGCAAACGTCACCGCCTCCACGCTGGCGTCGAAGCCGCGCAGGTCGTCGGCCATCTTCTTGATCTGGCCGGTGCCCGCGAACACGTTCGCATGGTCGTAGGTGTGGTTGGCCAGCTCATGGCCGTTCTTGGCCGCCGCGATCCACTTGTCCTTGTTCGCGGCCAAGTCCCCGCCCGCGCCGTAGGTCACAAAGAAGGTGGCCTTGATGGAAAGGGCGTCCAGCTGCGGCAGGAGCGTGGGGATCTGGCTCTTGCGGGCGTCATCGTAGGTGAAGCTGACGGCCCCCGTGCAGCCGTTCCAGGGCACGGTGGTTACGGGGCCTGCATGCCCGACCGCGCCTCCCACCACCAGGGCAAGGGCGGCAATCGGGGTGTTGGAACGATGGCGATTTCGAAGCATGGAAGATCCCTTCTGGAGACGTCAGGTAAAGATCGCTCCAATCCGGCCTGCACATGTGGCGTTGACGCAACGATCCGTTGCAGATTTGACAACGACCCGGCCTCAGGCCGTTCGGGAGCGCCCGCACCAGTGGGCCACCGCCAAGCGCAGGTCGCGCGGATGGAACGGCTTGATGAGCACCTCGTCCATGCCCGCCGAAAGGCAATCCTCCCGGACCTCCTCCATGGCACTGGCGGTCAGGGCAACCACAGGCAGGTCTGCTGCGACCTGCTGGGACGGCGTCCCGCCCCCGCGCCAGGCCCGCAACGCGCGGGTGACTGCGAATCCGTCCAGTTCGGGCAGGTTGCAGTCCATGAAAGCCAGGTCGAAAGGATGGCTGCCGAGCAGGTCCAGGGCCGCACGGCCGTTGTCGGCGTGCTCGACCAGGCATCCCAGCTTGGTCAGCACCGCGTCGGCGATCTTGCGGTTGATCTCGTTGTCGTCCACCAGCAGGATCCTGAGCCCATCCGGGATCTGGCCCGATTCGGCGAACAGGCTGTCGGCCAGTTCCGAATCGGTCATGGGAGCGGCGCAGGGCTCCAGCGGGAGCCGCACCGTGAAGCACGACCCCTCGCCCTGGCGGCTGTCCACCTCGATCGTGCCCTCCATCGCCACCGTCAGCATGCGGGAGATGGAAAGCCCCAACCCCGTACCGCCGTAGCGGTGCACGATGCTCTCATCGGCCTGCCGGAAGCGGTCGAAGATGCGCTCCAGCACCTGCGGACCCATCCCGATCCCGGTGTCCCGCACCTTTAGGAGGAACCGGTCCGAAGCGGCATCGCGCTCCACCGAAAGCTCCACCGTCCCGTTGGCGGTGAACTTGATCGCGTTGGCCAGGAGGTTGGTCAGGATCTGCCGCAGGCGCAGGCCGTCCGCCCGCACGTGCTGGGGCAGGTCGTCCGCCAGCGTCAGGACCAGGGCATCGCCCTTGCCTCGCGCCAGCACCTCCAGGGGGTCGATCAGAGAACGTAGGAAGGTCTCTAGGCGCAGCGGCTGCGGATGCAGCTCCATCCCACCCGCCTCGATGCGCGAGTAGTCCAAGATGTCCTGGATGATCCCCAGCAGGTGGCTGCCCGAGTCCGATACGATCCGCAGCCTCTCGATCTTGGCCTCGTCGGTCTCCTCCTCCAGCAGGAGGTCGGTCATGCCCAGAATGCCGTGGATGGGCGTGCGGATCTCGTGGCTCACGTTGGCCAGGAACGCTCCCTTGGCGCGATTGGCCCCTTCCGCCTCGTGCCGCGCCGCCACCAGCTCCCGCGTGCGCTCCTCGACCATGGTCTCCAAGCTTTCGCGCAGCCTGCGGTTGGTGTCCAGCTCCTGCTGCACCCGCTGCATGGAGCGGTCCACGACAACCACGAAGGCCCAGGCGATCCCCCACACCAACAGCCGCGAGAAAGCCCCGTCGAAGAGGTTGCTCCGGTATAGCTGGTCGAAGGTCGCCCAGGCCGGCTCAGGCACCAGCAGGTACCCGAACAGCGGAAGCGAGAGGATCTCGGCCGCTGCGATGGCATGGAACAGCGGGCGACGGACGAAGATCGCCGCCGAAAGCAGAAGCGCGTATCCGTAGCTGGCATAGCCCAGGAAGAAGGTCCGCAGCAGGCCCGCCTGGACCAGCAAGGCCCCGTCCACCACATGCACCAAGACGGCCGCAGCAAATAAGGTGTGGATCCAGCGCTGGAAACGCCCCTTCAGGATCAGGTAGAGCGCCAGCGCCAGGACTGCGATCATGGGACTGAGCGAGAAAATGTAGAACCTCAGCGAGGCCGAGCCGCCGCAGAGGTCCTGCACGAAGATCCCGCAGGCCACCGGCAGGCTCAGGAGGCAGATCCACGCCAGGGCCGATGCCTTCTGCCGCGTCAGGAAGTCCTGGTCGGCGTAAGCGCGGCACAACTGCTCGTTGATGAGGCTTTTCATGAAAATCGGAGACTCCTGTTCCCCGACCCTTGCTGGTGTCCTTGCACACATCGCTCGCTATAGGGTCGCGGCCAATAAAATACCAAGCCATGCCCTTCTCAACGACTTCCTAGTCCTTTTTCCGTTTCCGCCGCAGGAGCCTCCAAGCATGCGTTTCCCCAAACTTTGAGCGGACAGTTGGCCGCAGACTTTGCATGTTCGGGAAATGGAAGAACTCAGAACCGCCCTCGACACCCCCTTGCCTCCGTCCAAACTGCTCGAGATCCTCAAGGCCTACCACGCCTCCTGCGAGAACCAGGAGCTCCAGGGGATCCTGGTCGGGGCCATCGCCAAGCTCGAGACCAAGCACCGCATGGGCGGCGTGAAGCCCGTCACCATGCGCAAGGGCCGCAGCTTTGCCGCCTTGCGCAACTTCATCGAGGAAGGACGCATCGCCCCTCCCGAAGCCATCTTCGAGGACACCTACCTCAACGAGTCGCTCTACAAGTCCTGATCGCCAGGGACGGATCGGCCCTGATCCCGCCCTACTCGCCAACGGACGCCCTTTGATCATTCCTGTCCGTTGGCTCACCAAGCCTCCTCGGCCGGTCCCTGAGTCGGCGGCTGCGCCGCCGCATCCAAGTGCGGCCTGCGGGGTCTTGGCCCTGCCGGGTGACGGTCGGGGGGAGATCATGGCTTCGTTTCCTGTCCTTGCGGACGGCTTTTCCGTTGTCTCTTTTTACCGTCACTTTAGCTTTTTCCCAACAAACAACATTGCACGAACTGCCAAATAGACTAGCCCCACAAATGGGAAAACTATTATTACCTCATAAATGATCCAGATTCCCACGGCATGAATGAATTCTACAAACCCAAAGTGTCCCACATATGAATACATAAAAGCAGACACAGCAATCAATATCAATGCGGACAAAGCCCCAAACATCACCAAGAATATCTTCATTTACAGGATTTCCTTAATTTAATGAATCTAGTTTTCTGGATTGTTTTTGATTGCCAATAAGCCATCATTATCAAGGCAAGCGCACGTCCCTAAATGATTTCTGCTTTTCGCAGAATTGAAATTGCAATTTGTGCCTGAATACGGTGTCCGAAGTACGGCTCCCCCCTCCCGTGGTCACCAGGCCGAAGGGTCGGTATAACAACGATATCAGCATCATATCAATCATCTTGCGGACCGTTAAACCTTTAGATCGAAGAATTCTATAATTATCTGCCGTTTTTTTGGCTATTTCTTTCCCGACGAATGATCTATAATCTAAGCCATCAGTTAGCTCTTCAACTTGTTTGTGTTCTTTGGGATTCTTTATTCCTTGCAATAATTCGACAATTATCAAGTCCCCAACAATTACTCTATCGCTATCCATTGCCTCATCAACAGCATTTGCGCATGGAGTGTCAGATCCTCTGAGATAATCAATCCAAGCTGATGTATCTATAACTACCATCAGTCTTTTCTCATGCTCTCAAGATCACCTTCCCAATTGATCCGACCACGCAAAGAACGAAATGATCTTTGTCTATTATTCATATGAGTTTGTCAGGCTCATGATATTCTTTGGATATGTGGTTTGAAATCATCAAAATGGCGGATTGTCATCAAGTTCATCATCATCCGATTGAGTTGCACCAGAATATCGGCGGTCAAGTTCTTCATATTCACCATCTTGCATAAGCGTAATATCGTCAGCATTTTCAAGGTATAATTGGTAATGATCGATTTCATCTGATGGAACGCCATCAATCAGATAGACTTTGGTCAGCTTTAGCCTTCCATTTAAAAAATGATGACGATATATGAAATCACCTTTATGATCCTTTCGAATCCGAGACTTTCGAATCTTTTTTGGTTTATTCATGAGTGTTTGGTTCGAAATATATACATTCATTGCACCTTGTTCGCGTCTCTTATCAAACGATTCCGCAGAGGCTTATTCCTCCTCAGGAGCTTCCTCCAGCAACTTGGCGAAACCCTCGTCGTTGTTGTCCGGTTTGATGTGCTTGCGGCCTGTTTCAGTATACCAAGCGGCATCAAATTGCTTGCATGATATGTCGGTTTCTATCCAAGTCAGCATTTGATTCTCCTTTCGATCATCTTTCGTCAGGATTCCGCCTAGTAATCGCATTGTCATAATTCGGTCTTCTAGACCAACAAACTGTCCGGAATTGCAGGC
>Ga0302287_10000054_pt1 | contig 95364 bp, 99 predicted proteins | sample III_Fen_E2_4_FD_200452 | JGI IMG/M metagenome (GOLD analysis project Ga0302287, IMG submission 200452) | Peat permafrost microbial communities from Stordalen Mire near Abisko, Sweden - III_Fen_E2_4 | ecosystem: Environmental > Terrestrial > Soil > Wetlands > Permafrost | place: Sweden: Abisko... | reverse complement strand
GATACGATCTCGATCGTAGCGGATTTGATCACCCCTGTCGCTATGGACAAGGGCCTGAAGTTTGCCATCCGTGAAGGCGGCCGCACTATCGGTGCTGGCACCGTCACCGAAATCGTCAAGTAAGAGCAGGAACATGTCCGGAGAAACCATTCGCATCCGTCTGAAGTCGTTCGATCACCGCATGATTGACAAGTCTGCGGCTGACATCGTTCGCACGGCCAAGAACACTGGTGCCCGCATCTCGGGCCCTGTGCCACTGCCGACCAATCGCAGTCTTTACACGGTGTTGCGCTCGCCGCACGTCGACAAGAAGTCCCGCGAACAGTTCGAGACGCGCATCCATAAGCGCTTGATCGACATCTTAGACACTACTCCTCAGACCATCGAGTCGCTGATGAAGCTTGATCTTCCTGCCGGCGTCGAAGTCGAAATCAAGGTGTAATCCATGAAGGGTCTCATTGGTAAGAAGCTGGGCACGACCCAGGTCTTCCTCGAAGATGGCTCCTGCGTGGGCGTGACGGTGGTCGAAGCTGGCCCCTGCCGCGTCTCTCAGGTCCGTACCGAGGACAAGGACGGATACTCCGCAGTCCAGTTGGGCTACGGGGTCAAGAAGGAAAAGAACGCCACGAAGTCTGAAGTTGGACATTTCGCCAAGGCCGGTGCTCCGGTTGCCGCGATTGTCCATGAATTCGACATCGTCGGTGAGACTCCTGTCTTGGGCGCCGATATCACGGTCACCATCTTCGAGGGCGTCAAGACGGTCAACGTCAAGGGCACCTCGAAGGGACGCGGCTTTGCCGGTACCATCAAGCGTCACAACTTCCGTCGTGGCCGCGAAACGCACGGTAACGTGAATCACCGTGCTCCTGGCTCGGCTGGTTCGCACACCTACCCTGCACGTACGTTCCCGGGCAAGAAGTTCCCGGGCCAGTACGGCAACAAGAATTGCACAGTCAGCAATCTCTCTTTGGTGAAGGTCGACGCCGAGCGCAACCTGCTCTTCATCAAGGGAGCTATTCCGGGTCCAATCAACGGAACCGTTTTTGTGGAGAAGAACTGATGGCCAAGGCTGCTCTTTTCAGCGCCGAAGGCGTGCGCAAGGGCGAGTTCGAGCTCCCGGACGCAGTGTTCGGACAGGCTGTGAACGAAGCTCTGCTGCATGAGACGATCGTGATCCACCTGGGCAACCAGCGTCAGGGAACGGCAATGGGCAAGAATCGCGCGCTGGTCAACGGCGGCGGTGCCAAGCCCTGGAAGCAGAAGGGAACGGGCCACGCTCGCTCCGGTTCTTCGACCTCTCCCTTGTGGGCTCGCGGCGGCAAGGCCTTCGCTCCAGAACCTCGCGATTACACTCGCAAGATCAACAAGAAGGCCAAGACCATCGCTTTGGTTTCCGCATTCAGTATGCGGGCCGCTGGCGGTCAGATCTCGGTCTTCGAGGACGTGGCTGCTGCCACTCCCAAGACGAAGCTTTTCGTTTCCGTCCTGAACAGCGCCGGCGTGCAGGGCAAGACCCTGATCGTCGTGAAGGATCCGGGTGAAAACCTGGTTCTGGCTTCTCGCAACATTCCCAACGTGGAAGTGCGTCGCGCCCAGGATGTCAGCGTGTATGATGTCATCAAGGCCGACACGGTGGTTCTCGCTCAGGGTGCTATCGAGTCTCTGGTCGTCCGGGGGAACGCATGAAGCACGTAGGTGAAATCATCTGCCGCCCGCTCGTCACGGAAAAGTCGACGATGCAGCGTTACCAGGGCAGCCTCTACACTTTCGAAGTTGCCACCGGCGCTTCCAAGCTTGAGATCGCTGACGCCGTCACTAAGACCTTCGGGGTCAAGGTGCTGGATGTTCGGACCTCGAACGTTGCCGGCAAGCTCAAGCGCGTGCGCAAGGGCACTGGCTGGCGCAACGACTGGAAGAAAGCTTTCGTCCGCCTCGAAGAGGGCCAGACCATCGAGCGTCTGGAGGGAGTCTGATCCATGGCCGTTAAGTCTTTTAATCCGCTGACTCCGGTCCTTCGCACCAAGACCGTATCGGACTTTGCGGAGATCACCACTGATACTCCTTACAAGCCGCTTACGTTTGGCAAGCGCGTCACGGGTGGCCGTAACGCTCAAGGCCGCATCACCTGCCGTCATCGCGGCGGTGGCGTCAAGCGTCTGCTTCGCAAGGTCGATTTCAAGCGTGACCGCATCGGCGTTTCCGCCGTCGTGGAAACCATTGAATACGATCCGAATCGTTCGGCACGTATCGCTCTGCTCAAGTACATCGACGGCCAGCGCCGTTACATCCTCGCTCCCAAGGATCTCAAGGTCGGCCAGACCATCCTGACCGGGCCGGATGCCTCCATCGAAGTGGGCAATGCCCTGCCTTTGGAGAAGATGCCGTTGGGAACCATGGTCCATTGCATCGAGCTTCAGCCCGGTCGCGGCGCCCAAATGGCCCGTTCTGCCGGAACTTTGGCCGAAATCGTGGCTCGTGATGACAAGTACGCGACTGTCAAGTTGCCCTCTGGAGAGCACCGCAAGGTTCTCGCCGTGTGCTACGCGGTCGTCGGCCAGGTCGGCAATCTCGAGCATGAGAATATCAAGCTCGGTTCTGCCGGTCGCAAGCGCCACATGGGCTGGCGGCCCACGGTCCGCGGTGTGGTCATGAACCCCGTCGATCACCCCATGGGTGGTGGCGAAGGTAAGACCTCCGGCGGTCGTCAACCGGTTTCGCCCTGGGGCAAGAAGGCCAAGGGCGGCCGCACTCGTAACAACAAGAGGACGGACAAGTTCATCGTCCGCTCGCGCCATCTGAAGTAAGGGAAGGAAACCATGTCTCGTTCCTTGAAGAAAGGCGCCTTCGTTGATACCCACGTGATCGCCAAGGTCACGGCAGCTAGCGCTGCAGGTAAGAAGGCTCCCATCAAGACCTGGTCGCGCCGGTCGATGGTCACTCCAAATTTTGTCGGCCTGACATTCGCGGTCCATAACGGCAAGCAGTTCATTCCGGTGTATATCTCCGAGAACATGGTGGGGCACAAGCTCGGTGAGTTCGCCCCCACCCGTACGTTCAAGGGACATACCGCCGCTAAGAACGAAAAGGGCAAGAAGTAATGGAAGCTCTCGCCAAATCCACTTACGTGCGCTCGGGTACCCAGAAGCTGCGGATCGTTGCTAAGCACATCCGCAAGAAGTCTGTGAACGAAGCTCTGGTGACTCTCGCTGCGATTCGCAATCGCAACAAGGGCGCCTATCTCCTTGAAAAGGCTTTGAAGTCGGCTCTGGCCAACTTCCAGGTCAAGGATGCCGAAGGTCAGTACGATGTCGAGTCCCTTGTGGTCAAGACCGTGATGATCGATGAAGGCCCGATGATGAAGCGGGTCATGCCGCACTCTCAGGGACGTGCCTTCCGGATCCTCAAGAAGATGTCCCATATCACCGTCGTGGTCTCGAACCAGGAGTAAATGCCGAAATGGGTCACAAAGTTATTCCTACCGGACTGCGACTGGGCATTATCCGCACCTGGAACAGTCGTTGGTATGCTGAGGGCAAGGTCTACGCAGATCTGATCTACGAAGATCTTCTCCTTCGCCGCTACCTCAAGAAGCGCATGCAGCATGCTTCGATCTCTTCGATCGGCATCGAGCGCACTGTCAAGAAGGTTACGGTCAACATCTTCACCGCCCGTCCCGGTATCGTGATCGGCAAGAAGGGTGAAGAAGTCGAGCGCCTCAAGGGCGAACTTCAGCACCTTACGGGCAAAGAGATCTACATCAACATCCGCGAAATCAAGCGGCCTGAAGTGGACTCTGCGCTGGTTGCCGAGAACATCGCCAAGCAGTTGGAAAAGCGTGTCGCTTTCCGACGCACCATGAAGAAAGCCATTTCGACGGCAATGCGCCTCGGAGCCGAGGGCATCAAGGTGCAGTGCGGTGGCCGTCTGGGCGGTGCCGAAATCGCACGTGTCGAAAAGTATCGCGAAGGGCGCATTCCATTGCACACTTTGCGCGCTGACATCGATTACGCCACCTCCACAGCTCACACGACTTCCGGCACTGTCGGCGTCAAGGTCTGGATCTGCAAGGGTGAAATCATTCGCCGCAATCGCGGTCTGGAAGAGGACGGAAGGGAATAAGCCATGCTGAGCCCGAAAAGAGTCAAGCATCGCAAGATGCAACGTGGGCACATGAGGGGCGAGACCACTCGCGGCGCCAATGTGGCGTTCGGAGAGTTCGGTCTTCAGGCCCTCGAAGCCGCGTGGATCACCAACCGCCAGATCGAGGCGGCTCGTGTCACGATTACACGCCACATGAAGCGTGGCGGAAAAGTCTGGATTCGGATTTTTCCGGACAAGACGTTTACCAAGAAACCTGCTGAAACCCGTCAGGGATCCGGCAAGGGCAATGTCGAAGGCTGGGTCGCTGTCGTGCAGCCGGGACGAGTGATGTTCGAGGTCGCTGGCGTCGAGCCGGAAGTGGCCAAGGAAGCTTTGAAGCTTGCCGCGCAGAAGCTGCCCATCACGGCCAAGATCGTGGGAGTGGACATTCTATGAAGCAGCAAAAGGCAAGTGACGTGCGGACGCTGGATGTCAGCGCCCTCACCGAGAAGCTCACTGAACTCAAGGACGGACTGTTCCAGAAAAATCTGGATCACGCCTTGAATAAGCTGGAAGATCCCTCGTCTCTGCGTGTTGCGCGCCGTGAGATCGCCAGGGTCCAGACGATCATCACTGAAAAGCAGCGGGGGATCCGATGACGGAAGTTGTCCAGGAAGTGACGACCGCCGCGCGCGCTCAGCGCAAGGTGATGGTCGGAAAGGTGGTCAGCGCCAAGATGCAGAAGAGCATCAGCGTGCTGGTCGAGCGCAAGCACCGGCACCCCAAGTACGGGCGTGTGGTGACATTGAGCACCAAATTCATGGCCCATGACGAGGCCAGCGAAGCTACGGAAGGCGACGTGGTCGAAATCATGGAGACCCGCCCTCTTTCTAAGCTGAAGCGCTGGCGCCTGGTCCGCGTGGTCGAGAAGGCCAAGTAAGGCGCAGGAGAACCAGAATGATTCAGCAACAATCTCGTCTGATCGTCGCAGACAATTCCGGCGCCAAGGAAGTGATGTGCATCAAGGTGCTGGGAGGGTCCAAGCGACGCTACGCCACCGTCGGTGACATCATCGTGGTCGCGGTCAAGGAAGCTTCTCCCGGTGCTCCGGTGAAGAAGGGTTCCGTGCAGAAGGCCGTGATCGTCCGCACCCGAAATGCTGTGCGTCGCAAGGACGGTTCCTATGTACGCTTCGGCGACAATGCGGCCGTCATCGTGAGTCCCGAAGGGGAGCCGAAAGCAACTCGTATCTTTGGGCCTGTGGCTCGCGAATTGCGCGAACGCCAGTTTATGAAGATCGTATCGCTCGCTCCGGAGGTGATCTGAAATGGCAATGAAGGTCAAAAAAGGCGATCGCGTCCGACTGCTCGCCGGCAAGGACAAGGGATCTGAAGGCGTGGTTCTCCGCGCTATCCCCTCTGCGCTCAAAGTGATTGTCGAGGGCATTAACTTCGCAAAGAAGCATGTTCGCCCCAGTATGAACGATCCTAAGGGCGGGGTCAAGCAAATCGAAGCCCCTGTCCACGTCTCAAACGTGATGGTGGTTTCGGCTAAGGACGGACGTCCCGTCCGCGTTGCTCGTCGTGCGAATACCGAAGGTGTTCGGCAGCGGGTTTCCAAGAAGTCCGGCCAGGTAATCTGAGGGAACAATGAACCTTCTTAAGGACAAATACACGAAGCAGGTAGCGCCGGAACTGCGTGAGAAGTTCGCTCTGAAGAACATCATGCAGGTGCCCAAGCTCGAGAAAATCGTGCTTAATATGGGCGTGGGCAAGGCTACCCAGAATCCCAAGCTCATCGAGGAAGCTGTTAAGACGCTAGGAGCGATCACTGGTCAAAAGCCTGTGGTTACCCATGCGAAGAAGGCTATCTCGAACTTCAAGTTGCGCGAAGGACAGGCCATTGGAGCCAAGGTCACTTTGCACGGCGAGCACATGTGGGAATTTCTGGAGCGCCTGATCCACATCAGCCTTCCTCGCGTGCGCGACTTCCGCGGCGTTTCCCGTAAGGGATTCGATGGCCGTGGCTCTTACACACTGGGTGTCAAAGAACATATCATCTTCCTGGAAATCGATTTCGACAAGGTCGAGTCGATTCTCGGGATGAACATTACCTTTGTCACAAGCGCCCCCAACGACGAGCAAGCCCACTCCCTCCTGGAGGGGTTGGGCATGCCGTTCCGGAAGAACTGAGGAGATCATGGCTAGACGCGCAATGATCGAGAAACAGCGGAAGACACCAAAATTTACGGTGCGCCGCTACAACCGATGCCGCCGCTGCGGGCGCCCACGCGCCTTCTTGCGGGATTTCGGCCTGTGCAGAATTTGCTTCCGCGAGATGGCTCTCGCGGGAGACCTGCCTGGCGTCACAAAGTCGAGTTGGTAACCACCCACCGGGAGTTCTGAAGAAATGGCCAGCAGCGATCAGATCGGCGATTTCCTGACCCGCATTCGCAATGCGGTAAGCGCAGGGCACCGGACGGTGGAGATCCCGGCGTCCAACCTCAAGCGCGACATTGCTCGTGTCTTGCAGGAGACCGGGTTCATCCGCAAGTTCGTCGTGGTGGATGACAAGCGTCAGGGAATCATCAAAATTTTACTTAAGTACAACGGGCGCGAACCTGTGATTCATGGGCTCGAGCGCGTTTCCACTCCGGGGCGCCGCCACTATACTGGCGCCAAGGAGATCCCCCAGGTCATCAATGGCTTGGGTTACGCGATTCTGTCCACGCCTCAGGGCGTGATGACGGACGCGCAGTCCCGCGCTGCCAATGTCGGCGGCGAGATCCTCTGCAAGGTGTGGTGAAGCCATGTCTCGTGTCGGCAAGAATCCGATTCATCTAGGGAAAGTCAAAGCCATCCTCGCAGGTCGCGAGCTTACGGTCGAAGGACCGAAGGGCAAGCTTTCCTATTCTGTGCATCCCAGCATCGAAATCGCCCTGGAAAGCGACGTCATTGAGTTCAAGCGCAACTCCAATGAACCTAAGGTCCGTGCCCTCCATGGAACGCAGCGAGCAATCGTCGCCAACATGGTTAAGGGTGTGACTGAAGGTTACAAGAAGGAGCTTGAAATCATCGGCGTTGGTTACCGCGGTGAGCAGAAGGGCAAAGGTTTATCTTTGTTCCTCGGCTATTCGCATGCGGTAAACTACGAGCCTCCTACGGGTATCTCCATCAAAATGGAGACCCCTACGAAGATCGTGGTGGAAGGCATCGACAAGCAGCTCGTCGGCCAAGTTGCCGCCGAATTGCGTGGCTTCAAGGAGCCGGAACCCTACAAGGGCAAGGGCGTCAAGTACGTCAACGAGACGATCCGCCGCAAGACCGGCAAGAAGTCCGGGTAACGGGGGGAATGAAAGAACATGTCTAAGATTGCCAGCCAAAGGATCGAGTCTCGTAAGGCTCGCCACAATCGGGTCCGTCGCAAGCTTTCCGGAACGACGGAGCGTCCGCGCCTGTGTGTGCGTCGTAGTCTCAACAATATTTTCGCTCAGATCGTGGACGACACGACCGGGCGTTCTTTGGTCCAGCTTGTCACGTCTTCCAAGGAAGTCGAGGCCAAGGCTGGGAACGAAGCGACAAAGACGGATAAGTCCCGCGCATTGGGGGAGTTGATCGCCGAAAAGGCCAAGGCCCTGGGCGTTTCGGCCATCGTCTTTGATCGTGGCGGATATCTTTACCACGGACGCGTCAAGGCTGTCGCCGATGGCGCCCGTGCAGCAGGACTGGAGTTCTGATATGCCGGTGAACGAAAGAGAGTTTGCCCCTACGGCCGAGTCCGAATTCCAGGAGAAGGTCGTTTCCATCAATCGCGTGGCCAAGGTCGTGAAGGGCGGACGTCGTTTCGGCTTCAATGCCCTGGTCGTCGTCGGAAACGGTGCTGGCAAGGTTGGTATCGGGACCGGTAAGGCCAACGATGTCGCTGAAGCCATCCGCAAGGGAACTGAAAATGCGCGCAAGCACGTTTACGAAGTTCCTTTGTTCAAGCACTCCATTCCGCATGAGACCTACGCCAAGTTTGGCGCGGCCAAGATCGTGATGAAGCCCGCTTCCGCTGGTACTGGCGTGATCGCTGGCGGCGCGGCCCGTGCGGTGCTTGAGCTCGCTGGTGTGCATGACATTCTCACCAAGCAATTGGGCTCCACCAATCCACACAACGTGGTGAAGGCAACTCTTCAGGGACTTCGTTCTCTGAAGACCAAGGCCGAATACCAGAAGCTTCGCGCCTGAGGATACCATGGCCAAGTTTTTTGAAATCACTCAGGTCCGCGGCACCGTACGCTGCACCCAACCCCAGATCCGCACGTTGGAAGCCCTTGGACTGCGTCGGATTCGCCACACCGTAAAGCAGGCGGACACTCCGCAGCTGCGCGGTCAGTTGCGCGTGGTCTCCCATCTCGTCGAAGTTAAGGAAGTGGACGCGTGAAGCTCAATCAGCTCAAGCCCCAGTTCGGGGCGAAGAAGGAAACCAAGCGTCGTGGACGCGGCGAAGGTTCTGGCAACGGTTCCACCGCTGGCCGTGGTAACAACGGCGACAAGGCTCGTTCGGGTTCCAAGCGCAAGCGCGATTTTGAAGGCGGTCAGATGCCTTTGGCTCGTCGTCTCCCCAAACGCGGCTTCAATTCGCACATCGAAGGTGCTCAGGAAGTGGCGCTCAAGCGTCTGCTTTCCTTTGAGGCCGAGGTGGTCGATGCAGCTTCGCTTAAGGCTGCCGGTCTGATCCGTTCCATCTCTGGAAAGATCAAGATCATCGGTGACACGGAATTCAAGGGCGTCAAGACCTTTGTGGTGCACGGTGTTTCGGTGGGTGCCCGCAAGTCGATCGAAGCCGCTGGTGGCAAGATCGAGCTGATTGCTGAAAGCGCCGGAGAAGCCTAATGCGATTTCTGAGCAGCCTCGTCAACGTCTGGAAGATTCCCGATCTGCGCAGCCGAGTTCTGTTCACTTTGGGACTTTTGGTAATCTATCGCCTTGGCGGGATGATTCCTGTTCCTGGCGTCGACAGCAATGCTCTGAAGGCTTTTTTCTCTCAGTCGACGAATGATTTGTTCAATCTGTACAACTTGTTCGTCGGCGGGGCATTTTCTCACGCAGCTGTGTTTGCGTTGGGAGTGATGCCCTACATCTCTGCTTCGATTATCATCCAACTGATGGGAAGCATCGTTCCGGCGATCGCTCAACTTCAGAAGGATGGCCAAGAAGGCCGCAACAAGCTGACTCAGTGGACTCGCTACCTTACGGTTGGCGTGGCTGCTTTGCAAGCGTCTGGTGTTGCGATCTTTCTTTTAAATGTCTCCACGTCTGATGGCGGCTCCATCGTCTTGGATTCTTTCCGGAGTGGTATTGGTCGAGTCGCCTTCACGGCAATCACGATTCTTACGCTGACTACCGGAACGATGTTTGTCATGTACTTGGGTGAGCAAATCACCGCCCGAGGCATTGGCAACGGCATTTCGCTCATCATTTTCATTGGCATTGTCGGGCGCATCCCCAGCGGGATCATCAACGAGTTCAAGCTTTGGCAGGCGGGCGAACACAGCATCTTCAATGTGCTGATCATCTGCGCCATTGTGTGGGCCATTGTGGCCTTCATCATCTTGGTGGATCAAGGCATTCGACGCATCCCGCTGCAAAGTCCACGCCGAGTCGTCGGGCGGCGTGAGATGGGTGGAGCTGCCAGCTTCTTGCCTTTGAAGGTCAATACTGCCGGTGTGATTCCTGTGATTTTTGCATCGTCCATCGTCTTCGTTCCGAGCACTTTGGCGAGTTTTTTCCCGGAAGTGCCATCCATTCAAGATTTTGCTCGGTTATTTCTTCCCGGTCACTGGGCATATAGCGTGTTCTTCTCGGTGCTTGTGATCTTCTTCGCCTACTTTTATACGGCGATTCAGTACAACCCGAATGACATCGCTGACAACCTCAAGAAGTCTGGTGCGTTCATCCCAGGGATTCGTCCAGGCAAGAAGACCAGCGAGTTCGTCGACTACGTCTTGACCCGTATCACGCTTCCAGGAGCAATTTTCCTGGCCGTGATCTCTGTTGGTCCACAATATCTCAAAGAGTATTTCCATATGAGCTTCTACATCGGCGGAACCAGCGTCCTCATTTGTGTGGGTGTCGCTTTGGAGACGCTGCGCCAGTTGGAAGGACACCTCATGACGCGCAACTACGAAGGGTTCCTTTCAAAGGGCCGTTTGCGTGGCCGGAGAGGCTTCTAATGGCAAAGGAAGAGGGAATACAGGTCGAGGGCAAGGTCGTAGAGCCTTTGCCCAACGCCATGTTCCATGTCGAGCTGGAGAATGGTCACATCATCTTGGCTCACATCAGCGGCAAAATGCGCAAGCATTACATTCGCATCTTGCCAGGAGACAGGGTTTTGCTAGAATTGTCCCCCTACGACTTGTCACGGGGACGGATCGTTTATCGTCACAAGTAACCGCAAGGCATTGGAATGAAAGTCAGGGCTTCCATCAAAGTACGCTGTACAGATTGCAAGATCATTCGCCGCAAAGGTGTCGTGCGGATCATCTGTAAGAAGAATCCACGTCACACGCAGAAGCAAGGGTAAGGGGTAGAAGGAATGGCACGCATCATTGGCGTCGAGATCCCAAATCACAAGCGGACCGAATTTGGGCTCACCCATATCTTCGGCATTGGATATACCCTTGCCAAGCGCATCATTGCTGGGACGGGGATTCCCGAGGGCAAGCGAATCGGTGAATTGACCGACGACGAGATCGGTAAGATTCGTGCCTTTGTGGAAGCGAATTACCTGGTCGAGGGCAACCTTCGTTCGTCCAATGGCATCGCCATCAAGCGTCTGCAGGACATTGGCTGCTATCGTGGCTTGCGCCATCGTCGCGGTCTTCCGTGCCGTGGACAGCGCACACGAACGAATGCGCGTACTCGTAAGGGACCGCGCAAGACCGTCGCCAACAAGAAAAAGTAAACCTTTCAAGCAAGCGAAATCAAAGACATGGCCGAGAATTCCGAGATCCAAGCTCCGGTGGAAGCACCTGCCGAAGTTCAGGAGCAGTCGACCGAAAAGCGTCGCAAAGGCAAGAAGCGTGCAGATGTGAGCGGAATCGCTCATATCTTCGCGACCTTCAACAATACGATCGTCACGATTGCCGACCAGGCGGGGAATACCCTCTCCTGGAGCACTCCGGGCAAGGTCGGCTTCAAGGGCTCTCGCAAGAGCACGCCTTTTGCCGCCCAGGTTGCTGCAGAGGCTGCCGCCAAGATCGCATTGGATCTGGGTGTTCGCCGCATCGATGTCGAAGTGAAGGGCGCCGGCTCCGGTCGCGAAGCCGCCGTTCGCTCGCTGAAGGCCGCTGGTCTGGAAGTGACATCGATCAAGGACGTGACGGGAACGCCGCACAATGGCTGCCGTCCCCCCAAGCGCAGGAGGATTTGATCCGTGGCTGTTTATCGTGGACCAGTCTGTCGGCTTTGCCGTCGTGAAAAGGAAAAGTTGTTCCTCAAGGGTGAGCGTTGCCTCACCGAGAAGTGCGCCATCGAACGTCGCAACGTCGTTCCTGGACAGCACGGCATGTTGCGCCGTCGCGCCGCTTCTGAATATGGCACTCAGCTTCGTGAGAAGCAGAAGGTCAAGCGTATCTATGGAATGCTGGAAAAGCAGTTCCGTAGCACGTTTGCCGAGGCCGCACACGTCACTGGCGTGACCGGTGAGACGCTTCTTCGCTTCCTGGAACTGCGCCTTGACAACATGGTCTATCGCATGGGCTTTGCGCCCAATCGCAATACGGCCCGTCAGTTGGTGCGTCATGGGCATTTCCTGCTCAATGGCAAGAAGGCCTCGATTCCTTCGATCCGCCTCAAGGTTGGCGATGTCGTTGATGTTCTTGAGGCTTCGCGGAACCTCGATGTGATTCAAAAGTCTTTGGCGGCCAACAGCCGGCGCGAAGATTTGGAGTACGTGTCGGTGGACAAGGTGAAGTTGTCGGGTCGTGTTCTGGCAATTCCAGAGCGCGCTCAGATCCCGACACCAGCCAACGAGCAGCTCATCGTCGAGCTCTACTCCAAGTAAGGGAGCCTCCGCATGAAGTGGAAAGCATTGCAGATGCCCAAGGGCGTCGTCAAGGAGAACGAATCTGGCGCATCATTTGGCCGATTCGTGATCGAGCCGTTGGAGCGTGGATGGGGAGTCACGGTGGGCAATGCTCTCCGTCGGGTCCTTCTTTCCTCCCTCCAAGGGGCAAGGATTACGGCTGTGCGCGTCGAGGGTGCTCCTCACGAGTTCGGCACGTTGTCTGGTGTGAAGGAAGATGTCACCGACATCATCCTGAACATCAAGCAATTGCGCATCAAGCTGCTTTCAGACCGTGAAGCCAAGCTGCGCTTGGATGTTTCGGGTGAAGGCAAGATCTTGGCTTCGGCCATTGATGCGAATCCTGACGTGGAGATTCTCAATCCAGATCTCCATATTGCCACTCTGGATCGTGATGGCAGTCTTTCCATGGAGCTTCGCATTCAGTCCGGCCGCGGTTATACGCTGTCTGACGAGATGAAGAAGCCTGAAGACCCCATCGGCTGGATCTATCTTGACACGCACTTTTCTCCTGTGACTCGGGTGAATGTGCGGGTTGAGGATACTCGTGTCGGTCAGAAGACGGACTTCAATCGCCTGATTCTTGAAATCTGGACGGACGGTTCCATCTGCCCCGAAGATGCCTTGGCCTATGCCGCCAAGCTTCTGGTGGACCATTTCGAGCTGTTCATCAACTTCGAGGGCGACCTTGAAGCTGCTGATGTCGAAGTTCGCGATGACGAGAAGGAGCGAATCCGTCAGGTGTTGAAGATGCGTGTGGATGAGCTTGAGCTCTCCGTACGTTCCAGCAACTGCCTGCGTATGGCGAGCATCCATACCATTGCCGACTTGGTGCGCAACACTGAGGCGGACATGCTCAAGTACAAGAATTTCGGGCGCAAGTCCTTGGTAGAACTGAACGAGGTTTTGGCAGGTTTGGGCTTGTCGTTCGGCTTTGATGTCGAAAAATACCTTGGCGATTGATCGGAGCAACTGAAACATGCGACATGGAGTAAAGACCAATCGACTAAATCGTCCAGCAGGGCACCGTCGTGCTTTGTTGAGCAATCTGTCGACTTCTATCATTCTGCAAGGGCTGAAGCCTGAGCAGATGGACCGCAAGGTCCGTACCACGGTTGCTCGTGCCAAGGCCGTCCGCAGAGTTGTGGAACGCTTGGTGACCTTCGCAAAGAAGGGCGACCTTTCGGCGCGTCGTGAAGCTGCTCGGCTGATTCATGATCACGCCGCTCTGCAGGGACTTTTTGATGTCTTGGGCCCCCGTTACAAGGAGCGTCAGGGGGGGTACACCCGCGTTCTGCGTCTGGGAACTGAGCGTGCCGGTGATGCCGCCGAAATGGCCATCATTGAGCTTGTCGAAGACGAAATCTTGCCGCGCAAGAAGGCCGTCAAGGCTAAGCCTGCCGCAGCAAGCAAGAAGGTAGACATCACGGAACCGGCAGCTACGGAAGTGGCTCCGGAACCGACCGCTCCGGTGGCGGAGGCTTAAGATGTCTTTCACCCGTACGCACGCCATTCTTCTGGTGATCTGCATCGGGCTGGAAGTGCTTGGGTTTTGGATGCTTGCGCAGGCCCCTTGGAACAATCCGATTTCCAGGACTTATGCGCCGATTCTTCTTTCGCTCGTTTTCTTTGTTGGAATCCCAGTTGCAATCTTCTGGCCCAGCAAAGAAAATGTTGGACAGAATAAGAAGGATTGATTACTTTTAGTCTCCCTTGAGGGGGCGTTTAGCTCAGTGGTTCAGAGCATCTGCTTTACACGCAGAGGGCCGAAGGTTCAAATCCCTCAACGCCCACTGGATCAGCAATTTGGGGTGGTAGCTCAGTTTTGGTTAGAGCGACGGCCTGTCACGCCGTAGGTCGCGAGTTCAAGTCTCGTCCGTCCCGCTTAAAGACCTGTGGATCTTTCCACAGGTCTTTTTGCATTTATGCAATTTGGCAACACACCTGATGAAAGTGCATTGCTAAATCAAAGCATGTTCAGTTCAAGGCGAGCGGCCAGGGTCATGCGCATTTTGTCCCATGGTGGATCCCACACCAGATCGACATAGCATCCAGAGACCTCAGGGATACCTGCGACCTTGCTTTGGACCTCTGCGACGATGCTGTCGGCTACGGGACAGGCGGGAGCTGTCAACGTCATGCAGATATTGACCACGCCGAAGGCTGCAACCTGAATTTCGTAGACCAAGCCCAGGTCGTAGATGTTGACAGGAATCTCGGGATCTTTAACGGTCTTCAGGGTTTCGATGATTTTCTGTTTCAAAGCTTCTTGATCTTCGCTAGCGCTCATGGCAGACTCCGGCGAGAAAGAACAGCGGCGTAGAGTTTCATCTGCTTGACCATCGAGGAGAGGCCGTTGGAGCGGGTTGGGGAGAGGTGTTCGCGCAGGCCGATTCGCTCCAGGAAGCCAAGTTCGGAGTGGGCAATCTCGGCCGGAGGAAGATCGGATAGAACCTGGACCATCATGGCCGCAAGTCCCTTGGTGATCGATGCGTCGGAATCGGCGTCGAAGTGCAGGAGTCCGTCGCGCATCTCGGGGTGCAGCCAAACCTGTGATTGGCAGCCTTTGACCTTGAAGGCATCGCTGCGGTGCTCTTCCGGATAGGGGGCCAGGGTATTGCCCAGCTTGATGATCTCTTCATAGCGGTCCATCCAGTCGTCGTGCCCGAGAAAGATGGCTTCTACCTTAGCTTCCCGCTCTTGGACGGATTGCGTCATTTCAGCATCTCCCGCACGCGCTTCAGCCCGCTAATCAGCGAGTCAATCTCCTCTTCGGTGTTGTAGAAGGCGAGCGAGGCGCGGATGGTGCCCGGCACGCCGAAGCGGTCCATCACCGGCTGGGCGCAGTGGTGGCCGGTGCGCACGGCGATCCCGAGCTGGTCGAGCAGTACGCCGGTGTCGTAGGGGTGGATGCCGTCGATCACGAAGGAGAGGACCGCGACCTTGTGAGGGGCGGTGCCGATAATGCGCAGTCCGGGGATTTCCAGGAGACGTGGCGTGATGTAGTCCAGAAGCTCCTGTTCGCGCTGGGCGATGCGATCAAGGCCGATCGACTCGACAAACTCGATGGCGGCTCCAAGACCGATGGCGCCCTCAATGTTAGGGGTGCCGGCCTCGAACTTCCACGGGAGCTCGTTGTAGGTGGTCTTCTCGAAGGTGACGCTGGAAATCATGTCGCCGCCGCCTTGCCACACCGGCATGGCTTCTAGCAAGGCACGCTTTCCGTAGAGCACACCGATACCGGTGGGGGCGTGGATTTTATGGCCTGAAAAGGCCAGGAAGTCGCAGTCGAGATCTTGGACATCCACCTTGAGGTGGGGAATGGACTGGGCCCCGTCCAGCAGCACGGGAATGCCGTGGGCATGGGCCTTGGCGATCATCTCCTTGACGGGATTGATGGTGCCTAGAGCGTTGGAGACGTGGGTGATGGCGAGGAGCTTTGGCTTCTTGCCGAGCAGCTCCTCGAAGGCCACTTGATCGAGGACGCCTTGGTCGTCCACTGGAATGACCAAAAGATGGGCACCCTTCTCCTCGATCAGGATCTGCCAAGGTACGATGTTGGCGTGGTGCTCGATAGCACTGAGGAGGATGGTGTCGCCTGGGCCGATGTTCTGGCGACCCCAGGTCTGGGCCACCAGGTTGATCGATTCGGTGGTGCCGCGGGTGAATATGATCTCCTCGCTCTGGGCCGCGTTCAGGAAGCGCTTGATGCGCTCGCGGGCGGCCTCGTGGGCGTCGGTGGCCTTTTGGGAGAGGTAGTGGACGCCGCGGTTGACGTTGGCGCGATAGACCTGGGTGAAATCGGCCACGGCCTGCTGCACCACGGTGGGAACCTGGGCGGTGGCGGCGTTGTCGAAATAGATCAGGGGCTTGCCATGAGCCTTGGTCTCAAGGACCGGAAACAGGGCGCGCAGCGAACGCAGTGATTGGACGGAATCTGTCATTCTTCACCTCCGAAAAACTCGTTGGCGCGCCCGCGCAAGGTGGGCCAGGGAAGGGCGTCGGTGATTTCCCGCAGAAAAGCGCGCACCAGCAGGGCGCGGGCGTGGCTAGGGGAGAAGCCGCGGGAGCGCAGGAAGAACAGGGCCTTCTCGTCGAGGTTGCCGGTGGCCGAACCGTGGCTTGCCTGCACGTCGTCGTTTTCAATTTCGAGCTGGGGGCGCGAATAGACCTGCGCCTTGCGGGAGAGAAGCAGGTTGCGGTTGGACTGTTGAGCCTTGGTCCCGTGGGCACCTGGCTGCACGTAGACGCGACCGTGGAAGACGCCGGTCGATTCGCCGTCGAAGACGCCTTTGACGACCTGTTGCGAGCGGCAGTCGGGAGCCTTGTGGTCAAAAACTGTCTGCATGTCCAGATGGCGAGAGGCGTCGGCGCGCAGGGCGGATCGCAGCGAGGCTTCCGCACCGGGAGCTTCCAGGAACACGCGGATCTCGTTGCGAGCGTAGCCGGCTCCGAGCTCGAAGGCAAAGGCTTCCAGTTGGGACGCGGCGCTTTGGCGGATGCTGGTGGCGCTCCAGGCGATGGCATCGGATGCCTGGAAGCCAAGCCGCCCGTAGACGAGCTTCGCACCTTGTCCGAGGGCGATTTCTGTGATATCCAGGCTGCGCTGGGGCGTGGAGTCGGAAGCGGCTTCGTGGATCTCGGCCAGTTGGGCGCGCGCGTTGTCTTCCAGGACGATGAGCACGCGATTCCACTGCGGTGAACTACCATCTGCGCCGTGGCGAACCTCAAGCGGAAGGGAACACTCAGTTCCGGCGGGGACGTAGAGCAGGACGCCTTCCTGGAAACGAGCAAGGTTCCAGGCATCTAGGCTTTCTGCGCGCCACGCTGAGATGGTGCCGAGATGCGTTTCCAGGGCGGCTGCAGCTTGAGGGTGATGCAGAGCCTCTTCAAAAGTTCCGAAGAAGGCGCCGGCTGGCAGGGCTTCGGAATGCGAGATGTCCAGAGCTTTGGACTTTACTTCGGGGACTTCGCCATCGACGGGGCCGACGGCGCTGATGTCTTCCGTCAGTAGGAATTGCGCGGCGCTGGTGTAGCGCCACGCTTCGTTCTTGCGAGAGGGAACGCCCTGAGAATGCGCACTGGCGCTGGCCTGGGCGCGCAGGTCCATCAGCCATTGAGGTTGCTGTCTCACAGGCCGGCCTCCTCCAAAAGCCAGTCGTAGCCTCGTTTTTCCAGTTCCAAAGCAAGGGTCTTGTCGCCGGAGCGGATGATGCGCCCTTTGGCCAGCACGTGGATGAAATCGGGGGCGATGTAGTCCAGAAGCCGCTGGTAGTGAGTCACCAGGACCATGGAGCGCTCGGGAGCGCGCAGCCAATTGACGCCTTTGGAGACTTCGCGCAGGGCGTCGATGTCGAGGCCCGAATCGGTCTCGTCGAGAAGGCATAGGGACGGTTCCAACACCAGCATCTGCAGGATCTCGTTGCGCTTCTTCTGGCCGCCCGAGAAGCCTTCGTTGAGGGAGCGGGAAAGCAGGGCCGGATCCATCTCCAGGACTTCCATGCGCTTGGTCACGAGTTCCAGGAAGGCGGAGCTGTCCATTTCGGGTTGCCCACGGTGCTTGCGCACCTCGTTGAGAGCGGTGCGCAGGAAGTAGCTGTTCGAGACTCCGGGAATCTCTATGGGATATTGGAAGGCTAGGAAGACACCTTCGCGAGCGCGTTCTTCGGCGGGCATGGCGAGCAGGTCATTGCCTTTGAAGTAGACCTCTCCAGAGGTGACCTCGTAGGCGGGATGCCCGGCGAGGATCTGGGAAAGCGTGCTTTTCCCGGATCCGTTGGGCCCCATGATGGCGTGGACCTCACCGACGTTCACCGTCAGGGAAAGGCCTTGAAGGATCTCGTGTCCGGCGACGCGAGCGTGGAGGTTGCTGATCTGAAGAAGCGGCGTCCTATCCATGCTTTGAAAATAGAACCAAAATGGTCCTATATCCAATCAAAAATGACGTGACTTCGGCTAGTGACGGTTGAAAGTCGCCTCGAGCTTCTTCATGCGCACCAGCATGGCCGGCAGCAGGGCGCCGCGAGATTGCGCCTCGTGATAGAAGGAGAGCGCATCCTCCTGGCGTCCGTTATCTTCGGCATCGATCCCTTTAGCAAAGAGCTCGACGATGTCCCAGGAGGAGCCTTGGGTTTGAGTCAGTAACTGCCGGGCATTGCCGGGAAGCCGAATCTGCAGGGAATCGGCCAAGGCCAGGACGGCCTGGCGGACCAGGGGCAGAATCTGGTCGTCGGGACCTTGAGTTTCCCACTTATAGCTTTGGGAGCGGGTGCCGACCGAAATGGCTAGGACGGCTTCCACGCGCACGAAATTTCCTTCCCGCGAAAGACGCGGGAGCACATAGGCGTCGACGCCCAAGCGACGCTGAGCGGCTTCGGCATCGGCGATCTCTGCTTCCCCCAATTCGGAACGGTCGGCGTTCGGGAGGGCGGCGGCGGCCGTGGTGGGGTCGGTGACCTTGACGTTGGGAAGAGCCGAAAGTTCCCACGAAAGCATTTCAGCCAAGGCCTTGCCCATGGGGGCTTCTAATTGGGAAGGAACAGCGCCACGAGTGACTGCCGGGGCAATGGCCACTGAGATCCTAGCGTTGGCAAAGCTCGCAAGAGCCAGGGTGCAGAACAGAGCCGTAAGGCGCATAGGGGATTTCCTTCCCGGCTCAAGATGGCCGGAAACTCTAAGTGTGTAGGTAGGGCTTTAGGGCTTGGTCAACTTGGAGCGTTCCCAGGTGAGGATGGGATCGCACTTTCCGGGCCACTTGGCGGTGACCGGATCTTCGCACCCAGAGGGCCCGAGCTTGCTGCAGGACTGGCACACGCTCTGGAACCACTCTTCGGAAATACCCACCGGGGCGATGGTCGAATTGCGCGATGCGCCTCCGGCGGCGGCCTTGTCCATCTTGGTGAGGATGTCCTTAATGGCCGGGATCATCGCTTGCATCTCGGCGGGACCGTATTGTTGACCGATCATTTGGGCGTAGAGCTTGAGAGCTTCACTCACAAGCGCCTTTTCTTCCTTGGTGAACATGCATGAAAGATACCCTCTGCGAGCCTCATCAGCTGGCCAAGCCGACCGCAAAGGAAGAGAGAGAAGACAGTCCGGAATTGGTTTAGTAGATTTACAAAGCACTTTTAACCGGGAGGACGTGATGACCACGGCAACCCAAGGCCAGACGGGCAGCCAGGCACAAGGTCCAGCAACGCACCAGGACGCCCACGCTGGCAACAGCGGCTTTTTGGCGACCAATATTGACGCCCTGATCAATTGGGGACGCTCCAACTCCCTCTGGCCCTACCCTTACGCGACAGCTTGTTGCGGCATCGAGTTCATGAGCGCTGCCAGCAGCCGCTTCGACTTGGCCCGCTTTGCGTCGGAATTCTTCCGTTTCACGCCTCGTTCGGCAGACCTGCTCTTGGTCATGGGGACCATCACTTACAAGCAGGCTCCCATCTTGCGGCGCATCTGGGAGCAGATGGCCGAGCCCAAATGGGTGATTGCAGTCGGTGCCTGCGCGTGCTCCGGTGGCTTCTACGACTGCTACTGCACCGTTCCCGGCATCGACGAGATCGTGCCGGTGGACGTCTACATCGCCGGCTGTCCGCCACGGCCAGAAGGCTACATGGAAGCTCTCATGCTTCTGCAGGAAAAGATCAAGGACGAGTCGTACATGGAACAGCGCCGCCAGGGGCTTCACCAGAAGGTCTACATCGGATGAGCCACGACCAGATTCAAAATCTGGGGCCATGGGCCGAAGCCGCCGTACCGGCGAGCCTTTCGGACCGCAAGGAGGCCCAGAACCGCTTGTTTCCGATCCTTGCCGAGAAATTCGGCGCCACCCTCGATCCTCTCGATCGTTGGGGGCTTACCGCTGTGGTCGCCAAGGAGCGCCTGCGCGAGACCATATTCTTCCTGCGCGACGATCCCCAGTGGAGCTTTGAAGTGCTGGTGGATATCACCGCCGTGGACTACTTGCAGTGGCCTGGTCACGAGGGAGCCCGCTTCGCTGTGGTCTACAACCTGCGTAGCCAGAGCCATGTTGCCCATCGCATGCGCGTGAAGGTGTGGGCGGATGAAGAGGATCTCGACGTTCCTTCCATCCACGACATCTGGAAGATCGCCAACTGGCAGGAGCGCGAGACCTGGGATCAGTACGGCATCCGCTTCGTCGGACATCCCAACTTGAAGCGCCTTCTGAACCACCACGAATTCGTGGGGCATCCGTTGCGCAAGGACTATCCGGCCCAGCGCCGTCAGAAACTGTCCATGAACGACCCCATGGTCGACCAGCTGGAGGCGCGTCTGCGCACTTTGGGATATCAGCTGCTCGACTCCGTTCCTGAATCGTCTCCCATGGTGGAAGACGTGCTCAAGGGAGGCCGCTGAGTGAAAGTCCTCTCCCCAGACGGCGAGAAGCTCGATCTCTTTACCGTCAACATCGGCCCTTCGCACCCGGCCACCCACGGAGCGCTGCGCTCCTTCGTCGCTTTGGACGGCGAGGAGATCATCGCCTCGGTGGGCGAGATCGGCTACCTCCACCGCGGCTTCGAGAAGATGGTTGAGCGCGGGACCTTCAACCAGGTCCTCCCGTACACCGATCGCCTGAATTACTGCTCGGCTATCATGAACAACGTGGGCTTCTGCAAGGCTGCAGAGTCGATGTTCGAGGCCGAGATCCCCGAACGCGCCACCACGCTGCGCGTGCTGCTATGCGAGCTGACCCGCGTCATTGACCATCTGGTCTGCGTGGCCGCTGCCATGAACGACTGCGGCGCCCAGACGGCTTACTTCTACTTCTACAATCCGCGCGAAGTCGTCTACGCCATCTGGGAAAAGCTCTCGGGGGCGCGCCTCACCAATTCTTTTAGCCGCATCGGTGGTCTTTACCGAGACACTTATGAAGGTTTTGAGGACGATGTCAAGAACGCCATCGCCGAGTGTGAGCACGGCCTTCTCGAAGGCCTCTCGATGATCGAGCACAACCGCATCTTCATTGATCGCACCCGCGACGTCGGCAAGATCTCGGCGGAACAGGCTCTCACCTGGGGCTGGACTGGCCCTTGCCTGCGTGCTTCTGGCGTCAACCGCGACTTGCGCAAGGACGAGCCTTACTTCGGCTACGAGACCTACGACTTCGAGACGGTGATCGGCACCACTGGCGACACCTACGATCGCCTGATCTGCCGCGTCTACGAGTCGTTGGAATCGCTCAAGATCTGCCGCCAGGCGCTGGCCCGCCTCAAGCCCGGCCCCGTGAACAGCGACGATCCGCGGCTGCGGCTGCCTCCTCACGAGGCGACTTACCACGACATGGAAGCCTTGATCGCGAACTTCAAGCTCGTCTACGAGGGCATCCGTCCGCCGGCAGGAGAGCACTTCGATTCGATCGAGGCGGTCAACGGCGAACTGGGCTTCTTCATCGTCTCCGACGGCAGCGGCAAGCCCTACAAGATCAAGGTCCGTCCGCCCTGCCTCACGCAGTACGCGGCCTTCCATGAGGTGATCGAGGGAGGCATGATCTCCGACGCCATCATCAGCCTCTCGAGCATCAACATCATCGCCGGGGAACTCGACCGATGAAGGCTCCTATGACAGATTCTGTTCCTGTCGCGCAGCCCTCCTACCAGGAAGTGGCCGCACGGCTCGATTCCTCCAAGCGCATCGCCGAACTGCTGGCCGAACTGCTGCGCCGCTATCCTGATCCTCAAGGTGCACTTCTTGAAGTGCTGTGGCTGGCCCAAGGCGAGCTGGACTGGTTGCCGCAGGCCGCCATCCAATGGGCCGCCGAGAAGTGCGGCTGCTCTCCGGTGCATGCCTGGGGCGTGGCGAACTTCTACACCATGTACAAGAAGATCCCCACCGGGCGCTTCTTCTTGCAGGTCTGCCAGAATGTCGCGTGCCACAATCTGGGCGCCGAGGCCATCCTGGAGCACGCCGAAAAGGTGCTGGGCATCATAAGCCACGGCGGCACCACTGCCGACGGGCTCTTCACGCTCATGCGGGTGGAATGCCTGGGCGCTTGCGGCAATGGCCCTGTGATGCAGGTGAACGACGACTATGCCACTGATGTGGTGGACGGCAAGCTCGAACTGGTCCCAGGCGTGGGCCTTTCCAACGAGCGCTTCGATCGCATCGTCGCGTGGTGCCGCGACAAGGCCGCCAAGGAATCGGCTCCGCAAGATCCGCTGGGCGGCATCAAGCTCGGGACTGCGGGGCATCCCGGTGCCCAGGGGGCAAGCGCCAAGGCCCAGAGCTTCAACTACGCGCCGCCGCCGCCGGCCCTTTCCGTGAAGGCCGCCGAGCGCGAAGGCAAAGTGGTTCTCACCTGGAAAGCCGCTCCGGAGACGACGAGCCTCCTCATCGAGAAGAAGGCTCCTGGAGCGACAGAATTTGTCAAGGCCGGCGAAGCCGGTGGCCGCGACAAGGAATGGCTCGACGAGACGGCCGTGGTCGGCACCGCCTACCGCCTGGTGGCGGTGACCAAGCTCGGGACCGCCAAGCCCTCGGCCGAAGCCCTGTTCGGAGGTGCGGCATGAGCCAGTTCCCGAAGATCCTCACCGGCAAGTTCGGCAAAGGCGCGGCCGACATCGGCGTCTACAAGTCGCTGGGCGGCTACTCCACCATCGGCTCCAAGCTCTTTGGGCTTTCGCAGTTCGAGGTGATCGACATCGTGCAGCGCTCGGGCCTTCGCGGACGCGGCGGCGCGGGATTCCCGACCGGCATGAAGTGGAGCTTCGTGCCCCGCAACACCGGAAAGCCCGTCTACCTGGTGGTCAACGCCGACGAAGGCGAGCCGGGAACCTTCAAGGACCATTTCCTGCTCCTGGAAAACCCGCATCAGCTCATCGAGGGCATGATCCTCTGCGGCTGGGCGCTCGGGGTCCGCACTGCTTACATCTACGTGCGCGGCGAGTTCCTGGACTGCATCGAAAGCCTCAACAAGGCGATTGCAGAGGCCTACGAAGCTGGGCTTCTCGGCGAGAACATCGGCGGTTCGGGCTACAGCCTGGACATCTACGTGCATCGCGGCGCCGGTGCCTACATCTGTGGCGAAGAGACGGCTCTGATTTCTTCTCTGGAAGGTCGCAAGGGCCAGCCCCGCTTGAAGCCGCCGTTCCCGGCCGTGTCGGGCGCCTGGGCTTCGCCCACTTGCGTCAACAACGTCGAGACGCTGATGGCGGTGCCCTGGATCTTTGAAAACGGCCCTGAGGCCTACGCCAAGATCGGTACCCAGAAGAGCCCCGGCACCAAGGTGTTCTCGGTTTCCGGCGACGTGAAGCGTCCCGGGGTCTACGAGGCTCCGCTGGGAACTCCGATGATTGAGCTCCTGGAAGGGGAAGACTACTGCCAGGGGATTGTCGGCGAACTCAAGGGTTGTATTCCGGGCGGTTCGTCCACTCCGGTGCTCAATCCCGAGGAGACGCGCAGCGTCACCCTGGACTACGAGGCCATGGCTGCCGCGGGCACCATGCTCGGTTCGGGCGCCATCATTCCCTTCAATACCGAGCGGAGTCTGGTGGGGATGCTCAAGACCCTCACCCATTTCTACGCTCACGAGTCCTGCGGACAGTGCACGCCCTGCCGCGACGGTACGGGCTATGCCGATCGCCTGCTCACGACCATGTGCTCAGGCCATGCTCGCGAGGGGGATGTCGACTTCCTGACCGACCTCGCCAACAATTTCGTTGGGACGACCATCTGCCCGTTGGCGGCCGCCGATTCGGCCCCCATCCTCAGTTACGTGAAGAAGTTCCGCAGCGAGTTCGAGGCCCTGGCCGCCAAGAATCCCGAACGCGCTGCGCCGCGCTTGGATGCCCATTTCCGTCCGGGAGGCTTCTGGTAAGATGAGCAACTCGTACCATTTCCCGGTTCTTCCGGGACCCGATTCGAAGCTGGTGACCATCGAGGTCGATGGCGCCGAGGTGCAGGTTCCCGAAGGGACGAACCTCATTGAGGCCTTGGAGACCGTCGGCATCGACACCCCGCACTTCTGCTACCACCCCGATCTGCCGCTGGCCGGCAACTGCCGCCAGTGCATGATCGAGACCGACGGGCCGCGCGGCATGGGACTTGCCATCGCCTGCTACACGCCGGTGCGCGCCGGCATGAAGGTGGCCACCGACCGTTCCAGCGAGAAGGTCAAGAAGGCCCGCGCCGCGGTGATGGAATTCCAGCTCGCAAACCACCCGCTGGATTGCCCGATCTGCGACAAGGCCGGCGAGTGCACGCTGCAAGAGAACTACATGAAGGCCGGCAACGGCCACAGCCGCATGCGCGAGGAGATCGGCAAGGCCTACCACGGCAATCCCGCTCACCGCACCGTGGACAGCAAGGGACAGAGCCGCGGCGGCAAGCATGTCGACCTCGGTCCCAATGTGATCTTGGACGAGGAGCGCTGCATCTTGTGCGACCGCTGCACCCGTTTCATGCGCGACGTGGCCGGATCCGAGCAGCTCTACATCGCTGATCGTGGCGATCGCGCTTACATCTCGGTGTTTCCCGGTACTCAGTTGGATCATCCTTATGATCTCTGCGTCACCGACGTCTGCCCGGTGGGAGCGCTTACTTCCAAGCACTTCCGCTTCCTGCAGCGCGTCTGGTTCCTCAAGAAGACCGAATCGATCGCCGCTGACGATTCGCTGGGCGCCAATCTCACGATTGAGCACAACGAGGGTAAGGTGTGGCGGTTGATGCCGCGCCGCAACGCCGCCGTCAACAAGTCCTGGATCTCCAACGCCACGCGACTTTCCTTCCGCGACTTGGAGACGGGACGCCTGGAACGCGGCCGCACCGACGGGCACGACGTTTCCCTGGAAGACGCCTTCGCCAAGGCGGGACAAATTTTGTCCAAGGCCCGCAAGGTGGCGCTGGTGGCCTCTGGTCACCTCACCAACGAGGACAACGCGGCGCTTCTGGCCCTGGCGGAGAGCCTTGGCGAAAAGGCCGAGGTCTTCGGCGGCTCGTGGCTTCCGGTGGGCACGCCCGACGGCATCAGTCGTTCCGGAGATCCGGTGGCCAATCGCAAGGGCCTTGAGATCTTGGGCATTCCCGACAACCTCGACGATCTGGTGCGACGGGCTTCCGAGTTCGACGTGCTGGTGGTCGCCCACAACGACCTTTGGGGCGCCGCCCCCGAGAAGGCGCGCGGCCTGGAGGCCATCGCCCAGCGCATCGTGCTCTCGCCTTGGGTGAACGCTACCGTCGAGCGCGCTACGCTTTCCATCGGCATCCGCGCCTGGGCCGAAGTGCGCGGCACCATGGTCAACTGCCAAGGGCGCATCCAACTGCTGCAGGCAGCCCCGATCGCTCCCGACGAGCGGCTGGAACCGGCTTGGCAGCTGCTTTCGCGACTCTCGGGAGAGCGCTGGAGCTCCGAGATCGACGCCTGGAAGTCTTGCCAAGCTCGGGTGCCGGCACTAGCGGCGCTGAGCTATCGAACCATCGGCCGTTCGGGCCAACTGCTGGAGGTCGCATGAACGCCGTGACCTGGGCCTTCACCATCGTCAAGTTCCTGCTGGTCTTCGTGCCGCTGGTGATGATCCCCTTCATGATCGTGATGGAGCGCAAGGGCGCTTCCCTGATCCAGGACCGTTTTGGTCCGAACCGTTCGATGCTTCCCTTCTTTGGCGGGCTTCGCCTCTTTGGCATGATCCAGAACGGTGCCGATGGCATCAAGCTCTTCACCAAGGAGCTGATCGTTCCCAAGTTCGTGCACAAGTGGTACTACATCGCGGCGCCCATGATCCCCTTTGCGGTGGCCATCATGACGCCGGCGCTGCTTCCCTGGTTCGCTCCCATCACCTTCGAGCAGGGCGGGGTGCTTTCGCGCATCTCTGGACAGGTTCTGGACGCTGACGCGGGGCTTCTGGTGGTCTTTGCGCTTTCGGGGCTCTCGGTTTACGGGACGGTGCTGGGCGGCTGGTCGTCCAACTCCAAGTACGCTTTGCTCGGCGGCCTGCGCTCCTCGGCCATGATGATCTCCTACGAAGTCTCCATGGGGCTTTCGGTGATGGGGCTCTTCCTCTTGGTGGGTTCCTTCCGGCTTTCCGACATCGTGGCTTGGCAGTCGCACCACGTGTGGGGCATCCTGGTTCAGCCGCTTTCTTTCGTGCTCTACCTCGTCTCGCTGATCGCTGAGACCGGGCGCGCGCCCTTTGACGTCGCCGAAGGCGAGCCAGAAATTGTCGGGCATCACCTGGAATACAGCGCCATGCGCTTTGGCCTCTTTTACATGGGCGAGTACGTGCACATCGTGCTCAACTCGCTCCTGGTGGCCACCATGTTCCTGGGTGGCTACGATCTTCCCATCCTGCACACCGTCGGCATCCAGGCTCACCTGGGCATCGTGGCGGCTGTCATCCTGGTGATCTTTGGTCTCTCGGCCTTCGGGCTTGCCGTGCTGATGCGCCGCTGGATCGCCAACTACCAGAAGACGAACGCCAGCGACAAGGCCGATCGTCGCAAGGAATACAACTTCATGAGCGCGGGGCTGGTGGTTGCGGGAGTGCTCTGTTTCCTGCTAGCCTTGCTTGCTGCCGTCTTTGTCCATCCCGAGGCCACAACGGTTGGTGGCGAACTGGTCTATCCGCTCTGGGCTTCGGCGGGAACTGCCGCCGTGCAGTTCGGTGTGCTTTTCGTGAAGGCCTTGATCTTCTGCTGGGTGTGGGTCTGGGTGCGCTGGAGTCTGCCGCGTTTCCGCTATGACCAGGTCATGTCCCTGGGATGGAAGATCTTCCTCAACTTGGCGCTCGCGAACCTGCTCGTCACCGCGGTGATCGCCAAGATCGTGCACGGAGGCAACTGATGACCAAGGTGATCGAACGTCGTGAGATGAACGCCGTCGAGAAGATCTATGTGGTCGAGGCGGCCAAGGGCATGGCCCTGACTATGAAGCATTTCTTCCACGGCTTCTTCAAGCCGGAGACGCTTCCCACCGTCGCCTATCCAGAGCGTAAGGTCGATGTCCCGCAGGACTACCGGGCCCACCATCGTCTGATGAAGCGCCCCGACGGGGAGCCGCGCTGTGTGGCTTGCTTCATGTGCTCCACCGCCTGTCCGGCGCGCTGCATCTCGATTGAGGCCAGCGAGTCGAAGGACGGACAGATCGAGAAGAAGCCCAAGAAGTTCGAGATCGATCTCCTGGTGTGCGTCTTCTGTGGCCTTTGTGAAGAGGCTTGTCCGGTGGATGCCATCCGCATGGACACCAAGAAGATCGCTGTCGTCGGCGATTCCCGCGAGTCGTTCGTGCGCACTAAGGAAGATCTCCTGGATTGGGATCCCAAGGATTATCCCGCCGACGACGAGCAGAGCCAGAAGGCTCCGGGCGGGCGGCTCAACGAGGAAGCCCGCCGCACCTCGGCGGAAGGAACGGGGCACTGATGGAACTTCTGCCGCAGATCTATTTCGGACTCTTTGCCGTGCTGGCCTTGGCTTGCGCTCTCACGGTACTGGTGGCGCGCCACCCTATCAACGCCGCCATGGCCTTGATTGGAATGATGACCTCGCTTTCGGGCCTCTACGCCATTCTGCACGCGCCGTTTTTGGCGGTGCTTCAGGTGCTGGTCTATGCTGGCGCCATCGTCATGCTGCTGGTCTTCGTGATCATGGTGCTGAACGGCGCCAAGGACGATCATACGCCGCGCTTTGGCTCGCTTGGCCTCGTGCTTCTGATCGTTCCGGCGGCGCTTGCGGCGCTGCTCACGCGCACCTTCCGCGGCGAGACGATCTCCAACAACGAGGCGGCGCTGCGCGGCACCGTCGACCTTACTGGTCAGCAGCTCTTCGGACCGACCGGCTACGTGCTGCTCTTCGAGGCCGTGGGCTTCGTGCTGCTTACGGCGCTGGTGGGTGCTGTGCTGCTTGCCAAGCGTGAACTGGATTCCCACAAGGAGACCAAGGCATGACCGCCATTTCCGCCCTGAACGTCCAGTTCTTGGCCCTGCTGCTCTTTTGCATCGGCCTCGCGACGACGTTGACCCGCCGCAATCTCTTCTTCATTCTCATGGGAGTGGAGATCATGTTGAATGCGGCCAATCTTTCCTTCGTGGGCTTTTCTCGCACCTTTGCCGCCGCCGCTTCCATGGAAGGATTGGTGGTGCCGGTCTTCGTGATCGCTTTGGCCGCTTCGGAAGCCTGCATTGGACTTGCCATGATCATCCTGGTGTTCCACAGCCGCGAAAGCGTGGACTCGGACGCCTATTCGCGGATGAAGGAATAGACCGTGAACCAGCTGCAAAACTACCTCTGGCTGCTGCCCGTCCTTCCTTTGGCGGGAGCTCTCCTCAACGGCATCTTGGCCCTTGCCGGCGCCGACACGGACGAAGGTCCCAGTCGCGGACTTTCCGGCTTCTTCGGAACCGTGGCGGCGGGCGGCGCTTTTGTGCTGACGCTGCTTCTGGCGCTTTCGCTCCATCCGAACGCGGTCTTTGCCCAAGCTCCTTGGACCTGGATTGACGCCGGTTCCTTCAAGGTGGCCTTCGGATTCTCCTTCGATTCGCTGACCGCCATGATGCTGCTTTTCATCACCGGCATTGGCACTCTGATCCACTTCTATTCGATCGGCTACATGGCCGAGGATCGCGGCTTTGCCCGCTTCTTCGCCTACCTCAACCTGTTCCTGGCCTCGATGATCGTGCTGGTGCTGGGATCCAACCTGCTGATGACCTTCATCGGCTGGGAAGGCGTGGGACTCTGCTCCTACCTGCTCATCGGCTTCTGGCACAAGGAAGAGGCCAACAACAACGCCGCTCGCAAGGCCTTCTTGGTCAATCGCGCTGGCGACCTCGGCTTCCTCTTGGGCACCATCGCCCTGATGGCTCTCATGGGCTCGCAGGCGAGCCTTGAGTATTCGGCCATCTCCGCCTGGTTCCGCGACGCCTCGCATGCCGCTCTGTTTGCCGCTGGCACCACCGGCGCCGGACTGCTCTTAGCTTCCACCCTGCTCATCTTCCTGGGCTGCACCGGAAAGAGCGCGCAGATTCCGCTCCTCACCTGGCTCCCCGATGCCATGGCCGGTCCGACGCCGGTCTCGGCGCTGATCCACGCGGCCACCATGGTGACCTCGGGCGTCTACCTGCTGGCGCGGCTTTCCGACATGTTCGTGCGCTCGCCGCTGACGCTTTCTGTCATCGCCGGCGTCGGCATCGCCACGGCGCTGTGGGCCGCGGTGGCCGGGCTCTTCCAGAACGACATCAAGAAGGTGCTTGCCTACTCGACGGTTTCGCAGTTGGGCTATATGTTCATGGCCGCGGGCGTCGGCTCTTTCGACGCCTCGCTCTTCCACGTCTTCACCCACGCCTTCTTCAAGGCCACGCTCTTCCTGGGTGCCGGCTCGGTGATCCACGCTGTGGGCGGCGAGCAGGACATGCGCAAGATGGGCGGTCTTTGGAAGAAGCTACCGCTCACCTTCCTGGCTATGGCCGCTGGTTGGTACGCCATTTTGGGACTGCCGCTGGGTGCCGGTTTCTGGTCCAAGGATCTCATTCTGGAGCGGGCCTACGGAAGTTCTCCGCTGCTCTATGGGCTCGGGCTTCTGACTGCCGTCATCACCGCCCTCTACATGACGCGCCTCATGATTCTCACCTTCTTCGGCAAGGGACGCGACGAGAAGCTGACCGCGCATGCCCACGAGGCCCCTTTCACCATGACGCTGCCGGTCGTCCTCCTGGGACTGGGCGCTTTAGGCGTGGGCTTCTTCTGGGCCGGCATGATCCCTGGCCTGGACAGTTTCCATCAGATGCTTTCTCCGGTGCTCTCGCCAGCGCAGTCCTTCTGGGCGCGCGGGAACGAAGCCGAGGAAGGTTCGGCTCTGCTCTTTGCCGCCATCGGAACGCTGGCCGCTTTGGTGGGTGCCGGCATCGCCTGGGCGATCTGGAGCAAGGCCAAGATCGAGGCGGTGGGAAGTTCGGCCCCTAAGGGCTTCGGTGCTTTCTGGACCTTCTTCTTCGATTACATCCACGGCATCTTCATCGCGGCGACCAAGGCGCTTGCCTGGATCGGCGACAAGATCGTGCAGACGGTCATCTTCAATGGCCTCTTGGCGCTTCTGATCTATGCCGTCGGGATGGTAGGGGACGCTGTCCGTTCGCTCCAGCGCTCGCGCCTGCGCGTGAACCTCGGACTCAGTCTCTGCGGCTTGGTCCTCCTGCTTGCCTTCTTCCTCCTGGGGGCCTGGTAACATGCATCTCATTCTGCTTCTGGCGGCGCCTTTCGTTGCCGCTCTGCTGCTTGCCTTTGCCTCCGGCAAGGAGGGCCAGTCCTCGGCTCGTTTGGGACTGTTCCTAGGCCTTTTGACGGCAGCCATCGCGCTGCCTCTGGTGTGGTGCGGCGGCTGCGTTTCGCCTTCCTTCATCTGGTTTCAGCTTCCCGGCATCGCGACGCCGACGCGCTTTCAGCTCGGGGTGGATGGCCTTTCGGCGTGGCTTCTGCAACTGACCGCCTGGCTTGTCCCGGCGGCTTTGTGGGCCAGCCGTCGTGCTGTGCGCGAGCGCATGCGCGAGTTCGCCATCTGGACTTTCCTACTGGAGGGGACCATCTTCGGAAGCCTCATGGCGACAGATCTGGTGCTCTTCTTCCTCTTCTTCGAAGCTATGCTGGTGCCTTCCTTCGTGCTCATCTCGGGCTTTGGAGGACGTCGCCGTCGTCAGGCGAGCTTGCTCTTCGTGATCTTCACGGCGCTTGGTTCGGCTCCGCTCATGATTGCGATCTACTTCCTGGCCAAGATTGGGCTGGGCACTGACCTTGCCGTCTTGAGCGCGCGCTTCGGCATCCTCTCCCACCTTGGGATGCTGCCGCCTTCGCTTGCCTTGGCGCTTTTCGCGGCGGTGGCGGTGGCCTTTGTGGTCAAGACACCGCTTCTTCCCCTGCACGTCTGGCAGGCGGAGACCTATGCCGAAGCTCCGGCCGGAACGACGGCGCTTTTGTCGGGCGCCATGGCCAAGGTCGGCGTCTACGGTTTCTTGCGCTTCGTGATTCCACTCTTCCCCGTGGAGGCGCATCGCTTTGCCCTTTGGTTCGTGCTCGCGGGCCTGGTAGCTGTCCTCTACGGCGCCTTGCTGGCTTTGACACAATCTGACGTCAAGCGGCTGATGGCCTTCTCCTCCCTTGGACACTTGGGATTGATCGTCGCCGGCGTCTTCACCTTCACTCCCGAGGGGCTCAAGGGCGCCATGGTGCTGATGGTGGCCCACGGACTTGCCGCTGGCGGCATCTTCCTGCTGCTCGGCACTCTGGAGCGCTGGGCAAACTCGCGCCATCTGGATGACTTCGGAGGCTTGGCGGGGCGCTCGCCGTTTATGGCTACGCTTCTCATGGTGCTGGTGCTGGCGGCCATCGGTCTTCCGGGAACGGCGGGCTTTGTGGGCGAGTTCCTGATTCTCAAGGGGCTGTGGACGGCTTTCGGTCCGGGCGTGGCGGTGCTTGCAGGCATCGGCGTGATCCTTTCGGCCGCCTATGCCTTGCGCATGATCCAGAAGCTGCTCTTTGGCAAGGCCGCGCTGCCTCTGGAAGGCGAAGCCGACTTGACCACTGGCGATGCTCTGGCGGTGCTGCCTCTGATCGCCGCTCTGATCTTCTTGGGCTTCTGGCCTTCGGCCGTGACACGATCTGTCGAGATAAATCTTTACCAGGGATGGAGCGCTCCCAGCTCCGGTCCCGCTTGTCCTTTCCATGCAGCCGCTCGGAAGTGCTGCCCCAAGTCCACCCAGGAGTCCGCCGATGCTGCCGGCCGCTGAACTCTTCCCGTTCGTTTTTCCGTTTCTGGCCCTGGGGCTGGGAATCGTCGCGACCCTCATTGCCGAGCCCTTCCTGGACCCGCGTCGCAAGCATCACTTCCTGCCGGTGATCGCCGTGCTTTCGCTGGTCGGTGCCATGGCGGTGTCGGCTCTCACGCGTGCGGGATCGTGGCATGGCTTGCTTGCCACCGACGGCCCGCGCGCCATCATGGGGCTGGTGGTCTTCATCTCCGGCATTCTTGGAATCGTCGGCCTGCAGCAGAAGCTGGGGGAAGAGGACTTCCCGGGCGGTGAGCCTTACATCCTGACGCTCCTGGCTACGGCCGGAGCGCTCCTGATGGTGGATGCGACGGCGACGCTTTCGCTCTTCGTGGGCATGGAGCTCGCGAGCCTTGCCATCTACGCTTTGGTTGGACTGCGACGCACGGATGCCCTGGGAGCCGAGGCGCTTTTCAAGTACTTCGTGATGGGTGCCGTCTTCTCGGCCGTCTTCCTGTACGGTGCCGCGCTTTCTTACGGTGCCACTGGGACCATCCGCTTCGGGGCGCTGCCGCTGCCGGGGCGTGAGCTCTTCTTCTACGTGGGCGCGGTGCTGATGAGCTTCGGCCTTCTGTTCAAGGCCGGCGTGGCCCCCTTCCACTTCTGGAGCCCCGATGCTTACGCCGGTGCCCCTTCGCCCGTGACCGGCTTCATGGCTGCGGTGGTGAAGGTCGGAAGCCTGGCCGCCATGGGTTCGCTGTGGCAGTCGTGGCTGCTCTTGCCCACCGAGCTTCCTGAGCATCTCTTCCGACTGCTGGTTCTGATGGGCCTGCTTTCGGTGGCCATCGGCACGCTTTCCGGACTAGGGCAGCGCCGGGCGCGCCGCCTGATCGCCTTCTCCTCCATCACTCACGCGGGATTCCTGGTGTTTGCCTTGATTCCCACCGGCATCGCCGCCAACAACGTGCTGCAGCTTTCCAACCTCTGGTACTACCTGGCCGCGTACGCCTTGGCCACCTCGGTGGTGATGGCAAGCCTTGCGGCCCTCACGGGCAAGAACGACGACGGCGACACGCTGCAGGCTTTGGCCGGTGCAGCCAAGGCCAATCCGCTCTTGGGAACAGCAGCCACCATCGGCCTTGCCTCGCTGGCTGGCTTTCCGCCGGCGGCAGGATTCCTCGCCAAGTTCAACGTGCTGGCGTCCCTGGTCGTCAACGGCAAGTGGAAGCTCGCCTCGATGCTCCTGGTGCTGGCTTTGATCGGCGCCGTCTACTACGTGCGTCTGGCTGCTACCCTGTGGAGCGAGCCCGCGACGCCGCGTGCGCCGGTCGCGGTGCGCCCCCTGTTGTCCTGGGCTGCGGCGCTGGGAGCCATCATCCTAGTGCTGGGGCTCTTCTTTCCAAGCTACTTCGGGGCGTGACCGCAATGCCGATGCGGCGGTTCCTGGCCCTAGCTGGTCTGATCCTTGCCGCCTCGGCGCTGGCAACTGACTTCCCGGAAGGACGCGTGCAGGTCTCGGACCTGCGGGGCAAGGCCAAGGTGGACGGCCTGCTGCGCTTTCACCTGCAGCCCGGCTGGCACGTCTACTGGCTGCACCCGGGCGACGCCGGATACCCTCCCTCTCTCAAGATTGGAACGGATTCCGTCAAATTGGCGTTTCCGTTGCCGCACCGCTACGACCTGGGCGCGGACGTGTGGGCCCTGGGGTATTCTGATTCCGTCGCCTTCCCCTTCCATGCCGACCGCTGGCAGGCGGGCGACAGCCTGCGCGCGAAGTTCCTGGTCTGCAAGGAAAGCTGCCTTCCCCGCGTCGTCTCCCTGGTTCCCGAGGTGGGCGACACGGCGGGGCTTGGACAGATCCTGTCGCGGCTTCCTGCGCCGGGCGGGCGTCCGGTGGCGCGCCTTGCGGGTTCCGCCAAGGCCAAGGAACTGTGGGTGGGCTTTCCCGGGCATTCCCGCGACACCGGGGCGGTGCTCTACGCGGCGGTTCCCGACGACTGGCACGGCAGCCGGCCCTTAGGAAGCCGGGTGACGGGCGACACGCTGTGGCTTGGGGTGGCGCTGCAGCCCTATGCGGACTCGGCGGCGCGTTCGCTGCATTTTCTGGGAGCCGCCGGCCCCTGGAAGGATGGCTCCGCTTGGCAGGATAGCGCCGTGGCAACGTCTGGCAATGCTCCGGTCGCGACTTCCGGCAAGACCTCTGGGGCAAGTGGACTCTGGATCGCCCTCCTCATGGGACTCTTGGGAGGACTGCTGCTCAATCTGATGCCGTGCGTGCTGCCGGTGCTGGCCTTGAAGGCGCTTTCGGTGACACGGCTTTCGCAGGAGGAGCGGCGCTTCGCGCGGCTTTCGGGAGTGGCTACGGCGTTCGGAATCCTTGTCGGACTGATGGCCCTTGCCTCCGTGGTGGTCGGCTTGCGCGCTTTCGGCGTGGGCGTCGGTTGGGGAGGGCAGTTCCAGGAGCCGCGCTACGTGGGGCTGCTTGCGGCTCTCATGGTGCTCTTTGGCGTCAACTTGCTTGGGCTCTTCGAGTTCCGCGTGCCCGGCTTCGCGGTAGCCAAGTCCCGCTCTCGGCTTTTCGGGGAGTTCCTTCAGGGACTCTTGGCGGTGGCGCTTTCTACGCCGTGCAGCGCACCCGTGCTGGGCAGCGCCATCGGCTACGGCCTTTCCCAGACGACCGCAGTAGTCTATGCCGTCTTCCTCGCCATCGGCCTTGGGCTCTCGCTTCCGTACCTCGCCTTGGCGGCATTCCCTTCGGTGGCCCGTCTCCTGCCGCGCCCGGGGGAGTGGATGGAAGTGCTGCGACGGATTCTGTCACTGCCAATGTTTGCCACCGCGCTCTGGCTTCTGTGGGTGCTGGGCGCCCAGATGGAGCGCGGCAGTCATCTTCGCTTCCAGTTCGCGCTCCTGGCGGTGGCTGCCGTGGCCGGTTGGATTGGATGGGCCCAGCGCCGCGGCAAGTTCACCTGGGAACGGGTGCTGTGGGGGCTTCTGATTGCGGCCTTCGTGGCCGGAACTTGGCTTGCGCGTCCCGCTCAAGAGACGCCGTCTCGGGGCGCTTGGCTGGAGTTTTCGCCGGCGCGACTGGATTCCCTGCAGGCGGCCGGTATTCCGACGCTGGTGGAGGGAACCGCCGACTGGTGCCTTTCCTGCAAGGTGAACGAAAGCCACGTGCTGCGCGACGGCACCGTGGAAGACGAGCTGCAGCGGCACCATGTCGCACTCTTGCGGGCCGATTGGACGCGCCGCGACAGCGCCTTCGGAAACTGGATGGCCGCTCAAGGCCGCCATGCCGTGCCTTTTGCGGCGCTCTTCGTTCCGGGAGCCCCGGCCGACCTCTGGCCCGAGCTCCTCTCGCGCGGCAGCGTGCTCGAGAAGCTGCGGGCTCTTCCATCCCGTCCCTAGTCGCGGGTGAAGAGGGCCACGCACTCCACGTGGAAGGTGTGCGGGAACATGTCCACCGGATGCACCGCCCGCAGCCGCAGCTTGGGCGCTAGCAGTTTGGCGTCCCGGGCCAGCGTCTCGGGATTGCAGGAGACGTAGACCAGGCGTTTGACGCCGGCGTCCAGGATGGCGTTCAGCGAGTTCTCGTCCATGCCTTTGCGCGGCGGATCGACGACTGCGGCGTCGAAGCCTTCCTGCACGAGGCCTGGGAGCACTTCGGCGGTGTCGCCTTGCAAGACGCGTACGTTCTTGGCGCCCTGGTGCTGGGCCGTGAGGCGGGCTGCCCGCACGGCGGCGTGGTTTTCTTCCACTGCCACCACCTCGCGGCAGCGCTTGGAAATCCAGAGCGCGATGGTGCCCATGCCGGAATAGGCGTCCAGGCATTTGCAGCCTTCGGGCAGGAGCGAGGCCACGATGTCGTAGAGACGCGGCGTCTGGAAGGGGTTGACCTGGAAGAAGGTGGAAAGGCCCACGTGGAAGACGATGTCGCCCAGCTTTTCCTTGAGCCAGTCGCGTCCCCACCAGATCTCTTCGTGGCCACCTAGCACGACGTTGGTGTCGCGGGTGTTCACGTCCTGCACGATGCCCACCACGTGTCCTTGGCCAGGGTCGTCGCGCAGTGCGCGTTCGCATCGTTCCAGCAAGCCCTTGGCGAGGTTGCGGCTTCCGGGAGGCTTGGGGCCGTTGGTGACGAGTCCCAGGAGAATCTCGCCGGTGGCGGCGCCACGACGCAGCAGCACATGGCGCAGGAACCCGGTGCCTTCGCGTTCAAAGTAAGGCGGAATCTGCTCGCGTTGGGCCCAGGCGCGGACGGCATAGGCGACGGCGGTAAGGCCGGGGTCTTGGATGCGGCATTCCGTCTGGTCCACGACCTGGTGCGAGTTTTCGGCGTAGCACCCGAGGGTCAGTTTTCGTCCGCGTCCTTCCCGGTAGCTTCCAAAGGGCAATTGCACCTTGTGGCGATAGCCTTCGGACTTGGGAGAGGGAAGAACAGGGTGGATGACCACGCCGGGAAATTCCGCAAAGAGCTCTTTTACAGCTTCGCCCTTGCGGTAGAGTTGAGTGGGATAGGCAATGCCCAGGGTCTGGCAGCCGCCGCAACTTCCGAAGTGGCAGCAGCGTGGAAGGACGACAGCGCTCAGGAGAGAGCTCGTTCCGCTACCAGGGTCGGCAAATCTGGGTAGAGGGAGATCAGTCGGTGCATGTCGGCTACCTCCAAAATCTCCAGCACGTCGCCCGGCGGGCAGATCAATAGCGACTTGCGGCCGAGGCTTGCGATCTGGTGGTGGCAACGCGCCAACTCACCGATAGCCGCCGAGGAGACCATGCGCACTAGCGAGAAGTCGATGGCTTGGTCTGGCCCTTCGGCGGCAATTAGGGCGTCAAAGGCTTGCCGCATGGGAGCGCGCTCCGAAAGTGACATCTCCCCACTGAGAACCAGACGGACAAGCCCGGCTGCGGGTTGGTCGAGACGCCAGGTGAATTTCGACATCACAGATCCTCCTGCCACTTGCGGGAAGCGGCTTCGTACACTTCTTGCAAAGATATCTTCTGTCCCCCCTCGATCGACACGACTCCGACCCTTGGCCGGACCCAAGCACTTCCCGTCGGCAGCGCCACCTGTCTTGACAGGTGATCCTTCAGCTTTTTCAGCACCGGCAGGTCGTTGGGCGGCTGGGTCATGGGGAGCACCACAAACAGACGGTTGTAGCCGAAGTTTCCCACGAAGTCGACCTCGCGAAGCAAACGATGCAGTTCCGCCGAAAGCATGTTGGAAAGGCCTCGCAGTTGCTGCTCGTAGGTCTTGAAGACCTCGGGATCTTCCGGCAGTCCCTGGAAGGAGACCAGCAGGCAGGTGAATCCGAAGCCGTAGCGCTGGGCGCGCTTTAGTTCAAAGCGCAGGAAGAACTCGGCTACGGAGCGGGGGTAGATCCCTTGGGGAAGGGCGCTTCCGGCCTTCTTCTCCTTTTCCATCCGCAGCTTCTCGCGCACCTTGGCAACGATCTCCTGGGCGATCTGCTGGGCCACTTCGTTCTCGCCGACCAGGGTGAGAGCCGTGCCTAGGATGGCGTCCAGTTCGTCTTCCTCGCCAGCAAGCTCTTCGAGCAGCCCGGCCTTCTCTTCGCTACTCAAGGTCTTGTTTTCCAGCTGGCTTGCGAAGGCGCGCGCCTTGAGGTCGTTGAGGGTATGCTGGGAGCGGTGCTCCAGCTTCTTGAGAGCCGCCTGCCGCATCGAGGGGTCCAGATCCTTGGCGGCGAGCTCTTGTTCCAGTTCGAAGCGCAGGCGCTCGAAGGAATGGGCGATCCCGGCGGCGGCATGTGGATCCTTCTCGGCGGATTCAGCCAACTTTTCGCCAGTCTGGTCCACGGCATCCAGCAGCGACTGGATCATGCGGTCTTCGGCATCGCCACCGCCCACGCGACGGATCTCGGCGGAAGCGAGCAATAGCCGTGCGGTCGCGTGCGGGTCACGCTGCAGTTCGCCCAGGATCTCGTCGGCGGTGACGCCAAATTCGGCGGCCACCTCTGCCAATTGATCCATGGTCTTTTCGATGCCGAAGAGGTTGGTGATCTCGGCGATCAGAGCGTACCACTGCTGCAGCGTGACGCCCATGGTGAGGAAGGTCTGCTTGAGGCGCGGCAGCAGACGCCGCAGCTCCTTGCGGCCGGGAACCACGCGCGTGAGCACGGTGGCCATGCGCTTGGCGTTGCCCTTGGAGCGCTGCCAGTCGTCGGCGGCGATCTGGCAGACCGTGCGCTCGAAGGCCTCGTCGGCGGCGACCTGGATGTCGTCTTCGCGCAGGGCGGTGTCCAGCTCCTTTTGCGTCTTGATGACGCCCAGCATCTCCGAGCGCATGGCGTAGATACCGGTGAGCAGCTCTTCAAGCGAATGCCCAGCTGTGCGCGAGGACTGGGCAAACTGCGAAAGGACCCCGAGCAGGATGTCTTCCACGTTCGCCTTGTCTGTCTTGGAAGTGGTGCCGAGCGTATCCACGACTGCCTTGCCCAAACTATCGGGCTGCGCCAAGAGCTGCGCCAGCAGCATGTTACCTTCGAGCTCCTGGGCCGTCAGGCGTCCGACCACGGCACGGGCCACGATGTCCTGGAAGCTGCCGGAGCCATCGCTTGGGGAGGAGCCTCCTCCTAGGGAATGTGCGCTTCCTGCCGGTACCAGTTCGTCGCCGTCCTTGACGGCGCGCAACGAGACCTTGTTGATCTCGATGTGGGAGGCGCCGCGTCCCGACAGGTAACCGGCAAAGCCCATGGCGTCTGGGTGGATGAGGCCACAGGCGTTGATGAAGGTGGCAAATTCGCTGGATCCGAAACCAGGAAGCAGCGTGATCGACTCGACGCCGAAGCGGCGCAGATGGTCGGCGATGCGACGGTTGTTGGGCTGGTACATCACGTCGGTCGAATCGACGAAAAACATCGCCTCCTGCAATAGGATGTTGAGCGTGCCGACGTTCTTTAGGATGAGATCGAATAGCGCGTGGACCTTGGGCAGGGTGTCTTGGACCAGCGGATGCGAGAAGGAATAGGAGAGCGTGCGGTTGTAAAGCAGATTCCAGCCACGCACCAGCATCTCTGCATCCTTGCGCGGTATCCTCTGACTTACTTCTTCCGCCGCTGGTGCCATTCCCGAACTCTCCTGAGATGACTATGCTTTTGCGTGTGAACTGGAAAGATAAGGCTACCACGCTTGTTTTGGGGATCTTCCGTCCTCGTCGTTTTTTGGATGCTGAACTCTTTCCTTGGTGGTTGGCGTTCCTAACGGTTGCTGCCGGAATTGGTTTGGGATTCCGCGAACCTCTCCCCGAGGGGATCGGCATGGACTTCACCGCCGGCTACTTGGCGCTGATGGCGGTGGCCTCCCTGATCGGATGGCTAGGAGTGGCGCCTTGGGCCTGGTTGCTGTTGCGCATCTTCGGTGCCAAGCCTGCACTGTTGCCACTCCTGCGCTTGGCCGCCGGAGCCAGCCTGGTGTGCATCTGGACCTTTCCTTTGGCTTTTGCGATGCGCTCGCCAGGTGCCTCGGCGCTTCTTTCGCTCTTGCGCGAGATCTGGTTTGCTTTGATCTTCGGCTGGGGAGCCGCCTCGTTCCTGTCGCGCCGCCGAGTTCTTTGGATGATCGTGGCCGTGATTTTAATCCCTGCCTGGAGCCTTGGCATGCAGCTGCTTCCCGAGGCCGGCAATCTTTCTCATCTGCACATGCGCGATGCCGGTTCAGGTCTAGTGGCTCCCTTGGCCGGTGAACTTCCCGACGGCCCACTACCCGCCGCGACGTGGACCTTGTACGGACGGCCCGGCCCAGCCTTGGAAGCCGCCCGCGTCGCGCTGGGAGAACGCCAGCAAGTGCGCTTTGCGCGCCCAGGCATTCTTGCCGTGGATGTTCGCCCGGGCGCCAGTGCCGGCGATTCCGTGGCCTTTCTGGTGACGGCCAGTCCTGCGGCGGTCTCTTTGGTCGCATCGGTTCCCCCAGGGACGCCTCACGAACGTCTGCTTGCGTTGCACGCCCTGGTGCAGAGCCGCGTCCGCTACCAGCGCAAGTTCTTTCCCGGCGACGTGCAGGAGATCCTGGCGCGCGGCTCGGGAGACTGCAAGGCCTACGCCCAGGTCTTCGCCGAAGGCGCCGCTGCGCTGGGCTTTCCTTCACGGGTGGTGCGCGGACTCTTGGCGCGTTCGGACGGCTTCTGGGCTCACGCCTGGGCCAGTGTGAAGGTGGATGGTCGTTGGGAGGAGTGGGATCCGACCTCGCCGATTCCGAGTCCTGATGCCCGCTACCTGCGTTTTTCTCCGCCGCACCAAGCCGGTAGCGTCTTCGAAGGCGAGATGGCCATCTTCGCCCTGGATTCGCTGCGTATCGAGCCGCGCTGACAAAAAGAAAAGGGAACCCGCTCGGGTTCCCTTTTGACAAATACTGACTTATTGGATCAGTGGCGGAAGTGGCGCATGCCGGTAAGCGCCATGGCAAGACCCAGCTCGTCGCACTTCTCCACCGAGAGGGTGTCGCGCATCGAGCCGCCGGGCTGCAGGATGTACTTGATGCCGAACTCGGCCGCCGCCTCGACGTTGTCGGGGAAGGGGAAGAAGGCGTCGGAGGCGAAGATCATCTCGGAAATGGCCTGCTTCGGATCGACGGTCGGCGCCTCGCGCGAGAGCCAGTCCAGGACGCGCGGCTGGCAGAGCTTCACGTTCGAGTCGATGCGGTTGGGCTGACCCATGCCGGCGCCCACCAGGCTGTACTGGCCGGGAGCGTACTCGTAGCCGATGGCGATGGAGTTGGACTTCAGGTACTTGCAGGCCTTCCAGGTGAAGTCGGCAAGAGCCGTCTTGGACTCGGGGAAGGGCACCTTGGTGACCGACTCGAGTTTCTCCCACACGGCGGCGTCGCGGTCTTGCTCCAGCATGCCGCCGATCACGTGCTTATAGACCTTACGGTCGGCAGGGCGCACGAAGGGTTTGATCTCCAGGATGCGGATGTCTTTGCTCTTGTGCTTCAGGAACTCCAGGGCGTCAGGCTCGAAGCCGGGGGCCAGCAGGATTTCCACGAAGCGTCCCTTGAGGAGTTCGGCTGTGGCGAGGTCGACCTTGCGAGTCACCGCGATCACCGAGCCGTAGGCCGAGACCGGATCGCCTTCCCAGGCGGCGGCCAAGGCTTGGGCCAGGGTGGCGCCGGTGGCAAAGCCGCAGGGGTTCAAGTGCTTTATGATCACCGCGCCATTGGTGTGGGTCAGGTCGCGGGCGGCTTCCAAGGCGGCGTCGGCGTCCACGATGTTGTTGAACGAGAGTTCCTTGCCGTGGTGCTGCACGTAGTTGCCAAGCGAAGGCTCGCCTGCCTGCACCTTGGCCGGTTCGCGGAAGAAGACGGCGGCTTGGTGGTTGTTCTCGCCGTAGCGCAGCGTCTCGCCCTTCTCGAAGCGCAGATCGAGGCGCGCCTCGTCTAGGTATTCCTTGGCGAAATAGCGCTCGATGGCCGAGTCGTAGCGGCTGGTGGTGGCGTAGACCTTGATGGCCAGGCGCTTGCGGGTCTCCAGCGTGGTGTCGCCGTGGGCCTTGATCTCGGAAAGCACCGCGGCGTAGTCGGCGGGGTCCGAGACCACCGTGACGCGCTCGTGGTTCTTGGCTGCCGAGCGCAGCATCGAAGGGCCGCCGATGTCGATGTTCTCGATCACTTCTTCGACCGGGGCGCCCTTGGCGACGGTGGCTTCGAAAGGATAGAGGTTCACGCACACGAGGTCGATGGGGCGGATGCCGTTCTTGTCCATCTCGGCCTTGTGGGCCGGAATCTGCGGACGTCCCAGCAGGCCGCCGTGGACCTTGGGGTGCAGCGTCTTGACGCGTCCTTCAAGAATCTCGGGGTGTCCAGTGAGCTCGTCGATGGGGGTGACGGAAAGCCCGGCGGTGGCCAGCGCCTTTAATGTGCCTCCGGTGGAGACGAGCTGGAAGCCTGCCTCGGAGAGGCCCTTGGCAAAGTCTACCAGTCCCGATTTGTCGGAAACCGACAAAAGTGCGATGCGGCTCATACGGGGGCGTCCTTCCGGCCAGTCAGGCGGCAATAGGCTTCACGGTACTTCTCAAGAGTCTTCTCGACCACTTCGGCGGGAAGTTCAGGGGCCGGCGGGTTCTTGTCCCAACTGATCCCTTCGTAGTAGTCGCGCACGTACTGCTTGTCGAAGGAGGGCTGCCCCTTGCCGGCGGCGTACCCCTGGGCGGGCCAGAAGCGCGAACTGTCGGGAGTCAGCACTTCGTCGATGAGCGAGACGCGGCCGTCGATCAGTCCGAACTCGACCTTGGTGTCGGCCAGGATGATCCCCACCGAGGCGGCGTGGGCCTGGGCCTTTTCGAAGATGGAGATGGAGGCTTCGGCCAGGTACTCGGCGATCTGGGGGCCGACGATGGGCTTTGCCTGTTCCACCGAGATGTTCTCGTCGTGGCCTTCGTCGGCCTTGGTGGAGGGGGTGAAAAGGGTGCGGGGGAGCTTCTGGCTTTCCTGAAGACCCGCGGGCAGTTCGTGTCCGCAGACCTTGCCGGTCTTCTTGTAGTCCTTCCAGCCCGAGCCGGTGATGTAGCCGCGCACGATGCACTCGAGGTCAAAGCGCTTGGCTTTGCGGACGAGCATCGAGCGGCCTTCCAACTGGTCCTTGAAGACGCGCAGGTTCTCGGGGAACTTGGCGACGTCGGCGGTGACAAGGTGGTGCGGGAAGTCCAGGAAGTCGAACCAGAAGAGGCTCATCTGGGTGAGCAGAATGCCCTTTCCTGGAATGGCCGTCGGAGACACGGCGTCAAACGCCGAGATGCGGTCGGTGGCGACGAGCAGCAAGTGCTCGCCGAGGTCGTACACGTCGCGGACTTTGCCCCGATGGGCGGGTGCAAAGCCCAGTTCCGATTGCAGGAGTGCCTTGGTCATGGGCGGCCAAGATAGTTTTCCGACCGTGCCGGGGCATCTCTCCTAGAGGAGCTACATGTTCTCCACGGCTTCGCGCAGCCTGCGGGACAATATTTGCAGCAGTTCATCGCTCTGGCGGGCCCGTTCGAGCTCGGGGGCTGGTAGCAGCGATGCGCCGGTAAAGCCGGTAAAGCCCAGGAACACTCGCGTGTCGGCCTCGGCCTGCAGGCGCTTCACGGTCTTCTTGGTGCTGTCGAAGAGAAAGAAGTCAGCTTCGGCATGCCAGGCGCGGTCGCCCCAGAAAGGCCTCCAGAAGGGGCGGGAGATCTCGTAGTCCAGGCGGGAAAGGCGCGCCCACACCACGATGGGACGCTGCACGGCGCGGGCCACGGCGAGAGCCTCTTCGGGAGTGGGGGCCTCGGAGGGCAACTCAAGGCGCAGTTTCATGGTCTCGGCGCGGTCTTTAGAAAAGAGCTCAATCTTGTCGGAGCGCTCCAGTTCTTCGCGAGTGCGCTCCTCGGCCACCTTGACAAGATCTGGATGCAGGCTGTGCCAGCCGGCGAAATGGATCGCCAGCGGTTTGCTAGCGCCGGCAACGATCGTAAGCGAGAGGAGGATGGGAAGCATTCGCATGACTTCATTGTACCTCATCCACTGGCGATTGCGGTTGCGAAACGCTTCTTTGTTCTATATGTTATATAACATGCAGTTAATGGTTTCCGTGGACGCTTCCGACGAGCGTCCCCTCTATCGACAGATTGCCGCCCAGGTTCGCGAGGCGGTGCTAAAAGGCGATCTGCGACCGGGGGAGTCGTTGCCTTCGGTGCGGGAACTGGCGGCATCGCTAGGCATCAACCTGCACACCGTCCGTCACGCCTATGCCACCTTGCGCGACGAGGGAGTGGTACGCATGCGGCTGGGATTTTCGGCTCGCATCGGCGATTCTTTCCGACCAGCCGGCGACCTGGACGATGCCCGGGCCAAGCTGGAAACGCGCTTGCGAGATTGGGCTGTCGAGGCGCTGCAAGCCGGGTGGACAAAGTCCGACATTGAGAAACTTTTGCAACAGACGCTTCAGGACCTGCAAGGAGGGAAGACATGAGACGGACATTGCCTTGGGCGTCATCGCTGGCGCTATGGCTAGCCAATGTTGCGGTGCTGGTGAGCTTGTATGGGCTTTTGCCTCATCGAGTAGCGATGCACTGGGATCTTTTGGGGCGTCCCGACGGTTGGGGAAGTCCTGCCGTGGCGTTGGGGAGCCTTGCCATCGCGGGGCTTGCCGTTGCGGTGGTGGCCCTGCTTGCGCAGCGGGATGCGTTGCGTCGTCGAGGCGGTGGAACTCCCTGGACCACACTTCCCTGCGATGCCGTGCAGGGGCTGCTTTTGGGGATAGAGCTCTGTCTTTGGAAGGAGCCGTCACCGGCGGCGCGGCTGCATCTTCCTGTGGTCTTGGGGTGCGCTTTGGCTGCGGTGGCGGTGGGGCTTGTGGCGCAATGGTTGGCGCCTTCCGCCAAGGTCGCAGGTCCTGAAATTCCACCGGAAATTCCCGTGGCTCCTGAGATGCTGCGGAGCATGGAGCCAGGGCGCGCTTGGAGCTATCGCGAGGGCCAGGATGCATGGTGGCTGCGTCTCCTCTCGCTTGGGCTTCTAGGGTGGGCAATCTGGTCCTTGGTGCGCTTGGGACTGGCTGGAGTGGCTCCAGCGCTTCCTGGGCTGCTGCTTGGCGCCGTCATGTGGGGTGGCTTTCGCGTGGTGGTTGACCGTTGCGGCGTGCATTTGCGGATTGGGCCGCTAGGGATTCCCATCCGAAATCTGTCTTGGCAGGACATCCGCGCCGTGCGGCTTCGCGAGTTCTCGCCGCTTGCCGAGTTTGGTGGCTGGGGGCTGCGCTATCGTCCAGGGACCACGGCGCTCTTCCTGCATGGCCGACGCGGTGCCGAGATTGTCCTAGCCTCAGGGCGTTCGTGGCTGGTCGGATCGGATCATCCCGAGCGACTGTGCGAGGTGCTGGAATCTGCCCGAAAGGCGCAGGAGTGCTAGCGCGCTAGTGTCATCCGTTGCGCATGCTGATAGGATGCCTGCCTGGTTGCCGAGTTCTGGCTCCGACGCCGTTCCCACCGCCCGCTCCCGCGACTTACCTTTGCCTCCACCATGAGCCAGAAGATCCAGCCCCCTAAGGGCACCCGAGACTTCTTTCCCGCCGAGATGGCGGTGCAGAACCGCATCTTCGGAGCTTGGCGCGCCGTGTGCCGCCGCTTCGGCTTCCAGGAGTACGAGGGCCCTGCCTTCGAACATCTAGAGCTTTACACCGGCAAGAGCGGTCCCGAAATCGTCGGCCAGCTCTACAACTTCCAGGACAAGAGCGGGCGCGACTTGGCGCTGCGCCCCGAGATGACCCCCACGCTTGCCCGCATGGCCGGCCAACTCGGCCGCAACCTGAAGCGCCCGGCCCGCTGGTTCTCGATCCCGCGCTTGTGGCGCTACGAGAAGCAACAGCGCGGCCGCTTGCGCGAATTCTTCCAGCTCAACCTCGACATCCTGGGAAGCGACAGCGTGGCCGCCGACGCCGAGCTCCTTTCGGCCGCTTGCGCCATTTGTCAGGAATTGGGATTATCAAGTGAGGACGTGAAGGCCCGCATCTCCAGCCGCCGCCTGATCTCGGGGCTTCTGGACGAGCTCGGTTGCGCCGACAAGCCCTCGGTGTACCTGGCCCTGGACCGCCGCGACAAGCTGCCGCGCGAAGACTTTGTGGCCGGCATCCACGCCGCCGGCATCGACGAGGCGGGGCTTGAGAAGCTCGACGCCCTGTTTGCTGCCGAGAGTCTCGACGACCTTGACAAAATCTGTCATTCCGACGACTCGCGCGCCGCCGTCACCGAGCTTCGCACCCTGTTTGCCCTCATCGCGGCCCACGGTTTCGGGGAGTGGTGCGTGTTCGATCCCAAAGTGGTGCGGGGCCTTGCCTACTACACCGGCATCGTCTACGAGCTCTTCGACGCCGGAAGGTCGCTTCGCGCCATCGCCGGCGGTGGCCGCTACGACAACCTCCTGGAAAAGCTCGGCGGCGAGGCGCTCCCGGCGGTGGGCTTCGGCATGGGCGACGTCGTGATCGCCGAGCTTCTGAAGGACAAGGGACTCCTCTCTACGGCGGTGGACGGCAGCGATTACTGGGTGGCAAGTCTCGACGGCGACGCCGCCAAGGTGGCCGGTCTGGCTGCGCACCTGCGCGGGTTCGGCCGCAGCGTGGGCTTCTCCTTCGGTGGCGGCAAGCTCGGCAAGCAGTTGCAGGCGGCAAGCGAACAGGGTGCCCGCAAGGTGGTCTTCTCGGGCTCCGACCGCGCTCCTGAAGGTTCCGTGGAGGTCAAGGACCTCGCCACCGGCGAGCAGTCGGTCGTGGCGCTCGGGGATCTGTGACGCTTTTTGTCAAATATGGGCGCCTCCCGCGCGGCCCCTCGACTCCGCTCGGGGACCGGCGGGCCGGGCTGCCTGCCGTGCCCCCGCGGGCCAACATCCCGTTTTCAGGGTCAGGCACCTGTGGTGAGCGTAGCCGAACCATGCCTGACCCTTACGATGAATTGGGAACGCGGGTGTCACGGGCCGAAGGCCGGCATCCCTGGCGCAGGGCGACGGCGTGATTCGCCTGCTGGACGAACTGACCATCAACCGCATCGCCGCTGGCGAGGTGGTGGACCGTCCCGCCTCGGCGGTGAAGGAACTGGTGGAAAACGCGGTGGACGCCGGCGCCCGCCGCATCCGGGTGCGCCTGGAAGGCGGCGGACTCGACCTCCTCTCGGTGGACGACGACGGCTCGGGCATGGACGCTGCCGACCTGCGCCTCTGCTGGCAGCGGCACGCCACTTCAAAGCTTTCCCGCCTCGAAGACCTGATGCACGTGGGCACCTACGGATTTCGCGGCGAGGCGCTCTCGTCGCTGGCGGCGGTGGCCGAGCTGCGCATCGACACCCACGCCCAGGGTGAACTGGAAGGCCACGCCATCGTGGTGCGCGACGGCAACCTCCTGAAGGAGGAGCCCAGCGGCCGCCCTCGCGGCACCTGCGTGGAGGTGCGCGGACTCTTCGCCGGCGTGCCGGTGCGGCGCAAGTTCCTGAGCGCCCCGGCCGCCGAGGCCCAGCGGGTGCTCACCACCCTGGTGCGCCAGGCCTTGGCGCGCCCCGACGTGGAATTCCGACTTTTTCACGGCGGCCGGGAACTGCTATCGGCCCCCGCTGAAGACCGCAAGGCCCGGGTGCGCCGCCTCTTGGGCAATCTCTCCGAGAGCCTCTGCGAGGTGCTCTGGGAAGCCGACGGCATCGCCGTGTCGGGATTTGTCGGCGGCCCTGGCACCGACCGCGGCCGTGCTGACCAAGTCCATGTCTCCATCAATCGCCGCCCCGTCCAAGGGGGCATGCTCCAGCGCGCCGTGGCCAAAGGACTCAATCTGCCGGTCGGTCGCTACCCGGTGGCGGTGCTCGACATCGCGCTTCCGCTAGAGACGGTGGATGTGAACGTCCACCCTCAGAAGAAGGAAGTCCGCTTCCAAGCCGAGGCGCCCATCTTCCACGCCGTGGCCGACGCCGTGGCGGGTGCTCTGGATCTTGCCACGCCGCTTCCCCTCTACGCGCCGCCTCCTGCGCGCAGCACCTCGGAAGAGGCCTTTGCGGCGAGGCCGACACTTTTCGCCAGCGAAGCCCCCATTGCCTTTCCCGAACTGCTCGCCTCGGCCCCACAGGAACCCGAGCCGATCCAGGAAGACCTCTTTGCCAGCAGCCAGCGCCTGGTGGCCTTTCCCGGCATGGAGCCCAAAGTCGCCCCCAATCCGCGCACTCCGCTTTTGGGCGATGTGCCGTTCCTGGGCACCTTGGGGTATCTCGTCTGCCAGATCCAGGGCGGCCTGATGGTCATCGACCAGCGCGCCGCCCACGAGCGCATCCTCTTTGATCAGGCTATGTCGGGGCTTTCCCGCGGCCGCCCGATGCCCAGCCAACAGTTGTTGTTCCCGCGCACTCTGGAGCTTCCGGTGCGCGAGCATCACACCGCTCTGGCAAGCCTGGAACGCCTGCGCGACCTCTCCTTCGATCTGGAGCCCTTTGGCGGCAACGCCATGCTGCTGCGCGGCATTCCCGTCTCCATTGCGCAGGAGCGCGCCGAAGCGATCCTCCTGGAAATTCTCGCTCAGCTTTCCGACGAAGAGCCGACTCGCGAGGCGCTGGACCTGGGCTTTGCCCGCGCCTACGCGCAGGCCGCCGCCGTGCCTCGCGACCAGGATCTCCCCGCCGAGGAACGCTCCCGCCTAGTGGACGACCTGTTCGCGTCCTCGGATCCGTGGACCTCGCCTTCGGGGCGCCCCGTGGTGGCACGGCTTTCGGGCGAGGATCTCTCCCGGCTCTTCCGCTAGCGGTCCGGCTTTGGCAAAGAAAAGCCCTCTTCCGCATTGGCGAAAGAGGGCCGAGATGTCAGATGCGGGCTTGGGTCAGTCCTGGGCGGCGTGAAGTACCTGCGCCTCGATGCGCTTGCGGAAGATGAGCCCCCAGGCAAAGCCGAAGACGGCGTAGAGGCCGACTTCCAGGAAGAGAACTTCCGGATAGACCTGCGCCAGTCCGAAGGCGTAGCCAATCAGAATGCAGGCGATCTGGAGGGTGTTGATCAGGCGACTTTGCCGAGCCACCAGTTTGCTGAGGTAGAGGTCCGTGACCATTAGAATTCCGAGAACGAATTCCACCAGCACTAGCGGCATGGGGGTGAAGTGGAAGCCGAACCAGTTGCTGCTGCGGGTCATCAGGAGGACAAGAACCGTCAGAATGCCGCCGGCCAGGGTCGAAGGCATGCCGATGAACCAGCCCTTGAGGTCTGATTGCAGGGCGTTGTAGCGGGCCAGGCGATAGGCGGCGCACAGCACGTAGACGCACAGCGAGCCGATCGTGAGCGGCAGATGTCCGAAGAACCAGGTCGGCTCGAACTTGTAGAGCGAGAAGAGCACGATCATCGCCGGGGCGATGCCGAAGGAGATGAGGTCGGCCAGGCTGTCGAGCTGGGCGCCGAACTCGCTGGAAGCGTTGAGCTTCTTGGCGAAGAAGCCGTCCAGCTTGTCGAAGAGCACCGCGTAGACCACCAGCCAGGTGGCCCATTCCAGGCAGCTCTTGCCGGCCCAATGCAGGGACGGATTGAGAATGTCTAGAGGCGCCAAGGCGATAGCGAAGGTGCCCATCAGAAAATTCAGACTGGTGAAGGCGTTGGGGACGGCATATCTCACTTTGCTCATGATCTCTCCATGGTTTGGGAAATGCTCAATCGATATCCGGCGCCGCGCACCGAGACGAGAAGCTGAGGACGAGCCGGGTCCTCCTCGAGCTTCTGGCGGAGCCGGACCAGGAAGTTGTCCACCGTGCGGGTGGAGGGAAGGTTGTCGGGGCTGTAGCCCCAGACCTGTTCCAGCAGGTCTTCGCGCGAGACGACTTCGCCTGGGTGCGCGGCGAAGTGGCGAAGAATCTCGAATTCGCGAGTAGAAAGCTCCACGCCCTGGCCTTCGACCAGGCAGAGGAAGCGACGGAAGTCCAGTCGCACGCGCCCCCAGTTGGCGGTCTCGATCTCTGTAGGAGTGCGAGCATGTTTCTGGCGCCGCCGCAGCAGGGTGCGAATGCGGGCGACCAGTTCCGCTACGCCAAAGGGCTTGGTCACGTAGTCATCGGCGCCGATGGTGAGTCCTGCCACCTTGGAGGCTTCGTCGCCGCGGGCGGTGAGCATCAGTACGAAGGTTTCGGGGAAGATGTTGCGCACTTCCCGGCAAACGTCGAATCCCGAGGCTCCCGGAAGCATGAGGTCCAACAGCACGACGTCGGGATGGAATCCGCGCAGGATCTCCAGGGCCTTTTCGCCGTCGCCGGCCTCGTCGACCTCGAAGCCTTCCATCTCCAGCGTCAGGCGAAGCCCGCTGCGAATGGATGTGTCGTCTTCCACGACCAGGATGCGTTCAGCCATTTTTGGAACTCCCGGCGGGAATAGTAACTGTCACGCGGGTTCCCCACTCGGAGGAACTTTCCAAGCGGACCTTTCCGCCGAGCGACTGGGCTGCCGAGCGGACGATGGAAAGGCCGAGGCCGGTACCCGAAATGGAGCGGGTCAGTCCGCTACCGCCTCGGAAGAATCGGTCGAAGACCTTCTTCTGATCCTGTATGGGAATTCCCGGCCCGTTGTCAAGCACAGAGATGCATAGCGAGGCGCCGCCCAGAGAGATATTCACGTCCACCCGACCGTCGGTACCGCCGTATTTGATGGCGTTGTCGATGAGGTTCTGCAGGATGCTGCGAACAAGCGAAGCGTCGCTGTCCAGCCAAAGCGGCGAGGTTCCCGAAAGGGCCAGACGGATACCTTTGCGGGCGGCTTGCGGTTCCAGCGAACGGCAAAGCTCCTCGGCCAGACCAAACACCTCCAGGGGAGAAATCTCCAGGCGACCCATGCCGGCTTCTTGGCGTGCCACGGCGAGGATGCCTTCGATCAGGGATCCCAGGCGAGCGCCTTCCCGCCGAATGACGCCGCCGAATTCCTGGGCGCGGGTGGTGGCCTTGCCTGATTCGAGGAGCTCAGCGAACATCAAAATCGAGGTCAGCGGAGTCTTGAGTTCGTGGGTCACGTTGCTGACAAAATCCGTCTTCATGGCCAGGAGCTGTCGCTGGGCGTCCACGGCGTTGGCAGTCGCCCAGGCTGTGAAGAGCAGGATTCCCAGGGAAATCACGAGCACCAGGGCCAGCAGTACGGTGCGGCCTCGCGCGGCCTCGCGCAGCTCTCCGGTCTCTGGCCAGACGCCGATCAGCCAGTCGCCGCTACCGCGGGAAAGACGCACCGAAGCCATGGGGGCGCCGTCTCCGGCGTGTCCGGAAAGGACCCGCCAAGGAATTCCCGGGCGCCGCCAGCCCCAGGAGCCACTGGGAACCTTGCCGAGCTCCGCGGCCCACAGCCCCGACAGCACCTGCTGCGCCATGCGGTCTTCGTTCAATAGCGACACCACGGCCGTGCCGCGGGGAACCAACGGCTCGCGCAGCACGATGGCCAAGTGGGCATTCCTGCGCACGATGGTCATGCCGCGCCCCCCTTCGCTCAGCAGGCTGCGCAGTTGGCTTGAGTCCTGTTTCCAAAGCGCTGCTTCCAGCGTCTGGAAGCGTGCTTTGTGGAACAATTCATCCAACAGCGGTCGCCAATGGGGGGCTTGGACGAGCTGCCTCTCCAAGGCTTGCTGTCGGGCTGTGATGCGAGCGGTGTCGGCGCTCCAGGCGGCGCAGGGCGTATGCACCAGCGCCAGGAGTCCATTCTGGGTGCTTTCCAGGGAATCATTGCTCTGCTCGATGTCGGGGAAGGGAGGAGCGTCCGGACATTGGGTTGGTCCAGAAAGCAACTGTTCTTTCCCGTCTTCCACGCGCAGTCCCAGCAGCACCACGTCTGACGTGTCATTCCAGGTGGATTCGGGAACGGCTCCCCATTCCTGCATATGGGCGGCGATCTCCTCCAGGGATTCCTCCAGGCGGAGGTCGGCTCGGCCAGCCAATTGGCCCGCCAACCTTTGGTGCGCCGAAATCAGTTCGGTGCGATAGAGTTCGCGTTCTCCAGCGACGGCGCGCCAAGCCAGCCACGCGAGGATAAGCGCCGGCAGCACGATGGGAATCCAAAGCCAGCGCAGCCATTGGACGCCGCGGTCATTTCCGGGGGCGGACCAAGCCACGGCGGCTCCTTTGCAGAAAATCGGTGAGGCGGCGCGCCAATTCGCCAGGCCTCAAGCGGATGCAATCCACGGCTTGGGGCAGCGTGTGCTCCTGTCGCAGCACGATGGCCAGCAAACGCCCGGCTTCCAAGATCTCTTCGCGATTCCAACCGGCTCGTCGCAAGCCGACCAAATTCAGGCGTGCCCAGGCAGCGGGCAGGCCCAGCACGCGCGACCACGGCGGAACATCCCGATCAATGGGGATTTCGCCGGCCACGAAAGCGTATTCGCCGACCAGGCAGCCTTGATGAATGGCGCAGGCGCCGCCTAGGAAGGCGCCGCGTTCGATCTCTACGAAGCCGCCCAACTGCACGGCGTTGGCCAAGATGACATGCTCTCCGATGCGGCAGTCGTGGGCCACATGGGAATAGGCCATCAAGAAAGCATCGGCACCGACTGTCGTTTCTCGCAGCGGATCTGATGCTGCGTGGATGGTGGCGAATTCCCCGATGCGGCAGCGATCGCCAATGCGGCAGCCTCCGATATTTTCGGGAAGGAATCCAGTGATCTGGGGCCACCCTCCTAAGGCGGCGCCTTGACCCACGCGCACGGCGTTCCCCAAGTGGACGTTGGTGCCCACCTTGGCAAAGGGCTCAATCACGCAGTCATCGCCCAAGACGGCACCTGCGGCGATGATCGCGTAGGGACCGATGACGACACGTCCCCCCAACTTCGCCGACGGATCGACGATGGCGCTGGGGTGGATGCCTTTCATCAGATCAGCGTGGCCAGAATCTCGGCTTCGCAGGCCGCGGCGCCATCCACCGTGATCTTGCCTTTGGCAGTCCCCATACCACGGCGCCAAGCGATCAGTTCCACCTCGATGTTCAGGACGTCGCCCGGGCGGATCGCCTTGCGGAAACGAGCCTTGTCTATTCCCAAGAAAGCCGGGCGCTTGCCGTCGGTTTCGGGGAAAGATTTCAGGATCAAGATGGTGGCCACCTGGGCGATGCTCTCGATCTGCAACACGCCCGGCATCACCGGATCGGTGGGAAAATGGCCTGTGAAGTAGGGCTCGCCGAAGCTTGCCAACTTGAGGCCGGCGGCGCGCTTGCCGCTTTCAAAGGCGGTGATCCGGTCCACGAGCAGGAAGGGATAGCGGTGCGGAAGAATTTCGAGAATGGCCTTGTGATCGAAAACAGTTTCGGACATGTTTGAAATCTAACTGCACCAGCGGCATTTTCGTTCCGCAAGCCCTTCTCAGGGAAGGCGAAACTCGTTCACCTTTTGGGTGAGGTCGCTGGCAAAGCCAGCCAATTTTTCGGAGGCTTGGCGAGTTCCACTCGCAGCCTCGGCGCTCAAGGATGCCGCTTCGGTGACGCCCGAAATGGCATTGGAGATGTCGGCGACGCCACCGGCGGCGCTAACGATGGCGCGCGCGATCTCGGAGGTGGTGGCGGTCTGTTCTTCCACGGCTCCAGCGATGGAATGGGAATAGTCGCTGATCTTGCGGATGATTTCGCTCACCGCGGCGATGGCCGAGCCCGCTTGGGCCATTTCGGAACGAATGCTGCCGATGCGATTGCGGATGTCTTCGGTGGCGCGAGCCGATGCCTGCGAGAGTTCCTTCACTTCTCCAGCCACCACGGCAAAGCCCTTTCCCGATTCTCCGGCGCGAGCGGCCTCGATGGTGGCGTTTAAGGCCAGTAGGTTGGTCTGGGTCGCAATGCCCTGGATGACGTCCACCACCTTGCCAATCTCCTCGGAAGCTAGCGTCAGCTTGTCGACGGTCCCTTGGGCGTTTTGGGCCAATCGGACTGCTTCGGTGGCGGTGGCGGCTGCCTGGGTGGCGTTCTTGGAAATTTCCGTGATGGAAAGCCCCATCTGCTCCGAACCGGCGGAGACCGCATGCACGCTGTGGGATACGCTTTCTCCCAAGCGGTTCACTTCCTTGGTCTGCACCGAAGTCTCCTCGGCGGCACCGGCCATGGAGCGGCTCAGGCCTTCCAGCTCGTCTGCGGCGGTGGCGGTGGAGATTACGCCGTCGCGCACGGCGATGATGACCTCGCGCAGGTGACGTACCATATCGGCAAGCGCCACTCCGAGGGTGTCCTCTGCGGAGCTTGCCTGTACATCCACGGTGAGGTCGCGCTTGGCGATGCGACGTGCCAGTTCGGCGCGCTCGGCCAGTGAATTGGCCATTTGGTTGAGGGCCTTCATGAGATCACCCACCTCGTCGTCGCGATCCACGGCAAGGCGGTCGCGAGTGTCGCCTTTGCCCACTCGTATGGCAAAGAGGCTAGCCTTGGAAAGTGCCGCGACGATAGGACGCAAGGCTAGGGTGCTGATGGCACCGGTAACCGCGATGGCTGCAAGGGCAAACAGGAAAAGGGTCCAGCGCAATTTTGCGATGAAGCTTTCCTGGGGAGAGCGGTCTTCCACCAGCCACAGCGTCCAGCCAGTGGTCAGTTGAGCATCCTCGGCCATGAACGGCTTGCCGTCCATATCAAAGGCCGTCCCGTTATTGGCAGTGTCCAGGAACTTGCCGATGGGAAGATCTGCGACGGATTTCTTGAGGATCAGGGACGTATCTGGATGGGCCAGAATCTTCCCTTTCGAATCTGCCAAGAAGGCGGTGTTGCCATTCTTGGAGAGGTCTTGGAGGAAGAGTTTTCCTACGACATCCATCTCTACGGGTGCGTAGAAGACGCCGATGACTTCCTGCGAAGCCGGTTCGAAGACGGGACAAGCGACGGTGAAGAAGGGCCTTCCCGTTACTTTTGAGATCATCACCTCGGAGAGGACTTCTTGGCCCGCCTTGGCCTTTTGGAAATAGTCGCGATCAGCCATGTTCTTGCCGATGCGCTTAGGGTCGGAGCTTGCTATGGTGGTGCCGCTCAAATCCAGCAGACTGATCGCTTGGTAGAACGGATAGGGGCTTACCAAGGATGCCAGATCCTTTGAGACTGCAGCGCGTTGCGAAGGGTCGTGCAGAGCTGCTTGGACAAGGCTCAATCTTCCCCAAGCCTTGACGTCGGAGGTGCGTCCGGCCATCCAAGCGTCCAAGCTGTTTTTGAGGTTGGAGCTTTCCAGTCGCAGAGCGACCAGGGTGCGTTCTCGCAAGGCATTCGAGGCCTTCCAGGTCGCAAAGAGGCTCAGGCCGACAATGCCAAGAGTGAGCATTCCCAAGGACGGTGCCAACAGTTTGGCAGCGATGCGAAGTTTCATGCGCGGTCTCCTTCTGCAGATTCGCCATCCTATCGCAGGAAAGGATCTGCATGCAAGAAGAATCGCTTTCAAAATTCTAGCGGAGGCGGAACTCTCCAACCGTAGTGGAAAGGCCCGCGGCAAAGCCGGCAAGCCGCTCCGAAGCCTGCTTCGTGCCGCTGGCCGCCTCGGCGCTCAGGGAGGCCGCCTGGGTGACTCCGGCGATAGCGTTTGCAATGTCGGAGACGCCGCCAGCCGCCTTGGCGATGGAATGGGCGATTTCGGAGGAGGTGGCCGTCTGCTCTTCCACGGCTCCGGCGATGGAGTGGGAGTAGTCGCTGATCTTGCCGATGATTTCGGTGACCGCCGCGATGGCCGTTCCTGTCTGTCCCATTTCCTGGCGGATGGTCTCGATGCGGGCGCGGATTTCTTCGGAGGCGTGCGCTGATGCTTGCGAAAGCTCTTTGACCTCTCCGGCCACTACGGCAAAGCCCTTTCCCGATTCTCCGGCGCGGGCGGCTTCGATGGTGGCGTTCAGGGCCAGCAGGTTGGTCTGGGTGGCAATTGCTTGGATGGTGCCCACGATCTTGCCGATTTCCTCGGAGGCTTGCGTCAGGGCGCCAACTTTTTTCTGGGCGTCTTCAGCCAGTTCCACGGCCTTGGTTGCCGTGATGGCGGCTTGGGTAGCGTTCTTGGAAATCTCGGTGATGGAACAGCCCATTTCCTCGGAGGCCGCCGAGACCGAATTCACGCTGTGGGAGACCTCGGTGCTCAGGCGATCCACTTCCTTGCTTTGGGTAGCCGTTTCCTCGGCGGCGCTGGCCATGGAACTGCTGAGCGTCTCCAATTCCTGGGCGGCCGAGGTGGTGGAGATGGCGCCGTCGCGGACGGCCGAAAGAACGTCGCGCAGGTGCGAAAGCATGTCTGTAAGCGCCACCCCGAGGGTGTCGTGCTCGGAATTGACCTTCATCGATACGGTGAGGTCTTTTTGTGCGATGCGGCTAGCCAACTGCGCGCGCTCGGCCATGGAATCGGCCATGCGATCGAGGGCGTTCATAAGATCGCCGACTTCGTCGTTGCGATCCACTTTGATGCGTGTGCGGGTGTCGCCTTCGCCGACCTGGATGGCAAAGGTGCGCGCCCGAGAAAGGGCGCCGACGATTGGACGCAGCGTGAGGGCAATGAGGCATCCGGCGATGAGAATGGCGGTCACGGCAAAGCCCATGAGCACCCAGCGGAGCCCCGAGATGAAGGCTTCCTGCTGGGTCCGGTCCTGAACGATCCACAACCGCCAGCCGGTGTGGAGAGCTGCCCCCATGGCCATCAAGGGCTTGCCTTCATAGGCAAAAGAGGCGCCGGAGTCGGCGGAGGTGAGGAATTTCCCGATTGGCAGTTCAGATATCGGCTTCTTCAGGACCAGCGAGGTGTCGGGATGGGCGATCACCATGCTGTTTTCATTGGCCAGAAAAGCGTAGTCTCCGTTGGCATTGGAAAAGCGTTTGAGGAAGAGCTCGTTGATAGCGTCCATCTGCACCGGAGCGTAATAGACGCCGATCACTGCGGATCCCGAGGCGTCATGCACGGGGCAGGCAACCGTGAAGAAGGGCTTTCCCGTCACCTTCGAGATCATCACTTCTGAGATGACTTCTTGTCCGCCCTTAGCCTTTTGGAAATAGTCGCGGTCGGCCATGCTCTTGCCGACGCGTTTAGGGTCGGAGCTTGCGATGGTGTTGCCTGAAAGGTCCAGCAGGCTGATCGCCTGGTAGAACGTGTAGGGCTTGACGATGGCGGCCAATTCCTGATCCAGCACGGTCCGTTGGGACGGGTCATTGAGCGCAGCCTTGGAGGTGGGCAGGTTCCCCCAGGCTTCGAGATCGTGAACCCGGTCCGTGAACCAGGTGTCCATGCTGTGGGCGGCATTGTCGCCGCCGCTGCGGAGTTCCTGGAAGGAACGGGCGTGCAACGCCTCCGAGGCTTTCCACGTCGAAAAAAGTCCGAGTCCGACGACTCCGACGACAAGCATTCCCAGGGACGGGACAAAAAGTTTAGTGGCAATGCGGAATTGCATGAGGTTTCCCCCTTTCCAGACTGCGCGAAATTCTAGTGAACTTGCGCGGTGGCGGCACAAGAAAGTTCGCCCATTTGTGGTGGACGAACCGGAGCGATCTTCGCGGTGGTCGATGGATGCTAGAGCTTGAATCGCTTAGAAAAGAACGCCCGCATCCATGCCGTTTGCGATGTCGGTGCGCCGTTATTGAACGTGCGAATCGCGCATCGGAAGCAGGTTCTCAAGCAGGCTATCGACGGGGGTCAAGACGATCCAGTTGGCGGATTCGTCCTGGGTGTTGCTGTTGAATGTTGAGGAGGCGCTGGTTCTGTTTGCGTAGGCAACGGTACGCGTCAGGACATCGCCGCCACAAAGGTCGTCTTTGACGTAAGTCGTGTCCCCGTTCTGGACGACGGTGTCGATTTTGGTGCGCTCGGGAAGTTTGCCGGGATGGCGAGCTGCCATGGATTCTAGAAGATTCCGTGCATGCGCAAGGCCCGTGGAGGAAAGCTGGGTGTATGCGGTGTCGAAGGCCTTGGCTCCGTCCGTGTAGTTATTTCGGACGAGAGTGATGTTTCCCTTGGCATCCAGCGTATAGGTGAACTCAATGGGAGAGTCTCGGTGGACGACCAGGGTGTAGAGGGTGAAGTTCGAATCGTTTGCTTGAGACGAGTCGAGGACGATGGTAACGCGAACGGATCCCGTTGCCTTGTGCAGGATGAGCGTCGCTGGTGTTTCTTCTCCGGCGCGGATCTGCACGCTGCCGCGTCCGGACCAGCGCAGCGTCCCGTCTTTTTCGAAGAGGAAAGCTTCGAGGCTGCACGGACCTTCGGGAAGGTCGGAGAGGACAAGTGCGCTTCCGATGGAGCCACGTATGGATTCGGTGTCGCTTCCGGAGATGGCACGCAGCAGGACGGAATCCACCGTCCCGGAAAGGGCGCTGGAATCCGCTGCGGAAAGTCGGAAACTCACGGCACCGACGGCATCAGGTGAGGCGAGCGGAGACAGCTTTGATTCGTCACATCCGGAAAGACCGGCGGCGAGGGCGAAAGCGGTAAGGACGGAGATGTAAAATCGGTGCATGGTACGCTCCCTGAGATGAGTGCGGTCCCTAAAGCATAGACGATTCGTGGGCGTTCGGCAGCAGGATTACGGCAGTGTCGTGCGGACGATCAAGGAAGGGCGATGGTGCGAGTTTCTTCGCTCGTGGTGGTGCGCAGACGGACAATCAGGGTGCCGTGCGGCAGCTCACCGGGGATGATCCCGGTGGCAAGGCCGGCCGGAAGTGAAAGCTGTGCAACGAAGCGGCCATCGGGACGCAGAAGGCGAAGGGTCGCTGTCGAGCCGAGTTCTCCGGAGCGAGTCCAGGCGAGTCCGGCCGAAGTACGGTGTAAGGCGATCTGCGCTGCTGCAGAGGCTGTTGAATGGGAGACGCTCGCTGGGATGTCGCTTCCCGAGGTGCGGGCGATCTTGATGTTGTCGAGCCAGATGTCCCCGAGCTGGGCGCCCATTTCAAACTCGACGCGCAGCGCCGTGGCCGAGGGAAGGGTGTCGGTGAAGGAGCCTGTCACGGTGGCGACCGAAGTGCTGGAGAGCGTATCCCCGCCCGAAAGAAGTTTGCGGTACTTACCCGAGGACTCGCCGACGGCGTAGCCGATCGAGGCGCCCGCTGCTCCGTGGACGTCGAAGCTGAAGGAGTAGCTGGTGCCGCTGTCCAACACGAGTCCTTGGGTGAGCTGGATGCCGTAGTCGTGGCTGCTCTTGGCGGCGACGACGGCGTGGAAGACGCTGTCGGCCCCTTCAATGCTCGCGGTTGCTGCGGTGCCGGTCTCCCAGGGCGAGTAGCTCCAGCCGTTCATGCTGTCGGAAAAGTTGCCGTTGAGCAGGAGGTTCGTTCCCTTGCGGGCAGCAAAGACGGCCGTATAGGAGCGGTCTTTGGAAAGTGCGACCGCCAAGGGATTGGCGCTTCCAGAGGCGTCGCCGGACCATCCCACGAAATCCCATCCCGCTGTTGGCTTGGCCGTGAGCGTGATGGCTTGTCCTGCCTGGTAACGGCCATTACTGTCGGGAGAGGCGATCACCGAGCCGCTTCCGGTGGGGAAGACGCCGGTGGAGAGAAATACGTGGCTGTCAGGAGCAATGCCGAAGTTGATCTCATCCTGGGTGATGGTGTACGGGTCGCTGTAGACGGCATCGTAGAGGCTTTGAGTATTCTGGATGCTGTAGCCAGCCGGATGATAATATGCGTTGGCCCACATGGTGTCGACCTCGTATCCCCACCAGGTGCAGAAGAAGGCCCACTTGGGCTGGGTGTATTTAAGCTTGGGGACGTTGGGCATGCTGCCGTTTTCGGTGATGCCGATGGGCTTGCCATTCGCCTTGGAGAGAAGCGTCCCGTAGATCCACGGATCGTAACTTCCGCCGTAGATGTCGGCCCCCAGCACGTCTACATACTTTTCGCCGGGATAGAGCGAATCAATCCAGTGGTCCCCTTGGCCGAACCCGCACGTCGAGTAGACCCACAGCAGGTTGTTCAGGTGGAGGCTGTCGGTGTAATAGTCGTACATCTGCCGCCAAAGCTCCTTAAAGCGCGGCTGCTGCCCCCACCAGAAGAAGGCGCCGTTGTTCTCGTGGAAGGGGCGCCACAAGACCGGGATGCCGGCGCTGTCCAGGGATTGGAGATAGCTTCCTGCCACTTTCATGCGGCGCATCCATTCCACATTGAGCGCCGTTCCCGGCTTCAGGATGCTGTCAATTTTCCAGCTTGGGTAGGGGTTTGAGCTGGAAAACTTGCTCATGACAGCATAGCCGCTGTCTTCGTAGCCATCGGGCTGGACGGCGTGCCAGCAGAGCATGGCGATGGCTTTGCCGCCGGTCGTTTTCCAGCGTCCTTCGATGGTCTTGACGATCTCACCCTGGTAGTTCATCGGCCAGTCGCCGAGGTTCGAGGCGTAGATGGCGGGGAGCTTTCCGCCATCGTACTTCATGACGTAGCGGTCGCGGGACGAGGTGACCTGGGTGTCGGTGTAGAGGATGCTGTCGTTGAGCATCGAGAGCTGCCCCGAAAGGATCCCTTGTCCCGAGAGGTTCTGGAGATAGGTGTAGAGTTTTTTTGCTTCGGGCGTGACGTTGGGATTCACGGGGGCCAAGGTGGCATGGGCACTTCCCAAAGCGAACAACAAAATCGTAGGCAGAATAGATCGCATGATGGCTCCTCTTTGGAGCGAATCTAGCGGGGGTTGCCTAAGACGTGGGGGGATTCGCTAGGACTTGAGAAAACTTCCGGCTCGCAAATCGGCGCAGGAGAGGCCGGAATGGGGGATCACTCCGTGGCAACATTCCACGCAACGCAGGGAATTGAGGACAAAAATCACGGCTGCCGCTTCATGTTGGGCAGACGTTGCGGCTTCGGAAAGGAAATTGATTCCGATTTGGGAATGGGCCGCTTCCAGGATGAACGGAATGGCTTCGTCGCGATCGGCACGTTGGCCGGCGGTCAAAAATGCCGTAAACTCCCGCTCGGGAATGCTGGCGTGGCGAGGGTCGATGCTCGCCGGGAAAGCGGCGCCCGCATGCTTTTGGAGGATTTCCGGGAGTCGCAGGATTTCTGCGCTCCTGCCCGAAAGGAACTCCTCCGGAGTTCCGGTGCGGATGCCGTCCACATCATGCCAAGCGACTTCGTTTGTCGTCAAGCAAAGGGCGGCAAACGAAGCACCTGGAATCAATAAAACATCTGCGGGAAGAAGGCTCACGCCTCCTCGTCCTCCTCGTCGTCCTTCAGGTAGGCTTGGAATTCGCGCACCGTGGCGATGTATTCCTCAGTCATGTCAGTCTTGGAGGTGAAGAATTCGCGCAGTTGGGTCACGGCCGTTGGGTCCAGAGCCAAGCGGGTCTGGCGGGTGAGCTTGCCGTTGGTGGCGCCCCACTGCTTGGCCAGCGGCTGAGTGATCTCGAAGGCGTCCTTGGGGGCGAAAAACTTCATTTCGTTACTGTAGAGAGCCCAGCAATGATCAAGCTCGAAGTAGCTAGAAAGCACGTCGTCCTCGCGCGCTTCGCGCATCCACTTGTGAATGTGCATCTTGCGAACGTCGAGAATCTTGTCGATGCGCATGAAGCCAATCACCAAGAACTTGCCCTTGAGATCCTTTTCGAGACCATCGTAGAAGGTGCCGAAGAAGATCCAACGCTTCTTGTTCTTCACCAGAGTGTTGCGGATCTTGACCATGGAGGGGCCGACCAGTCCAAAGGTGCCCGTCTCGTAGTTGGGCTCAGTCTGCTGCCCTTTGCCGAATTCGTCCAAAGCATCGCGCACCGGCATCATCGCCTCGCGGGAGGTGTGGATGTGCAGCAGAATTCCTTCTTCTTTGCCGCGAAAATCCTGCCAAGGCTTCAGATCGATCTGGGTTCTGGGCATGTCAAACTCCTTTGAAGGCCATTTTCGGGGTTTCCCCCTACAGTGGATGGCGACGAGGCGGACCGGGCCGCCGGAAAATTCGGGCACCAGGCTCCTTTTAAAGCGCGGCGACCCAGATGACTTAAGATAACATGAAGGCCTCAAGTGGCCTACTGTTCCGAACTGAAGTTCGGCCTTATCCCCATCAAAGCAAAAAGACCCCTGGAAAACTCCAGGGGCTTTTTGAGAGCGGGATAAGAGACTCGAACCCTCGACCTTCTCCATGGCAAGGAGACGCTCTACCAACTGAGCTAATCCCGCGTCGTTGGAGGGAAAAAAGTAAGCCAAACCGATTTGGCCGTCAAGGGTGGTGTAGAAAAAATGGAGCGAGAGGACTGAAAGTGCTCCTGGGAAGTTGATCTGTTTATGGCTATTTTACGAACTTCGATTCCCAAAAACACACACCGGAGTACCAATCATGCTTTCGATGCGCTTGTCCGTGCGCGCCCTATTCAGGGCGGGCGTCTTGTCGTTTGTGCTGTCCGCTTGCCAGGAGTCGGCAACCACAGACTCTTCTCAGGAAAAACTCCCGACCGCCTATCCTGCCGTCCTTTCCGGATTGAGCAAGAGTGGAATGCCGGATTCGGTCTTTTGGCGTTGTGCCAAGCTTGGCGGGCAAGGGGCTGTTTCCCGAGACACCGCTGCCAGGAGTCTCACCGTGATCGTGCCCTTGGGCTCCAGTCAGATCGGAAACGATACCGTCTGGTTGTCGCTGTGGACTTCTGGACTTCTGATCGGAAAGGTTCCCTATCAGCTGACGAATGGTGCTTTGCACTGTCTTTCGGCAGCTAAGATCAAGGATTCCGTGGCGCTCTCGTTGCTGGCGGCGCGCGACAGTGCTGGCGCGTTGGCTTTGTCGCTAACGCTTGCGGAACTGTATGCACAGCGATTGTTGCACGAGGATCCTCGTTTCCTGGGCTTTCCGGCCAATGCTCCGACAGGGATTCCCCTCGATTCTGTGTATACGGCGGGAATTTTGTACGCGGCTTCCCAGCCAATGCCAATTTCGACCTTGGCGCAGCGATTGGGGTTGGACTCGGCAGCGACGCTGGCACGGCGATCCGCCCTGACGGTCGCTCGTCCCACCTTCAGTCTTCCTGGTGGGCGCTATTGGAAAGCCCAACAGGTCGTCTTGGCGTGCAGCACCCAGGCGGCTGAGATCCATTACACCCTTGATGGAAGCCTGCCGACAGTTGCTTCAGCGCGCTTTCAGGGATGGGTGGCAGTGACGGAAAGTGCGACCCTCAAAGCGGTCGCGATGAAGGCGGGGCGGATCGCAAGCCCTATCGACAGTGTCCGCTACCAGATCGATACGGCTGCCCCTGTGGATACGGTGCCACCTCTCCTGCGGCGAGGCACGCCGACGCGGGACACTCTTGTGCCTTGCGAGACCAGAAGCCTGTATTTGGCTTGGGAGGTGAACGACGATTCCTCGCTAGCCTGGGTGAAGTTGTCAGGAGAGCCGCTAGTGAGCGCAAGTGGACTGTATGGAAAAAATGTGCCCTTGGCGACAGGCGTGAACGTTTTCGTGCTCTCGGCTAGCGATAGGCACGGAAATTTCGCTTACGACACCCTGAGAGTGACGCGCGACACCGACGAGGTTGGGCCGCAGCTCACTTGGACAAGCCCACAGGCAGATATTTCCGTAGATGGGGTGACTGCCAGCTTCCTTGTCAAGGTGGAGGCCAAGGATCGTTCGGGGGTGGATTCCGTCTGGATCGACGGCATGCGTGCCGATTCTTCCCAAGGGGTTTGGAGCCGCCTGGTGCGACTGCCGGCCACAGGAAAGCCCACGGCGATCCACGCTTTGGCATGGGACCGCTATGGCAATCAGACCGATTCGGTGCGTCGCATCACCCGGCCCTTCTTCAATGTCGCGCCAACGCTTGCGTTGTCCGTGAGGTCAGTGAGTGGATGGGAAGGCGAACCGATCGCGCTGGGCACCGCTATCGTGAAGGATCAGGAGACGAGTCCCGGTCATTTGGCGGTGAAGCTCTGGGCGGATGATTCGGTGCTGGTTCCCGCAGATTCAATCAAGGTGAGTGGACTCGATACGCTGCGGACACTTACGGTGAAGACCAGATTCGGGCACTGGGGAGAGACGATGCTGCATGTCCGCGTGACCGATTCTTCGGGAGGTATGGCTCAGGACAGCCTGAAGCTCTCGATCGCGGCGATCAATCATGCCCCAATGCTTTCCTTGAAGCAAACTTCTGTGCGGGCCACCACCTGGAAGGGGATGCAGGCCTTTCCGCTGGCCAACGTGACATGGGATGACGCCTCGGCAACGCAGGGGGGGCGGGTGGATTTGCGCTTGGCAAACGAGGCGGATACCGCGCTTGTGAAGGCGCTGCATGTCGACAGCCTAGGGATCCTGCATGTGACAGCGAAACTCGATACCACTGCGATGCTCACGTTCCTGATTCGCGCGCATGACGAGGGCGGCACGGCGCGAGGAGGTGTCGACACCTCGGCGTGGACGGGCGTGACACTTCAGTTCGTGGATACCTTGGAGGATGGAGACGGCCACAGCATCCGCGCCGGGACCATGCCGGACGGGAGGGTGTGGATGATGAGCGACTTGCTGGGAGCTTATAGCTGGAGTCAGGCGCTGCGGCTTCCTGGCAGTTGCGATTCCAGCAGTGACGATGTCTGCTCGATCACCACGGCGCAACGGGGCGTTTGCCCGGCCGGCTGGCGCTTGCCTGATGCGTCCGAATGGCTTGGTCTGGTGAGTGCGGCGGCGGCTGGAGGGACGAATAAGGACGGTACCCATCATCTGTTGTCGAAGACCTGGCGGGATTCCCTGTGCGGTGCCGGAACTTCGGGGGAAAATGGCGATGATCTGTTTGGCTTTTCCTTGAAGGGGCAACGGCAGGTGAGCGGGCCGGGAGCTTGTGGTGCAAGTGGCTTTTGGGCGACCTTCAATGCCATAAGCTCCAGGGAAGCGAGCGCATTCTATGTCGGATGGTACACGTCAAAGATCATCACCGGTGAGAAGGCTGTTCCCGTTCATGTTCGTTGTGTGCGGGATCCTTGAGGTTTTTCTTAAGCGGGGATTCTTGCATGCCGCAGATCCTCGCTATGTTAAAACGAGCTAATTTCAAGGCATGATCAAATCGGCATCCATCACGCCAAAGCGCTTGCGGGAACTCTCGCAAGCCTACCCGGTGGGACTTCTGGGGGTGCGGGCTCCGGAGGTCTTCCGGGCGCGCCGCGAGGCTCTGCTTGCCGATTTGGATTTTCCGGTGGTGGTGGCCGGACCCGATCGTGAGCCGGGAAGTGAGAACCTTTGGCATTTCCCGGGCGCGCGCATCTTTCAGGATCCCGAGGTCCTTTACCTGTGCGGCCTCAATCAGGCGGGCGTGCGCTTGTTGCTGGATCCCGAAGCCAAGCGTCAGGAGATGCGGGCCGTCCTTTTTCTTCCGCCCAAGAATCCCTCCCGGGAATTCTGGGACGGCGTACGTTTGGGACTTCCCGCTTTGGGAGACCCCGGGTTCGGTGCGGCACTTTCTGAACTGAAGGCTTTAACTGGCTTTGACACCGTGCTCCCCCTGGAAGATTTTCGTCCCACCCTGGAAGCAATGGTGGCGCTGCGCCGCGAATCAAAGATCGGCGTTCATTTTCACAGCCATGCGGATCACGACGGCAAGCTTCGTGAAGTGCGAACGGACGGAACTTGGCAATTCTCTCGTCAGGTTTCCCGTTGGTTGAAGCCCTGTGGTGCTGCTGTCGTCTCGGCAACGCCGTTGCTTCTCAAGCGACGCCTGGTGCTGGATCCGGCTCGGGTCCGCGAAGTGGATCGCGCCCAGAAATGGACCGACGAGGCGTTTCGGACGGTACTTCCGCAGCTTCCCGCGATGCGCTCGGAGCGCGAACTGGCGGCCCGGTTGGATGGCGAGATGTGCTTGCGCAGCCCGTGGGGGCTGGCCTTTCCGACGATTTGTGCCAGCGGTCGCAACGCCTGCACGCTCCACTACATGAAGAACGACGAGGACTTCGCTCCCGGAAGTTTGGTGCTCTTGGACTTCGGCTGCAAGAGCGCGGGCCTGAATGCCGACATCTCGCGGACAATTCCTGTCTCAGGACGCTTTTCGCCGCTGCAGCGCCTGGTTTACGAGATCGTCCTGGATTCCCAGAAGTACGCCGAAAGCTTGGCGGCTCCGGGAATCACCATCCGCACCCTCAATCGGTTGGTTTGGCAGAAGATGGAAGAGCTTCTGCAGGAGCGCATCCTTTCTCGCGGCGGCAGCTGCGAACGCGCCTACGTGGAAGGGGCGCTTGCGCCGCTTCCCGGCAAGTCCAAGGCGCATCCTTGCCAGCCCCACGGACTTTCGCACCTGATTGCCGAGGCCGAGCACGACGGGGATCCGTTCCGGATCTACCAAGACGAGCCGCTGCGCGAGGGTTGGATGTTCTCCAACGAGCCGGGACTCTACGGGCATTTTCGCATGCGGCTGGAAGGCAAGGTCTACGACGAATGGATCGGCGTCCGCATTGAGGATGATCTTTTGGTGACGGCCAAAGGGGTGCGCAACCTGTCGCGTTCCATCCCCAAGGAGCCTGATGAATTAGAGGTTCTCATGGGAGGCCGGGCATGAGGTTGATGTCGTTCCTTGGTTGTGCCGCGACGCTGATATGCGCCCTGGTTGCCTGCGACCAGTCCAGTGTGATCCCCACCAGCCCTGTGCCTAGCGCTGCCGTCGATACTCCCTGGGTTCCAACGAAGGACACCTCGCGCAAGGATACCGTGACGGTCGTGTATGCGAAGCTTTTTCCGACCGTGGACAGCATGCGCTTCTCCTTCGTTTCTGTGACCGGAGGAAGTGCTTTGCGCAGCTGGAAAATCACGCGCAAGGCGACAGATTCCACAGTGAAGATTCCCCTGGATACCGGAACGGAGCGGACGTGGCGCTTTTCGGTGACCGGCTACAAGAGCGGAAGGGCTTGGTGGCAGCTTGATTCCGTGCGGGTGAAGCCCGACAGTTCGTCCCGCATCGTGCTGGATTCCTTTTACAAGCGGCTCAAGATCGCCGACACCACGACGCCGGTGGTGCCGCCGGTGACGCCGACAGATACTCTGCCTGTTGTTCTTGCCTCGGCTTTGTCGGGGGATCCGGCTCCCAACGCTGGGGCGGAGAGGGGGCTGTTCTTCACGTATACGGGGGGAAATCTCGTCGTGTCCCTGTCTTCCGACGGCAATGCTGGCACCACCTACGATCGTGTGCTTGGGGGCCATTTTGCGATGGTCTTTTCTAAAGGCAGCGTTGGCACTCCGGCCTTGGTGGATCTTTACAACGGGACGCGGGATAACGACTCCACCTCGAAGCTCATCACCTACGTGGATTCTGCGAATGTCCTGAAGGCCCTGGCTGGCGACATCTACTCCCGCTACCTCCTGAAGACTTTGACGATTCCTGTTGCCAAGTGTACGGTGGAGGTTGCACTCTCCTTTTCCCAAGGCGTCCAGACGAACGCCTCTGGTTGGACGATGTCCGCTCTTGCCTCTGATTCCGTCGCGCCGCTCGTCTTTCTCGGCTCTAAGCGCACTCATCCCACCAAGGCCCATTTCAAGATTGTGATTCCATGAAGACCGCCATCCTTCTGGGGCGCTGCCCCGACGCTCGGGGCATCGTCGCCCGTACCACCGGATTCATCCACCAGTACGCAGGCAACCTCCTGCACGTGGATCACCACGCCGATTCGCATGCCCATACCAGCTTCATTCGCCTGGAGTGGGAGTGGGAAGGCTTTCTGCTCGACGAGCCGTCCTTCCATGCAGCCTTTTCGCCGCTCGCCGCCACCATGGGGATGGAGTGGTCCCTGAACCTCTCCGACGAGCGCCCGCCCATCGGAATCCTCGTCTCCAAGCAGGATCACTGCCTAGCCGATCTGCTCTACCTGTACCACATGGGCGAACTTCCGGCCAAGATCGCCTTTGTCGCTGGCAATCACGAGGAGCCCGGGGCCCTCGCCAAGCACTACGGGGTTCCTTTCCATTGTTTTCCGACGCCCGCCGGGGATGCTGCCGCTAAGGAGAGCGCTGAGGCTGCTATCCTGGGTCTGGCCCGCAAGAACGGCGTGAAGCTCGTGGTGCTAGCGCGCTGGATGCAGATTCTGTCCGGACATTTCTTGTCAGATCTGGCCTGCCCGGTCATCAATATCCACCATTCGTTTTTGCCGGCCTTCAAGGGCGGACACCCCTATCGCCAGGCGTCCGAGCGCGGTGTCAAGCTGATCGGGGCCACCAGCCATTACGTGACAGAGGACCTCGACGAGGGACCGATCATCGAGCAGGACGTGGCGCGGGTGACGCACCGGGACGACGTCGAGGCGCTCGCACACAAGGGACGTGACCTGGAGCGGCTGGTACTTTCCAGGGCCGTACGGCTGCATCTGCAGCATCGCGTGCTGCGGCACGGCAATCGCACCATCGTGTTTTCGGCCTGAATTAGAGCCTCACAACTCGTAGCGTCGGATCAGTTCCTCTAGACGTGCGGCTTGGCTCCTCACCTGGCTGGATTGTCCGCCGATGGCTTGGGCTTCCTGGTTGGTCTCGCCGGTGGATCGAGAAATCTCGGCGATGCTCTTGACGATTTCCTTGATGGCGGCCGATTGCTCTTCGATCGCGGCTGCGATGGATTGCTGGGCGGCGCTGACCTCGGAAATGGTCGTTTCCAAGGCCTCGATGGACGAGACCGTTTCTCGGGTGGCGTCCTGGATGGAACTGACCCGCCCATCGATCTCGGAAGTTGAATCGGCCGCTTGCTTGGCAAGGTCTTTGACCTCGTGCGCGACGACGGCAAAGCCCTTTCCGGCTTCGCCGGCGCGTGCAGCCTCGATGGTGGCGTTCAGGGCCAGGAGCTTGGTCTGCTCCGAGATTTCTCCGATGGCTTCCACTACCCGCGAGATCTCTTTGCTCGATTCGCCGAGCTTCTTGACCGAGGCTCCCGTTTCCTTGGCAAGAGCGCCAGCGCGTCGCCCGTCGTCCGCCGTGGTGGTGGTGGAGCGGGCGATCTCGTTAACCGTCGCGGACATCTCCTCGGCGGCGGCGGCCAGGGTGCTTACGCGCGCGGCAATCTGTGTGGACTGGTCGGCTACTCCGGATCCCGAGACGGAGATCTGTTCCGAAACCCGAGCAAGGTCGTGAACGGTCCCTGCCGTGGCCTCTAGAAAGACGTGCAGCGAATCCACCATCTCTTGAAAGGCGTGGCCCAAGGTTCCGTCGATGCGGGTCTTAAGGACGGGATCGGAGAGCTTTCCGGAAGCAATGGCATTTGCCTGGCTTTGCAAGGTTCCCATCCAGCTCTTGGCGATGGCGAGGTTTTCGGCTCGTTCGATTCCTGAGCCTGCAGGGATCGACTCGACTTCTAGGCCGATGGACTGGAAAATGGATAGGATGAACGAGTCGCCGATCGCCTGCTGGTCGTAGTTGAAGACCTTGCGGACGGATTCGTGAACGCGGTGGGCAAATCCAGGGCGCCACCAGAAGGATTGGCGCAGCTCGCGCAGCAGCAGACGCTCGTATTCGACATAGGCTCCCATGTACCACTTGAACGGCAGGTTGATCTTGTCGTGAAGACGGCCGACCTGGAGCCGCTTTTCGTAGTAATGGAGGCTCCACTGTTCATCGGCACCTTCGAAAACTTCGATCAGGTAACGACTTTGGGTGCTTTCCAACTGCTGCCGCAGGACTTCCAAGGAGGTCTTGTGTTGTCGTGCAAAAGCCTCGAAGAATTGGCGGGTCGGCGCAAAGGCGAACTGCCAGTCGTAGAATGCCTTGGCGATGCCGTCGGAGCGTTTGCGGATCCATGGGACGAGGCTTGCGAGAAGATGTGCGTCCCTGGTATCCAGGTGCAAGAATTTGCGGCGCGCCTCAAGGGTGCGCGCGTCAATGGCGTAGCGAGCGCACAGCTCGTCGTTCTTGGACATGGATGGAACTTTCTTCAGGCGGACTTGAGGATCCGGTCGAGATCCAGGATCGAGATGAGGTCGCCCTTCACCTTCAAGATGGATTGGAAGAGATGGCCGCTTACTCCTGCCACGTTGGACGGAGGCGATTCCAACTCTTCGCTGGAAGCGGAAACAACGTCTTCCACGGCATCCACCATAAGGCCGACGTCTTCTTTGCCGTCATTCACGACGAGAATGCGCGCCTGGTTGGTAACGTCCACTTTGGGACGACCGAAACGGACTCCCATGTCGATCACTGTCATGATCTGCCCGCGCAGGTTGACGACGCCGGAAACTTCGGACGGAGCGTGGTGTACGGGAGTCAGGGTACGAATGTTGGAGATTTCGCGGATTCGTGAATTTTCCAGCCCACAAAGGAGATCGCCCACCAGGAAGGAGGTCAGTTCGATGGGCTGCGAAGTCTGAACGGTTTCCATCGTCTATTTCCCCTTGGCGGCGAGGACATCCTCGACTGCTTGGATGATCTTTTCACGATCGAGCTTCACGATGTAGCGATCCACGCCGGCATCCATGCCCTTGCGGACGGCTTCTTCCCCGGAAAGCGAGGTGATGGCGATGATCGGAAGCTCAGGCCAACGGTTGGCGGCTCGCACCTTGCGGGTGAATTCCAGGCCATCCATGTTGGGCATTTCGACGTCTGTTAGGACAGCATCAATGCTGCCGCCTTCCCTTTCGAGGACATCAAAGGCATCGCGCCCATCGTGCGCCTGGACGACCTCGAAGCCGGCATCGCCAGCGAACTTGCTGATCTGTCGCAGATAGAAGGGGGAGTCGTCGGCGATCAAAACCTTGATCTTGTGGTCGCCACGGGCACGCGGAGCTGTGATCCATTCCGGTGCGGCGATCTTCACGACTTCGTACAAGTCGACAAGCAAGGTGGTGGCGCCGCCCATGATCGAGGATCCCAGGACTCCCGGCTGGCGGAAGGTGATCTCGTCGAAATCGGAACCGGCTTCCTGGACATCGACGATCTGCGAGACCAGAAGGCCGATTTCCTTGCCGTTGGTGGCAAAGACGATGACGAAGTAGGAACCTTGCTCGGAAACGGCACCAACATGGGCGACCTGATCCAGGGTGAGGATAGGAAGCGAGCCGCCGCGGTATTGGATGGCGCGCTTGCCGCCGTTGAACTCCAGGCGATCGGCCTCGATGAGTTCGATGCGGGAGACCAGAGAAAGGGGAACGGCAAACTGCTCCCGCTCGGAACCGCGGAAGAGCAGGAAGGACTGGATATCACCGCGCGCTAGGCGATTGGCGGTCCGCTCGGCTTCGAGCTTTTCGATGTTGGCGTTGCTCGAGACTTCGGAAAGCTTCATGAACCGCATGACGCCGACCACATCCAGGATCAATGCCACCTTGCCGTCGCCCAGGATGGTGGCGCCGGCATAGCATTCGCATTTGCTGAAGTGGTGCCCGAGGGGCTTTACCACGATTTCCTCGGATTCGTGGAGCTTGTCGACGATTAGGCCGTACTGGAATTCTCCGGCCGACAGTACGGCGACCGAAATGGCGCTCTGGCTGCGGAAGCGACGATCCTTGCCAGTGCGACGCTCGCGCTCTTCGGCGGTTTCACTTTCCAGAGGGGCACGGCGATCTTCGATCTGTTGGCGGCGGTTGGGACGCTCTTCACCGGTTTCCGGATGCTGAAAGTCCGTCCCTTCGATGCCCAGGACGTCGGAAAGGCGCAACAGCGGAAGCAGCCGCCCGCGCAGGCGCATCACCAGCGCCTCGCCGATGCGCTCAATCCGGTTGCGCACCTCGGCGGCCGGCACGCGCACGAGCTCGACAAGGTTGACCTGCGGAATCGCGTAGGACTCGTGGCCGACAGAAACCAGAAGACTTGGGATGATGGCAAGCGTCAGCGGCAGCTTGACGCGGAAGGTCGATCCAAGGCCGGGATGGGTGTCGATGTCGATCACGCCACCAAGCTTGGTCAGGTTGGTCCGCACCACGTCCATGCCCACGCCGCGACCGGAGATGTCGGTGACCTTGGCCGCCGTGGAAAATCCCGGCAAGAAGATGATGTTGACAATTTCTGTCTGACTCATGGAGTCGAGCTGCGTCTGATCGAAGAGCCCGTTTTCCAGCGCCTTGCGTTTCACTGCTTCAAGGTTGATGCCGCGGCCGTCGTCGGCGATCTCGATGACAACCTTGCCCGCTTCCCGGTAGGCGTTCAACTTTACCGATGCCGTGCGGCTCTTGCCGGCCTTGCGCCGTTCCTCGGGCATCTCGATGCCGTGATCGACGGAGTTGCGGATCAAGTGGGTCAGGGGATCCGAGATGGACTCGACGACAGTCTTGTCCAGTTCCACATCCTCGCCATCGATCTCGAGCTGGATATCCTTGCCTAGCTCTTGGGACAAGTCCCGAACGATGCGGTGGAACTTTCCGAACACAGTGGAAAGGGGCTGCATGCGCGTGCTCATCACGGCTTCTTGCAGCTCCGAGATGATGAGGGAGAGCGATTGGCTGGAAGCGTGGATCTCGGAAATCTCGTTGCTTGCGACCTTCTGCATGAGCTGATTGCGTGCTAGCACCAGCTCGCTTGCCAAGGACATCAGAGTGTCCAGAACCTTCACGTTGACGCGCAACGATCCTGGTGCCTGGGGCGTTGTGGCCTTTGCCGGGGCTTGAGAGGATGCTGCTGTGGCCGTCGCGGGAGCTGAACTGGGCGACTGCGCCGAGACGATGCTGGTCACGCTGTCGTCGGACGTCGTGTCGCGTTCGATCTGCACCTTCGAATCAGAAACAGCGGGAGCAGCAGGAACAACTGGAGGGGCAGGCGGCGGCGCGATGGCGGCCGGGAGACGCGTCATCGTCTTGGGGGCGATCACGCGGTGAACACGATCGGCCGGGAGTTCCGAGAAGTCCCGCATCAGTTCTTCGTCCAGTACGGTCGCGAAGAGGGCGAAGAAGGGGAGGTGCTCGGAGCTGGCTTCGATGGTGCCGTCGCTTTCCAGGAGCAGCGCAGTTTCCATGAGGAAGCCGGTCTTTTCCAGCTCGTTGAAGAGTTGCCAGGGCGTGCGCTCCTTGGCCTCGATATCTGCGACCAGGTCGTATTCCAGGATGTAGAGGAACTTTCCACCCTTGATGGCGCGCTCGATGTCTGCTTCGACAATCCGGAAGATGGTCTTGCCTTCTTTGGACTGCAATTCACGAATCTGTGGAAGTGCCGAACTCGGCTGCTCAATGGCTTTGAGCGCTTCCAGGGGGACGGTGATGTCTACGTCGTTGGATGTCGTTGGATCGGCAATCATGCCGGTGAGCACGTCGGCGGCTTTGAGCATGGCGCTAACCACGTTACGGGTAGGGACCAGTTCCTCGTTGCGAACGCGGTTGAGAATATTCTCCAGAGTGTGTGCCAGCGTTTTGAGCCGTTCTAGCCCAAAAAAACCGGCCCCTCCCTTGATGGAGTGGATGCCTCGAAAAACCTTGTTGACCAATTCCGAGTCGATCTTGCTGCTGCCATCGGATTCGATGGCGACAAGTTCTGTCTCGATGTCAGAAAGGTGTTCGCGGGCTTCTTCCAAGAAGATCTGAAGAGTCTCTTCGTCGATCTGTAGGTTCGCCATATCAGCCAGCCTCTATCTCGAAGTGTTTGTCAAGTCCCATGATCGTGAACAGGCGCGTAACTTCCGCACCCGCATTGCGAATCCGCAGCTTTTGATTGCGCTTGCGCAGCGTATTGTGCGCGGCAATCATGGCGCCAATGGCCGAGGATGTGAGGCCCGGAACCTGACCGAGATCTACCTCGATCTCCTTTTGCCGCGAAAGCGCCTCGGCCAGCATGGATTGAAGCTGGCGGACGCCTTCGAAATCAAGCGCGCCTGCAGGAGTGAGCACGGTTGATTCTGGATTTTCCTGGACATGGATCACGTCGCGCCTCCGTTCAAATGTCGAATGCCAAGATGAGAGTGTCATCGGCTCGAAAGCCATTATCCATCCTCTCGTGAACCCTTGCAACAAAAGAATCGAGAGGCTCGTCTCGTAGCAAGTCCACGCATTGTCGCAAGTTCTCATAGCCCTGTTCCCATCCCGAATTGTCGGGAAGTTCCAGGAGACCGTCGGTGAAGAGAATGAATCGGTCGCCGGGCATCGTGTCGATCTCAGTGCCGCCAAAGGTTGCCTCGCCAAAGATGCCCATGAGATCTCCCTTGATTTCTACAGCCCGTGAAGGCTGGTCGTGGGGCAGATATAGGCAGGGGAGGTGGCCGGCGTTGACGATGGTCGTCTTACCCGTTTTGCGGTTCACCACCACCAGCGTGCTCGACAAAAAACGTCCCGTCGGAAGCCACTGGACTAGAGCCCCGTTAATGAGCTGCATGGTTTCTGACGGCGAGTAGAATGGGCTGAGGTTCTGGCGAAGCAGGGCCTGGGCGGCCGAGGCGACAAGGCTCGTGCCCACGTCGTGGCCCGAGACGTCGGCAATGAAGTAGGCATGGATGCCCTGTGCCGACTCCACTACATCGTAGAAGTCACCTCCGGCTTCCTGTGCCGGCTGCCAGAAAATCTGGAACTTGGCCGCAGGCATGCTTTCGGGATGGATCAGCAGGCGGCTCTGCGCTTCCTGGAGCGTCTGGAGCTTGCGCGCTTGCTCGGCCACCAAGGCGTTCGTCGCGAGCGACAGCTTGAGGTGCAGGCGCACGCGTGCCTTGATCTCGCCGGGGTGGAAGGGCTTTACGATGTAATCCACGGCCCCCAGCGAAAAGCCGTGCAGCTTGGCCGAAACTTCCTCGACTCCGGAAAGAAAAATGACCGGAATCTGTCGCATGCCCGGAAGCGCTTGGAAGGAGCGCAACACGTCGAAGCCGTCCTCGCCAGGCATCTTCACGTCCAGAAGTACGAGCTGCGGAAGCGCTTGCTCGATTTCCCGGCGTGCGGCTTCTCCGCAATCGGCGACGATGACCTCGTAGCCTTCCTGCTCCAAGATCCTTGTGAGAATGGCAAGGTTCGTTCGCTCGTCGTCGACGGCGAGAATCCTGACGCGCGCCACGGATTCGGCTGTGTTCACTGGAGCTCTCTTCGCAACGCATCCATCGAGGCGTGCAGAAGCTGTTCCATCTCGGGAAGCAGTTTCTCGAGATTTGTCCATTCGCCATCTCGGGCGAAGGTCTCGGCCGAGAAGCTGATTTCCTGGAGCGCGACGGCGCCGACGTTGGCCGAAGCCCCCTTCAGGGAGTGGGCTTGACGCTCGGATGTCTTCTGATCGCAATCCGTCCGCGCTTGCTTGAGGGCCAGGAAGAGGCGCGGGGCGTCTTCCAGATAGATGCCGATGATTTCGCGCAGCAACTCCCCGTCTCCTTCCAGGCGCTCCAAGGCGGCAGGGCGGTCGAATAGGGGCGATTGCGTATTCATCGGATATCCTTTAGGGTTGGACGGAGAGAAGCGCTTGCGCCTGGGATAGGCTGCCTTGCATCTCCGACATGAGTTCTTCGACGTCTTCTAGGGAGATTCCCATGCGCTCCCAAACGGGCTCCAGGAATGGAAGCTGGCTTTCGGCACTGCGGTCCCAAGCGGCTCCGGAACTGGAGCAGATGCCATCGGCCACATGCACCACGAGCACTTCAGGAAGGCCCTCCTCTTCGTTCCATCCCGGGCGATGGTGCTCTCGCACCAAACGGATCAGAGCGCCATCCATCTTCCAGCGTTCCTTCAGATAGATGGCCCCAAGTTCTGGATGAGCGATGCCGAAGCGAGCCTCTTCCCGGGCCGAAAGTTCGGTTTCTTCGGGCTTGGTTGGCTGCGACGAGGGGTCCGGAAGTTCCGAAAGGAGCTTCGAATATTCCTTGGGAAGAAGCGAAAGGAAAAGCAAGGCGCCGACATCGTGCATCAGTCCAGCAAAATAGACGAGATCCTGCGAGGCGGGAGGCATCTTCAGCCGCTTGGCCAGCGCCTGGGCAAAGGACGCCACACCCAAAGAGTGCTTCCAGAAGGCGGCGTGGGAAAAGGGGGAGTCCTTGACCGAGACCGGAAACATTCCCGGAAGCGAAAGCGCGTAAACCAGGCTGCGCACGGTATGAATCCCCAGTCGCATCACGGCGGCTCCGGGGTTGGTCAGGGCGGCACCACCGCGGGAGTAGTAGGCGCTATTGGCCATGCGCATCACTTGGCCGGCCAGGACCGGGTCCATGCCGATGATGGAGGCGATGGAGCGGACGTCCACGTCCACGCTGGAGAGCTCCTGGTCGATGCGGACCAGCACTTCCGGAAGTACGGGAAGCTGCACGTTGGCGCGCATCTGCGCCAGGATCTCCTCCCTCATGAAGCGTCTCCGTCGAGGTTCAGGGCGCCGACGATTTTGGTCAGCAGGTCCTCGCTAGTGAAGGGTTTGAGCAGGTACTGCTTGGCGCCTTCCTGGATGGCGCGGATCATCCGCTCCTTCTGACTGATCGAAGAGACCACGATGACCGGGATGTTGCGCATTTGCGCATCCTTCTTGACGTGCTCGAGAAACGTCATCCCGTCCATGCGCGGCATTTCCATGTCGAGCAGAATGAGGTCCACCGGTCCTTCCCGTTGCAGAACCTCCAAGGCGGCTTCGCCGTCCCCGGCTTCCAGTACGGAAGCGCCGACCACCTGAAGCATGGTGCTGATCAGATGGCGGATGGACGCAGAATCGTCGACAGTGAGGATTTTCATGGCCGTACCTCCGGCTTGCGGACAAAAATTGTGGCGTTCTTTCGCATCGAAATCTCGAAGTCGTCACACAGGCCGCGCAAGGTCTCTGTGGCCCCCAGGACAAGCGGTGATCCAGGTTTCATGGCCGTGGCGAGTCGATGGAAAAGGTCTCTCTTAAAGTCTTCGGCGAAATAGATTGCCACATAGCGGCACAGTACGAGGTCAAAGGTGCCCAGGCTTGCGAAGCTATTCATCAGGTTGAATCGCTGGAACTTTACGCGCTTTTTCAGGTTCTCGTCGAAGACCCAGACGTTGCCGTCCTGCCGAAAGTAGCGGGTGCGCCGGGCGTCGGAGAGTCCGCGCTTGATGGCCAACTGGTCGTAGCGTCCTGAGATGGCCAGGAATAGTGCCGCTGACGATATGTCGGTGCCGAAGATTTCTACCCGCTCGGCAAGCGAAGGCGTTCCCTTCTCGCGGGCCATCTCGTCGATCAGCATCGCCAGCGAATAGCCTTCCTGTCCGGTTGAGGCCGCCGCCGACCAGATGCGCACAGGTCCCGTCGCGGCGCGGCGCAACACTTCCGGGATGGCCTCCTCGCGCAGCCAGTTCCACAGGTTGTCGTCGCGGAAGAAGTAGGTCTCGTTGGTGGTCATGGCGTCCACGATGCGGTCGCGAAGCTTTCCCATCGGATCGGCCGAGGCCTTCTGATAGAACTCGAAGAAGTTCCGGCAGCCTTGTTCGAGAACCAGGTCGGAAAGACGGGTCTCTACAAGGTATTCCTTTCCGGGATCCAGATGGATGCCGCAATGCTTTTCGATGTATCCCTTCATCAGGGAAAACTCGTTGTCTGCGAGCTTCATAGGCGGCGGTTCCTTTCCTGCAAGACCTGTGCGATCCTGGAAGCGATGGCGGGCAACGGGAGGGTTTCGTCGGCATTGCCGGCTTGGGCAACGGCTCCCGGCATTCCCCAGACGACGCTGGTGGCTTCGTCCTGGACAAGAGAATAGGCGCCCTTGGCGCGCAGTGCGGCAACTCCGGCGGCGCCGTCGCAGCCCATGCCCGTGAGAATCACGGTGAGGACGCGCCCCCCGTAGATCTCTTCCACCGACTGAAAAAGCACGTCGACGGAAGGACGACAGGAATTGACGGGGGTAGTGTCGGTAAGATGGGCGCGTACCTTGCCGCTTACCTTTCGCAAGGTGAGGTGCCAGCCTCCCGGAGCGATGTACATGGTGCCGGCCTCGATCTCCATGCCTTCCTGCGCCTCGACGACGTGAATCTTGGAGTCGCGGTCGAGTCGTTCCGCCAGGGATGCCGTAAACAGAGGCGGCATGTGCTGTACGGCGACCAGCGGCACGGAAAGACCAGCCGGGAGATTGGGAATGACGCTCTGCAGCGCGTTGGGGCCTCCAGTGGAAACTCCCAAGGCAATGACGTCAATGCCGCCTCCGGTGGGGACGCGTACCGGAGGGGCTGCCCGAGCGGTTCCGATGGCGGTTGGGGTGCTTGCCACGGAAGGACGCGCCGGAAAGGCGGGGCGCACTGGGGGGGGGAGAGGAACTATGCGCGACTCGGTTGGCGTGGCTTGGAGTGGCTTGGCTGGGACGGCAACCTTGCTGGCAAGGGAGGCCGAAGCGGCCGGATGCGGTGCCGCTAACGTCGGGGAGGACGGTGCAGGAGGAATTGGCGGTGCCAGAGGACGTGGAGCCGCGGCGGCCGTTGGCAAGGGCGGACGAGAACGCTTGCGCTTGCGCTCGCGTGCCAGATCGAAGAGCGGCGTAAGCGCCGCCTGCAATTGCTGGAAGCTTTCGGTCGGCCCGTCTCCCTGGGGCTTGGGGACAAAGTCCAGGGCTCCCAGGGAAAGCGCCTGCATGGTGAGGGCTGTTTGGCTCTTGTCCACGCCGCTGAGCATGATCGTGTCGATGGCGGGGTATTCGCGGCGCAAGCGCCGCAGCGTCTCCAGGCCGTCGAGGACGGGCATGGAGACGTCCAGGAGGACGAGATTCACTTCCGGGTGCTTGCCGATGAAGGCGAGCGCGGCCTCGCCGTCTCCCGCAGTGCCCAAGAGGGTTGCGCCCTCCTGGTCCCGCACGGCCCTGGAAAGGATCATGCGGAAGGTTGCGGAATCGTCTACGGCAAGGACATTGACTGTTAGCTGGGATAGTTCGCCCATAAAGGCATTCTACCACACCGCAGCCTCTGATTGTCAATCGGAAGATTCTAGGGAACGCATACTGGGTGCGCGCAGTTGAATATGGAGGCTTTCGGAAGAGTTTTCCCGCCTGGGAAGCCATAGCGAAAGCGCTTGCACCAGTTCTTCGGGCTGGATGGGCTTGGAGAGATGGTCGTCCATGCCGGCGGAGAGGCAGCGTTCTCGGTCTTCCTGGAGAGAGTCGGCCGTGAGCGCGAGAATGGGGAGCTGCCGGCGCTGCGCCGGAGTTTGCGCCGCCCGAATCTTGCGGGTCGCCTCGTAGCCATCCATTTCGGGCATGCGGCAGTCCATCAGGATCGCGTCGTATTCCTTGTCTTGCAGCGCTTCGATGGCCTGAAGGCCATTTTCTACGATGTCGTAGTCAATGCCGAGGTTGCTCAGATACTGTCCCATCACTAGCTGGTTGACGTCGTTGTCCTCGGCGACCAGGATCCGGACCTGTCCGAAGGAGCCCCATTCCGGCAGCTTCGTCGCCTCGGGAACGTCCGCGTGCGAGACGCACTCCAGGCGGATGGCAAAGGAAAATGTCGTTCCCGCGCCAGGGCGACTTTCCACGCGGATCGTGCCTCCCATGCGCTCTACCAGGCTCTTGCAGATGGAAAGCCCCAGTCCAGTTCCGCCGAACCTTCTGGAGATGGAGGCGTCCGCCTGGGCATAGGGGCGGAAGAGGTTTGCCAGCTGGTCCGGCGTGATGCCGATGCCGGTGTCGGAGATGGCGAACTCGATTGTCGAGTCGGTGATCGCCTCCTCCGTGCGCCGCGCCTGGATGGTGATTCCCCCGCTGGAGGTGAACTTCACCGCGTTCCCGATGATGTTTGTCAAAATCTGTCTTAGTCGCATGGGGTCGCCGCGCACCTGGAATGGGGACGGAAGCTCGAAGTGACTTGTCAGGGTGAGTCCTTGCTCGTGGGCACGAACCTGCATGAGGACGCTGAGGTCGGAAAGTAGCGTGCTCAGGTCGAAGACGCGACTTTCCAGTTCTATGTGGCCAGCCTCGATCTTGGAGATGTCCAGCACGTCGTTGATGAGCGAGAGGAGCCCTTGGCCGCTGCGCGCGATCAGTTCTGCGTAGCTGCGCTGCTGCTGGTCAAGATCTGTCTCCAGCAGCAGACGGATCAACCCGAGGACGCCGTTCATGGGGGTGCGGATCTCGTGGCTCATGGTGGCCAGAAAGTCTCCCTTGGCGTGGGTTTCCCGTTCGGCGCGTTCCCGCGCCTCGCGCAAGGCGATATTGGACTTGGAAAGCTCTTCTTCGCTCTTTGCTAGACGGCGCTTGTGGTCTTGGGAACGCAGCAGTGAGTGGACCAGGATCTGGAACTCCTCCTTGCCGAATGGCTTGCGCACGAAGAAAAAGCCGTTTTGCTGTTGGCGGCGCAGTTGCTGGAAATTCAGCTCCGCGAAGGCCGAAGCCAATAGGACGATCTCGATGTGGGCGTCCAGTTCGCGCAGAGCCAAGGCGTCCTCAAGGCTCGCCACGCGCAGGTCGAGGAGCGCGACGCTTCCTGCCCAGCCGCTCTTTTTCATCCGCAAGCGAGCATTGGCCAGAAGGTCGCTGCCGCAAGTGAAGAGTTTCCCGCTGGATTCCACATTGTCCAGAGAGACGAAGATGCGACGGTAATAGTCTTCGAGCTGTGTATCCCCATCGGCGACGAGAATCATGCCGTTCAGATCCTTCCCGCCGTCGCATGAGCTACGGCCATCTCAATCTAGGGCTCCATGGCGCCAAGCGGGAACAATGAAATCGTTCCGAAACGAGGCGTGCCGCTAGTCCTTGGGAAGCCACTTTTCCAGGGCCGCGATCAGTTCCTCGGGCTGGATGGGTTTGGGGAGGTGGTCGTCCATGCCCACCGCCAGGCAGCGCTCGCGGTCTTCCTTGAAGGCGTTGGCGGTGAGGGCGATCACTGGGATGTCGTGGCGTCGCACCGAAGAGGAGGGATCGCGCAGCAGGGCCGTGGCTAGAAATCCGTCCATCTCAGGCATCTGGCAGTCCATCAGTACCAGGTCGAAGTCCTCGGCGGCCAAGGCCTCGAGTACCTCGCGGCCGTTGGAGACCACGTGGGAACGGAATCCCAGCCGCTGCAGGATCTCGCCGATCAGGAACTGGTTGATGGGGTTGTCCTCCGCCACCAGGATGCGGAATTGATGGCGCCGCGCCTCGGCGATGGTGTGGCGGGTGATGAGAGGACGCGAGATGCTGCGCTCGATGCCGCCATCGAAGGCAAGCAATAGGCAGTCGTGCAGCTGGGAGCGCCGGATGGGCTTGGTAAGGTAGGCGTCGAAACCGATCTCCTCCATGATGGCAGCGTCCCCTCGACTTCCCAGAGCCGTCATGAGGACTAGTCGCGTGGTAGCGAGTTCTGAGCGTTGGCGGATTTTGCGTCCCAGTTCCATGCCGTGCATGTCGGAAAGTGCCGCGTCAAGGACGATGGCGTCGAAGCTTTCCTCCGGAGCTTCAAGGAGCTTCAGGGCATCTGCGGCTGTGGCGACTTCGGTCACAGGGCAGGACCATGTCTCCAAGTGCTCGCGCAGTAGTTGCCGGTTGCCGACGCTTCCGTCCACGATCAGGACTCGACGTCCTCTCAGTTGAACGTCTTCGGGAATGGGAATGCTGCTGGCCTTTCCCTGCAAGGGAAGCCGCACGGTGAAGCGGAAGGTCGTGCCCTTTCCCGGATGGCTCCACAGGCCGATCTCGCCGCCCATCATCTCCGCCAGCTGCTTGCTGATGGAAAGCCCGAGTCCGGTGCCACCAAAGAGTCGTGTGGTGGAGGAGTCCGCCTGGGTGAAGGGCCGAAAGAGTAGTGCTTGCCCTTCTGGTGAAATGCCGATGCCGGTGTCGGTCACCGAGAAGGCGAGGTAGGCGATCTCGTTGGTCCAGACGATGGGCATGGCGCGGATGGTCACGCCCCCTGTCTTGGTGAACTTGATGGAATTCCCCACCAAGTTTGTCAGAATCTGTCGCATGCGCCCCGGGTCGCCGCGCACCAGCGAGGGGACGTCCGGGTCGACCAGGCAGAGGAGCTCCAGGCCCTTTTCCTGGGCGCGCAGGGCCATCAGTTCCGCTACGTCTTCGAGCAGCGTGCGCAGGTCGAAGTCGATGGTCTCGAGTTCTAGCCGCCGCGCCTCGATCTTGGAGAAGTCCAGGATGTCATTGATGATCTCCAGGAGCGCCACCCCGCTCTGGCGGATGATGTCGGTGAACTGCTTCTGGTCGGGGGCCAGCGGGGAATCCAGCAACAGCTGGGTCATGCCGATGATGCCGTTCAATGGCGTGCGGATCTCGTGGCTCATGTTCGCGAGGAACTCGCTCTTGGCGGCATTGGCGCGCAAAGCTTCGCGTACCAGCTGTTCCGACTTCTCCCGCGCTGCAGCCATGGCCTTGTTGGAGAGCTCCAGAGCTTCCTCCTGGACGGCGAGCTTGCGCTTTCGGTTCCAGTTGAGGAAGAGCGAATGGACTAGCAGGTAGAGCTCCTCGCTCCCGAAGGGCTTTCGCATGTAGAAGAAGCCTTCGCGCAGGCGCCTGCGGATCTGTGGGATGGTCACGTCCGCGAAGGCCGAGCAGAGTACGATCTCAATGTCGGGATCCATCTCGCGTAGGCGCTGCGCCGCTTCGACGCCGGAAAATTCGGGCATGCGCAGATCTAGTACGCACACGGGGCAGTGCTGCCCCTTGGCAAGCACCTGGCCGTACCACTCCAGGAGATCGCTCCCGCTTCCGAAGGTCTGCAGGAATAGCTCGCGTCGCGTCTCAGAATCCGGCGGGGACGATGCCGTCCCGTCCCCCGAAGATCCTTCAAAGATCTTGCGGTAATAACTCAGTACGGCAGAGTCGTCGTCGGCGACCATTACGGTCCGCGTTGCCTGGGCGATGTCGAGTTGCGCGATATCCACAGAGGCATGGTATCATGGATACCACCTCGCGCGCAAATCCTGGCATCAGGGATATGGCCACCAGGGATTGTATGTTCAATAGACCCACGACTCTTTCAAGAAAAGGATACCGATCATGGCCGAATTTAAGGGAACCAAGACCGAGACGAACCTGCTCAAGGCTTTTGCCGGCGAATCGCAAGCGCGCAACCGCTACACCTTCTTTGCCGAGGCCGCCCGCAAGGAAGGCCTGGAGCAGATCGCCGCCATCTTCGAGGAGACGGCAAGCCAGGAGAAGGAGCACGCCAAGCGCTTCTTCTCGTTCCTCAAGGGTGGGGATCTCGAGATCACCGCGAGTTTCCCGGCCGGCAAGGTGGGGACGACGCTTGAGAACCTCGAAGCATCCGCCGCCGGCGAGGAACATGAATGGCAGATCGACTATCCCGGTTTCGCGGGCATCGCTCGCGAAGAGGGTTTTGAAGCCATTGCCAAGGTCTTCGAGGCCGTTTCGGTGGCCGAGAAGCAGCACGGTAAGCGCTACCGCGACCTGTGGAAGAATCTTTCCGAAGGAAATGTCTTCAAGCGCAACGGCAAGGTGACTTGGCGCTGTCTCAACTGCGGCTACCTGCACGAAGGCGAGGAAGCCCCCAAGGTCTGCCCCGCTTGTGCCAAGCCGCAGTCGTTCTTCGAGATCCTGGGCGAAAACTGGTAGCCTAGTCTCCGGCGATTCGCCCCATGGCGTCTCGCCAAGCCGCTTCGGCGGTCTTCCCGACCTTTCGGAAGACCGCCTCCAGCATCTGGCACTGGCCCTTTGAAAGGGCGGTCTCCAGCCGCTTTCCCTTTTCCGTGAGCCTGAGTTCTCGCACCCGCCGATCGCTTTCCGGTGCCTGGGCCTCGATGAGCTCCATCCCCAGAAGCTGCCGCAGCGGCGCGTTGAGCGCTTGCTTCGACACGGCCAAAATCCCGAGCAGGCCGTTCACGCTGATGCCGGGGTTGCGCCCGACGAAGTAGAGGATGCGGTGATGGACCCGCTGCAGCCCGCGCTCCTCCAGCATGCGATCTGGCTCGGCGGTGAAGGCGCGGTAGGCGAACATGAAGAGCTCCATCGCCCGGTGGAGCTCCTGTTCGCGATTTTGGTCAATGATATTGACTTTTCTTTCCATGGCACCTATTATAGGTCAATAAACTTGACCTGAGGAGGATTCCATGACTGCCCGGTTCTCGCAACGCCTTTCGTCCCTGACGCCGTCCCCGGTGCGCGAGATTTTGCGGGCCGCCACCGGTCGCGCCGTGATCAGCCTGGCCGGAGGGCTTCCCGCCGAAGAGACGTTTCCAGAACTTCCGGGGCTGCCGCGCGGCTGGGAGCAGTATGGCCTGACCGAGGGCGATCTCTCGCTGCGCCAGGCTATCAGCCGCCATTTGGAGGGCCGTGGGCTTGCCTGCCCGCCCGAGCGCATCCTGGTGCTCAACGGCTCGCAGCAGGGGCTGGATCTCGCCGCCAAGCTCTTCGTGGACCTAGGCACGCCGGTGCTGTGCGAGTCGCCCACCTACGTGGCGGCGCTGCAGGTCTTTCGCTTCTTCGGGGCCGCGCTGCACGGGCTCCCTTTGGGAGCCGAGGGACCGGCACCCGAGGCCATCGCTCCGCTGGCGGCGGCGCACGATCCGCATCTGGCCTATCTCATCCCCAACTACCAGAACCCGACCGGCGCGGTGTGGTCTGAGGCGGCGCGGGAGGAATTTGCCCGGGTGGCCGACGCGCGGAAGATGGCGGTGCTGGAAGACGACCCCTACGGGGAGATCGGTTTTGGACAGAAACTGCCAAAACCAATTTGCAGCCGCTTGCGCCGCGCCTCCTGGATGTACCAGAGCTCGTTCTCGAAGTCCTTCGTGCCTGGGCTGCGCCTGGGCTTTTTGGCCGCAAGCGAAGACCTCTTCGTCTACCTGGAACGCCTGAAGCAGGCCGCCGACCTCCACAGCAACCGCCTTTCGCAGGCGCTGGTGCTTGCCGACCTCTCCGATCCCGCCCGTCCGGCGCGGCTCGATGCCGTGCGCGCCGAGTACCGCCGTCGCCGCGAGGCCTTTGCCGATTCGCTTTCCCGGCATTTCCCCAAGGCCGAATTTCAGGCGCCCGAGGGCGGGCTCTTCTTCTGGGCGCGGCTCTCGCGCACGCTCGATTTGCGCGAGGTGGCTGCTACAGCCATGGCGGAGGGGGTCGCCTTCCTGCCCGGCGAGCACTGCTTTGCCGGAGATCCGGAGCTCGGATGGGCACGCTTCAACTTCAGCCACGAGCCGGCGGAACGCGCCGACAAGGCCCTCGCTCGCCTTTCGCAACTGGTGGCCCGCGCCGAAGCTTAGGCGCCGAGTTCCTTAGTGTTCGAGATTGGAAAGGACGCTTGTGGCCGGGGAGTCCGATCCCGCCGTCATTGCGCGCACCAGCAGGGTTCCTCTTGGAAGTTCCGTCAGGGAAATTGAACTCCTTCCGGACGTGGCGCCGAGAGTGCAGATGTGCCTTCCGCGCATGTCGATGATATCGAGCCGTGTCGCGGCTTCCGATAGCTCCAGGATTCCTCCGTGGATCGCGAAGAGCTGCGCTTTCGCTTTCGCTGCGTTGCAAATTTTAGTGGTGGTGTTTGTCTGCCCGATGAGGTTCGTGTTCACGAACTGGACTCGGTAGGGCCATTGTTCGTCGTCGTAGGTGCTGTCGTTCCAGACGTGATGCCAGTATTCCTGGGGGGTTCCGGAAACGACGAGCCAAAGCTTGGAGCAGTTCCCCGGAACGGCGAAGGCGAGGTTGTTCGATGGATTTGTTCCGTTGGCGTACTTCACCGAGGCTGTGCTCCCGTATACGCGAGTTGAGTCTTGCAGCAGGGCCACAAAACCGTAACGCCAGCCGGCCTGGCTTACGTTAACGGAGCGGTACCCTGAGTTTCCTGCCATCCCCTGGAAGCGAACCAGTACGGTGCTCGCGGACATGGGAGGATTGAGCTTGATGCAGTTGTATCCGTAGTTCTGGGGGGTGTTCGCAGAATCTACAAGCCACCAGCTATCTGAGGTCTTGCTCATGGAGACTTGGGACCGGCTATCGATGTAGGCGGCCCCGTAGGACTTGAGCTTCGGTAGATCCCAGGTGGTGAGGCGCGCTGCGTGCTCGTACATCTCGCTACCAAAGGAGTCTTGGGAGATCCCGGTGAGTCGCCGGTAGGTGTCCACGGGATCCTCTGGGCTCTTGGCGCTGCGCCACAGCTTGCCCATGAAGTAGGGGCCTTGTTTCCATGTCCAGTAGTCAGGAATGAAGTAATTGGCGTAGCGCTGATCTTCGTGGAGGAAGTTTAAGTAAGTGCCTTTGATGTAATTGTCGAAGTCGTAGTCGGTGAACTGTTGGTCGGGATATGTTTTCCACGCCTGCCACTGTGCGCATTGTTCCCAGAAGCCGTTGCTTCCGCTGCCATTGGTATCGAAGCCCCAGCGATAGCCTCCTCCCGAAACGTCGCAGCCTGTTAGATACTGGAAAATGTGGCCAATCTCGTGGGCCACGACTCCGCTGTAGCTGGCTGCAGAGGGGTCAAGGCTCAGGGTTCCAATGGAGTCGTCCGTGCCGGAGCCGTAGGCGGTCCATTCCGTGGTGTAATAGAGGAAGATGATCTGCTTGTACTTGTTGGCGTAGGATGAGTCCTTGATCACCATCTTGAGCGAGTCCTGGTTCACTGCGAAGCTTTTCTCGGCGATGGTTTCCAAAGTGCTCATGTTAACCGTATAAGTGCCGCTGGCCGTGGAGGGATCGCTGCCAAAGCCGGCTTCCCAGAAGATGATCCAGTTGTCGGTTTGGACGCTGCGAGCGTAGCACCATTCGCTGCTGCTGCTTGTTAAGTCCATACTTTTCATGGAAGCGGGGATGGCGATGGACTTGCTTGCCAGCGACGAGGCAACGAAAAGCAAGCATAGGGCTGCACTGGTTTGGAGAAAATGTCTCATTGATTTTCCTTTTGAACTACGCGGATGAAGGCCCTTTATTCTCTCCAGCTCCAGGGACCCTTGCTGTTGATGTCGGTGGCTGAACCTACGGTAGAGGCGTCGTCCACGAATCCTGAAAGGTTTCCGGAGCTGCGGTTGAGATTGGCTCCGCGGTATTCCACGTCGCCGTAGAGATTCACCGTTCCCGATGCGCCTTGGCTAGCCTCGAAGAAACCCAGCGGATAGAAGGTGGTACGCACCGTGGCGCTGCCCGAGACGTTAAAGGCATTGTTGCCGTACAGGCTTCCGGTCTCGCCCACGATAGAGAGGCCTCCCACGGTTCCGCCCGAGACTGTGCCGTTGACGATGATCGCCTCGTCCTCAATGCGGGCGCTGCCCGAGGCGGATCCTCCTGAGAGGATCTTGGCGTAGGGGCCCACGTACACGGTAGAGGGCGTGGAGGCGGGCGCGCAGCCACCGCCATTGGCATGGCGTACCGTGCCAGTGGGGCAAGCGTCGAGAACGCCATTTTGGAAGCCGGCCGGCCAGGCGTTCGCGAGCTCGATCATGTAGGGGTAGCGCCAGATGGTGTTGTACTCCTGCTCAAACACGATGGTCTGGAATTGCGACGGCGTGGCCATGACCACCAGGAAGAGCTGCTCGCTCGCATTGACCTTGAAGGTCAGGTTAGCGCTGAGGCCCTTCTGGAGGACACTGTAGCGGGCTGTGGTAAAACCAGTGTTGGTGGCGACCAAGCCCCAGCGGAAGTCTGCGTTGGAGCCTGACGGATCGATGCCGCGGAACTTGACGGAGACCGTGGTGGTGCCGGTTTCTGGGTAGAGGCGCACCACGTTGTATCCGAAGCGCTGGGGGGCGCCGTAGTAGGGAGAGACGAAGCGACGGCTGGTGGTCCAGGATGCGTCCAAAGATTCCAGCGGCATCAGGCGGCGCATGCGCTCGGCTTTGTCGGTCTGCGTAATGTCGCCGTAGGTGGCTCGGAAGGCGCCGGGAGTGGCCTTGTAGTCCCAAACGATGTTGTGCATGGCCCAGTCTCCGAAGAAGTCGTTGAGCTGGGCGATGGTCCAGCCGCGCGAGGTCTGGATGTTGGTGAAGGGATCGGGGCCGTCGGTGGTCCAGATCTCGTTGGTGGCGGCGGGACAGTATTTGTCTTTGAGGTATTCCATGAACTGCCAGTCGCAGTAGCGGTCGCGGGCGTTGCCCAGATGGAGGTGCGGGGCGTTGCCCAACATCTCGCTGCAGTGGACGTTGTCCTGGTACTCGGGCAGTTGGTGCGGAGTGTAGTTGGCGTGGCTCTCGGCGATCCAGCCGCAGGTGTTCGAGTAGGGGCAGCCCAGTCCGCTGTGGTATCCTTGGTAGTACTGCCAGGAGTGGGTGAATTCGTGGGTCAGTCCCCAATGGTCCTTGAGGGCGTCCGGTCCGATCCACATGCCGATGTAGTTGTCGCTCCAGCCGCCGCCCGTTAGGCCGTCGGTGGAGTGGACGTGGATGGCGGCCTTGTTCTTGGCGGCCACGTTGCAGTAGGGCTCGGGCATGAACAGATTTGAATTGAACAGATTCTGCCAGACCAGCGTCTCTAGCGTATTCAGGGCCGAGGTGGCGTCGGCGTCGGCGACCGTCTCGTCGGAGTAGATGGCGAAGTGGGCCGATTCCTTGACCAGCTTGTAGGCGGAGCGGTCGGGTGAGGGGCCGGGCGCCTTCCATGTGCCGTCGGTGCAGGTCACCTTGGTGGTGGTGCAGCCGGTGGCCCAGGTGGTCGCCGTGGTACCTTCGTCCACGACCGCTGTGGCGGTGTCGATGGTTGTGGTGATGCCGGAGGAATCGAGCCGTCCAATGGGCAGTCGGGCCTTTTCGATGCCGGAGAGCGAGAAGATCAGGGTGTCGACGATGGCGGCGCTGCGAGCGGTGATAACCTCCTCGCGGCTCCGACGCAGCGCTTGGACGTTGGCGCTGCGCCCGTCGATGCCGCCTCCGGCATAGCGCAGTTGGATATGACCGCTTTCCAAGAGCAGAGCGGCTTCCTTAGAGAGTCCGGTGGCACCTCTCGGGGCGATCCCGGTCGAGCTGGCAGAAAGCGTCCAGGCTCCCTTGGTATCGGTGGTGGCGGTTCCGTATCCGGTGGTCTTGGCTAGGGTGATCGTCACGCCCTTGAGCCCGGATCCGGAAGGCAGACTTACGGTTCCGGACAGGGAGGCTAGCGAAAGTCCTGGCAGCAGTGCGGCAAATGAGAGGAATTTTTTCATCTTCGTGGCTTTCGGTGAAGAAGTGCTCTTGAGAGTATATCGCGACCTTCGCGTTTCTTTGCGGCGATCGGCATCGCCGCGTTCACTGGAAACGGGACTTTCTGTGAACGCAGAAACACGTGCAGCACGGGTGCGACGTTTAGTTTCAAGGCATGGCAGGGCAAAAGAAAATGGACCTGGAGGCGGATGGCAGCGAACGCCAGAACAAGATCGACGTCTTCGACTACCTGGACTATCGTGCCTTCCTGCGCGTGGCCTTGGCGCGCGAGAAAGCCGAGGGGCGCATCTCGGGGCAGCGCGAGGTGGCCGCACTTTGGGGACTGCGTTCGGCCGGGCATATCTCTTGGATCCTTCAAGGGCGGCGCAGCCTGATGCCGCGCCTGGTACCGGCGGTGGCGCGGATGCTCGGTCTTTCCGAACCCGAGTCCGCCTATCTTTCGCTCTTGGTGGAACACGACGACGCCAAGATCCCCGAGGAACGACGTCTCCTGATGGCGCGCATCGCTCGCTTGCAGGCCGCCCGCACGCGTCGCCTGGCACCGGGGAAAATTTCTTATTGGTCCTCCTGGCGCAACGCCGTCGTGCGCGAGATGGTGGCTGTGGCTCCCTTTGCCCGGGAAGACGCTGCGCGACTAGGAACACTCCTGGAGCCCCCAGCCTCTCCCGAGGAAGCGCGGGAGGCGCTGGATCTCCTTGAAGACCTGGAACTCGTGGAACGCGACTCCCAGGGAACGTATCGGCGCACCGAGAGCATCGTCACGGCCGGTGAAAATTGGTCCCAGGAGGCTGTCCGCAATTTCCAGGAATCCATCCTGGATCTTTCGCGCCGTGCCCTGCGGGAGATCCCGCGCGAGGAACGTGACATCTCCACGGTGACTTTCAGCGCGTCTCCGGAGCGTTTTCGCAAAATCCGCACGCGCATCCGAGAGATGCGCCAGGAGGTCTTGACACTCATTCGCACTGATCCAGAACCGACGGCTGTTTACCACCTCGCTGTCCAGCTCTTTCCGGCCAGCCATCCTCTGGGGGATGAGCGTGCTTGAGCGCTTGGGGGCGATGCTTGCCCTGCTTGCGGCGCTTGGGCTTGCCGCTTGCGGGAGCGATGCCCTGGTTCAGGGGGGCGGGGCCACCGAGACGGGCAATGGCCTGCGCCTGCAGGTACTCGATCCCGACGGGACGCCGCGCGCCGGGGCTCTGGTGCGCCTGGTGCGTACCGATACTTGGCTTTCCAAGGTGGCCGTCTCCGGTGCGCCGGAGGCTCGAACCGCTCAGGCCGATCGCCAAGGCGTGCTACGGCTAGATTCACTGGCCCAAGGACGTTGGGCGGCGCAGGCTGGTGACAGCTTTGTGGCTGGTTGGGTTGCACTCGGTTCGGACACGGCCCAGCAGGAGCTGCGCTTGACGACCGCAGGGGGGGTGCGGGATCGCATTGCGGGCGCTCCCGGCGTCTCCAGCGTGTGCGCCGTGGGGACGGATTGGTGCGCCCAGGCTGATGCGCTGGGGCGCTACGTGCTTTCTCTGCCGCCAGGACGCTGGCCTTTGACTGTGCGCCAGGATACCGATCTCGCGACTCTCGGAATTCAGACGACGATTTCTGGAAATCAGCTCGATACCACCGTGGCGCTCCATCCTGGGCTAGTCACGGTCGACGACTTCTCTTCGGGAAGCTCCTTGTCGCAGTTGTTTCCTTATGCGGGAATTGGAGCGTGGTACGTGAGCAGCTGGGGCGCTGATTCCATCAAGATCACCTACGACGGGCATCTCTCCATGAGTTACGTCGCTTCTGACACCAGCCTTTCGGCCTTGGCGGGCCTAGCCTTGCGCGATCGCTCAGGATTTCGCAATGTGGATCTTTCGCGCATGGATTCCTTGTGCTTCGATGCCAGGAGCGACGGACGCACCGTGCTGTATCTGGTTCATTACGATTCCCTGGGCGGCTGGGTGAACTCAGCGCATGCTTCGCTTGGCTCGCTCGACACTTCCTGGCAGCGGACGTGCTTAACGCCTGCCGCCTTTGGGAGCGACTGGGCAGCCACGCGCACACTCGTCAATGACGTAGCCTTCGTGACCCGTGCTGGGAGCTTCCTGGAGCTGCGGAACATGAGGTTCTGGGGAGTGCCACTGCAGGCGTTTTCGCGCTAAGCCTCTTCGGCGTCGCGCTCGTAGGCCTCGATGATGGCGCGCACCAAGGGGTGGCGCATCTGGTCCGAGGCGGCCAGCCGCACGATGGCGATGCTCTCGATGCCATCCAAGATGCGGCAGGCATGGGCGAGTCCCGAAGTCTCGCGGGGCCCTAGATCAGATTGGCCGGGGTCGCCCGTCACTACGGCGCGCGAGCGGGTGCCGATGCGCGTCAAAAGCATCATCATCTGGTGGACGGTGGTGTTCTGGGCCTCGTCCAGGATGATAAAGCTGCGCGAGAGGGTGCGTCCGCGCATGTAGGCTAGCGGCGCCAGTTCGATGGTGCCGTCTTCCATGCGCTCCTTGAACTTGGTGCGCGGCATGAGATCGCCCAAGGCGTCGAACATGGGCTGTAAGTAAGGGGCGATCTTCTCGCGCAGGTCGCCAGGCAGGAATCCCAGCGATTCGCCAGCTTCCACGGCGGGCCGAACCAGCACGATGCGGTCCACTTCGCGGCGTTCCAGGGCAGCCACCGCCATGGCGATGGCCAGGAACGTTTTTCCAGTGCCGGCGGGGCCGGTGGCAAAGGTCAGGGCGTTGCTTTGGACGGCTTCCACCAAGCGCACCTGGCCGACACTGCGCGGGCGCACGGCACCACCGCGGGCGTCGTAGAGAAGCGGGGTTTCCCAGTGGGAAGATTCGCTCTGGGAGGCGAGTTCCCCTAGGAAGCTGGCCTCCGAGTCGCCGTTCTTGGCGGCGCGGATCAAAGCTTCAACGGCAGCGACCGCCTTGGCGTGCGCTGTTTCGTCACCACCTTCGATGGCCAAGAGCTCGCCTCGGGCATGGATGCGCACACCCAGACGACGCTCGATTTCCATCAAGTTGCGCTCGCCATCGGCAAGCAAGGCTCGGCGCACTTCCGGCGACACTCCGGAGATCGGAGTGCGCTTCCAGACGGGTTCGTTCAGATTACTTGGCCTTCTTGGCGGCAGCCGGTGCGGCTTTGGCCTTGGTGGTGTCGGGCTTAGCAGCGGCTGCGGGAGCTGCGATTGGAGCGGAAACGGCCGGGGCGGCTGCCTGCGGATTGTTCTTGCGCTCCAGTTCGGCTTCCAGCTGCGCCTTTTCTTCGCGCAATTCGGTGAGCTTCTTTTCCTGGGCTTCGGCATCCTGGCGAGCCTTCAGGACCTCGGCATCCTGGGAGGCCTTGTTCTTGGCCGGTGCCTGGGAAGATGTTCCAGATCCGGAGGGCTTGGATCCGGCACAGCCGACGAGGAAGGCCGAACCGGCAAGAGAAAGGCTGAGCGAGACGAGAGCAAGACGGCGCATCGATGTGACCCCAGTGAAAAGTGGACGAACGTGTTCAAGTTAGGGTCCGAAAGCCCCTTCAGTCAAGGGAATTTCCTATGGCCTCATTTTTGTGAGGATCGGCGCTCGGTGTGCGGGAAAGATTTGCAATCGCTTGTTTTATTGTACCGATCGGTATATCTTCTAGGCATGGACTTGAACGGCAATCGCGATCGGCTGTTGGAAATCGCCCTGGGGCTCTTTGCCAGAAGGGGATATGATGCCGTGGGGGTGCAAGAGATCGTCTCGGTCGCCGGAGTCACCAAGCCGACGCTTTACCACTACTTCGAGAGCAAACGCGGACTTTTGGAGGCGGTGCTGGAGCGCGATGGGGCGCTTTTGCGCCGTGGCTTTGGCGAGTGGTGCAGCTACCAGCGGGATCTGACGGCGACGTTGTCGCACATCGCCTTTGGACTGGTGGACTTTGCCCGCATCCATGAGGACTTTTACCGGTTGCTTTTGGGGCTTGTCTTTGCCCCTCGCGAAAGCGAAGCCTTTCAAGCAAGCCTGCCGCTCTTCCAACATTGCCAAGGCCTTTTGGAAGAGCTGTTCCAGCAGGCCGTCACCGAGCACGGCAATATGCGCGGGCGGCATCAAGCCTATGCGGCAAGCTTTCTGGCCACCCTCAACAGCTACATCGGGTTCCTCCTCAACGGCCAAGCCGAGCTGGATGAACTCACCATCTATCGCGCCCTGCATCAGTTCCAGCACGGCATCTACTCCTGATCTCCTTCCGGCACTGGAACGAGGCCGGATTTGTTTGCTCAAACAATGTACCGAACGGTAAGTAAATGAATGACCTAGATTCTCCCGATTGGGCACACGACGCCATCTTCTATCACATCTACCCGCTGGGATTGTGCGGAGCGCCGCCGCGCAACGATTTTACCGCTGCGCCTTCCGACTGCCTCGAACGTCTGCGCGACTGGATTCCCCATATTGCCGAGCTTGGTTGTAACGCCTTGTGGCTGGGGCCGGTCTTCGAGTCCTCGTCCCACGGCTACGACACGGTGGACTACGCTCGGGTGGATCGCCGCCTGGGAGATGCCGGCCAGTTGCGTCGTTTCGTGGAGGCCTGTCATGCCCAAGGCATCCGAGTGCTCTTGGACGGGGTCTTCAATCATGTGGGGCGCGACTTCTTTGCTTTTCGGGATCTGCGGGAAAAGAGGCAGGACTCGCGCTATCGCGGCTGGTTCAAGGAGGTGGACTTCGCTAACGATGGAATTGGCGATGGCTTCAGCTACCGGGCCTGGCGGGCCTGCAACGATTTGGTGGAACTCAATCTCGCCAACCCGGAGGTGCGGGAATACCTGTTCGAGGCGGTTTCGGCGTGGTTTGCCGACTTCGCTATCGACGGCCTGCGGCTAGACGCCGCCGACAGCCTAGACCTGGACTTTCAGCGGGCCTTGGCAGGCCACTGCCGGGAGATCCACCCTGGGGCCTTTCTGGTGGGCGAGGTCATCCACGGCGACTACCGACTCTGGATGGATGAGGGGGGACTGGATGCTGTCACCAACTACGAGGCTCACAAGGGGCTTTGGTCGAGCTTCAACGACGGTAACTTTTTTGAGATCGCCTACGCTCTAAAGCGCCAGTTCGGTGTCGCAGGCGTGTACTGCGGACGCCCCCTGCACAACTTCGTCGACAACCACGACGTGGAGCGCATCGGAAGCCGCATGACAAATTCTGCCCATCTCCATCCCCTGCACGTGCTGCTCTACGCCATGCCGGGAAATCCGTCTGTCTATTACGGCAGCGAATGGGGGATCGCTGGACATAAGGAGGATGGGGACGCCGCCCTGCGGCCCGCCCTGGATCTGCGACACCTGCCGGCTTTGCCGCACCCCGAGCTTGCCGGGACTATCCGGCGGTTGGCTGAGATTCGCCACGGAAGCGTCGCCTTGCGGCGCGGTGACTATCGGGAAGTGGTCGTGGCCGCGAAGCAGTTGGCCTTTGAACGGCGGGCGATGGGGGAGCGGATGCTGGTGGTGGTGAATGCTGAGACTTCCAAGGTGCGGATGCTCTTGAAGATCGAGGCGGCGGCCGGGACTCGCTTCGTGGACCTCTTGAACCCTGGCTGGGACTTCCGGGTTCGGGGAGGCGTGCTCGATTTGCCGCTGGATGCCTGCTGGGGGAGGATCTTGCGGGAGGGATGACCCTTGGAGGAGGGACTGCGGAAGCGTATATTCCAGCTTCGCTTTCGCGGAAATAGCTCAGTTGGTAGAGCTCCTGCTTCCCAAGCAGGTGGTCGTGGGTTCGAGTCCCATTTTCCGCTCTCAAGAGAGGACCGAGGAAGTCCGTCAAAAGCCGGGAACCCCAGTAAAATAGCGGGTCCCGGCCTTTTTTGTGCCTGCCGGTTGTCCGCCGAGGTGCGGCGAAAGCGCAGGCAAGACTTTTTCAGCATCCTGCTAACTGTCCAAGGCGCGGGACATTTCAAGACGATTTTTTTGTAAAAATGACAATGGGAGTTTTCTCAAATGGACAGTCTTCCCACCCCTCAGGGATAACCTTCATAGGGGTAAATTCGACTCGGACTGGTTTCCAATTGGTTGAAAGCAAGGATGTAGTATATGCGCAAAAACACTCTGTCACTCCTTCTTCTTTCTGGAGCTATCCTCTCCGGAACTGCCAGCGCCGCGCCTTTGGCGAACGGAGCTGCGAAATTCCTTGGCAACATTACTACGAATGGCCAAGTTCGTTCTGATTTCGGCACGTACTGGAATCAGATCACGGCTGAAAATGAATGCAAATGGGGCTCTGTCGAAGGGACGCGGGGAAACTACAACTTTAAAGGTTGCAAGGATGCCTACAATTGGGCTAAGAACAACGGGGGGCATTTCAAGTTCCACGCCTTGGTTTGGGGCTCCCAGTACCCGAACTGGCTTACCAACCTGAGCGCTGCGGATACGAAAACGGCCATTACTGCTTGGTTCGATGCTGTAAAGACGAATTTTCCGGATCTCGAAATGATCGACGTGGTGAATGAGGCGATTCGCACCGGAACGAACTCGTATCATTCCGGCTACGAAAAGACCAAGATCAGGGAGGCTCTGGGCGGAGACAATAATGATTACGCATTTGTGACGACTGCCTTTAAGATGGCGCGCGAACGCTGGCCTAACGCAATTCTCATCTACAATGATTACAACACCTTCCAGTGGCAGATCAATGAAGGTATCGCCCTTGTCAACCAGATCAGGAAGGCTGGCGCTCCGGTGGATGCGTACGGACAGCAAGCGCACGATCTGACCGATATGAATGTCACCAACTTCAAGGCCGCGCTCAAAAAAATCCACGACGGAGTCGGCATCCCTTTGTTCATCACCGAATATGATATCGGGACCGATGATGATAATCTCCAAAAGCAGCGCTATTCGGAACAGATCCCGGAATTCTGGAACGCAGAGTATGTCGCAGGCATTACCATGTGGGGCTACATCTATGGTTCCACTTGGACCACGAATGGCAATTCCGGCATCATCAAGAACGGAAACGACCGTCCGGCAATGACTTGGCTCAAGCAGTATATGGCATCGAATAAGGGAGTCAATACCACGGGTCTTCTTGGGTCTAAAAATACTACCCAAGTTCCCGAATTGAAGTCGAATCTTATTCAAGGGCCTCAAGATTTTGAGGTGTATAGCGTAAACGGAGCACGTATTGGCTCTTTCCATGCAAATAGCATTTCTGATCTCAGGACTCAGATGCAAGCATCCAGCTTGAATCGTGGCCTCTACTTTGCACGGACCAAGAACTCAAGCAATACGTTGATCAACATCGTTAAGTAGCTCTTAAGTCCTTATCGAAACTATGGGTCTACGCCGAAATGCGTGGTTCATGCAAGGAAAACCGGATGCAAGTCCAGACCTCCGAGGTGGAAGAGAATGTCCCTTTTGAAGGCTTCGTAGCTTCTGTGTCCCCGAGACTTGATCCGTAC